>Ga0208813_1000166_pt1 | contig 62466 bp, 57 predicted proteins | sample MalvireepMed_904_FD_184250 | JGI IMG/M metagenome (GOLD analysis project Ga0208813, IMG submission 184250) | Marine viral communities from the Global Malaspina Expedition - Malaspina viral metaG DeepMed_904 (SPAdes) (version 2) | ecosystem: Environmental > Aquatic > Marine > Oceanic | place... | reverse complement strand
CAAGCAGTTCCAAGCGACACGCGATCGCCAGATATGTCGTGCCTGGCGGGTGGAAAGGCATGACAAAACGGGCCGTCAGCACCGATCAGCACGGTGGGTTTTGGCAATAACGGGCTTGCGAAAGCCAACTTGCACGGGGCGAATGATCAAAAAGTGCTCGCTGGCGGTGATAGGGAAAGTGTCGGCGCCGGCTTCACGGATTCAGGAAAGTGACTAACCTCATGGATGAAAAAGCTAAACTTTATGAGCTTTTAGAAGAAATCCTTCAGCCCCGTGACGATTACTTTGATATAGAGACGATAAAACCACTTCTTATCCAGACGATTGAACAGTTGATCGATATAGGCGATCACTGCTGGAACCCTTCTGAACTTTCTGCGCTTGCAAACGCAATTCATAGCGGTCAGTTAGTATTACGATCACAATCGGAGCGTGGCGAGAAGGGCATTCATGGCTCAAACCCTATCCACGGTGCCCTGTTCAAACTTTCGACAGCACAAGAGCAGCCAAAAAAGCTAAGCGAGCGGCTTCTTCTTCTCGCACACATCATTAATGCGGCGTTTAAGTGGCGCCTTGATATGCGAGTGGCCCAGGACAACAAAGCGTTTACGGAACAACGCGAAAAGCGCCTCAAGCCGACTACATACGCTAAAAGCTTAGAGGCGGCTTGCAAGGTAGCAAGGCGCATTGAGGCAAGCTGGCTAGATTTTTTAGCTCCTTTGGACCGGCCAACTGTCGAACTAAGCATACGCTGTGATGCATTTCAGGTGGATGAGGAAAGTAAGCAACAAGATGCTTATATTAAAGAGCTAGGACGCTTCTTAGCCTATGGGCTGAATAGGAGGCAGCCACGGCGCGGGTATCAAGAAAAAACAGATCATCATTCACAAAAAAACCCCACTGTTCAGCGTAAACGGCTTTTCGATGATGACGCGGACGATTACTGGGAAGCAACGGCTGCCTCAGTATTAACACTCGCCCAAGACCTCAATGAAAACACCGAAAGTACGCTGCGTACCGCTGGTTTATCCATCGCCGAAGAGCGCTCATCCACTGAGCTAATCCAGAGCGATCAGCCTGTCAAAACGGCAAAGGGAGATTCCTCTTTGCAAGCGGTATTTCGTGCCCGCAGCCAGCAAATCTTTCAAGATAAAGCGGCGCAGCTCCTGCCGGGGCGGTGGGAGCAGCTGAGTGCATTTGATCTTTATCAGCTCATGCAGCAGTTGAACCAATTACCTTCAAACAAACGCCGCTACATTGGCTGCGTGATCGGGTTGCTGTTAACCACCGGCCGCAGCTTAGAAAGTGTTTTAGATGCTCAGGTGTTACCTATGAAAAGGAAACCACCTAGCACCATCGATGAACAATCAATCATTGTTGTGCATGGTGAGCACGCCTACTGGGTGTCTGGCATTTTGCGACCAGAAAGCAGCCGTCAAATGACGGGGGAGTGGCCAACGCATATGCGCGCTACTCAGGCATCGTTGAGACTGCCGATCCCGGCATTCAGCTGGCAGCTGGTAGAAGGACACGCGTCACATATCGTGCGACGCGTCAATAAACGTGCACTCCCCCTATTCAACAACGACAACAGAGCAGAGCTGGAAAATGATTTAAAAACGCTGATTTCTGAAACCAACCGAAAAACAGGCTCTCGGTTAACCGTACATCGCTTGGGGGCACACCTTTTCAATACACTCAACGCCGGCGATGCCGATTTGACGGCAGCGTGCCTGATAACAGCACGTATGCCATCGTTTGGACAGCAAACCTCTCTGTATTACTACGCACCCAGCACATACCATTTAGAACAGCAGTATTTACGAGCTATGCGCGCGATTGAACAGCAATGCTCCGCCGCTGCGCCTCAATCCGATGAAATCAAGCACACTTGTGCGACTGCCAGCTCTACCATATCCGACACTCCCCAGTATGTAGGCTCCAAGCTGGTACCTAAAACGACATACGTAAAAGAGCTCGTTGCCACCCTGCAGCAGCGAATCAAAGCCGCTAAGAAAAGCGTGCAACCATTAGATCTGTTCAGTATGCACAATGCCTACGTCGCGTATACCGTCGCTATGCTGATGTTTTCAACCGGCTATCGCAGCATTCGCGATCCATTGCCAGTCTGGGAAAACATTTCGCTATCTCGGCGCATGATTGTCATCGCGGATAAAACAGATGATGAGCAAAGCCACGCCCGCTTTTTACCGCTCACTTCGCTCATGGTTGAGCAATTAGAGCACTACCAGCACCATCGCACCGGCCTTCTGGGCCGCTTGGAGGTTTACCTACAAAAAGCATGGGAGACCCCGTTTATGTTTTTGAACCCGTCCGGTACTCCGCAAGAAGTTACTCCCTCCAGGCTGGAGGCTCATTTGAACTGGCGAGACACTCCGCCGCTCAATATCAACCGCCATTATTTACATACTCAGCTGAAAGAAAAAGGTTTTTCTTCCGAGGTTGTCGATGCTTTTATGGGGCACTGGGATGCAGGACAGGCACCTTGGGACAACTACTCAACGTTTTGCCCACGTGAGTACTGTGAGCTTATCGCCCCCGCCATCGAAAAGCTGATGAAGGAGCAGGGCTGGAAGGCATTGAAGGGTAAGGCGTTATGAGCGCACTGGTCGCCTGGTCAGGTTGGCAACTATCACCGCCTAAAAAAATGTCATCCGATGGCCAAGAGGAGCGTCGCTATCAGCGCGCTCGTGAGCGCTACCAACGCCTTTGGAGCATTCTCGAAACATTAGAGCAAAACACTCCCGGTGTCATAGAAGGTCAACAAGGCCTTGTGATTCTCGATGCGACCATAACAGCGGTGTTTGACGCGCTACATCTGAACACTCCACCCAAGGCGCTGCGCAAAACGCACAACTTCTTAGTGAAGGGCCTAGAGCGTGGACACAAACAGCTGAAATGGTCGGTGACAATTCCGAGCCCATTGGTCACGGTAACTCGCAAGCCCCCGACCATCACCACCGCGTCTTTCGCTGAACTCAATAACTGGGATGCGCTTGTCGAAGCGCACGACGCTTTTCCAAGAGTAGCAGCACTTAGCGGCCATGCTTTGCATAAATGGCTGATAGGGCGATGGTTATTTCAGCTAATTCGCGAAGGAGTTCTGCTGCACAAACGTTACGTTGAGCAACTGCCGGCTTCCTTTGAGCAAGGTATAATGTTGGCTAACAATACGGCGTTTCTCACCCTAGTGGAGGGTATGCAGTCAACCAAGGATGAAGAAAAAGCAGAATACAACGACGCCGTTGATGGCGACGCACCTTCTAAAACGCCCCCCGAGACGCCCATCGAAAAGGAGCAAGGCTTTTGCTATCGGCGGCTATTTCTGAGTCCTATAAGCCAATTACTGCTCCTGAATATCTACCAAGAAAGAGGCAAAGAGTGGCCTCGCACCGCTACAAACAGTCGCCTCCCTATCGCGCAGTGCCTCAGGTCATATCTCAAACATATTACTAACAACGCGTCGCCAGTACATAACTCGGCCCTGCTGTCTATGGCTCACACTGCTTCATCGCTGGACAGGCCTCCCGTACTGAATCACTACGCGAGTAGAGCTAATATTGCGCTATCACTACGTCCTTCATCTTGGCAGCGCCTGCTCCACCGCTGCGTTTTAACCGATACGTCCGTAGACACCAGTGACAACGATGTATATTTGGAGTTTCAGGAGCCCACTCAGTCTCACACATCCCCTTCCGATCAGCTACAGCAACTCCGCCAACTGCAAAGGTGTTTCTCTAACTCGTTAGTTGGCCGAGTCAGCGAGCGTGAAGCGATCCATAACATTGACACGTTTTTGAACGTTTCAAGCCGTAACGGTGCGATGGTGACGTTGCTGGCAAAATGGTGCCATAAGCTTCTGAAGAAAGGCGGCCGTGTAAAGTCTAGGCTCGCAGTCAGTTCGGTCACCACATACTTATCGACAATTGGCCAACCTCTTGTGGCTCACAGCTTGGAGTTCGGCGATATTCAGACGGCCAGTGCGGATGAGTGGGAGGCCCTGTATGAGAACGTCTTAAATAGCATCAAGCCGAGCGGTGATCGGGCAAAGGTGCAGAACCGCCTGTGCGATTTCCACGCCTTTTTAGTAGATACCATTGCAGCACCACCGATTGACCTTGAAAACACGCAAGGCGCCCAACAACGCGTAGACGTGAATATAGTGACGCCTGCTGAGTATCGCCGTGCACTCGACTTAATCGAATCTTCCAAACAGCCTGAACGCTTTCGCACCATGCAAAAGCTCGCTCTCATCTTGGGGTATCGCCTGGGTCTGCGACGTAGTGAGTGCGCGGGGCTTCTAGTTCGAGATGTGGTTTATATCGATGGTAACGACACCTTCATAGGGGAGCTATCCATCCGCTCCAATGCGTATCGACGAGGAAAGAGCTATGCAGCAACGCGGCGGTTACCGCTGTGGTTATTAATGCCTAAAGAGCGGGAGCTACTTATCGAGTGGGTAAAACGTCGCCAGGGCGAAACCACTACCCAGCAAATACAAAAGCAGCTACTTTTTTGCAGCAGTGGCAGTGGTCGCTTATTGCTTGATGAAAAAGCCCTCTTTCATCCCGTGCAAACGGCTTTGAAAACGGTAAGTGGCGATCCCAGCCTACGCTATCACCATCTTAGGCATAGTTTCGTTAGCTTTACGTTATTGCGCTTGCTGGAGCGCTCGCCATGCGAACTACTCCCCGAGGCCTGGCTGCTTGATGACAATGGAGACATTGCATTGCCGAATACAGAAGCTGATATTTCTGTGTTGGCAGGCCTTGCGCCCCAAGACCGCCCTTCTCGCAAACGACTATGGCAGCTTGCACTTTGGGCAGGGCATGCCAGCCCTGATGAAACACTCGGCTCTTACTCTCACTTGTTAGATTGGGCACTTGGCCAAACAACCTATAGACAATTTAATCCATCACTCTGTCTCGACCAGCAATTCACGCTGCTGAACTTACCCTCCAAAACGGCACTAACCAGCTGGCGCAGCCGTCGCGATCTAATAGGTAAGACGCAAGCTAGCGTGCTGCTGAGCTATTTGAAAGCTGACTGGCAACCATTTCTTGCGAACGACCCGCTGAAACACACGTGGGCAAAATACCAGCCTCCACACGTTAATCCGCTCGACACCTCTTTAGAAACGGTCCTTAACTGGCCTGAGGCAACGACGATTTATCAGTGTCTCCGCCTTATCGAGCAACAAGAAGTTCACGGGATATCGCTAGACAACGCCATCCAGCAGACAGCTAGAAGGTTTGCGCTTGATAAAGGCCAACTATGCCAGTGGGTAGCCAATGGCGAACAGCTGATGCAACGCAAAACGCGGCGCACCAACCAGCAGTTTAGCCGTGAAGAGAACCGCCATGACCGGCAGCGGCGTGTTGCCTCAAAACGTATCTATATGCCAGAACTTCACCGCTGCATGGCGCCCCCTATCAAACCGCACGTACTGAGAGAGGCAGGACAGTTTTTTCACAGGTTACTTGACTGGCACCAGAAAGAACCCATCAAGGCCGAAGAGAGCTTGGTCACCTTGCGAAATCATATGCAGCGCAGTAGCGGGCATATTGTGCTCCCCGACGCAGAAGCCATCAATCGCGTACGTGAACTATTACGACCACTGCGCTGTTTTCAGCACACTTATCTGGTCGTTGAGGTAGCAGCTAATGCCAAGGAAAAACGCGTCAAACACCACTGGGCTAAAGCGACGGATATTCCTCATAAACGTATTGAGCTGATACCGACGCCCTCCCCTTCGGGCCGCACTCGCTCTTGGTACGGAAACGCCAACCTAAAAATCACTCGGGGTAGTTACAAAAGTGCTCAGCAGCCTCTTTGGGAGGCAGTACGCTTCGCAGCATTTATGACGATATTAGTACTAGGGCTGTGTGATGGCAATGGCATTGGCTAAACACAGCACCAGATAACAACTATCCCCACCACCTTTGCTAAAAGGGGTGGGGATAAACTGGAGAGTGGGAAATATGGACCGCCCTGCTTCTATTCGCCCAACACCTCATAACGAGTGATGAAACACAGCTTTTGGCTGACGAAATTAGCCCAACGTACTGTTACCTTAAGCCGCTGCCCCATTTTCGGGACCCCCTCTTCAGCTGCATGGCGGTCGGTCAAGAAGACACGAAGGTTGCCCTTAGCGCTAATCAGATAAAGCGACCAGACATGATGCTGCATCAACCACTCGGGTCCTTCAACTCCGGCGACATACACCTCACCTTCAAACTGACGATCTACCTTTTGGGTGTCAATTTGCTTTGTTAGTGCCATGCTTGATCCTCCCAGGCCCAAAGCGTGCGCTCTAGTTCCGCAAGTAAACGCGGGATAGCTTGGCGATTGGCATCAAGTCCTAGCTGTTTAAGCGTGCGGCCTACCCAGGTTGTTAACGCATCTAGGTTAGTACGCTCTTGCCCACCCCCCAGCCACATCACCAAAGCACAGCCCGGTGCTAAGCTGGTCGCTGCAGCGAGCGCTTCTGCCAAGCGGCGTTCAAGGCGTTGTTGAGATTGCAGTGCTGCCATCACGTGCAGGGTATCTTCGATGTTGTCACGGCGCTTCGTTGGCGTATCGATCGGTTTCATCGTTTTCTCCTAGGCACGTTTCTGGTTCAGCATGCGCTCAAACGCAGAGCCGTCTTGACGCGTTAAATTAGGCACAAAGCGTGAGTACACACGGAACAGCATTTCCGTGGTGGTATGGCCCATCTGGCGGGCAATCCATTCAGGACTCTCGCCTGCCGCCAGCCAGAGCGTGGCGGCAGTGTGGCGAGTTTGATAAGGGCGGCGTTTACGCAGCCCAAGCTCCTCCAACAAGGGATACCACACCCGTTTCGTCACATTGACGTGGGATAAGGCAGTGCCTTTACGCGTGGTAAAGACCAGTCCTGTTTTATCCGTCACCTCAGCCTGCGCCTTCAGCGCATCAAAAACGGGTTGTGACATGTCGATAGAGCGGAAAGAACCGTCAGTTTTCGTGGGTACTATCTGGCCACGCACCAGCGCTTGGTGAACTAAAATCTGGCGACGGCCAAAATCCACGTTTTCCCAGATTAAGCCGTCAATCTCGCCAGTGCGCATGCCAGTGAAGAAACGCACGGTGTAATACTGACGAAAGTCTTCGCGCACGCGCTGGATGATCTGCTGCACCTCATCCAGCGTAAACGGCTCTACATCCGTGCGCGGCACATTGAGCGATTTAATCCCGCGGTAGGGTGAGCTAAACTCATAGCGGTCGGCGGCTTCATTTAACATCATGCGCAATGGCGTCATGATGTGGTTAATGCGACTGGCAGAGAGTTTCTTGCCGCTCCGGGTATTAACTTTGGCGAGTGAGGCCCGGAACTCAAGAATTTCTGCACGAGTGATGCTGCCGACTTCCTTATGCCCTAACGCGGGCAAGATATGGCGATCTAAACAGCCCTGCACGGTGACAATTTGCGATTCACGCCATTCGATCTCTTTCTCTGCAAACCACGTTTCGGCGAACTGGCACAGCAGCGGCGTCGCGTGATAGCCGCCAACCGCTGTTAGCGCACGCTTGCTTAACGTCTTGGCACGCGGGCTATCTGGAAAGTAGCGACCATAATCAAACGAACCCAGCGTAATCTCCGCCTCAATCTTCTCCAGAATCCGCTCTAGCTTTTTGCGATTCGCCGTTGTGTTATCTAGTGTCGTTTGCTCACGGCAGCGTTTGCCTAAATAGCGAAAGTCAAAGTACAGCTTGCCTGTTTCTTTGCGTGCAGCAACTTTACCCATGGCACACACCTCCACCCGCCATCGGCACACCCAGACTTTCTTCCTTCGAGTGCAACTGCATGTCACGCTCAATGGGCTCCCAAAGATACAAAATCTTGCGGCCGCCAAACGGGCGAATGTAATGAATGCCTTCCAGCAGTACGTCATCTTTTAAGCGTTCACGGATGGTTCGCGCGTCGTACTTGATGCGCTCGGCAAGCTCACCAGTCGTTAAGTAGTGAATAGACATCTTATGTACTCCTCAGTGGCCTTATGTAGCTTACACGCTACATAATAGACAGCAAAAAGATGCTGTCAAGCGACTTTTGTAGCTTTTACTCAACACAAGATGCGGGAGGACAAAATATTTGATAGGATGCAGCCAATTGAAAAAGGCCACTTCCATGATTCGATTTCGCTTAAAAGAGCTACTTGCTGAGAAAGGTTTTCAGGAAAATCGGCGGGTTACGCTTGATGAGGTGTCACAGGCCACTGGCATTCACCGCACGACACTATCCAAAATTGCCAATCAGCGCGGCTACAACACCGGAACTGAAAACGTTGATCGGCTCTGTGAATATTTTGGATGCCAAGTTGAGGATGTCATCGAGCATGTCCCTACATCAGCTAAGCCTGATTCTTCCAATTAACATATCCAAGGAAGCTGTATGATCCTCACCCTCAACCAGCTGGAGCGGCACCTCTTCAAGGCCGCCGACATCCTGCGCGGGCGCATGGACGCCTCGGAGTTCAAGGAATACATCTTCGGCATGCTCTTCCTGAAGCGCTGCTCGGATGTCTTCGAGCAGCGCCAAGAGGAGGTCCGCGCCGAGCTCAAGCAGGCCGGGGCGGGCGAGATCGATATCGTCCATCAGGTCGAGTTCCCCGACTGGTATCGCGCCACCTTCTACGTGCCGCCGCAGTCGCGCTGGTCGCACCTGCTGAAGGAGGCCCACCAGGGTGTGGGCAGCGCGCTCAACAAGGCGCTGGCGGGCCTGGAGGAGCACAACCCCAGCCTCGCCGGGGTGCTGGAGCATATCGACTTCACCCGCAAGGTGGGCTCCACCACCCTGCCGGACAAGAAGCTCCGGGATCTGATCGTCCACTTCAGCGAGTACCGGCTGCGCAACGAGGACTTCGAGTTCCCCGACCTGCTCGGCGCCGCCTACGAGTACCTGATCCGCGACTTCGCCGACTCCGCTGGCAAGAAGGGCGGCGAGTTCTACACCCCGCGCCCGGTGGTCCGCATGATGGTGCGGCTGATGGACCCCCAGGAGGGCCACAGCGTCTACGACCCCTGCATGGGCTCGGGCGGTATGCTGATCCTCTCCAAGGAGTACCTGGAGGAGCAGGGCGGCGATCCGCGCCGGCTCAACCTCTTCGGCCAGGAGGCCTCCGGCTCGGTGTGGGCCATCGCCAAGATGAATATGCTGCTGCATGGGGTCAGCAGCGCCGACCTGCGCAACGACGACACCCTCACCGACCCGCAGCACGTCGAGGGCGGCGAGCTGGTCCGCTTCGACCGCATCCTCACCAACCCGCCGTTCTCCATCGGCTACACGCCCAGCCAGCACTTCCCGGAGCGCTTCCACTACGGCAGCGTGCCGGAGGGGGCCAAGAAGGCCGACCTGATGTTCCTGCAGCACATGGTCGCCTGCCTCAAGTCCGACGGCCGCCTGGCCACCGTTATGCCCCACGGCGTGCTGTTCCGCGGCGGCGACGAGAAGCGCATCCGCGCCGGTATGCTGGAGGACGACCTGGTGGAGGCCGTGATCGGTCTGGCCCCCAACCTCTTCTACGGCACCGGCATCCCGGCGAGCATCCTGGTGCTGCGCGCCAAGGGCGCCAAGCCCGAGGAGCGCCAGGGCAAGGTGCTGTTCATCAACGCCGACCGCGAGTTCTTTGAAGGCCGCGCCCAGAACCACCTGCTGCCCGAGCACATCGAGAAAATCGCCAGCACCTATGATGCCTTCGAGGACGTGCCCGGCTTCGCCCGGGTAGTGCCCATCAAAGAGCTGCGCGACAACGACTACAACCTCAACATCCGCCGCTACGCCGATAACACCCCGCCGCCGGAGCCCCAGGACGTGCGCGCTCACCTCAAGGGCGGCGTGCCGGTGGCCGAGATCGACGCCAGGCGGCCGCTCTTCGACGCCCAGGGCCTCGACCCCATGGCGCTCTTTATCCACAGGGCCAACGACCCTGACTATGTGGACTTCGCCAATCATCTGAGCGAGAAGCGCGACCTCAAACCCGCCATCGAGGCCGATGCCGGCCTGCAGCAGAAGGAGGCCAGCGTGATGGCCGCCTTCGAGGCCTGGTGGGCCGAACACGGCGGCAGTATCACCGGGCTGACCGGCAACGGCGGCCGCCTCACCCAGCTGCGCGACGAGCTGCTGGGCAGCTTCACCGCGGCCCTGGAGCCCACCGCCATGCTCGACCGCTTCGCGGTGCGCGGCATCATCGCGGGCTTCTGGTTCGACAACAAGAACGAGTTCCGCACCCTGCAGGCCCGCGGCTGTCTGGGCGTGGTGGACGCCTGGCGCACCAGCATCTTGAGCCTACTGGAGGACGAGCAGAGCAAGGCCAACCCGCTGGATCACCGCCTGGTCCACTTCCTGCTGGAGGAGTACGTCGCCGAGCTCGAGGAGCTCGCTGCCCGCAAGGCGGAGCTGGACGCCCAGATCAAGGCCGCCGAGGCCAAGCCCGAGGGTGACGACGGTGATGAAGAGGAATCCAGCGACGGCGAGGACGACGACGCCCCGACGCCGGAGCAGATCAAGGCCTGGAAGAGCCAGCGCACCCAGGTGCGCAAGCAGCACAAGGCCAAGGTGGCCAGCTTCGAGGAGCACCTCAACGCCGCCGTGGACGCCCTCGACGAGCCCGCCGCCGCCGAGCTGGTCGGCACCATCCTGCACAATGACCTGAAGGGCATCCTGGAGCGCTATATCCGCCAGCAGCGCCAGCAAGTGATCACCGCCTTTGAAACGTGGTGGGACAAGTACCGCGTCACGCTGGCCAACATCGAGGCCCAGCGAGATGCCGCCGCCAAGGAGCTGCAGCAGTATCTGGAGGGGCTGGGGTATGTTTGAACTATCAGCACTTGGCTCACTCGTTGAAAAACAGCAAGGGGGAGGCACTCCTCCACGCAGTGATCCGGCTTTCTGGAACGGGGGTATTCCTTGGGCGTCCGTCAAGGACTTCAAGGATGATCAGCTAGAGCTACAGGCTACCGAAGAAACCATTACGAGCTTGGGGTTGAGGTCAAGCACTAGCAGCCTCATTCCCCCCGGCACCCCTATGGTCTGCACTAGGATGGCTGTTGGGAGGTGTGCTATCAGCGCACTGCCTACGGCAATTAATCAGGATGTCCGGGCTCTCTACCCCAAAAAAGGGGTCAGCCCACGATATCTTCTTCGTTTGGTTGCAAGCCTTCAGGGGAAGGCTGAAAGTCTGTCAGTTGGCTCGACAGTTAAAGGGATACGGTCATCTGATTTCCTGGCAATAAAAACCCATGTCGCTCCTGAGAATGAGCAGAGCGTAATCGCCGATATCCTCAACACCCTCGACACCCAGATCCAGAAGACCGAGGCGCTGATCGCCAAGCTGGAGAAGGTCAAGGAGGGCCTGCTCCACGACCTTCTGACCCGCGGCATCGATGAGAGCGGTCGGCTCCGCCCCAGCCCCGAGCAGGCGCCGGAGCTCTACAAGGAGTCGCCGCTCGGATTGATTCCGAGGGAGTGGAGCGTTAGCACCCTTGGTGAGCGCCTATCGCAGTACGGTGGATTCATACAGACAGGGCCTTTCGGCTCACAACTTCATGCTGAAGAGTATGTTAGGGAAGGCGTTCCCGTCGTGATGCCTCAAGATATGCGCGATATTGAGGTGTCCAAAGAAAATATTGCTCAGATAACTGAAGAAAGAGCAGAAGACTTGGCTCGTCATAGAGTTGGCGAAGGCGACCTGCTTTTCTCTCGCCGAGGAGACCTCAGCCGATGCTCATTTATGTCTTCATCCAATAAAGGGTGGCTTTGCGGGACAGGCTGCTTGCTCCTTCGTCCTGTCGAGCATATCGATGGCTTCTGGCTGGCTAATATCTACAAGCTGTCTGCTATTCAATCACAGGTCTATGGAATGGCGGTTGGTTCGACAATGGTCAACCTGAACTCCACCATTTTGAAGAATATTGTAATTCCGTTTCCGGCTTTTCAGGAGCAAAGCAAGATAGCTGAAGCTATCAAGTCATCGAAGAACAAAATATTTGAAGAGATAAATATTCTCAGCAAGCTTAAGCTCCAGAAAATCGGCTTAATAGACGACCTCCTTACCGGCCGCGTCCGCGTCACCCCACTGCTTGACCAGGCCCAAGCCACCACCCCGGCATAGACCGGGGCGCTTACAACAGCATCACAACACCAGGTCCACATCGCACAGGGAACCGCCATGACCACCTTCGACAGCACCAAGCGCTCGCTCCCCGAGCTCCTCAAGGACATCACCACCGGCAAGATTCAGCTCCCCGACTTCCAGCGCGGCTGGGTGTGGGACGACGACCACGTGCAGAGCCTGCTGGTCAGCATCGCCCGCTCCTTCCCGGTGGGCGCGGTGATGCTGATGGAGACCGGTGGCGAGGTGCGCTTCGAGACCCGCCCGGTGGAGGGCATCGACCCCGACAGTGTGACCAAGGAGCCCGACCAGCTGATCCTCGACGGCCAGCAGCGCCTCACCAGCCTGACCCAGGCGGTGGGCCTGGACGCCCCGGTGAACACCCGAACCGCCAAGGGCAAGCCCATCAAGCGCCACTACTACTTCGATATTCGCACCGCCCTGGAGGGCGAGGATCGCCTGGAGGAGGCGGTTATCGCGGTGGACGAGAACCGCCAGACCCGCAAGAACTTTGGTCGCGACGTGGACATCGACCTCTCCAGCCGCCAGCTGGAGTGCGAGCAGCTCTACTTCCCCTGCGACAAGCTGCTGTCGCCCAACGATTGGGCAGGCGACCTGTTCAAGTACAACAAGGATGAGATCGGCACCTACTTCGAGTTCCAGGAGAAGATCATCAGCGCCTTCTCCGCCTACCAGCTGCCGGTGATCGAGCTGAAGAAGGAGACCTCCAAGGAGGCGGTCTGCCTGGTGTTCGAGAAGGTCAACACCGGCGGGGTGCAGCTCTCGGTGTTCGAGCTGATCACCGCCAGCTACGCCGCCGAGGGCTACAACCTGCGCGACGACTGGTTCGGCTCAGACATCCGCGACGTGCCCTCCCGCAAGGCGCGCTTCGAGGAGCACGAGCTGCTTCGCGACGTGCAGAGCACCGACCTGCTCCAGGCCATCACCCTGCTGCAGACCCGCGAGCGCAAGCTGGAGGACCTCAAGGCCGGCAAGACGGGCAAGCAGGTGCGCCCGGTCAGCGCCAAGCGCGCCTCGGTGCTGGATCTTCCTCTCGACGCCTACACGCGCTGGGCCGACGCCGTGGAGAAGGGTTTCGTCGAGGCGGCCTACTTCCTCAAGGGCGAGTGCTTCTATAGCCGCCGCGAGCTGCCCTATGCCACCCAGCTGGTGCCCCTCGCCGCGGTGATGACCCTGCTCGGCAACCGCTGGCGAGAGCCGCGCATCCACGCCAAGCTCTCGCGCTGGTTCTGGAGCGGCGTGCTGGGTGAGCTCTACGGTGGCGCCGTGGAGACCCGCATCGCCCTGGACCTGGAAGAGCTGATGACCTGGATCGAGGACGACGCCGAGCTGCCCCGCACCGTGATCGATGCCTCCTTCGACCCCACCCGCCTGGAATCGCTGCGTAGCCGCAACAGCGCCGCCTACAAGGGCATCAACGTGCTGATCCTGCGCGAGGGTGCCGAGGACTTCTTCTGGAAGGGCGACATCCAGGCGCTCGACCAGCAGGGGGTGGAACTCGATATCCACCATATCTTCCCCCGCGCCTGGTGCGAGGCGCAGGGGCTCTCCTATCGCATCTACGACTCGATCATCAACAAGACGCCCATCTCCGCCCGCACCAACCGCATGATCGGCGGTGATGCCCCCTCGGCCTACCTGGCCCGCCTGCAGGCGCACAAGCAGGTCCAGCTCGGCGACGAGGCGATGAATGCCCTGCTCGAGGGCCACCGCATCCCCGCCGAGACCCTGCGCACCGACGACTTCGACGCCTTCTACCAGCAGCGCAAGCGACGCCTGCTGGAGATCATCGAGAAGGCGATGGGCAAGAAGCCGCTGCTGGGCTCCGACGAGGGAAGCCCGGAAGCTACCGAGGAAGGAGCATACAAGGCCTAAGCCTCGTGGCGTCGACACCCCCAATGGCGGCGGCAGAAAGCGACGAGCTTACCGCCCTCAAAATCGAATAAAGGAGTTAGAGATGAAGGAGCTTATCGTCATCGGTGTGGGTGGGGCCGGCTTATCGCTGGCTCAGCAGGCTCACAAGCGGATTGGTGGTCGCTTCTTGGCCATCAATACGGATAGTGAACCGCTCAAAGACCTGCCTGCGGGTCAGGGCCTGGTGATAGGTCCACACAGCTGTGGAGGCAAGAGTGCCGTATCTCCGGCTCGCGGTCGCAAGGCAGTAGAAGAGTCTCTGGACGACATAAGAGCGCTATTGCCGGACAGCGGCAAGGCGGTGCTATTCGCTGGCCTGGGAGGCGGTGCCGGCACCGGGGCCATGCCCACCCTTGCCAGGGAGGTCATCCAGCGGGACCTGAATCTTCTGGTGGCCGTGACGCTGTCCTTCGGGCTCGAGGCTGAGAGACGCGAAGCCGCCCTGGCAGGACTGAAGGCGCTGGAGGCAATCGGCGCCACCATCATCACGCATGATCACGCGGAACACCTCACCGGCTTCGCCGGCCTAGAGGAAGCGCTAGCAGGTAGCGCTGAAAGCCTCGCAGAGCGAGTGCAGCTCTGGACGATGGAAGAGCTTGATGCTCACTGACTTTCGCATGACCGATGCGCTCATGGAAGTCATCAGCGATGCTCGAGCGAAGACCAACAAGCATGGGGAACGCTTCAACATCTTCTCTATTCTCAGGGTGCATAGAAACGAAGCCGAGACCCACTCCAGATTCCTGCATGAGCTGCTGACTCCCCAGGGCCGTCACGGTGAGGGTAGCGCTTTCCTGCACCTTTTTCTCGAAGGTGTGCTTGGCCTCCGAGCGTCTGGTGAAGGCCCCTATCGCGTCAGCCGGGAACTGGCCACAGAAGAGAAGCGTCGTGTCGATATTGCTATTGAGTCACCCGATGCCATCGTGGGTATCGAGCTGAAGATTGATGCGCCCGACCAGCAGGCCCAACTTCATGACTACTACCGGGAGCTACAGCGGCGCGCAGGTGGTACAAAGCAGGTCGTTCTGGTGTATCTGACGCTGGATGGAAAGAGCCCGTCAGCCATGAGCCTGAAAGGGTTGAGCAAAGAGAAGGTGATCTGCCTTTCATTTGCTGAAGACGTCTCACGCTGGCTGGAAGACTGCATCGAAAGCAGCCAGTACAAGCCGGCTCTGGCTCATGCCATCCAGCAGTATCAACAGCTGATTCATAACCTGACAGGGAAGGGAGGTACGATGAGCGACTTGGTGGCCGGCTCGCTGAACAGTGACATGGAGCGCTTCAAGGAAGCCCTTGAGGTCGAGAAGTCACTTCCCAAGGCGAAGGCATTCGTTCAGGAGCTGTTCTGGCAGGAGTTGAGAGCCGCACTCGAGGCCCAGTTTGGCATCACTCCGAGCGTCTACGGCGGCAAAAGCATCGCAGCCATTGCTAAGGACTACTACTCGAAAAACAGAAACAACAAACATGTCGGCATCAAGCTGCCGATCTGCAGCTTGGAAAGCAGGAGTGTCTGTCTCTACGTCAACCTCTACCATGCCGTTCACTATGGCCTTCGGGTGGAAGACGATTCAGGCACCGTCGTTCCCTCCCCTGACTTGAGGGAGATGGCCCGAACGGCGGTGGGAAAGGGAAATGCCGTGGCTGACGGTCATGCCGACTGGCTGGCCTGCTACTACTACAATCCGGCAGCGGGCGATGACGAGAAGATCATCAACTTCGACGCTTTCAATAGCGCTGCCGTCGGCCTCCTGGATCCCGAGGTACGCCACACATTGATCGCGGACCTGGTGGCTCATCAGGCTGAGCTCGCCGCAAAAGCCAAAGCACTGTGTAGCCGATAACAGCAACGGACGCGCCAATGCCCTATCCGGGGATCTGGCTCACCGCTTACCGCTCGATGGGAGATGTCGTCTGCGGTGTGTTCTTCACCGGCGCCAAGTCGGAGGCCAGGGCGGTGCTCGAGCGCCTCAACGAGGAGCGTGAGGAGATACTCGCCGAGCTCCCCGAGGGGAGCGACACCCGCCGCTCCAGCGGTGAGCTTGGCTTCGCCAGCAACAACGAATGCCGTGAGTGGCTGGCATGTCAGCTCAATCACTTTGTGAATGCCTTCCGCCCACAACTGAAAGCGATGGCCAAATAGGAGTAGCTTATGGCAGGTCCCGAGTACAAGGATGTTGAGAAACCCTTTATCGACCAGCTTGTCAGTCAGGGCTGGGAGTTCCTGGCCGGGTCGGTGGACAATCCCACCGTAACCCACCGCGAGAGCTTTGCCCAGGTGGTGATGGAGCCTCTGCTGCGCCAGCGACTGCGCGATATTAACCTGCGCGACGGCAAGCCATGGCTGGATGAAGCACGCCTGGACCAGGCGGTGGCGGCCATCACCCGGCTGCCGGCCAGCAGGGTGCTCGAGGCCAACCAGCAGGCCACCGAGCTGCTGGTGAATGGCCTGCCCGTCGAGGGGCTCGAGGGCTGGGACGGCGGCCGCGGGCAGGTGCTGCGCTACATCGACTGGGAGAAGCCCACCAACAACGTCTTCACGGTGGTCAACCAGTTCAAGGTGAAGTGCCCGCCCGGCCACGATGGCGCCAAGGGCCACGTGATCCCGGATCTGGTGCTGTTCGTCAACGGCATCCCGCTGGTGGTGGTGGAGTGCAAGAGCCGCAGCTTGCCGGAGGGGATCAGTCAGGCGGTAGACCAGCTGCGCCGCTACCACGACCAGCGCTTCCTGGAGGGCGAGGCCGGCGAGCACGAGGGGGCACCTGCGCTGTTCGCCACTAGCCAGCTCCTGGTGGCCAGCAACTTCGATGAGGCCCGCGTCGGCACCATCGGCGCCCGCTTCGCTCACTACCTGAGCTGGAAGACGGTGGCGCCGATGCGCGAGGCGGAGGTGGCCATCGATCTCGGCGTGGCGGACCTCTCCGCCCAGCAGCGCTTGATCGCCGGCATGCTCACCCGGGCCAACCTGCTCGACATCGTGCGCCACTACACCCTGTTCATGAACGTCGGCGGCCAGACCATCAAGCTGGTGTGCCGCTACCAGCAGTTCCGCGGCGTCACCCGTGCCGTGGAGCGCCTGAAGAGCGGCAAGACCCGCCGTCAGGACGGCGAGGCCGACCGCCGTGGCGGCATCGTCTGGCACACTCAGGGCAGCGGCAAGAGCCTCTCCATGGTCTTCTTGGTGCGTAAGCTGCGCACCGACCCGACGCTGCGCCGCTTCAAGGTGGTGGTGATCACCGACCGAAAGGACCTCCAGGCCCAGCTTTCCACCACCGCCGAGCTCACCGGCGAGAGCGTCGAGAAGGCTGGCAACACCGCCCAGCTTAAGAAGCTGCTGAGCCGCGACGACCCCGGCCTGGTGTTCGGCACCATCCAGAAATACCGCGACCCGGACGCCGAGGCGGAAGAGGGGCAGGGCGACGAGGAGGCTGGCGCCAGCGGCGGGTTGGACAGCGGCCGCCGCGATGCCGCCGAGCCAACTCCCTATGCCAACGGAACGCCCAAGAAGCCGACACTGAGCGAGCCCTTCGAGGTGCTCAACACCAGTGAGGAGATCCTGATCCTGGTGGACGAGGCCCACCGCACCCAGGCCGGTGACCTCCACGCCAACATGATGCGCGCCCTGCCCAACGCCGCCCGCATCGGCTTCACCGGCACGCCGATCATCATGGGCGACAAGAAGCGCACCCACGACATCTTTGGCGAGTACATCGACCGCTACACCATCAAGGAGGCGGAGCAGGACGGCGCCACGGTGCCGATCCTCTACGAGGGGCGCACCGCCAAGGGGGCGATCAAGGACGGTGCCAGCCTCGACGGCCTGTTCGAGGACCTGTTCCGCGACCACAGCAAGGAGGAGCTGGAGGCGATCAAGAAGAAGTACGCCACCAAGGGGCAGATCTTCGAGGCGCCGCAGCTGATCCAGGAGAAGGCCCAAGACATCCTGCGCCACTACGTCACCCACATCCTCCCCAACGGCTACAAGGCCCAGCTGGTGGCCTACAGCCGCCGCGCGGCCCTGCGCTACTTCGAGGCTCTGGAGGCGACCCGCATCGAGCTGCTCGAGGAGGCGCTGGCGCTCTCCCCCGAGGACAAGGCCCTGGACGACACTCAGCTGCTGACCCGCCCGCCCCGGGTCAAGGCGGCAGTCCAGGCCTGGCGCTATCGCAAGGTGCTGGGCGAGCTGGAGTTCGCCGTGGTGTTCAGCAGTGGCAACAATGACGATCCCAGCTGGGCCAAGTGGAGCGACCGTGGCGCGGTGGAGAGCCACATCAAGCGCTTCAAGAAGCCTCTGCCGCCGCTGGATGGTACGCCTTCCAAGGACCCCGCCAAGCACGACCCGCTGGCCTTCCTGATCGTCAAAAGCATGCTGCTCACCGGCTTCGATGCCCCCATCGAGGGGGTGATGTACCTGGACCGCTCCCTACGCGAGGCGGAGCTGCTGCAGGCCATCGCCCGGGTCAACCGCACCGGCCACGGCAAGCGCCACGGCATTGTGGTGGACTACTTTGGCGTGGCTAACCACCTCAAGGAGGCGCTGGCCGCCTACAGCGAGGAGGACATCGAGGGCGCCCTGCAGAGCCTCAAGGACGAGATCCCGCTGCTGCGCGACCGCCACCTGCGGGTGGTCGATGTGCTGCGCGGCCAGGGGGTGGATGACCTCAACGACACCGAGGAGGCGGTGCAGGCGCTCGCCGACGAACGGGTGCGCGCCGAGTTCGTGGTCAAGCTCAAGGAGTTCAACCGCGGCCTGGACGACGTGCTGCCGCGCCCTGAGGGGCTGGAGTTCGTCAACGATGCCAAGCGGCTGGCCTACATCCATGCCCTGGCCCGCAACCGCTACAAGGACACCCCGGAGCTCGGCCGCGATATCGGCAACAAGGTGCGCAAGCTGATCGACGACTACGTGATCTCGCTGGGCATCGACCCGCGCATCCCGCCGGTGCAGCTCACCGACGCCGAGTTCGACGAGCACCTCGGCCGCCAAGTGGGCGACCGGGCCAAGGCCTCAGAGATGGAGCACGCGGTACGCTCCCACGTCCGCAAGCACCTGGACGAGGACCCGGTGAAGTATGGCCGGCTCAGCGAGCGCCTGGAGGAGCTGCTGGAGCAGCTAGATGGTCAGTGGGCCGCGCAGGTGGAGGCGCTCAAGACGCTGATTCAGCAGCTTCGTGATGGCGCCCGTGTGGGGGGCGAGGAGATCCCCGAGATGCCGGCCCACGCCGAACCCTTCTGGCGGGAGCTGGTGGCCAGCAGCGGCCTTTCCGTGGAGGAGCTGGACGAGGCCAGCGCCCAGAAGCTGCTAGAGGCCACCGAGGAGCTGGTCGGATTGATACAGCAGGAAATCGCCATCCCCGACTTCTGGAAGCCCTCCCACATCCCGGATCAGGAGGCGCTGCGCCAACATATCTTTTCCAGGCTGATGATCAAGCGGCTCGTGCCCTTCGACCAGGCCAGCGAGGTGGCTCAGCGGCTGCTCGATCTCGCCCGCAGCAATCACGACAAGCTGGTGAACGCATGACCCAACTTGCCGTTGATGACCTGACCCTGGAGGTGCGCGAGAGCTCGCGCCGCAAGACGCTTGAGATCACCGTGGACCGCGAGGGCGAGCTGGTCATCGCCGCGCCTCGCGGCACCGACGAGCGGCTCCTGCGCGACTTCGTGCTCGAGAAGCGGCTGTGGATCTACCAGAAGCTGGCCGAGAAGGCCGAGCGCCGCCGCCGGCTGCCGCGCAAGGAGTACGTCAACGGCGAGGGCTTCCTCTACCTGGGGCGCAGCTACCGGCTCAAGCGCGTGACCCAGGAGGAGCAGGACGCTCCGCTCAAGATCGTCGCCGGGCGCTTCCAGCTGCGTGAAGATGCCTTGGCCGACGCCCGGGAGCACTTCGTTCGCTGGTACAGCGCTCGCGCCAGCGACTGGCTCACCGCAAGAGTGAAGCAGCACGCCCGGCGAATGGACGTCGAGCCCGCCGGCGTGAAAGTCCAGGACCTGGGCTACCGCTGGGGCTCCTGCGGCAAGGGCAACCGGATCTACTTCCACTGGAAGACCATCCTGCTGCCCCGCCACATCGCCGAGTACGTGGTCGTCCATGAGCTCGTTCACCTGCACGAGCCCCACCACACCCCCGCCTTCTGGCGCCGTCTGGAACGGGCCATGCCGGACTATGAGCAACGCAAGGCGTGGCTCGCCCAGCATGGAATAGAAGCGGAGGGAGTTTAACACTTTGACATGTGACCAGCATGTGACTCATAGCAGCCAACGGTCATCGAGAAGCAAGCCAGATAAGAAGGTAATTTTAAAAATGTGGCCACGATTTGGTCACAGGATGGTCACAGGCAAAACAAAAGGGCCTACGCGTTAACGTAAGCCCTTGATATGTTTGGCGCGCCCGGTAGGAATTGAACCTACGACCTTCGGCTTCGGAGGCCGACACTCTATCCAACTGAGCTACGGGCGCTTTGGGTGCGTATCGTACCCGTGTGGGCGGGCTGTGTCTAGCGGCGGGGCGGTTTTAGGCCGCCTTGTGATTGACCGTTTTCCCTGCGGTGGTGCATGCTCTGGGGCACTTTTGCACCTCTTAACCACCCTTGGTCATATTGGGAACATAATTAATGAAAACATTTGCACGTAGTACGCTGGCACTGGGCATCTCACTGGCGCTGGTTAGCGCCTCGAACGCCGCTGATTTTGCAGATATGGACCCCGTTACTCTGCGTTTAGCCCACGTGGTGAACGAGCAGGATGGCTTCCATATTGCCGCCACCAAGTTCGAAGAGCTGGTCGAAGAACGCACCGATGGGAAGGTGAATATCGAGATCTTCCCCAACGCCTCGCTGGGCGATGAGCGCACGCTGCTGGAAGGCATGCAAATCGGCACCGTGGATATGGGCGTGATTACCAACGGGCCGGTGGCCAACTTTGTCGAAGAGATGGCGGTGTTTGAACTGCCGTTCCTGTTCCCCTCCCCGGAAGCCGCTTATAGCGTGTTGGATGGCCCCATCGGCCAGGAGCTTTTGGATAAGCTAGCAGACGTGAACCTGAAAGGCTTGGCTTACGCCGAACGCGGTTTCCGTAACCTGACCAACAGCGAGCGGGCGGTGAATTCCCCGGAAGATCTGGATGGCCTGCGCATTCGCGTGATGGAAAACCCGGTGTACACCGATACCTTCCGCGAGCTGGGTGCCAACGCGATTCCCATGGCGTGGACCGAAGCGCTCACCGCCATGCAGCAGGGCACCATCGACGGCCAGGAAAACCCGGTGAACGTGATTCACTCGTTCAAGCTGGATGAAACCCAGAACTATATGACGCTCTCTCGCCACACCTATGCGCCGGCGATTTTTGTGATGGGTATGCCCGCCTGGAACCAGCTCCCCGAGGCTGCCCAAGCGGTATTGGAAGAAGCCGCCCAGGAAGCCGCCGAGCATGAACGCCAAGTGAACGCGGTTATGGAAGCCGAGCAGCTTGCAGCACTGCGCGAAGCAGGCATGGAAATTAATGATGCTCCGGATATGGAAGCCTTCCAAGCCGCCGTTGCGCCGGTATACGAGAAGTACGGCGAGCAGTTTGGTGATTACCTGCCGCGTATCCAGGAGGCGCTGCAACAGTGATGTCGTTTGCACAGCCTCTGTTGACGCTGCTGCAACGCATTGAACGCGGGCTGGATGCCATCATCCAGCCCGTGGTGTTTGCGGGCATGGCAGCTTTAATTGGCGTCATCACGCTACAGATCGTCTCACGGGTGCTGTTCAGCGCCGTGGGCTGGACCGAAGAGGTCGCGCGGTTTCTGCTGGTGTGGATTACCTTTTTAGCGGGCACGCTGGCGTTTCGGCGCGGTCGGCATATTGCCGTCACCTTTGCGGTGGATGCCCTGCCACTGCCGCTGCGTAAGCTGGCCAGGCTCGCGGCGCTGGCGATTGTGGTGGCGTTTATGATCACGCTGATCGTGATTGGCTACCGCTATATGCAGGTGCAGAGCTTCCAGAAATCCGCCTCGCTGCGGCTCTCGATGACCTATGTGTATGCGGTGATGCCGCTCGCGGCGGGCATCATGGCATGGTACGCCCTGGTGGATATGGTCGAGGTACTGGTGAACGGTGAACCCACGGCAGCCGACCAGGAGGAGCCGCTATGACGCTGGTACTCTTTGGGCTGTTCTTCCTATTTATGCTGCTGGGCGTGCCGATTGCCTTCGCGATTGGGGCAAGCTCGCTGTACGCGCTGTATCAATCCGGCGTGCCGCTGATGGTGGTCACCCAGCAGATGTTCCAGGGCATTAACTCGTTTGCTCTGGTGGCCATTCCGATGTTCATTCTGGCCGGGGATTTAATGGCCCAGGGCAAGGTGAGCGAGCGTCTGGTGGGCTTTGCCGATTCGCTGGTGGGCTTTATGCGCGGCGGGCTCTCGGTGGTCTCGGTGATGGCGGGCATGTTCTTCGCGGCTATTTCCGGCTCCGGCGCGGCTACTACCGCAGCGGTGGGTTCAAGCCTGGTGCCGGAGCTGAAGCGCAAGGGCTACGACCCCGCCTCAGCGGCCAGCCTGATCGCCGCCAGCGGCACCATTGGCGTGGTGATTCCCCCGTCGGTGCCAATGATTATCTATGCGGTCATTGCCCAGCAGTCGGTCTCCAAGTTGTTCCTGAACGGCTTCTTGCCGGGGCTGGCCATGGGCCTGGCGCTCATGGCCATTGCCATCACCCAGGCGTACAAGCGGCAGTACCCGAAAGGCACGCCGCTCTCGCTGGCCACCATTTGGCGCACGTTGAAGTCGGCCAGCTGGGGGCTGATGACGCCGGTGATCATTCTAGGGGGGATCTTCTCGGGGATTTTTACGCCGTCGGAAGCGGCGGTGGTGGCGGTGAACTACGCGCTGCTGGTGTCGCTGTTCGTGTACCGGGACTTGACCCTGCCCCAGGTGTACAAGCTGTTGATCCGCTCGGCGATGACCACGGCGGTGATTATGCTGGTGATTGCCATGTCGGCGGTGCTGAGCTGGACGCTCTCTAGCTGGCAGGTGCCCGGCGCGATTGCCCAGGCGGTGCTGTCGCTCTCCACCAACCCTTACGTGATCATGCTACTGATCGTGGGAATCATTCTGCTCACTGGGGTATTCATCGAAACGGCCAGCGCTTTGATCATCCTCACCCCGGTGCTGCTGCCGCTGGTGCTGCAGCTGGGCATCGACCCGATCCACTTCGGGCTGATCATCGTAGTGGGGCTATCGATTGGCATGATTACCCCACCCGTGGCGATCAACTTGTACGTGGCGTCGTCCGTCACCCAACTGCCGCTAGAGCGTATTACCCGCGCTATTATCCCCTACCTGCTAGGGCTGATTGGCGTGCTGCTACTGGTAGTTTACGTGCCCATACTGCTGGGCTGGTCGGGCTGACAGTCACGCTCCCTGCCATCGCTGGCAGGGAGCGTTCATTCTGCTAAGTTGCGCCCCGGCGTGCCTGCATCAAATGCCAGCACGTTCTCAAACGCATCGCCAAAGTAGAGCTCGTAGCTGTCTTTCTCCACATAACCCAGGTGCGGCGTGGCCAGGAAGTTGGGCAGCGCCAGCAGTGTATGCTCTATCACTGGCTCTTCATCAAACACGTCCACCGCGGCCATGCCGGGACGGCCTGCTTTCAACGCGGCTTCCAAAGCGCCCGCCTCCACTAACGGCGCGCGGCTGGTATTCACCAGCACCGCCGTGGGCTTCATGCTGGCTAAATTCGCCGCTGTGACGATTCCTCGGGTTTCCGGGTTTAAGCGCAGGTGCAGGCTCAGCACGTCACTGCGTTCGAAAAACTCCTCTTGCGAAACCGCGACCTCTAGTCCTGCCGCTGCGGCCCGCTGGCGGGTGCCTTCGCGGCCCCATACCAGTACGTTCATTTCAAACGCTTGGCCGTAGCGGGCCACTAACTGGCCTATTTTTCCATAGCCAAATACGCCTAGCGTGCGCCCTTTCAGGCCGGTGCCCAGGGTGCGCTGCCAGCGGCCTGCCTTGAGGTTTTCCACCTCTTCAGGAATGCGCCGCATGGCAGAGAGCACCAGCCCCCAGGTGAGCTCGGCCGCCGCATAGGGCGAGCCGGTGCCTGCCAGTACCACCACGCCGTGCTCGCGGCAGGCGGCCATGTCCACATGCGCCGCGCCGCCGCCGGTTTGGCTGATCAGCTTGAGCTTGGGCAGCCGCGCCAGCAAAGACGCGGTGATCGGCGTGCGCTCCCGAATCAGCACCAGCGCATCGGCGTCTTGAAAGCGCTCAACCAACTCGTCTTCATCGCTCACGGTGTCGGTGTAAATCGTGACGTGGTGCCCCGCCAGCTTGGCGAAGGCGTCTAAGTCACGAACACAATCCTGGTAATCATCGGGGATGACAATGTGCATTAAAGCGGCTCCTTGCTCGGTGAGCGCGCTAAAGGGCGGCCCCCTTTAGCAGCGTGGCTGAAATACCGCTGCCAGACGAAGATCCCGGCGATCACGGCAATGCCCACCACGTCCGTAATGGCTTGGCCGTTAATCAGCATTAACGCGGCAAACAGCAGCAGGCCGCGCTCTACCCAGGAACAGGGGCGGGCAAAGTAGCCTATCGTAGAGGCCGCCAAGGCAATAATACCCAGCACGCCCGAGGCCACCGCCATGGCGATTTCCAACTTGGTGCCCTGCCCGAGCAGCGGCGGATGATAGACAAACATAAACGGAATTAGGAAGCCGCCTAAGGAAATTTTCGTCGCCGTCAGTGCGGTGCGGAACCAGTGGGAGCCCGCAATCGCGCCGCCAATATAGGCCGCCAGCGCCACGGGAGGTGTTACCCCCGAAAGGATCGCAAAGTAGAGAATAAACAGGTGGGCAGAAAGACTGGGCAAACCTGCCTCAACAAACGCCGCTGCCACCACCGATGCCGCCAGCATGTACGCCGCTACAGTAGGTAAGCCCATGCCCAGAATAATCGCCACCACCATCGCTAACAGCAGTGTGACCATTACATCACCACCGCTCACCATCAGAATCAGCGAGGATACTTTTAGGCCCAGCCCGGTGATGCTGATCACCGCTGCGATAATCGCCACGCTGCCGATAATCACCGCAATCATCGCAGCGGTCATTGCCCCTGCTTCAAGCGCTGCCGGTAGTGTTTTCACCCGCTCCCAGAGCGTGCCTTGACTGCGCGGCGACACTAAGTACAGCACCATCGCGGTAAAGTACGCAGCCACCGCCGCAGTGGTCGGCGTGTAACGCAGAACCAGCATGGTAATCAGCACCACCAGTGGCAGCAGCAGGGTTTCGACATTGAAGAGCCCCTCGCGCAGCGTCGGGCGCTGGTCTTTCGGGATAGGGTTTAACCCCAGGCGTTTGGCTTCAAAGTGAACGCTCATCCAAATGGCAAGGTAGAACAGCAGCGCAGGAATCAGCGCGGCGCTGATGATATCCAGGTAGCTTGTGGAGATAACATCGGCCATGACAAATGCCGCGGCGCCCATAATGGGCGGCAGAATTTGCCCTCCGGTTGAGGCAGAGGCCTCGGTGGCCGCAGCAAAGCGTGCGCTGTAGCCGTTTTTCTTCATCAACGGAATGGTAAAGACGCCCGTGGTAGCAACGTTGGCGGCGGTACTGCCGCTAATGCTGCCAAACATGGCGCTACACAGCGTGGCGGCTTTTGCAGGGCCGCCCGCCATGCCGCCCGTGGCGGCTGTCGAGAGGCGCATAAAGGTGTCGCCACCGCCAGTGGTCACCAGCAACGCGCCAAACATGATAAACACTACAATCACGGTAGACGAGGTACGCATTAGGCTGCCGAAAATACCGGTCGGCCCTAAATAGAAGGTAGCGACGAGATCATCCCAACGGAAACCGCCGTGCCCCCAAACGCCGGGCAGGTGCTGCCCAAAGGCCGCATACGCCAGGGCAATCAGCACCAGAATAGGAAACGCTAAGCCAATCGCTCGGCGGCAGGCTTCCAGCAGCAGTAGAATCGCGCTAACGCCAAACACTAGGTCTAGCGTGGTGGGCATTAAATAGCCCAACTGATAAATGATGCGGTCGAAGTGATAAACGTAATAGGCGCTGATTACCACGCTTAATAGAATCGGGATGACATCGAACCACGGAATGCGCTGGGTATCCCGCACGCGGCAGTGGTAAGCAAGGAAAATCAACGGCAGTGCAAACAGCAAATGCACCGCATTTTGGGTGTTCACCGGCCCAGTGACGGCGGTATAGAGGTGAAAAATGGCCATTGCCACCGCTGCCGTGCGGGCCACCATAAACCAGAAGCCGGTAAGCTGCCGCTTGCCTGCATCCTCCTGGTATTTTTCAACAACTGACTCTTTTGCGGTTTCCATGAGGGAACTCCCGCGCCGCCTATCAAGGGGAGACTAGGCAGCGCGTCAGGCTAATAGCAAACTACCCCGCCGATCACATCGGCGGGGCGCACGGGCGGGTTACTGCGCTTCAGGCGGAATAATGTCGGCGGGGATCTCCAGCCCTAATTCCTGGTAGTAGCGCAGCGCGCCGGCATGCAGCGGGAAAGTCGCAGTATCGATCACGGTTTGGGGGTCGACACTGCCCGCGGGTTTGAAGGAGGCGGCCACTTGGTCGTGGTTTTCCCAGTAGGCTTTGGTGAGTTCATACACGGTGTCGGCATCGAGGTCGGTGGTGGCCGCAATGCCCATGTAAATGCCCAGCGACTGCGCTTCGCTCATGCCGGTGTAGGTGTCGGCCGGCACGATGGTGGGCGACAGGAAGGGCAGCTCAGTGGTCACCGTCGATACTTGCTCATCGGTTAGTGACAGCAGCTGTAGCGGCCGCGAGGAGTGCACTTCGGTGAACAGCGGAATGGGCGGTACGCCGTTATAGCTAAAGCCCACTAAACGACCATCGGTGACCCCTTCCGCCGCATCGTTGACGCGCATGCGCTGGAAATCGGGCTCGATGCCTAGGATGCCGAACACCTGCTCGGTGATGTACTCGCCACCCCCGCCGATGCTGCTGGGGTTGAAGCGCTCTCCGTTGAGGTCTTCGAAGGTCTCGAGGCCACTGTCCTGACGAACGGCCCAGTGCATAGTCGAAGGCGCAATCCAGTACACCAAGCGCACATCGGGGTTGGGCGTATCGGCAAAGCGGCCTTCTCCGTTGTACTGTTCGTAGCCCACTAACGCCTCGGTGAAGGCCAGATCCAGTTCACCGTTGGTGAGGCGTATGGCGTTTTCGCGGGTGCCGCCGGTTTCCCGCACGGTAATTTCGTAGGGCGTGTTGGCGCTGATCACCCGTGCGCCTTCAGAAATACCAAAGAACCAACCCGTGCCCGTCGGCACCGAACCCATGTTCAGTGCGGTTTGCGCCTGGGCAGTGGCGGCAGTGAGAGCGCTTACAGCTAGAATTGAAGCGGGAAGCAAGTGGCGTAGTGTTAATTTAGTCATTGTTTTTCCTCAACGCGTCGGGAAGCATGTTGTGATGTTGTGTGCTGTGGGAGGCCCTAACTGCACCTCTCCCGATAACCGAGTAAGCAAGGGGAGTTCGCTTAGCGGTGTCTAAAGTGATAACGCCAAACCATAGCGCTGTATATTGGTCATTGATGAACCTGCCTTCTCCAATCGCGAAAGCAGCGTCGTTTACCCCAGGCTATCGCGCTGAAGAAGCATCGCTGGCGGCCTGAATAAAATGCTCCACCAGCACCCGTGCCGCCATGGAAAGGCGGTCTAAATCTTTGACATAAATGCTCAACTTACGCCGCGCCCAGTCGTCTTGTATCGACAGCACATTCACATTGAGCCCATCCACGTACTGACGAATCGCCCCACGGGGCAGCACCAGCACTAGATCATCCACGTGGTAGAAAGCTGCCGCGCCAAGTCGAGGAAGTCTTCTGCAACGAAATCAAAGCAGGGGTCGATACTTAAATCCGGCGTGGCATCTGGCCCAAACTCCAGCGGGCGCTTCACAAAGGCGGTGCGCATGCCTTCCCGGTGGGCAGCCTGTAAATCATCTTGATGAGCGGCCACCATCAGGATTTGCGACGGCTTCAGGCTCAGGAGATTGGCCGCCATGTGGTACACCTCCGGGTCGCGCTTGTAGTGCCCGGCAAGCTCTGAGGAGAGCACGCAGTCCCAGGGCAGCCCGGCATGGCGAGCCATATTCACCAGCAGCGAGACGTTGCCATTGGAGAGTGTTGCTAATATAAAGCGCTTTTTTAGCTGCAATAGGCCTTCCACACTGTCAGGCCAGGGCGTTAAGCGGTGCCACACACGGTTAAGATGCGTCTTTTCGGCTTCATCCAACCGATCCGAAATGCCAAAGGCGACCAGTAGCCGGTCGAGGGTCATCCGATGCAGGTCATCCAGCTTGGTCCAGGGCAGTTCCCCCTGGCGCACACGGTTCATCGCAGGGGCATAGCCTGCCCGCCACTCGTCGGCAAACCTTGCCCAATCGACGTTCAGCCCTTTGGCCTGGTTCAGTTGTTCGCCTTCGCGAATAACGCTGCTGCGCCAGTCTACTACCGTGCCAAACACATCAAAGGTGAGCGCTTTTATTTCGTGGGCGATGCCTGTTGTCATGGAGTCTCTCCTGTGGAGTCGGTGAGGGTTAGCAAGTGGTCGACCAAATGGCGGGCCACCACGGGCAGTGCCGCGTAGTGGCGCATACCAATCACCAGTTCGCGGGTGGCCCACTCATCAGCGAGCGGAATCATGCGTAGTTTGAGGTCGTTAAGGTCACGGTACAGCGTGCGCTGGGGCAATACCCCGATGCCCATACCGCAATGAATCATGCGGCAAATGGCGTCGAAACTGCGCACTTGAATGCGCATACGTAGGGTTCGGCCCGCTTGGCTTGCCTGCTCATGAAGCAGGGATTGCAGCGAGGCATCCTGCTGTAAACCGACAAAGTCGTACTCGGCCGCCTGATGCAAATAGAGCTTGTCATGCACCGCCAGCGGGTGATCTTGCGGCGTGACCAATACCAGCTGGTCGCGCCGGTAGGGGCGTACTTCTAAATCATCGGCGGCAACGTGGCTGGCAAAGATGCCGATATCGGCCACGCCATCGCGCACGGCGGTGATCGCTTCGCTGCTGGTGCGCTCCTGCAAATCAATTTTGATTTGCGGGTACTCGATGGCAAAGGCGCTTAAATCCTGGGGCAAAAACGCAATAATGGCCGAGGTATTGGAGTGAATTCGCACATGCCCTCGAACCCCTTCGCCATACTCACTGAGCTCCGCCTGTAGCCGCGCCACATCTTCCAGAATGCGCCGGGCATGGTGCAAAAAAGCGCGGCCCGCTGGGGTTAGCTCTACGCCGCGCGGCCGCCGATACAAAAGCTCGGTGCCCACCAGTGTTTCTAAATCGCTCACCCGCTTGCTCACCGCTGCCAGCGCCAAATGCTCACGCTCGGCAGCCGCAGTTAAACGCCCTTCATCGGCAATCGCCACAAACAGTCTCAGCGTTACAAAATCAAATCGCAGCATCACGTTTACCACGTTGTTGTTAAATGGGCCGCATTGGTCGCCGGTTGTAGGGTTCGTCGCTGGCGAACGCCTGGTTCCTGATTGCCTAATTGTGATGCTCAGCAGGCTCACAGATGCTTAACCGACAACAAGACATTAAGACTCGCTACTTCAGCACGCGCTTGGCTGCTAAGCGTTACCAGGAGCATTTATTATGACCACCCGCCAGCTTCCCCTCGATGGACTTAAAGTCGTAGAGCTTGGCCAACTGATTGCCGGCCCCTTTGCCACCAAACTGCTGGGTGAATTTGGTGCCGACGTGATTAAGGTGGAGCCACCCGGAGCCGGTGATCCGCTTCGCAAATGGCGTATTCTCGAAGAGGGCACCTCGCTTTGGTGGCATGTACAAAGTCGCACAAAACGCTCGGTGACGCTTGATCTTCGCAGCCAAGAGGGTCAAGACGTGGTGCGCCGCTTGGCCGCCGAAGCCGATGTGGTGGTCGAAAATTTCCGCCCTGGCACTCTGGAAAACTGGGGGCTGGGCTATGAGGCGCTGGCGGCGATTAACCCCAAGCTGATCATGGTGCGGGTTTCCGGCTTTGGCCAGACCGGCCCCTACCGCAACAAACCCGGCTTTGGCGTGATTGGCGAAGCCATGGGCGGGCTGCGTTACTTGACCGGCCACCCCGGCGAGCCTTCCGTACGCGTGGGTGTGAGCATTGGCGATTCGCTCTCGGCACTCTACGCGGTGATCGGCACACTGCTGGCCCTGCAAGAGCGCCAGCGCAGCGGCTTAGGGCAAGAGATTGATGTCGCGTTATACGAATCCGTGTTCGCCATGATGGAGAGCCTACTGCCGGAGTTTGATGCTACCGGCCACGTGCGCGAGCCCAGCGGCAGCGCCCTGCCGGGCATTACGCCCTCTAACGCTTACCGCACCCGAGAGGGCGAGTACGTGTTGATTGCCGGTAACGGCGATAGCATCTTCAAGCGCTTAATGGGCGTGATTGGCCGGGAGGATTTAGCCAACCACCCCGCCATGGCCCACAACGATGGCCGCAGCCAGCACGCCAGCGAGATCGACGCGGCCATCGAAGCCTGGACCCAGACCCGCCGCCGCGACGACATCCTCAGCGCCCTGGACGACGCCCGCGTACCGGCAGGCTTCCCCTATACCGCTGCCGATATCGCCAACGACCCCCACTATCTTGCCCGGGAGATGATCCAGAGCGTCACCCGCGCCGATGGCCGCCCACTCAAGGTGCCGGGCGTGCTGCCCAAGCTGAGCGCCACCCCCGGCAGGCTGGGGCAAGGCGGGCCACAGCTGGGCGCACACACCGATGACGTGCTCGAGGAGCTGGGCATTGATGCCGCCACGCGGGACAAGCTGCGTCAGGCAGGCATTATTTAAGTGGAGAACCCCATGACGACGTTACAAATCAACGAAGTGGCACCCCGCGATGGTTTTCAGAGCGAAGAGCGCTTCATCCCTACCGAACAGAAAATTGTGCTGATCGATGCCCTCACTGCCACCGGCATTGCGCGCATCGAAGCGACGTCTTTCGTTTCGCCCAAAGCCATTCCCAACCTGCGCGATGCCGCCGACGTGGTGAATGCCATTCAGCGCCGCGACGGCGTGGAGGTCACCGTGCTGGTGCCCAACGTCAAGGGAGCCGAGCGGGCGCTGGCCTGCGGCGTGGATGAAATCAACCTGGTGATGTCGGCCAGTGACGCCCATGGCCGCGCCAACCTGCTCATGACGCCAGAGGCGTCGCTCGAACAGTTCGCCTCGATCATTCAGCTGGCACAGGGGAGCGGCGTGTTCATCAATGCCTCACTCTCCACCACCTTTGGCTGCCCCTTCGAAGGCAAGGTGCCCGAAGCCCGCGTGCTCACCCTGATCGAACAGCAGCTGGCGCTAGGCGTGGAAGGCATCACGCTGTGCGATACCACCGGCGTGGCCAACCCCGCCCAGGTCGGTGCGCTGTGCCGCCAGGTGCTGGAGCGTTTTCCCGGCGTGCCGTTCACGCTGCATTTCCACAACACCCGGGGCATGGGGCTGGCCAACGCCCTGGCGGCGTGGCAAGCGGGCATCCTGCGGTTCGATGCTTCGCTGGGTGGCCTGGGCGGCTGCCCGTTTGCCCCCGGCGCCACGGGCAATGTCTGCACCGAAGACCTGGTGCACATGTTCGAACAAATGGGCGTTGCCACCGGTGTCAACCTGCCCGCGTTACTGGACATTTCCGCCACTCTGCCCGAGCTGATCGGCCATGAGACACCGGGGCAAGTGGTGAAAGCGGGCAGCGCGGACCGCTGTTACGCCCTCCCCTGAAAACGTGTTTCCCGCATCCCTGCATAAACGTGTGATCCATAACAACGATAATCTGGTGATTAACAATGACTAACTCTTCCCCTGTTCAGCCGTTAAACCTTGCCCAGCAGTTGATTCAGCGCCATTTAATCAGCGGTGAGCTAACCCCCGGCAGTGAAATCGCCCTGCACATTAACCAAGCCCTGCTGCAAGATGTGTTAGGCACTCTCGTGATGCTAGAGCTAGAAGCCATGGGGCTTGACCGGGTACATACTGAGCCCAGCGTGCAGTACATCGACCACGGCCTGGTGCAGGCCGATAACCTAAATGCCGAAACCTACCTGTTTTTAAAGAGCGCCTGCGAGCGCTTTGGGGTGTGGTACTCCGGCCCCGGCAACGGCATTAGCCACCCGGTGCATATGGAAAATTTTGGCGTGCCCGGTGAATCCATTGTGGGTTGCGATAGCCACACCACGGCAGCAGGCGCGCTCGGCATGCTGGCGATTGGCGCAGGTGGTATTGAAGTGGCGATGGCGATGGCGGGCGAGCCGCTGTATATCACCATGCCGAAAATCTGGGGCATTAAGCTCGAAGGGCAACTGCCTGACTGGGTCTCAGCGAAAGATATTGTGCTGGAACTTTTGCGCCGCCACGGCGTGGCAGGCGGCAAAAACACCATGATTGAGTATTACGGGCCGGGGCTAAAGCACCTGTCCGCCATGGACCGCCATGTGCTCGCCAACATGGGCACCGAAATGGGGGCAACGGCCACGGTGTTCCCCAGTGATGACGAGACCCGGCGCTTTCTAGCCTCCCGAGGGCGAGAAAACGATTGGGTCGCGCTGGCCGCCGAACCCGGCTGCCACTACGACCTGAACGAAACGCTTGACCTTAGCAAGCTGGAGCCCATGATTGCGCTACCTTCCAGCCCCGATAACGTGGTCACCGTGCGGGAAGCAGCGGGCAAACCGCTGCATCAGGCTTACATCGGCTCGTCAGGCAACCCAGGCTTTCGTGACTTTGCCGTGGTGGCCGAGATAGTGCGGGGCAAGCAGGTGGCCGATGGGGTCTCACTGGACATCAACCCCTCTTCACGACAAGTACTGACCACGCTGATTGAGCAGGGCTATTTAGCCGACTTAGTCGCCAGCGGTGCCCGCCTGCACCAAGCAGGCTGCAATGGCTGTATTGGTATGGGCCAGGCCCCGGCGGTGGGGCTTAATAGCCTGCGCACCGTGCCGCGCAACTTCCCAGGGCGCTCCGGCACGCGGGAAGACAGCGTGTTTTTGTGCAGCCCAGAAACCGCGGCGGCTTCAGCGCTGGCGGGGGTGATTACCGACCCGCGCACTCTCGATATGCCCTACCCGCGCCCCAAAGAGCCCGCCCAAATCGAAGTAAACCGCGCACTGTTTAATGCGCCGCTGCCACCCCATGAGGCAAAGCTTAAAGCACTGCAAAAAACCGAGAACACCCCGGCCCTGCCAGAGCTTAGCCCTCTGCCTAATCGTTTGGATGTACCCGTGCTGCTGGTGGCGGGCGACAACATCTCCACCGATGACATTATGCCTGCCGGGCAGCGGGTGCTGCCGTATTGGAGCAGCGTGTATGCTTCGGCACCGTTCACGTTTGAAGCGGTCGACCCAGATTATGCCGAGCGCGCAGAAAGCACCCGTACTCAGGGCGGGCACGTGATTATTGGGGGTGCCAACTATGGGCAAGGCTCCAGCCGAGAAAATGCCGCGCTGGTGCCGCGTTACTTAGGGCTACAGGTGGTGGTGGCGAAGAGTTTTGCGCGTATTCACTGGCAAAATTTGATCTGCTTTGGTGCGCTGCCGCTAACCTTTACCCGCGAGGAGGATGTCGCCCAGCTAGCGCAAGGTGACCGCTTAGTGATCGAGGATGTCTACGCGCAGTTGGAAAGTGGAGCGACGCTAACGGCGCATATCCCCGGTAAAGGTGAGATGACGCTGCATCATGGGCTCAGCCCCCGCCAGCGAGAACTGATTACCCAGGGGGGCGTCATCAACCACCTTCGCAAACGTAACGCTTAAAACTCTTCCCAGTCGTCTCCACCCGCTTTAGTGGGTGCAGGCTTAGAGGAGAGTGCCGGGCGTTTGAGCTCTTGGCTGGCCCCGGACCGGCTGGCAGGCAGCGCTTGGCGTGGCTGGCCTTTCAACTGGGGTGTTGTCTGGCTTTGTGAGTCGTCTTCCCCTAATACGAAGGAGTTGACTAGCTCATTAAGGTGCTCAGCGTGGCGGCGCATATCCGCAGCGGCCGTGGTGGACTCTTGCACCATGGCCGCGTTCTGCTGGGTCATGGTATCCATTTCGGCTACGGCGGTGTTGATCTGGCCAATACCACTGCTCTGCTCTTTGGCGCCGGCGCTGATTTCACCGATCACATCGGTAACTTTTGATACGCTCTCAACGATCTCGCGCATGGTGGCACCGGCATTACGCACCAGCTCGGCGCCAGTGTGGGTGTGCTGAACGGAGGTATCGATCAGCGCGCGGATCTCTTTAGAGGCATTACTGGAGCGGCTGGCCAGGGTGCGTACTTCTTGAGCAACCACCGCAAAGCCACGGCCATGCTCACCCGCACGGGCAGCTTCCACCGAGGCGTTTAGCGCCAGAATGTTGGTCTGGAAGGCAATCGCATCAATCATGGTGATGATTTCACTGATGCGCGTAGCCGAGTCGTTGATATCGCGCATCGTGTTTTCTACCTGCCCCATGGCCTCTTCACCCTGGTGGGCCACTTCCGCAGTGGACTGCACCAGCTTGTTGGCCTGTTGGGCATTGTCAGCACTGTGGTTCACGGTGGAGGTAATCTCCTCCATGGAGGCCGATGTCTCTTGAAGATTGGCCGCCGCCTGCTCGGTGCGAGTAGACAGCTCCTCGGAGCTACGCGAGATTTCGCCAGCAGAGTGATAAACGCTGACCGTGCTGCGGCGTACGTCGCGCAGAGTATCCTGCATGCGGCTGGCAAAGGCGTTGAACTGCACGGCTAAGTTGCCCACTTCGTCGTTGCTCTCGACCGAGAGACGGCGGGTCAGGTCGCCACGGCCTTGCGCAATATCCCCCATCGCATCAGCGGTGCGCTTTATCGGACCGACAATACGACGCACAAAGCCAAAGGCCAGCAGAGCAATAGCTGCAAATAGTGCAGCGCCTAGCAGCGTCGCGGATATAATCGTATTTCGTAGGTCGGCAGCGGCAGCAGCCTCTAACTCGGCCATTGCTTCATCAACATCTGTTACATACACACCAGCGCCTACAATCCAGCCCCATTTTTCTAAACGATCAATGTAGGAGTGCTTGGGCTCAGACTCATTGGTACCGGGGTATTCCCACGGGTATTCGTAAAAACCACCGCCATCTTGGCCAACTCGGATGAAATCCCGCACGATATAGGTGCCATCAGGTGCTTGCAGGTCTCTCAGGTTTTGACCTTCACGCTCCGGAGAGTGAGGCAATACGATGTTAGTACCATCGTACTCATATACGAAAATATAGTTTTCGCCTTCAAAGCGCATGGAGCGCAGCATTTCGGCAGCGCGCTCCTTCGCTTCACGGTCATTGGCACCGGCGTTTTCATAAATCGGGGCGATAGCCGTTGTTGCCATCTGCACGATATTGCGCACCGAGGCACGGCGCTCTTCAATCAACAACTCACGCTGTTCCGCTAACGCTTCGCGGGAGTCCTTGGCATTGCTATAGGCTTCAAAGCAGACCAAGACAACGGTGACCAACAGCAAGGGGAGTAATACCAGCATCAGCACCTTGGTCTGCAAACCCAAGGCCCAACGACTTTTCTTCTCAGAAGTAGCCATCATGTTCGAGTTCTAGCCTCATCAAGTGGGGGATATGCGTTGTAATCGGTGCTTTGTTATCGGCACAAAGTGTATCAGCTTTAGTCACTTCTCATGATTTTTTACTTTATGAACAAAGTAATTAAAGCTACAAAACACCTTTACATAACATGAGTTAAGGATATCAACAGCCTATCAGTTCATTGTAGAAATGTGGTGGCCAGGGATGGCCCGTTTTGGCAGGATCTCACCTAAACAACTGCAACTGCCCAGCCTTTCATACCATCAAAGCTGGGCAGTTTTTTATATCTGCTAATTATACCTATACCCACTTCCATTTAATGTGTTACAGCGGCCCTTGGGCGACGCTCGTCCAGCATGCCTTTATCGAGAATAAAGCGGATGATCTCTTCAAGCCCGACGCCATCGTAGAGGTTGGTGAACACGAACGGGCGCTCACCGCGCATCTTTTTCGAGTCGCGCTCCATCACTTCCAGTGAGGCGTGGACCTGCTCGGCAATATCGATTTTGTTGATAATCAGCAGGTCGGATTTGGTGATGCCGGGACCACCTTTGCGGGGAATTTTGTCGCCTGCCGACACGTCGATCACGTAGAGCGTTAAATCAGAAAGCTCGGGGCTAAACGTGGCGGAAAGGTTATCGCCGCCAGACTCTACCAGCACCAGCTCCAGGCTGGGGTGGCGGGCGTGCAGCTCGTCAATGGCCGCCAAGTTCATCGAGGCATCTTCCCGAATCGCCGTGTGCGGGCAGCCGCCGGTTTCTACGCCCAAGATGCGATCCGCTGGCAGCGCATCGTGCTTGAGCAGGAAATCGGCGTCTTCGCGGGTATAGATATCGTTGGTGACAACGGCAATGTCATAGTGGTCTCGCAGCGCGGTGCAGAGCTGCTTGAGCAGGGCGGTTTTGCCGGAACCGACCGGGCCACCCACGCCAACGCGTAAACAGTGAGTCATGGTTTTCTCCTAAATAACAACGCTCGTTAGCTTCTAAACAAACGGGAATATTGGGTTTCGTGTAGGGCGCTGGCCAGCGCGACGCCGGGCAGCGCAGGGCCAAGCTCGTCATCGTCTAGCCGCCGGGCCTTCTCAACGGCACTCACCAGCTCGCCACGTAACTGCTCGATAATGCGCTGGGCAGCAGTGTGGCCCAACGGCAGCGCTTTACAGGCCACAGCGAGTTGATTTTCCAGCCACGCCCAGCCAAAGCCGAGCTGCGCTTGACGCACAGGGATGCCGCGCTGGTAAGCCGCCCAGGCAAACAGGGTCACATAGCCTGCCTGCACCGGTAGCAAGGGCGTGAGTGAGTCTTCACTAGGCAGCCCTTCATGTTTGGGTAATAGGTCGAGACTGCCCAGTAGCCGCTTCAGCGATGCACCCAGGCGGCTGTCTTCAGCAGCCAGTTCAGAGGTTTCACGGGTGGCGGCCAGCCAGTCGTCCCACTCGGCCACCGCAGTGCCATCCTGCTCCTCGAAAGCGCGATACAGCCGCTCGATCACGGGCAGCTCACAGCAGCTTATGCCATCTTCCAGCACGCCGGATAGCCACTGAGAGAGGCTTGGCTCATCACTCACCCAGCCCAACTCAAAAGCGCTCTCTAGCCCTTGGGAAAAGGCGAAGGCCCCAATGGGCAGTGCGGGGCTGACGAGCTGCATCAGCCCTAGCAGGGCGAGGTCTGAGGGCTGTTCAGTGGGCATGGTGGTGCTCATGCGCGTGGTCGTGGTCGTGGTCGTGGGTATGAGCGTGGCCATGACTGTGCGAATGCCCACCGCCCACTTGGTTGTAAGCGCCCGGTTCGGGGTCGAAGGTGGCATTGTGGTGTTCAAGCGTGGCACCCAGCAGCTCGGCCAGTTCTTCGAGGACATGGTCGGGTGGGAAACGTACCCAGCCTCCTTTCGCATCTTCACCTAGCGCGAGCTGCACATGGCGGTTGCCGAGGTGGTAGGCCAGCCGGGCCAGCGGTAAGCCAGTACTCACTCGCGCGGTCACCACGGGCTCAATGGCGGCGCAAATGCGCACGATCTCGCCATTTTCGGCTTTCAGGCCTTCGCCATCGCGCAGCACGGGGCCGCGATCCAGAAACAGCCCCAGCGGCTGGCCGCTGTCGCTCTCGGCTTTTAAGCGGCCGCGAATGCGTAGTTCAAAGGGCAGTGTCAGCGTGTCGCTGGCGGTGCTTGCGTCTATCGGCCCTAAGCGCTCAATTAATTTCAGCATGCTCTCATCCTTTCTCGATCCATGAAGGCTGAGCCGGGGGTAGGCCGTAGAGAGGGTCTTTTGCCATGGATGGCAAAAGTAGCGTACAGGGACGTATTTACAGCGCCCTCTCGTAGGCCTACCCCCGGCGCCCCGGGCAACCACTCAATCAAAACAAGTGATACCGCTGCGCCAGCGGTAGCTCGGTTGCGGGCTCGCAGGTGAGCAGTTCGCCGTCGCAGCGCACTTCGTAGGTTTGCGGGTCGACGGTGAGTTCTGGGCAGGCGTCGTTGAGCTTCATATCTTTTTTACGCACGCCGCGCACGTTTTTACAGGCAGAAAGTGTGCTTTGTAAGCCAAGGCGCTCTTTGATGCCCGCATCAATCGACGCTTGGCTGACAAAGTTGAGCCGCGTCTGGCTGGCGGCGCGGCCAAAGGTGCCGAACATGGGGCGGTAGTGCACCGGCTGCGGCGTGGGGATGGAGGCGTTGGGGTCGCCCATGGGCGCACCGGCAATCATGCCGCCTTTCAGAATCAGCGCGGGTTTGACGCCAAAGAAAGCCGGCTTCCACAGCACCAAATCCGCCAGCTTACCGACTTCAATCGAGCCGACTTCGTGGGCGATGCCGTGGGTAATGGCGGGGTTGATGGTGTACTTGGCGATATAGCGTTTAGCACGCAGGTTATCGGCCCCCAGCGCTTCATCTTCCGGCAACAGGCCGCGCTGCACTTTCATCTTATGGGCGGTTTGCCAAGTGCGGCAGACCACTTCGCCCACGCGGCCCATGGCCTGGGAGTCAGAGGCGATCATCGAGATCACGCCCAGGTCGTGCAAAATATCCTCGGCGGCGATGGTTTCACGACGAATACGCGAATCGGCAAAGGCCACGTCTTCGGGAATATTGGGATCCAGGTGGTGGCAGACCATGAGCATGTCGAGATGCTCGTCGATGGTGTTCACCGTGTAGGGCCGCGTGGGGTTGGTGGAGGACGGCAGCACGTACTCCTTGGAGCAGGCAGTGAGAATGTCCGGGGCGTGGCCGCCGCCTGCGCCTTCGGTGTGGTAGGTGTGAATGCCGCGCTCTTTAAACGCCGCCAGGGTGTCTTCCACGAAGCCGGATTCGTTGAGCGTATCGGTGTGGATGGCGATCTGCACATCGTACTTTTCCGCCACGCTCAGGCAGGTATCAATCGAGGCGGGGGTAGTGCCCCAGTCTTCATGCAGCTTGAGACCCATCGCGCCCGCTTCCAGCTGTGCTTCGAGCCCTTCTGGCAGGCTGGCGTTGCCTTTGCCGAGCAGACCGATGTTCATGGGCAGGTCGTCCACCGCTTGAAGCATCTTGCCAATGTGCCACTCGCCGGGGGTGCAGGTGGTGGCGTTGGAGCCCGTGGCGGGGCCGGTGCCGCCGCCCAGCATGGTGGTAACACCGCTCATCAGCGCTTCTTCCACCTGCTGGGGGCAGATAAAGTGAATGTGGGCGTCGATGCCGCCTGCGGTGAGGATTTTGCCTTCACCGGCGATCACTTCGGTACCGGGGCCAATGACGATCTCGACATCGGGCTGGGTGTCGGGGTTGCCTGCCTTGCCGATGGCGGCGATGCGGCCGTTTTGCAGCCCCACATCGGCTTTGACGATGCCCCACCAGTCTAGAATCAGCGCGTTGGTGATCACGGTGTCCATCACCGAGGCATCCTGACGCTGGCTTTGGCCCATGCCATCGCGGATAACTTTGCCGCCGCCGAACTTCACTTCTTCACCGTAGTGGGTGGCGTCTTTTTCGACTTGAATCCAAAGCTCGGTGTCGCCCAGGCGCACGCGGTCGCCTACGGTGGGGCCGTACATATCGGCGTAGGCTTGCCGACTGATTTTGTTTACCGGTTTCATATTTGCCTCTGCCTCAAGCGTTGAGTCCAGTGCTGGGCGGCCATCGTCTGTGTGACACGCTGTGAATACATCCCTGTAAGCTTGACTGCGCCATCCATGGCGCAGACAGTCACCCAACCGATGCCCGCCCTACCGTCGGTTGTTCTTTATTAATCCGTTGGCTAATCGAGCGGCCCCATCACATCGCCACGGAAGCCGTAGATTTCCCGCTTGCCGACAAACGGAATCAGCGTGACTTCGCGGGTTTGGCCGGGTTCGAAACGGATGGCGGTTCCGGCGGCGACGTCCAGGCGGTAGCCACGGGTTTTATCGCGGTCAAACACCAGCGCGGGGTTGGCTTCGGCAAAGTGGTAGTGGGAGCCAAGCTGAATGGGCCGGTCGCCGGTGTTGGCCACCTCCACGGTGATACGCTCGCGACCCGCGCACAGCTCGATATCACCCTCTTGTAACTGATACTGTCCTGGAATCATTGGGCCGGAAATCATGGCGCTCTCCTAACGGTGGATGATTAGTTGATCGGCGTGTGAACGGTGACCAGCTTGGTGCCGTCGGGGAAGGTGGCTTCCACCTGTACTTCATCGACCATCTCCGCCACGCCTTCCATCACGTCGTCTCGGGTGAGGATTTCGCGGCCGTAGCTCATTAAATCCGCCACGCTGCGGCCATCTCGCGCGCCTTCCATAATCTCAAAGCTGATCAGCGCTACCGCTTCGGGGTAGTTCAGTTTTAAACCACGCGCTTTGCGGCGCTCGGCAAGCTGGGCGGCGGTAAACAGCATCAGCTTGTCTTTGTCTCGTGGGGTCAGTTCCATGGAGTGTCTCCAGCGTTATCAGCGTGTTGCCAATTAAGTTAGCCAAATGCGCGGCGTATGCGCTTCGCGCCCGATCCAGCGCGGCCGTAGTAGCTGCCAGGCGTGTTCACACAGGGCCCAGGCTTCGTTACGGGATGTGCCTAGATAGCGCATCAGCAGTACGCCGTGGCGCACGGTTACCGCCCAGCGGGGGTTATCCGGCAGCGCTTCGCGCAGTGCTTCAATAGCCACAGCGGCATCGTCAATACCCACCGCCCAGAGCGTGGCCTGCACCGTGGCGCCGCCCTGCCCCCAGCGGCCCGCAAAGCGTGGGTGTGCGGGGTCCAGCGGCTGGCGTTCAAGCCACAGCGGCTTGCCATCCAGGGTTAAGCGAAAGTGCTGTTCGATGCGCCCCGTGACATAGGGCAGATCGCTGGCCGGGCGTCCGAGCGCCATCACTTCCCAGCCTAGGCAGCGGGCATTACCCTGCAGCGCAATATGGGTGCCCTGAGTACCCTTTGAGCCGTTAAACGCGATGGTTTCCTGGGGTAGCCACTCTAAGGTGCCGCCCTCTTCTACCGTCAGCTCGGTGTGCTGTGTCCAGGCCACGCCTTGGCTGTCGGCTTTGTAGAGCTTATTGGCAGCGGGCGTAGTGAGCAGCGCATGGGCACCGCGCTCGATATGGGCGCGGATGGTCAGCGCATCACCGCTCACGAGCCCGCCGGGCGGGTGCAATACGTAAACGTGGCACGCTTCCTGGCTGCCTTCCGGGTAGAAGGGGCGCTGTACCCGTAACGGCCCTTGGTGGCGCGCCTGAATTAGCCTTGTCACGTCGTCGCGGTTGGCAAAGCGCAAGGCCAGCGAGGCGGCCCAGCGGCGCTCGGCGTCAAAGCGGTGGCCGGAACCAGCAGCGGGTGGGGCAAGTTCGCTCAACATCATGGGGCGCTGTCGCTTCCTTGTGGATTCATCATTGCCTTATAAATGCAAAGAATGCGCCAAAATGGTGAAGGCGCTTTTTTACCGTCATAAAGATCTTTTTTTGAGCCTCAACCCTCTTGCCCAGCCCTCCAATGCACCAAATATGTGCATATAGCCATCACATTGCACCTAACCGGCGAACGGCTGGCCGTGTACGTCAATCCCTATACGGCTGAGGTGCTTGGTTCGCTGGATGACCGGGGAACGGTGATGTGGACCGTTCGCTACCTGCATAGCTTCAAGTTCTTCGGGCAAACCCCGCGCAAGCTGATTGAGATTGCCGCGGGCTGGTCGATTTTGTTAGTCGCCACCGGCATTTATCTCTGGTGGCCGCGCAACGGCAGGGGCGGCGTGGTGAGCCGCTGCTCGATATGAGCTACGCCGACTATGGCCCGCTAGGCCGCTGGCTGGAGTTTGGGATTAACGTTCACTTGGGGCAGGAGTTTGGGCTTACCAATCAGCTCTTCCTGCTGGCGGTATGCATCGCCATCATCGTGATGTGCGTGGCCGCAGGCGTGATATGGTGGAAGCGTCGCCCCGCTCGCCAAGGCTAACAGGACGGTAGGCCGACTTAGTGCGCCGCGTGCCCATGATCATGGGCACCTTTAGGGTGACCACCTTCATGGTGGCTCCCTTCCGGAGAGGCACCCACTGGCAGCACCTGAAGTTCGATCTCCATCGGCTCGGCGTGCTGGAACTCCAGCGTCACAGAGACGGGTGCACCCTCCACGATGGGTGAGCCCAGTTCCATCAACATCAAGTGTAAACCGCCCGGCGCTAGCGTCACGCTCTCGCCCGCCGGTAGCTCGATGCCACCGGGCAGGGGTACCATGCGCATCACATCGCCGTCCATCTCCATAATATGAATCTCGACACGCTCGGTGATCGGGCTGGTCGCCCCCAGCAGCATGTCATCGCCATCGCCGTGATTGGTGAGAGTAACAAAGCCACCGCCCGCTCCGGCCCCCGGCGGAGTGGCGCGTGCCCAGGGGTGGGCAACCTCAATAGAGGATGCCTGCCCCGCCATACCTTCCTGGCGGGCACCACCATGATGGGCGGCCGATAGCGGTGCGCTTATTAACAGCATCGTTAGTAGCCACACAACCTTTGACGGCATTATGCGCTGCGGAAACATGATTCTCTCCCCAATCAATCCGTTACTAGCAGACAACCACTCGGTCGCGACCACTGCGTTTCGCCTGGTACAGCGCTTGGTCGGCGCGCTGCATCGAGCGTTGGTAGTCTGGGTGGCCATCATGAAGCGTAACCCCGACGCTCACCGTGACGTTCAATAGCGTATCGGCAGCGGCTAACATCGGCTCTTTGGCCACCGCGTGGCGCAGCCGTTCGGCAAACAGTCGGCTGCCGTCTTGATCCGTATCCACCAGCACAATCAGAAACTCTTCACCGCCCATACGAAACACGTAGTCGCCACCTCGGGTCGAGCGGTCAAGAATTCTGGCCACCTGCTGCAGTACGTTATCGCCAGCATCATGGCCATGGGTGTCATTAATTGATTTGAAGTGATCAATATCCACCATGAGCAGCGCAAAACACTTTTCCGAATGCCGGGCGATCTCTATTTCACGGCTCAGCACCACCGAGAGGAACTTGCGATTGAGCAGACGCGTCAGGCTATCGCGGCCTGCTTCGAGCCCCGAGGCGCGATCCAGAACGTCATCCAACAGCATCAAGATCGTGCGAGCCGCATCGCGAATGCTGCTCAACGCAGTCAGGCGACGCTGGCTGTCTGAGTCGCCTAGCTGGGCGAGCCACTCCTCGTCCACGCGACGAACATGCTGTGAAATGGTGGTAATTTCCGGCGCGCCCTCAAAGGCGTGGCACGCTTTATGGTGATACCAAAGCCCAAACTCGGAGCTGGCTAATCGGGGTAAAGCCGTCGTTGCCTGCTGCGCAGCCACGGCAAACATCAGTGCGTTCTCCCAATCGAGCAGTGCGGAGCGCTGTCGCTCGCGCTCATCGCCGATGCTCTGGGTTAAAGAGAACAGCTTATAGGCTTCTTCCATACGGGTATTACGATTATTCGCCACTGAATAGGCATGGCTCATTATTTCCATGGCCATATCAATATGATCAGACACGTAAACCGCTGCATCACCGGAAGAGAGTTCAGCGCTAAAGGTGCTGTTAATGTGCTCATAAAGCGCCTGCTTTAGCTGCCGTGCGCCATTAAGTACCAAGTTCACCGGGATATCGATACGCGCATGCACCTGGCCGACTTTTTCCTGCTGCTCGACCAGGGATTCGAAATCGGCGTGCTCGACGGCAAACATAGCGCTGAGCCAGCGCTGCATGGAGGGGTGAAGCCGGTTTTTCACCTGCTCATTGGAGAGAAACAGCGACGCGTGGGGGTCTTCCAGCATCACTTGATAGAAATGATCGGCAAAGATATCGCGGCGGGATTCCACCAGTGTCTCCACCGCTTGGCGTAGCGCCAAAGGCGTGCGCTCCAGGAGTGACTGCCACTCGGCAGCGAGCTGATGTTTATCTTTATAGCGCATACCCCACCCGATGACCTTTGCGGAAAAAGACCATGTTACACATAAACAAGGTGAGACAATACGCACCCAAAGCAGGGTTTTGGGCCTTTTGGTGCGGTTTGTGGCCACCTGATTCAAGTGAGCCATTGCCACTGATGCCACCGACACCTCTGGCATGATAATGAACACAGCTATAATTAAAGTATAGAGTCAGACAGCAATCCCAAGGTGGAGCTAGCTAGATGCATTTTGACATTGCAGATCTAAAACTATTTATTCATGTGGCCGAGGCCTCCAGCCTGACCGGCGGAGCCAAACTGGCGCATCTTTCCACCGCGGCCGCGAGTACCCGGATAAAATCGTTTGAAGGCCAGCTAGGGACGCGCCTTTTCTACCGGGGCAGCCATGGGGTGGAGCTGACACCCGCCGGCCATAATATGTTGCACCACGCGCGCACCATCATGCGCCAGGTCGATTACGTCAAAAGCGATTTCTCCAATTACAGCAGCGGCGAATCGGGCCACATTCGCATTTTTGCCAATACCGTGGCGGTGACCGAGTTCATGCCCGAAGTGCTGGCGAGTTATTTGAGTAGCCGCCCGGGCATCACCATCGATCTCAAGGAGCGGCTCACCCGGGATATCTTTCGAGGGGTGCTGGACGGCGCGGCGGATTTTGGGGTGACCTCCGGTGAGATAAAAACCAAAGGGTTGGAGATACTGCCCTTTAGCGTCGACCGCCTGGTGGTGGTCGTGCCCAAGGGGCATTCGCTGACGCGCGCCGAGAAAGTCCATTTCAGGGAAACGCTCACTTACCCCTACGTGGGGCTTCACGACGGCAGTACCTTGCTGGAGTTTCTCAAAAAGGAGGTCAGCGAGTACGGGCAAACGCTGCCCCTGCGTATTCAGGTCTACGGGTTCGAAGCCGCTTGCCGCATGATCGAAGCGGGTGTGGGCATCGGTGTCATCTCCGAATCGAGCGCTCTGCGCTATCAAAAGACGATGCAGCTGGAGATCGTGGCGCTGCAAGACGCCTGGGCGACTCGCGAGCGCTCTGTCGTGGTGAGGGAGTTCGAGTCCTTGCCCGAAGCGGCGAAAAGCCTGATCCGTGAAATCCGCAATCACCACCACTATGCCGGCGAGCCACGCTAGGCGGATGGGGTAGGCGGGCGCCGAGAATTGATCAACAGGGAACGAGTGCGGCTAATGAGCGCTTGGCCAGCGCCATGTAGCGTTGGGTCGCTTCGCGCTTTTTGTCGATTTCTCGCTGGCTCAGGGTTTTGTGTACTTTGGCGGGCACCCCCATCACCAAGGATTCAGCGGGGCAGGAGAAGCCCGCGCGCACCATGGCACAGGAGCCAATGATGGAGCGCGCACCGATCACGCTGTTATCCATCACGACAGCATTCATGCCGATCAGTACATCCTCTTCGACAAGACAGCCGTGCACCACGGCGCCATGGCCGATATGCCCTCTGGCACGGATAATGGTTTCCGAGTCTATCGTGCCGTGCAAGACACAGTTGTCCTGCACGTTCGCATCATGTTCGATACGAATATGGCCGAAATCCCCTCTGAGGCTGGCCCCGGGGCCTATGTAGCAGCCATCGCCAATGATCACGTGACCAATGATCACCGCGGTCGGATGAATGTAAGCACTGGCTGATACGATCGGTTGATGGTTTTCAAAACGGTAACATGTCATATCCGTTGCCTTTCTAGCGGGCAGAGCCCCGGAACAGCGGGCTCTGCCTCGTGACAGGGAAATGGCTTGCGCTCATTCGCTCAACGCGGTTTGAGGCGGGCGCTTGCTCACTCGAACCTGGTAGCCGATCACCAGCAGGCCCAGCGCAATACCGATGAGATCGGTCGTGATGCCGCCAGCCAGCATCGTCAACCCCGCGATCAGCGCAATCGCGCGTAACGCCCAGTTGAGCGAGCTCAAAAGCCACGCTTGAACCGCCGCCGAGAGAAGGTAAATCCCCGCCGATCCGGTAATGACGACCCGGACGACATCCAGCCAGTCGCCCTGCATCAAAATGGCCGGGCTGTAGAAAAATATGAAGGGCACCACGAAGGCCGCCAGGCCAAACTTGAACGAGGTCAACGAGGTTTTGAGCGGATCTGTGTTGGCAATCGCGGCCGCCGCATACGCGGCCAGCGCGACCGGTGGCGTGATGGAGGAGATCACGGCATAGTAGAAAACGAAAAAGTGAGCCACCAGCGGCTCGATACCGATCTGCTGAAGCCCTGGTGCAATCACGGAGGCCGCCACCGCGTAGGCGGCCGTGGTCGGCATGCCCATGCCCAATAAAATGCTGATCATCATGGCGAAGAAGAGCGCCAGAAACTGGCTGTTAGCAGCAATATCAAGTAATAAAGAGGCAAAACGAGCGCCGACACCTGTTAAGGAAATCACGCCTACAACCACACCTGCGCAGGCGCAGACCGCCACAAGAGGGATGACCATGCGTGCCGAAAGCGCTAGAGCATCCAGTATGGCTTTGGGCCCCATCCAATGTGGCGTTAACCAAGAAACCATAGCAGCAGATACGAGCGCCAGGGTGCCCGCTCGAATCACGGAATATCCCATGAAGAGAGTCGCGATGAGGATAATGATCGGCATGAACAGGTAGGCTTGTCTTAACAGAGGGCGCAAGCGCGGAAGCTCCTGCCGGCTAAGACCCCGCATCCCCTTGCGCTGGGCCTCCAGGTCCACCATGAAATAGATGGAAAGAAAGTAGAGGGTGGCCGGAATGATCGCCGCGATGGCGATATCGGTATAGGCAATCCCGGTGACCTCGGCCATGATGAACGCCCCCGCGCCCATGATGGGCGGTGCGATCTGGCCGCCGGTGGACGCCGCCGCTTCGATGGAGCCGGCGCTGCGGGCCGGATAGCCGACTTTGCGCATCAGAGGAATCGTTAAGCTACCGGTCGAAACTACGTTACCTGCTGATGTGCCATTGATCATCCCCATCAAGCCTGAAGCGAATACCGCCACTTTAGCAGGCCCACCGCGCGAGCGGCCCGCCACGGAAAACGCGAAGTTGACGAAGTATTCCCCCACCCGTGATTTTTGTAAGAAGGCGGCAAAGGTAATAAAAAGCACGATATAGGTCGACGATACCGCGATAGTCGGCCCCAAAATGCCGTTATCGGTATACAGGTAAGTAAAAAAACGCGTTGGCGTGTAACCACGATGTTCAAAAATACCGGGTAGCCAAGGGCCGATAAACGCATAAAGGATAAACACTCCGGTAATCACCACCAGTGCCATACCCGCGACTCGACGCGTCAATTCTAAAATCAGCACCACCCCTGCTGCCGACATAATAAAATCCAGCTCGCCCGCCATCGCCGTACCTGCCATCAAACGCCAACGAGAGAGGGAAAGAATCAGATAGCCTGCAATACAGAGTGCCAGAATGCCTAGTGCCACGTCTGGTAGATGAAGTCGTTGCCGGTGACCGCTAGAAAAGTAGCTACCCAGCAACGCGATGCCTAACCCAAGGGCGGTGACCAGACCGAGTTGGCTCTGCACGAGCCCCTGGTAATCAGGTAAAGCGCCATGCTGTATCTGCCACCAAAGCATGATGACCAAGAGTGTGGCATAAGCGGCTATCAGCAAAGCCGATATGCCAAGGAGGTTGCCGGTGATTCCGGAGGAAGACGTGTCGCTGAAGTGGCTGGAAGCTCCGAGAATCAGAAAACCGATTGTCAGTCCAGCCGAAATGTGAATGATGCGAAACATCCAAGTTTCGATGGGCTGAATATTGAGTGCGTAAAGATGGAATCCTATATAAACGAAGCCGATGACAAAAATTAGGGTGGCGGCCACGCCATTTAGTAGGCGCTCGTTACTTGCAGGTTGAACATCGTCAACACTGGTAGCATCGATCATGGGATTTTCAGAGCCTGTTTGCACGGATGGCTCCTGCCTTGAGGCGTCGTTACTGATCTCTTTACTCATCATGGCACCTGGCTGTTGCCGTCGAGATGGTGTTCGAAGCGGAGTAGCGTGGACGTATACATCGCCGCTGTTGTCGTTCAGTGCTACCTTCGTGCTACAACGCGCGTGCTTGCTGCCCTAGCGGGGCAGCAAGCGGTTAGCAGCACGCAAAGTGCGCGTTAACTCTCTGACGAGGAGCCTTTAAGTTCGTCCGGGATTTCATAACCATGCTCTTCAAACCATCTCACCGCTCCCGGGTGAAAAGGAATCGAGTTGTTGTAGGTGATGTTTTCCGGCAGGGTTTCAGCGGCTGCACCGTGAACTTGTAGCATTTGCTCAGGGTTGCTCATTACTACATCGACAATGGCGTAAACCAGCGATTCGGGCATGTCCTTGTGGGTAATGGCAAAATTCCATAGCGAGACGGTGGGGATATCTTCCTCGATCGACCGATAGGTACCGCCGGGTACCGTTGCCGGCGAAAGGGCAGGGAAGGCTTCAAGGATCTGGGCGATCTCTTCTTCGTTATAACTGAAGATGTTGACATCCGCCTGCGCTTCCAGCTGGCTGAAAGCGGCGATGGGGAGTCCCGCGCCGAAGGCAAAGGCATCGATCAGGTTATCCTGCAATTGTCCCGCTTGATCGGAGGCTCCCCCCTGGAGGGTTTCGACGTTATAACCGAGTTCCTCAAAAAGTTTGGGGTGATATTCGTCGTTGGTTCCGCCCGCTGGGCCAACACCTACGCGTTTTCCCTCTAAGTCAGCCACGCTGTCAATACCCGAACTTGTCAGGCTCACAATATGCAGTGCCGTTTGGTACATGGGAAACATGGCGCGTACATCGCTGTGGGGGTCATTAGGCAGCAGTGGACTGTTACCCTCCAAGGCATCCAGAGCGGGGCCCATCGTGACCATGCCAAAATCGTGCTCACCGAGCTGCACCATGCTGACGTTTTGTACCGGTCCGCCGGTGATCTCGGCACCGATACGTGTGCCTAAGTGTTGGTTGGCTAAATTGGCCCAGCCTGAACCGTAGATATAGTAGGTGCCGCCTTGGCTAGCCGTGCCCACGGTCATACTATTCGGCCAGTCTGCGCGATCATCTGCGCCGCTATTAAGAGCGAAAAATGAAAATGCCGTTATGCTTGTCACGAGTGCTGTCTTTTTCATAATCAAATCCTGGCGCTGTTTTATTATTGAGATAAGTCGATATGGCGAAAAATTAGACGCACATAATTCCAACCTAAAAATTAGACTGCCACAAAGCTTCCTTAATGAGAATTTCGGATTTCCGGCACCCCCCTTTGTATTTCGATAATAAGACTTTGGTCTAGCTGGTGGATTTTTTCTAGATTGAGAAAGAAAAGGACTAGGAATTTTTTGATTTAGCTTTCATCTAAAGCCCCGTTATCTTTTTTTTGATTCCTTTGAAATTTATCTTTCAGGCATGCTGATCACCCTACCGAATAAATAATGATTGTCGTGAGAAAGGGAGCTCAGCATGCCCCAGCTCGATACAAAACCATCCACCGGTGAAAACTCACTCTGGGTCGGTAAGCAAGAAGAGAAGCAGGACGTTATTTCACTACAGCTGTCGGTGCGCCTCGCCGCCCTGTTCGATGAAGCCTGCCCCGAGGAGGGGCAGCCGCTGCCTTACTTATGGCATTGGGCGTTCTTTCAATCCCCGGTGGTCGAAGCGGAGCTGGGTGAGGATGGCCATCCCGCTCGGGGGCGTTTTCTTCCCCCCGCCGAGAACAGGCAGCGCATGTGGGCCGGCGGGCGCGTCACGTTCCATCAGCCGCTCATCGTCGGCCAGCGGGCAACGTGTCGTTCCACCATCCTGACGGTGAAAGAGAAGCATGGTCAGACCGGCTCGCTACTCTTCGTCACCGTCGAGCACCTGTATTTCCAGGGCGATGCGCTGTGTATCAGTGAAGAGCAGGATATCGTCTATCGCGAACCCAGCCCGCCCAAATTGACCATCGACAGAATATTGCCTGCGCTCGAGTGGACCGACACGATCCAGCCGACCCCCGTCATGCTCTTTCGCTACTCGGCAGTCACCTTCAACGGCCACCGTATTCACTACGACTACCCCTATGCCACTCAGCAAGAGGGGTATCCGGGGCTGGTCGTGCACGGGCCGATGATCGCCACGCTGGTGATGCGCAGTGTTACCCGCCAGCACCCGCAACAAATCCCCGAAAAACTGAGTTACCGCGGCTTGCGTCCGCTCATTGCCGATACGCCCTTCTCTATTGGAGGAGTCGCCGATGGCGCCCAGACCTGCTCGGCGTGGGCGTTCAATGATCAAGGTCCCGCGCATCAAGCGGACATCACCTTCAAGGAGAGTAACTAATGTTCCATCATGATCCGGAGTCCCTGGAAGCGATTCGCGATGGTGTACGTGCGCTGTGCGCGAATTTCGATGAGGCTTACTGGCGCGGCGTGGACGAGCGCAAGGCCTTCCCCGAAGAGTTCGTGGATGCGCTGACGGAGGCGGGTTGGCTGGCGGCCATGATACCCGAGGAGTATGGCGGCTCGGGTCTAGGCCTGACGGAAGCCTCGGTCATTCTGGAGGAAGTGAACCGCTGCGGCGGCAACTCCGGCACCGTTCATGGGCAGATGTACAACATGTTCACCCTGTTACGCCACGGCAGTGAGGCGCAGAAACGCGAGTATCTGCCCCGGATTGCCGCCGGAGAGTTGCGCCTGCAGTCCATGGCGGTCACCGAGCCCACGACCGGCACCGACACCACCAAAATCAAAACCACGGCGGTGCGTCAGGGCGATAAATACGTCATTAATGGCCAAAAGGTCTGGATCTCGAGAATCCAGCACTCGGACCTGATGATTTTACTGGCGCGCACCACCCCGCTGGATCAGGTCACGCGCAAGTCGATGGGGATGTCGATCTTTCTGGTCGACCTGCACAAAGCGATCGGTGATGGCTTGACGGTGCAGCCGATCGCCAACATGGTCAACCATGAAACCAACGAGCTCTTCTTCGATAACCTGGAAATTCCCGCCGACAACCTGATTGGTGAGGAGGGGATGGGCTTTCGCTATATTCTCGATGGCCTGAATGCCGAGCGGGCGCTGATCGCGGCCGAGTGTATTGGCGACGGGCGCTGGTTCATCCAGAAAGCGAGCCAGTACGCGCGTGACCGCGAGGTCTTCGGGCGCCCGATTGGCCAAAACCAGGGCGTACAGTTTCCCATCGCCCAGGCGCATATCGATGTCGAAGCCGCGGATTTGATGCGCTGGCGTGCCTGCCACGAATACGACAGCGGTCAATCGGTCGGTGCCAGTGCCAACATGGCCAAGTATCTGGCGGCGGAAGCCTCCTGGAAGGCGGCCAACGTCTGCCTGCAGACGCACGGCGGCTTCGGGTTCGCGGCCGAGTACGATGTCGAGCGCAAGTTCCGCGAAACCCGCTTGTACCAGGTCGCGCCTATCTCCACCAACCTGATTCTATCCTACGTTGCGGAGCATCTGCTGGAGCTGCCGCGCTCATTCTAATCCCCTTTCGCATTTGCCCCCGGGATGGCCGGGTTTGGCAATGTGCCGCGAGGGCCTCAAGCGCCGCTATGTCACGGGTGCTGCATAGGAGATGGTCATGACAAGTACAACCAATGAACTCGCGACCTTTCTCGCAGAGCTTCGCTACGACGACATTCCCACCGAGGTGGTGGATCGCTGCGAAGAGCTGTTTCTCGACTGGTTGGGGTCGGCGCTGGCGGGTAAAGGCTACCCCCCCATTCCCCTGTTCGAGCGGTTCGCCCAGCGAATGGGGCCCGCGTCGGGCCGCAGTGAGCTTTTGACACTGAGCGCGACAACGTCGCCCTATTTTGCCGCGTTCGTGAATGCCGCCGCCTCGCACGTGGTGGAGCAGGACGATTTGCACAACTCCTCGGTGCTGCACCCTGGCACCGTTGTCTTCCCTGCGGTGCTGGCGGCGGCACAAAGTGAAGGCAAATCCGGGCGCGAGCTGATCCTGGCGGCGGTGGCCGGTTACGAAGCGGGCATTCGTATCGGCGAGTTTCTAGGGCGTTCGCACTACACCGTCTTTCATACCACCGGTACGGTGGGCACGCTGGCGGCGGCGGTGGGGGTCGGCAAGCTGCTCAATTTCTCGGCGGAGGACTTTCTTCATGCGCTGGGCAGTGCGGGTACCCAGGCCGCCGGGCTATGGGAGTTTTTGCGCGATGGCGCGGACTCCAAACAGCTGCATACCGCTAAAGCGGCGGCCGACGGTTTGTTGGCGGCCTACATGACCGCGGATGGCTTGACCGGCGCTCAGCGTATTCTGGATGGCAAGCAGGGGTTGGCGGCGGGCATGTCCAGCGACGCGAACCCCGCATGCCTGAGCGATCGTTTAGGGCGCCGGTGGGCGCTGGCGGAAACCTCCTTCAAGTTTCACGCCTCGTGCCGCCACACCCATCCCGCCGCCGATGCCCTGCTCGTCATCATGCAGCGCGAAAACCTGTCGCATACCGATATCGCGGCGGTCGATACCCATGTTCACCAGGCGGCGATAGACGTGCTCGGGCCTGTCGAAACCCCGACGACGGTCCACCAGGCGAAGTTCTCGATGGGAACGGTATTGGGCCTGTTGGCCGTGCATGGCAGTGCCGGTTTGGCGGCGTTTCAGTCCGCCGCGCTTCAAGACCGGGAGGTCGCGGCGTTCCGGCAACGGGTGCGTATGCACCTGGATGACGAAGTGGACAGCGCCTACCCCCATAAATGGATTGGCAAAGTCGTGGTGACGACCCACCAGGGCGGGCGCTTCGAGGCCACGGTCCATGATCCCAAAGGTGACCCAGGTAACCCGCTGACCCGCCCGGAGCTCGAGCAGAAATTCAAACGCCTGGTGGGCTTCTCCGATGCGGTGAACGAGCGGGCCTGCCAGCGGCTGATTGACGCTGCCTGGGGGCTAAGAGAGGCCGCCACGATCCCCTTATTGCTCACGCCTCGCCGGGCGCATGGGGGCGCAAGTGTGTCCTCCATCACGGAGTAAGCGGCGTTCACGTTCAATGATCAAGGAGTGCACCATGACCAAGGCAGCGACGCTTCGGCCGTTGGAAGGCGTTACCGTTTTAAGCCTCGAGCATGCCATCGCCGCCCCCTTCTGCACGCGCCAGTTGGCCGATCTGGGGGCGCGAGTCATCAAGGTAGAGAGACCCCGGGTGGGGGATTTTGCGCGTCAATACGATGAGCGGGTCGATGGGTTGGCATCGCATTTCGTGTGGACCAACCGCTCCAAGCAGAGCTTGACGCTGGATGTCAAAGCCGCCGGGGCGGATGAGGTGCTGGAGCGGCTACTTCAGGAAACCGATGTGCTGGTACAAAATCTGGCGCCCGGTGCCGCCGCCCGGCTAGGCCTCTCTTATGAAGCGCTGCACGAGCGTTTTCCGCGGCTGATCGTTTGCGATATTTCGGGCTATGGCGACGATGGCCCCTATCAGAAGAAAAAAGCCTATGATTTGTTGATTCAAAGCGAGGCGGGGTTTCTTTCCACCACCGGCCAGCCCGGTGAAGAGGGAATGGCGAAGGCGGGATGCTCCATCGCCGATATCGCCGCCGGCATGTACGCCTATACCAATATACTCTCTGCGCTGATTCTACGAGACCGCACGGGAGAGGGCAGCCATATCGATATCTCGATGCTGGAGAGCCTGGTGGAGTGGATGGGGTACCCCATGTATTACGCTTATCAAGGCGCCGAGCCGCCGCCCCGCGCCGGAGCGTCCCACGCCACCATTTATCCTTACGGGCCTTTCCCCACAGGCGACGGTCAATCGGTCATGCTGGGGCTGCAAAACGAGCGTGAGTGGGCCGCCTTTTGCGAGGTAGTGCTGCAGGATGCATCGATCGCCCGGGATGCGCGCTTCGAGAGTAACGCCCGCCGCTCCGCCAACCGCGAGGCGCTGCGAGCGCTGATATGCCAGGTGTTCGCGAGCTTGTCGGCACAGGACGTGGTGGTCCGCCTGGAGGAGGCGCGTATCGCCAATGCCCACGTCAACGATATGCACGATGTCTGGCGCCACCCCCAGTTGGAAGCCCGCAAGCGTTGGGTCAACGTGGACAGCCCCGCGGGGTCGCTACCCGCGCTACTCCCGCCTGGCCGCAGCAGTGCCTTCCACCCCCGGATGAGTGCCGTGCCCGGCCTGGGTGAGCATAGCGACGCGATTCTGGAGCAACTGGGTTACGACCACGAGCGCATCGCCGCTTTCAAAACCGCAGGCGTGATTTAACCGGAGAGCCCCATGCAACATCATCCACAGCGTTCGCTGCTCTTTGTGCCGGGTACGCACACGCACCGCATCACCAAGGCACTGGGTAGCGACGCCGACACGGTGATCGTCGACCTGGAAGACGCGGTGGCGCCCGCCGACAAGGCCACCGCGCGCGAGGCCCTCGCGCATTTTCTGGCGACCTCCCCGGCGGTGTCGTTGATCGTGCGAGTCAACGCGGCCACCCATGACGATACCGATCACTTCCAGCGCGACCTGGCGCTCTGCACCGACTACCCCGCGGTCGTGGGTATCATGCTGCCCAAGGCGGAAAGTGCCGAGCAGGTGGCGCTCGCCGCGCGCAGCGGTAAGCCCGTTTGGCCACTGATCGAAACCGCGCGCGGGATTACCGCGCTGGCTGAAATCGCGGCTGCCCCGGGGGTGGCGCGGCTGGTGTTGGGCGCTCTGGACATGACCACGGAGCTGAACATGGAGCCGGGAAGCGCGGGAGCCGAGTCGGTGCTCGACCACTGCCGCCATCAATTACTGCTGCATTCGCGTGCGCAGGCACTACCGCCGCCCATCGAGAGTGTCGTGCCGGAGATCCAGGATCTTTCCGCGGTGTCCCAAACGGCGCAAAAAGCGATGGAGATGGGGTTTGCGGGCATGCTGTGCATACATCCCCGGCAGGTAGCGGCGATTCATGCGGCCTTCACGCCGGACGACGCGGCGCTTGAGTGGGCACAGCGCGTGGTAGCATTGGCCGCCAAACAAGGGGGTGCCTTCCAGTTGGATGGCAAAATGATCGACGCGCCCGTGATTGCCCGTGCCGAAACGCTGATCGCCCGGGCAGCCGCCGGCCGCTAATCAAGAAGGCTCGGAGTATGGATCTAAACGTGCTGCATAATCCGTTTATCGACATGTTGGGCGCACAGCTGGTGGAGTGGCAGCCGGGGCAGTGTACGTGGCAGTTGGCGCTGGCGGCCCACCACACCAATACTCAAGGCAGCCTGCACGGCGGGGTGATCGCCACGCTGCTCGATGTGGCGTGTGGCTACACCGGTTTCTGTCCCGAGAATGGTCAGCTGCCGCATCGCGCGGCCACCCTGTCGCTCACGGTGCAGTACATCGCCAAAGTCAACCAGGGAACGCTCGTGGCGAAAGGGCGCCTGCAGGGAGGTGGCCAGCGCGTCTTTTTTGCCGATGCGCAACTGCTCGCGGGGGATCGGCTCATCGCGACCGCTTCCGGGACTTTCCGGCGCCATCGGGTCTCGCCTGAAGAGGCCGTCATCACGGCGTCTTGAGCGCTTATTTCACGTTAATGGGTACTACTTATGAAAATCCTCGTCGCCGTTAAACGCGTCATCGACTACAACGTCAAGATTCGTGTGAAAGCGGACCACTCCGATGTCGACCTGACCAACGTCAAAATGGCCATGAACCCCTTCTGCGAAATCGCCGTGGAAGAGGCCGTGCGCTTGAAAGAGAAGGGGGCCGCAACGGAAGTGGTCGCCGTTACGATCGGGCCAAAAGCCGCGCAGGAGCAGCTGCGTACGGCACTGGCGCTGGGCGCCGACCGCGCCCTGCATATCGAGACCGACGAGCGCGCCGAATCCCTCGCGGTTGCCAAATTGCTGGCCAAAGTGGTGGATGAAGAGCAGCCGAGCCTGGTGATTCTCGGCAAGCAGGCGATCGATACCGATAACAACCAGACCGGCCAGATGCTCGCCGCGCTGACCCACCTGCCGCAAGGCACGTTCGCCTCGGAGGTGGCGCTGGACGGTGATCAGGTCCAGGTGACACGGGAAATCGACGGCGGCCTGCAAACCGTTGCCCTGACGCTACCGGCGATCGTCACCACCGACCTGCGCCTGAACGAGCCGCGCTACGCCAAGCTGCCGGACATCATGAAGGCCAAGAAAAAACCGCTGGAGGTCAAAACGCCCGCCGACTACGGCGTCGAGGTCGCCTCCAGGGTCAGCCTGCTCAAGGTCGAATCCCCCGCCGAGCGCAAAGGCGGCGTCAGGGTCGCTTCGATCGACGAGCTGGTCGACAAGCTGAAAAACGAAGCCAAAGTGCTCTAAAGCAGGCACTTGGCTAAAAGAGCCTTGAAAGGAGTTAACCCATGCGCATTCTGGTACTTGCCGATCTGCATGAAGGCCAATTGGCCGGCGCTACCGCCCATGTAGTCGCGGCGGCCCAAGCCATTGGCGGTGATATCGATATTCTGGTCGCTGGCGAAGGTGTCCAGGCGGCCGCGGAGGCCGCCGCCACGCTCGACGGCGTCAGCAACGTGCGCGTCGCCGAGAACGCCGTCTACGCTCACCAGCTCGCCGAGCCCTTGAGCGCCCTGCTGGTCGAACTGGCCGGCGACTACACCCACGTGCTGGCCAGCGCCTCCACCACCGGCAAGAATGTTCTGCCGCGTTTAGCCGCCCTCAAGGAGGTCAGCCAACTCTCCGATATCATCGCCGTGGAGAGTGCCGATACTTTCAAGCGCCCCATCTATGCCGGTAACGCCATTGCCACGGTGAAAAGCGACGACGCGCTGAAAGTCATCACCGTGCGCGCCACCGCCTTCGACGCCGTGGGTGGCAGCGCCAGCGCCAGCGTGGAAGCGGTGGACTTTACACCCGACAACGCCCAGTCCCGTTTCGTCGACGAGTTGTTGGCCCAGAGCGACCGCCCAGAGCTTGGTGGCGCCAGGGTCGTCATCTCCGGTGGGCGCGGTATGGGCAACGGCGATAACTTCAAGCTGCTGGACGGCATTGCCGACAAGCTGGGAGCGGCCATTGGCGCCTCGCGCGCCGCGGTGGACGCCGGTTTCGTGCCCAACGACATGCAGGTCGGCCAGACCGGCAAGATCGTCGCGCCGGAGCTGTACATGGCGGTCGGGATTTCAGGGGCGATTCAGCACCTGGCCGGTATGAAAGACTCCAAAGTGATCGTGGCGATCAACAAGGACGATGAAGCGCCAATCTTCCAGGTCGCCGACTACGGTCTGGTGGGGGATCTGTTCGAGATTTTGCCGGAGCTCGAGAGCAAGCTGTAAACCAGGCCCTCGATACGCTAAAGAGTCCACTTCGAGAAATGAGCGCGGCATGACGACGTTACGGTCACTGATCGACACGCAAGCCCCGGGCAGGCAGGCCCCCTTGTTCGAGACCCGACAGGGAAACATGGAGCTGCTGGTCGATGTTCCCGGGGCGCCTTTAAAGGGCATCGCGCTCATTGCGCACCCCCAGCCGCTGCTGGGGGGCAGTGCTCGGCACAAGATTCCCTTCAGCTTGGCGCGAGCGTTGAGCGATGACGCTTGGCTCGCCATTCGCCCTAACTTCCGAGGCGTGGGGCGAAGCGAGGGCGAGCATGATCAGGGCGAGGGGGAAAGTGACGACCTCTTGTGTCTGGTGCATGCGCTTCGCGACGCCTGGCCCGCGTTACCGATCGCGCTGATCGGTTTCTCTTTTGGCGCCTATGTGCAGGCTCGCGTTGCCAACGCGCTGGCGCAAAGTGGCCAGCCTGCCGAGTACGTCGTGCTGTTGGGGTTGCCCGTCGGCCTTGTGCCCGACGGGCGTTTCTATGCAACACCTTCACTGGCGAGTGACACGCTGCTGATCCACGGCGAGCACGATGAGCACGCGCCTCTGGCCCTTTTGTCGGCGCACGTGCGTAAGCCTCCCATTCCCATTGTCATGGTGCCGGGGGCGGATCACTTTTTCTCCAATGGCATGGCGCAGCTATTGGCGCTGGTGCGCCAAAAACTGGCTCAAGGTTGACTTGCTGGTACGCGGGGCCTGGGCACGTAGTGATACAGCAGCAGCGATAACACGACGTTGAGCCCGGCCAGCGCGGCGAGCAGGGCGAAGGTGGCATGCGAGCCCAGAAGACCTAGCGCGAGGCCGCTCAGGATCGGGGTAACCGCCTGGGCGATCAATGAAGGCCGCGCCAACCGCCCCATCAGCGTGGCATAAAGCGATGCGGGAAAAATGGCCAGGGGCAACACGCCGCGCACGATGGCGCGCAGCCCGTTGCCAAAGCCGTACAGGATAATGCCCGCCACCGCGTAGGCGGGCCACGCGAGCAAAATGACGATACCCAGGAGGGTGAAAGGCATGGGGAAATACCTGAACGAGGAAAAGGACGCCCCGAACTCCCGATGCTGTGTCGCCGCCAAGCGCGGCACCATCAAGAAGATGGAAGGCAGCCCCAGGAAAACACTGCTGCTGGCATTCGAGAAGGCCAAGGCCAGCATCCGCGCCAAGGTGGAGCACCCGTTTCATGTCATCAAGAACCTCTTCGGCTATCGGAAGGTTCGCTACAAGGGGCTGGCCAAGAACCAGGCGCTGCTGTTCACCCTGTTCGCCCTCGGCAACCTGGTGCTGGCGAGAAGGTGCGAGGGGGATGCTGACGGGGTCAGTGTGTCCTGAATCCGGCTTGGCAGCCGGATAACACGGCTGCCAGGTAAACAGGCCACTTGACGTGGTCATGTAATGACCGCTGAGACGATGATCTAGTCAGGCTGAACGGTTCAGCCGCGCAGAACCGATTTGTTCAGTGGTTCCCTCAGCAGAATCAAACCGTCAAATGCTGTTTGATCAGCTCGTTGGAGAGTTCGCTGATATCTCCTTTGGCCACTGGGCGGCCGCGGTCCATGATCACGAAGCGGTCGGCGTATTTGCGGGCGAAGGGTAGCTTCTGCTCTACCAGCAGCACCGTCAGGCCGTCTTCTTTGATCAGTTGGCGAATCACCTGACCAATCTGGGCGACGATATTGGGCTGAATGCCCTCTCCTGGCTCATCGAGAATCAGCAGCTTCGGTTCGATCACCAGCGCGCGGCCAATGGCGAGCTGCTGCTGTTGCCCGCCGGATAAATCGCCGCCCCGGCGGTGCTTCATCTCTTTGAGCACCGGAAACAGCTCGTAGATACGCTCGGGGATTTTTTTCAGCCCGTCGCCTCGCGCAGCAAGCCCGGTACGCAGGTTCTCCTCCACCGTCAGCAGCGGGAAGATCTGCCGCCCCTGGGGCACAAAACCGATGCCCAGTCGCGAACGCGCTTCCACGGCTTTTTTGGTGAGCTCGACCTCACTGCCATCGCCCTGGTAGCGCAGTTGGCCGCTTTTCACTGCGACTTCGCCCATGATGGCTTTCATCAGGGTGGTTTTACCCACCCCGTTGCGGCCCATCACGCAGGTGCACTGCCCGGCGGGCACGTCTAGGTCTAAGTCCCACAGCGTATGGCTCTCGCCGTAGAACTGGTTGAGCTTTTCAATCGCCAGCATCAGGCGCTCTCCTCTTCATCCGACCCTAGATACACCTCGACCACTTTGGGGTCGTTGGAGACCTGATCCATGCTGCCTTCGGCCAGCACGCTGCCCTGGTGCAGCACGGTTACTTTGCGCGCAATCGAGCGCACAAAGCCCATGTCGTGCTCTACCACCACCACCGACTGCTTGCCAGCAAGGCCGGTGAGCAGCTCGGCGGTGCGCTCCATCTCCTGCTCGGTCATCCCGGCCACCGGCTCGTCCACCAGCAGCAGGCGCGGGCGCTGCATCAGCAGCATGCCGATCTCCAGCCACTGCTTCTGGCCGTGGGAGAGAATCCCGGCGGGCTGGAAGCGCAGCGCGGTCAGGCCGATGGTTTCCAGCACGTCGTCAATGCGGTCTTTAATCTCCCCGGTCATGCGGGCGGTCAGCGTGGGAAAGATGCGCTTGTCGGCGGCCATGGCCAGCTCCAGGTTCTCGAATACGCTGAGCGCTTCGAACACCGTGGGCTTCTGGAACTTGCGGCCAATGCCGAGGCTAGCGATTTCCGGCTCGTTCATCTGCAGCAGGTTATGGCGGCTGCCGAACCACACGCTGCCTTCGGTGGGGCGGGTTTTGCCGGTAATGATATCCATCATGGTGGTTTTACCGGCCCCGTTGGGGCCGATAATGCAGCGCAGCTCGCCGTCGTCGATGGTCAGGTTCAGGTTATTGATGGCTTTAAAACCGTCGAAGCTGACGGTAACATCTTCCATATACAGAATCGGGCCATGGCGCACGTCAACCGGCGAGGCCTCTGGCGCCATAAAATCAAACACCCGATCCCGCGCTTTTAGCGATTGTAATAGGCTCATGCGGCGGCCTCCTTGGGTGGGTGATCATCCTCTTTGCGGCGTTTTAGGTGGCCTAACAGCCCCGCTACACCTTTGGGCAGCAGCACCGTGACCAGCACGAATAGCGCGCCCAGAGCGAACAACCAGGCGTCGGGCATAATGCCGGTGAAGATGGTTTTGGCGTAGTTGACCAAAATAGCGCCGATCACCGCGCCGTACAGCGTGGCCCGGCCACCCAGCGCCACCCACAATACAATTTCAATCGAGAACAGCGGCGAGAACTCGCTGGGGTTGATAATTCCTACTTGCGGCACATAAAGCGCCCCGGCAAGGCCCGCCAGCATGGCCGAGACCACAAACACAAACAGCTGGAAGCGCTCGACGCGGTAGCCAATAAAGCGCGTGCGCGCTTCGGCGTCCCGCGTGGCCACACATACCCGGCCCAGCTTGCTGGTGACGATTGCCCGGCAGAGGATATAGCCCAGTGCCAGCGCCACGCCGGTAGCAATGAACAGCCCCAGCCGCGTGTCGTTGCTGCGCAGGTTGAAGCCCAGCAGCTCACGGAAATCGGTGAGGCCATTGTTGCCGCCGAAGCCCATCTCGTTGCGGAAGAAAGCCAGCATCAGGGCAAACGTCAGCGCCTGGGTGATGATCGACAGATACACCCCGGTCACCCGCGAGCGGAACGCCAGGAAGCCGAACACCAGCGCCAGCAGGCCAGGGGCCAGCAGCACCATGGCAAAGGCGAACCAGGCCATATCGAAGCCCAGCCAGTACCAGGGCAGGCTATCCCAGTTCAGAAACACCATGAAGTCGGGCAGAACCGGATGGCCATAGGTGCCACGGTCGCCAATCTGGCGCATCAGGTACATGCCCATGGCGTAGCCGCCAATGGCGAAAAACGCCCCATGGCCCAGGCTCAAGATGCCCAGGTAACCCCATACTAAATCGACCGCAACGGCGAGCAGCGCGTAGCTCAGGTACTTGCCGAACAGGTTAACAGTGTAAGCGTTCACATGCAGCGGGTGCCCCTGGGGCACCGCCAGATGCAGCACGGTGACCAGCAGCAGCGCGGCAAACAGCACGCCGAGGAAGGTCTGAGTGGCCCGCTCACCGAACGGGCGGGTGAGCCAAAACTGGCTGGATGTTGCTTGCGTCATCATGGGTTAGCCCTCCGCAGCCCGGCCCTTCTGCGGGAAGAGTCCACGCGGGCGTTTTTGAATAAACAGAATGATGAAGACCAGCACGATAATCTTGGCCAGCACCGCGCCCGCCCAAGGTTCCAGCACCTGGTTGATCACCCCCAGCGAGAGCCCCGCCACTAGCGTGCCCCACAGATTACCCACGCCGCCGAACACCACCACCATGAACGAGTCGATGATGTAGTTTTGTCCGAGGTTGGGGCCTACGTTGGTGAGCTGGGAGAGCGCCACGCCCGCCAAGCCCGCCACGCCGGAGCCCAGCGCAAACGTCATGATATCCACGCGGGTGGCGCGGATGCCCATGGAGCGCGCCATGGCGCGGTTTTGGGTCACGGCACGCACTTCTAGCCCTAAGCGGGTGCGGCGCATAATCAGCATCAGCGCGGCAAACACCACCAGCGCAAAGCCAAGCACGTACATACGGTTGAGGGTCAGCGAGAGCGCGTCGTTGATCACCAGCGAGCCGCTCATCCACTCTGGCGTCACCACGGTGCGGTTGAGCGGTGAAATCACCGTGCGCACCAGCTGCTGCAGAATCAGGCTGATACCGAAGGTTGCCAGCAGGGTTTCCAGCGGGCGGCCTTTGAGGAACTGAATCACGCCCCGCTCAATGGCAATGCCCACCAGCGCGGCCACCATAAAGCCCGCCGGAATCGATAGAATCAGCGCCAACCCCGGCTGGCCCGGCAGCAGTTGCTGCATCATCCAGGTGGTATAGGCGCCCAGCATCATCAGCTCGCCGTGGGCCATGTTGATCACGCCCATCACGCCAAAGGTGATGGCCAGGCCGATGGCCGCCAGCACCAGGACCGATCCCAGGCTCAGGCCAAAGTAGAGCGTTTCGAGGCCACGATTGAGCTTGAGGTTTTGCTCGATACTGAGGAGCGCCTCTCTGGCCGCGTCGGCGACCACTGGGTCATCGCCATTGGCCGCGCGATTGAGGGCCACACGGGCACGCGGATGCAGGCTGCCACGCAGCGCTTCCAC
>Ga0208813_1000162_pt1 | contig 63613 bp, 57 predicted proteins | sample MalvireepMed_904_FD_184250 | JGI IMG/M metagenome (GOLD analysis project Ga0208813, IMG submission 184250) | Marine viral communities from the Global Malaspina Expedition - Malaspina viral metaG DeepMed_904 (SPAdes) (version 2) | ecosystem: Environmental > Aquatic > Marine > Oceanic | place... | reverse complement strand
TACATCTACTTTTTCAAGATATTTCTTAACCAATAGTAAAAATTGTAACCACCCCTCATCTCGACGTCTAATTTATACAACCTGAAACATTACAACATGTGATGTCTAAAGTATTTCCCAACTGTAAATTGATATTTGTTGGTAAAATTAACTGTCGATGCGAAATGACATGATATACGACAAGCGATAGGGCTTGTCTTACACGAGATAAAAATGGTCAGCTAACATAATAGAAAAGTAAGCACTAACCCACTGATAATCAGCGGTCAGTGCTTCTACTTACTATTAAATCCAGGCAGGCTGCTTAGCTTCGAAAGCCTTAATGGTTTCAGTCAGTTCGAGGGTCTGACCAATAGCATCTAGCCCTTTAATTAAATTGTTTTTATGGTGCTCAGCAATATCGAAGGAAACAGATACGCCACCGAAAGTCACAGTTTGAGCGGGTAAATCGACTGTAATCTCAATGGCAGGATTGTCTTCTACGGCAGCAAAAAGTTTATCCATTTCTGCGCTAGGTAATGCTACAGGCACCAGTTGGTTGTTAATGCAGTTACCGTAAAAAATATCTGCAAAGCTGGTGGCGATGACTGTTTTAAAGCCAAAGTCAGCCAGCGCCCAAGGCGCATGCTCTCGGCTTGAACCACAACCGAAGTTTTCACGCGCTAGCAAAATACTGGCGCCCTTATGCTCAGGCTTGTTTAAAGAAAATTCCGGGTTCGGCTCTTTTTCTTCTAAATCTAAATAGCGCCAATCATGAAACAAATGTTTTCCGTAGCCCGCGCGGGTAACACCGGTTAAAAACTGCTTTGGAATAATTTGATCGGTATCCACGTTAGCCTGGTCTAAAGGAGCAGCAATACCTGAATGTTGTGTAAAACCTTGTTCTGACATGACTTACTCCTGAAAATCTCTAACGTCGGCAAAGCGGCCAGTGATGGCTGCGGCGGCGGCCATGGCAGGGCTAACTAAGTGGGTACGTGCCCCACGACCTTGGCGACCTTCAAAGTTTCGGTTACTGGTTGACGCACAGCGGTCACCAGACACTAATTTGTCGTCATTCATACCTAGGCACATGGAGCAACCTGGCAGACGCCATTCAAATCCGGCTTCTTCAAAAATCTTGTCTAGGCCTTCTGCTTCCGCTTGGCGTTTAACATTACCAGAACCGGGGACCACAATGGCCGTTACTGAATCGGCAACTTTGCCGTTTTTAGCAATATGTGCGGCGGCACGTAAGTCTTCAATACGACCATTTGTGCATGAACCAATAAACACATGGTTAACGGCAACGTCAGCGAGCTTTTCACCGGGTTTAAGCCCCATGTAGCCTAACGCTTTCACAGCACTTTCTTTTTCAATCGGATCACTAAAGTCTTCTGGTGCAGGCACGGGTGTATCAACACCAATCACTTGACCTGGGTTAGTGCCCCAAGTGACCTGTGGTGCAATATCTGCAGCTTGCAATTCTACGACTGTGTCAAACTCAGCGCCTTCTTCGGTGTAAAGGGTTTTCCAGTACGCAACAGCGTCATCCCAGTCTTTACCTTTAGGCGCGTATTCGCGGTCTTTTAAGTAAGCAAAGGTGGTTTCATCTGGTGCCACAAGCCCTGCTTTCGCGCCAGCTTCAATACTCATGTTGCACACCGTCATGCGCTCTTCCATAGACAAGCCACGGATAGCTTCACCGGCATATTCAATAACATGGCCTGTCGCACCGGCGTGACCAATTTTGCCGATGATGGCAAGAATAATGTCTTTTGCAGTAATACCAATAGGAAGCTTACCGTTAACATTAATCAGCATGCTCTTAGCGCGGCTTTGTTTAAGGGTTTGCGTAGCCAGTACGTGTTCAACTTGTGATGTACCTATACCGAATGCGAGTGCACCAAACGCACCATGAGTTGCCGTATGAGAGTCGCCACACACCACAGTCATGCCAGGTTGAATAAGGCCTAACTCTGGCCCCATTACATGCACAATACCTTGCTTTTGGTGCCCAACGGGATAAAGCTGAATACCGTGTTCTTCACAGTTTCGCGCTAGGGTATTTAGCTGAAGGGCATTTTGAGGTCCGCATGCATCAATGGCTAATGAGCGGGTGGATATACTGTGATCCATCGTGCCCACTGTGCGGTCAGGACGACGCACCTTACGGCCCTTTTCGTTAAGCCCTGCAAAGGCCTGTGGTGAGGTTACTTCGTGAATAAGATGGCGATCGATATAGATTAAGCTGTCTTCACCTAGTTGATCGATAATGTGTGCCTGCCACACTTTGTCATATAAGGTCTTGGCCATGAGGTCTATTTACTCCTGCGCCATTAATTGTTTAACAATTTCATCGCCCACTTGCGATGTACTTGAGGCCTGTTCGCGCTTATCAGCAGGCAGTAACTCGCCTGTAAGTACACCTGCTTCTAATGTGGCCACAACGGCTTTTTCTATGGCATCGGCTGCTTCACCTAAATTCATGCTAAATCTAAGCATCATGGCAGCGGATAAAATTTGGGCGATAGGGTTTGCAATGCCTTGGCCCGCAATATCAGGGGCAGATCCGCCCGCTGGCTCGTAGAGGCCAAAGCCATCTTCATTCATACTGGCTGATGGCAATAACCCCATAGAACCGGTCATCATGGCGCACTCATCAGATACGATGTCACCAAACAGGTTAGAGCACAGCATGACGTCAAACTGTGCAGGGTTTTTCATTATCTGCATAGTGGCGTTGTCAATGTAGATGTGCTCAAGTTCTACGTCTGGGTAATCTTTGGCGACTTCTTCGGCAATTTCACGCCACAAACGGCTGGTGAGCAATACGTTAGCTTTGTCTACCGAGGTCACTTTACCCCGACGCTTCTGCGCAGCTTCAAATGCGGCCACGGCAATGCGTCTAATTTCTCGCTTGCTATAGCGCATGGTGTCGAATGCAAATTCTTCTTCGCCTTCACCTTCGCGGCCTTTAGGTTGACCGAAGTAAATGCCACTGGTGAGTTCACGAACTACCAGCACATCCACGCCTGACTGTGCGATGTCTTCGCGCAATGGCGAAAGTGCCTCTAAACCTGGGTAAATACGCGCCGGACGTAGGTTACTGAAAAGGTCGAAATGGCTACGTAATGTCAGTAATGCTGCTCGCTCTGGGCGTTGTTCGAGAGGTAAGGTGTCCCATTTAGGACCGCCGATACTACCAAACAAAATTGCATCGGCCTGTTCACAGCCTAACAGTGTTTTTGACGGAAGTGCTTCACCCTCAGTATCAATAGCATAACCACCTACAGGGAATGCCGTACGGTTCAAGGTTATGTTGAACTTTTTCTCGACGGCATCTAAGACCTTATTGGCCTCCTGCATAACTTCTGGGCCGATACCGTCTCCGGCTAATACGGCAATTGAATACTGGCTCATTTACACTCCTGCAACGCGTTCTTGTTGGTTTTTTTGCTGATCAATTTGGTCAGCTAAATAGGTATTGTTTAATACAAAGATAAGGGCTTTTACACCGGCTTCTACAATGTCAGTCGCTAAGCCGATACCGTGGAATCGGCGGCCTTTATAGGTGGCAATAACACTCACTTGTGCCAAAGCGTCCGCGCCTTCACCTTTTGAATCTAGTTTGAAATCGACCACTTCTAAATCTTCATGGCCAAGTATCGACATAATGGCTTTGTATGCCGCATCAACAGGGCCATTCCCTATGGACGATTGGGTAATTTCTTCCTCGCCTACTTTAACTTTAACCGTGGCACTTGGAATGATTTCTCGCCCAGAGTTAGCCTGCAAATAAAGTAATTGGTAGTGGGCTTGGTCATGCTTCTGTTTATCGAAGAATAACAAGGCTTCTAAATCATAGTCGTACACTTGCCCTTTTTTGTCGGCAAGCTTCAAGAAGGCTTGATAAACCGCTTCTAAATCGAAATCTTCGGGTTTGTAGCCAAGTTCTGTTAATCGGTGCTTAATGACATGACGGCCCGAACGCGAGGTTAAGTTCAGGTTGTTTTTATTTATGCCCACACTCTCTGGGGTCATGATCTCATAAGTATTTTGCGCTTTTAATACACCATCTTGGTGGATACCCGATGAATGGCTAAACGCGTTGGCACCTACAATGGCCTTGTTCGATTGCACGGGCATGTTGCACAAGTTGCTAACCAATTTCGATGTGCGTGATATTTCCGTGGAATTAATATTAGTATCAAAGCCAAGCATGTTCTTACGGGTTTGTAAGATCATGGCTATTTCTTCTAATGAGGCGTTACCTGCACGTTCACCAATTCCATTGATGGTACATTCTACTTGGCGAGCGCCTTGCTCCACCGCGGCAAGAGAGTTAGCGACAGCTAATCCCAAATCATTGTGGCAGTGAACCGAAATAATGGCTTTGTCGATATTAGGTACGCGATTAAAAAGCTGCTGGATAATACTGCCAAACTCTGTTGGCGTGGTGTACCCCACTGTGTCGGGGATATTTACCGTGGTAGCGCCGGCATTAATGGCTGACTCAACCATTCTGCACAAGTAGTCAATATGCGTACGGCCTGCATCTTCGCAAGAGAATTCTACATCATCGGTGTATTTACGGGCATGCTTCACCGCCGCCACCGCCATATCTACCACTTCATCTTGCGACTTACGTAGCTTAGCGCCAACGTGAATTTCCGAGGTGGCTATAAAGGTGTGAATTCGGAATTGCTCGGCTACGCTCAATGCTTGACCACATGCATCGATATCTGCCGGCAAAGCACGAGACAAACCACATACCACAGAGTTCTTCACTTCCTTGGCAATCATTTGTACCGAGCGGAAGTCACCTGGCGAAGAAACGGGAAAACCAGCTTCAATAATATCTACACCTAAACGTTCGAGTGCCAGAGCAATCTGCAATTTCTCTTTGGCACTTAGGCTAGCAGGTAACGCCTGCTCGCCATCTCGCAATGTGGTATCAAAGATTTTCACTTGATTTGTCATGACACTCTCTCAGTTTAATAGTTAAAAAAAAACCCGTGCTTGGCACGGGTTTTTGTGTGATTAATCGCTGGTCGCAATCTACCCGTGCAGTCTGGCTGCCATAAGGAGTAGAGTTAGAAGTAGAAAACGCGTTTTCATTTGCGGTAATTCTTTGCTGACCAATTTGATAGCGACAATTTAACCATCTAGAGGCCTAAGGTCAACCTTTGTTTACTATAATGCGTATATTTTTTGGTTATATTTAGTGATTTTTAGAATTTAGTAGAAACATCCTAATTTTTATCGATTAGTGCGTTCGAAAATATCAATTAACAGGGGCTAATCCATTAAAAACGGCTTTCATCTCCTCTTAATAGGATGCGCATCCTAATGTTGGTGGTTTGATGTGATGCAGATTTGGGTTTTATTCAGATTTTTTATTTAGTTTAAATGTATTTTTATTCATTTTTTGCAAGTTTAAAAGTACGCCATTCAATATTAGTGGAGAGTCGCATTTCTCGCAGGGAAAGGGCCCTAGGCATCCCTTTGCTTTTGTGACGCCACGTATGCCCACAGCATGCCGACGCCATAATCGCCTTGCTGGGTTTAAGTAAGGTTTTCTCACTGAAGCAGCGTGTTTCGTTGTTCAGGCCTATCCCTTCAAAGGTAAACCACCCGTGCAAATTGGCGTGAAGCGTTTGATTCTCCCACTGTACCTTATCTATTGAGTCGAGTTCTATATGGCTTCCTTCTAAGCTCTTTACCAATATTGGAATCACCAACCCCCACTGGGCGTTTTTTTGGTACCAGGTGTTACAGCTTTCAGCGGTTTGCGTTAAACCGGGGCATTTTGCAGGCTGCTTGAAAAACCAGCTTCCATTATGCGCGTCTACATCAAGAGGCGTGGAATGGCTAACTAAATAACGAGCTACGCTACGAATATGGTGGGGGAGGCCCGCTAGTCGCCGACGTAAAATCGACACATTGCTTGGGCCATTGTGAGCAATATGGAGTAATTCTCGTTCGTAAAGTGCGGTACAAATTTCAGTAAATTGAGGGTTGGTTCCCTCTAATTCTCCTGAGTGAGAAAAAAAACCAGATTGCTCTGAAGAGATCGGACTATCAGATACCATAGTTAAAATTAAGCATGCTGCAATTAGCCTACCGTAGCAGTATTTAGACTGAGTATCTAGTTTGGGCGCGCGTTGCCGCAATAGTGACAAGTTCTCGTACTCATTTACATACAGTGGTCAGACTTTTTTGCCGCTAATATTGATGTAAGTTATATGACCAATTCATGTGAAAAATAATGTTGCTCAAATGTCACCGCTTTTTTTTCATTGATTCCTAAACTTCTTTTTATTCTTGTTAATTTATTTACACCGCCTTTACTGGGGATATTTCCGTCTCCATGTGACGTTTTTATTACGAAATTTTCTTTTATCTTTATGAAAATAAAGAAGTTGCTATCTTGTTTTGACCATTTTTATATGGCGGGGTAAACGAGGTGATGAATATTGGTAATACCAACTTTGGTCGAGATGTGTACTTTTTTATTGATTTTGTGTTGACCAATTGGGTTTTTTGAAATACTTTTGTAATTATCTTGTAAATTACATGTGACGTGATTTATTCAAGAATGGTTGATACAAAACGAAAACGTGACACACATAGCTCCTTCAAAAACGAACACGGTTTTTATGAGCTAACACACATCCGTAAAAGGAAACACACATGGGACACAAATTATCTAAAATCACACTTGCCGTTTTATCCCTCGGTACGCTTGGGTTTGCGCAACATTCACTAGCGCAAGAAACTGAAACTGAGTCGGAACAAGACGTGGAGGTTATTGAGGTTTCTGGTATTCGTGCATCACTCGCCAGTGCGCTTAATGAGAAACGCTTTCAAAATAACTTGGTTGAAGTCATCGAAGCTGAAGATATCGGTAAATTGCCTGACCAAAACTTAGCTGAAGTATTGGAAAATATCACAGGTATTCAAATAACTCGTGAAGCCGGTGTAGGTACAGGCGTACAAATTCGCGGTACCGATGCAAACAGAACAGAAATCAATGGTGTGTCGACGGTTGGTTCTGGTACAGGTCGAAGCGGGATTGATTTTGAAGATGTTTCAGCGTCTATTATTGCTGGTTTAGAAGTGACTAAATCGCCGGATGCTAAAACCATAGAAGGCTCAGTGGGTGGTACAATAAACCTAAAAACCATTCGCCCACTGCAGTTAACCGAACAGTTACTTTCTTTTCGTGTTCAAGGTGAAAACAGCAGCTTGACCACCGACAGCGGATTGCAACCACGATTCTCGGGCACCTATGGTGACAATTGGGAAAATGACCACGGTAAATTTGGTGTGGTCATTAGTGGTAGTTATGCAGAGCAAGATGTTACGGCATTTCGTCCTCGCGCAGACCGCGATAACCTCATTGCATCCGACAGCGGTGTAGCAAGTGCGCAGTCTTTCGACTTCCTTCCTATTCAGTTCTTCGTTCAAGATTACGATAACTTTGAATATGAAACGAAAAACTTTGTAGGTTCATTTGAGTGGGCCCCAAACGACGACACCCGTTTCTTCTTTGATGCGGTTATTAACGACCAAGAGCGATTACAAGAGAGTTCACGAGTTCAAGCGTCGGGTGTGAGTGCACTGAATGATATTTCTGTACCTGATAGCTATGAAACAATTAACTTTGGTTCGTTAGGTGGAACCGATTTAGGCTCTATTCAAGCGGCATTAACGGGTGTCATTCCGGTAAACTTAGACAATGATGATGACGATCCTAACCTTCGTCTTTCAAGTGATACCAATTCACGGGTGACAGAGAGCAAGATTTTCCGTCTCGGAGGGGAGTGGACAGGTGATAAATGGTTTGTGAGCGCGGAAGTGGCGTCGTCTTCTTCAGACACCACAACACCAAGCTTCAATACTACGCTAAACTTTATTAACCCCAATGCGCCTATTGATGCAGGTGGTGCGAATGATAACAGCGTACCTTTTGAGTATGACTTAACGGGTGGTTCATTAGCATTCGGTATCGCCTCTGGTGCAGACTATGCACCCACTACGGCACAATTACTTGACCCGTACAATGTGGTTTTACGTGACGTCAATATCGGTCGCGATACAACTGAAAACTTCGAAGACGCGTTCCGTACTGATTTTACTTATTTCTTAGATACCATGATCACGTCAGTCGATTTTGGTTATCGCTACAGTAAAGCGGGCAGCAAGCGTGAAGACATCAGTTCAAGCGTGGGTCTTCGCACAATGGAAGACAGCCCACGAGGTGATTTATTCTCTGAACTATTGGTGGCGGGTCCAGACAACTTTAATGATGCCGACGGCCGTGACTTGTACGTGAAAGATTTCTTGATCATTGACCCAGAATTAGTGGCATCAGATCCTGATGGTGTGCTTGAGACTCTGCAAGCAGCGATGACCGAGCACGGTTCAACCGCAAGCATTAGCGCGCCAACGTCTAGCTCATCTGGTTTCTTTGACATCGAAGAAGAAACTCATGCCTTGTACGCGCAGGCTAATTTCGAATATGAGATGTTCCGCGGTAACTTTGGTGTTCGTTATCTTGAAACAGAAGTCACGTCGGTAGGTAACTCCATTACTGTAGATGACGAAGGTAACGAGTTAGTTTCTCAAGTAACCACCACAGGCGATTACGATTTCGTATTGCCACGTGTGAACATTGTGGCTGACGTTGCTGATGATGTTGTATTGCGATTCGGCGCGGGCAAAGATATTCGTCGCCCTGACTTTGATGACTTATCAACCTCTGTAACCTTCAGTACCAGTCCTAACCCTAACGTGGCGATTGGTAACCCTAATCTAACACCTGAAGAGGTTATTTCTTACGATTTAGCGGCTGAATGGTACTTTGCTGAAGGCAGTGTGGTCAGTGTGGGTATTTTCCATAAAACCCGTAAAGATTTGCATGTAGAGCAAATTGTTAGCCCTTATGAAGATCCTGTTACTGGCTATCGCGACCTAACCGACCCTTGTGAGGGTGGCGGTATCTTTAACCCAATTGCTGATATCAACGTGTTTGGTCCCGATCTAGGTACTGGTATATGCGTGGGCACAGAAACTAAGGTTAATGATTCTGGTGAGACTACGCAAAAAGGTATCGAGTTTGCTGTGCAGTATGATCTAGCAGGGTTTGAAGAAGAACTAGGTTGGGCATCTGGCTTTGGTGTGCTAGCAAACTATACCATCCAGGAATTCTCAGGTGGTGAAGCTGAAAACTCTGCCACTAGCCGCGCAAGCAATGTATTTGCCGCCACAACTGGCGATGACGACATTGAAGTGTCAGCGGTTCAAGGCCTACTTAACCTTTCTGAAAATGCCTACAACGTCACGGTTTACTACGAGAAGTTTGGGTTATCTGCACGTATGCGTTACACCTGGCGTGAAGCGTACCGCACGGATGATTTTGGTAGCACATCTAGCTTCCCTTGGGGTTTCCCAGCGGTACAAGCAGATCGTGGTCAGTTGAATGCTAGCATTAATTATGATGTTAACGAAAACCTAAATGTGGGTATTGAAGCAGTTAACATTACCAAGTCGGATGTAGAGCAATACTGTGTTAACGATGGCGCGCTACTGTGCTTCCAAGGCTTAACGGACCGTCGTATTACAGTAGGTGCAAGCTACCGATTCTAAATTTCCTAATTTAGCTGTTGTGTGTGAGTTTTAGCCCCGGTACCCCCGGGGCTATTTTTTTGCGCCAGCGCTGTTTAGTTTATGGGGCTGTTGCGCAAACAGAAAGTAAAAAAAAAAGCGTTATCGGAACAAATCCGCTAACGCTTTTTGGGTAAGGACATGCAATATGATGCCCTTACGATGCGGTCAATATTGGCTTATTGACCTTTAATTTCTGAACGACCTTTGTAGGTTGCAGCATCACCCAGTGCTTCTTCAATGCGAAGAAGTTGGTTGTACTTAGCAACACGGTCAGAACGGCATAGTGAACCTGTCTTGATTTGGCCCGCCGCTGTCCCTACTGCAAGGTCAGCAATGGTGGCGTCTTCAGTTTCACCAGAGCGGTGAGAAATAACCGCTGTAAAGCCCGCGTCTTTCGCCATCTTAATGGCGTTAAGAGTTTCAGTCAGTGAACCAATTTGGTTGAACTTGATAAGGATTGAGTTACCAATACCGTTATCGATACCGCGCTTAAGAATTTTAGTGTTAGTCACAAACAAGTCGTCGCCCACTAGCTGTACTTTTTCACCAATCTTCTTCGTTAGGCTTGCCCAGCCGTCCCAGTCGCTTTCATCTAGACCGTCTTCAATTGATACAATTGGGTACTGTGCAGAAAGATCAGCAAGGTAGTCGCCAAACGCTTCTGAATCGAAGCTCTTGTCTTCGCCAGAAAGCACGTATTGACCATCTTTGTAGAATTCAGACGCCGCACAGTCTAGTGCCAGCGTGATATCTTCATTCATTTTGTAGCCAGCGTTTTCAACGGCTTCAACAATTACTGCCAGTGCTTCAGCATTTGAGCTAAGGTTTGGTGCGAAACCACCTTCATCACCCACTGCGGTGTTAAGGCCTTTGGCAGACAGTACTTTCTTAAGTGCGTGGAAAATTTCAGCGCCCATACGAAGGGCTTCTTTAAAGCTTTTCGCGCCAACAGGCTGAACCATGAATTCTTGAATGTCTACGTTGTTGTCAGCGTGCTCACCACCGTTGATGATGTTCATCATAGGCACAGGCATTGAGTATTCACCAGACGTTCCGTTAAGGTCGGCAATGTGCTCATAAAGCGCTACGCCTTTTTCAGCTGCCGCTGCTTTCGCTACCGCGAGAGACACAGCAAGAATGGCATTTGCACCTAGTGTTTCTTTGTTTTCGGTGCCATCAAGGTCAATCATGATGCCATCAACATCAGCTTGTGCGAGTGCGTCTTTGCCTAAAAGTGCAGGAGCGATAGTATCGTTTACTGCTGCAACGGCTTTTGTTACGCCCTTGCCTAGGTAACGAGACTTATCACCGTCGCGTAGTTCTAGTGCTTCACGGCTACCTGTAGAGGCACCAGATGGTGCAGCAGCACGGCCCATTACGCCAGACTCTAGGTACACGTCTGCTTCTACGGTAGGGTTTCCGCGTGAATCTAAGATTTCGCGTCCGATTATGCGACTAATTTTCGCCATGTTTTTTCCTCAACAATTGAATTGGGAACGCAACGGGAGAGAGCATTCCCTTTATTAGAAACTAGTGATTTTCTTTTTGGTATTTTCCTGCGGCTGCAACAAAACCAGTAAACAATGGGTGTCCATCTCGAGGTGTAGACGTAAACTCGGGGTGGAATTGACCCGCAATAAACCATGGATGATCAGGGATTTCGACAACTTCTACAAGTCGCTTGTCAGTGGACAAACCACTTACTTTTAGGCCTGCCGCTTCAATTTGATCACGAAGGTTGTTATTCACTTCATAACGATGACGATGGCGTTCGTATATTTCAACGTTACCATACATATCGTGTACTTTTGTGCCTTCAATTAAATGACAAAGCTGGCTGCCTAATCGCATGGTGCCACCTAAATCTGAACTTTCAGTACGGATTTCTGTGGTACCGGCGGCGTCTAGCCATTCGGTAATAAGGCCAACAACAGGGTAAGGTGTTTCGGGGTCAAATTCAGTACTGTTTGCGTTTTCCATACCTGCAACGTTGCGGGCGAATTCGATTAGCGCAACCTGCATGCCTAAGCAAATACCCAAGTAGGGCACCTTGTTTTCACGGGCATAACGCGCAGCTGCAATTTTACCTTCTATCCCACGTTCCCCAAATCCACCTGGTACCAAGATAGCATCAAGGTTCTCTAAGATTTGCGCACCTTTGCTTTCAACATCTTGTGAATCTATATACTGGATGTTTACCGTTAAACGATTTTTCAGACCTGCATGTTTAAGTGCTTCGTTAACCGATTTATAAGCATCAGGTAACTCAACGTATTTACCTATCATGCCAATGTTGACTTCAGCCGTGGGGTTAGATTCTGCGTAAAGCACTTGTTCCCACTCGGATAAGTCGGCTTCTTTGCAGTCTAGTCCGAAGCGGTCGACAACAAGCTGATCCATTCCTTGTGCTTTAAGTGCAGCAGGAATTCGGTAAATACTGTCTACGTCTTTGAGCGAGATAACGGCTTTATCAGCAACATTGGTAAATAGGGCAATCTTTGAGCGTTCGCTGGTAGGTAATGCGCCTACAGAGCGACAAACGAGGATATCTGGTTGAATACCAATTGAGCGCAACTCTTTTACCGAGTGCTGCGTTGGTTTTGTTTTTACTTCGCCTGACGCAGGCATGTAAGGCACGAGTGTAAGGTGCATAAACATCGCACGTTCACGGCCGACTTCAGTACCGAGTTGGCGAATGGCTTCTAAGAAGGGTTGTGATTCAATATCACCAACCGTTCCGCCCACTTCAACAATGGCCACATCATGACCTTCCGCACCTTCAATAACCCGGCGCTTAATTTCATTGGTAATGTGTGGAATAACCTGAATGGTTGCACCTAGATAATCACCACGACGTTCGCGTTTAAGTACTTCTTCGTACACGCGGCCAGTGGTGAAGTTGTTGCGTTTGGTCATACGGGTACGAATAAAACGTTCGTAATGGCCAAGGTCAAGGTCGGTCTCTGCGCCGTCATCGGTTACAAATACTTCACCGTGTTGAATGGGGCTCATTGTGCCCGGGTCGACATTGATATAAGGGTCGAGCTTTAACATGGTGACGGTGAGCCCGCGGGCTTCCAGAATTGCGGCAAGAGAAGCAGCTGCAATACCTTTACCAAGCGATGAAACTACACCACCGGTGACGAAAATATAATTTGTCATGCGAAACCTAGAACGTTTGGGTTGTATGGTAAATATGAGTGTAGTTTAAGAATAAAACCACCCACACTTTGGACGGGGCAATAGTATACGCAAAATAGAAGGAGCAGACAATCAATTTGCCTGCTCGCGTGTATCTAAATTTGAATGTTAAAGCCCTGTTATTAAATAAATGATGCCGAAGATTAAGCTTGGCTAAGCCGTTTCAGTGTGTAGATGAGGTCTAGCGCTTGACGGGGTGAGAGTTCGTCAGGTGAAACGCGCGCGATTGCGTCAATAACCGGGTTCGGTTTATCAGGGAAGCGCATCTCTGCTTGCCCGGGTGTCGTTGAGGTAGCAGGCACGTCTGTAGGAGGGGGCTCACTTAATACGTGAGCGGATTCAAGCAGTGCTAGTTTTTGCTGTGCTGATTTAATGACAGCTTTGGGCACACCGGCTAATTGCGCAACTTGAAGACCAAAACTTTTACTTGCTGCGCCTTCAGATACGGTATGCATAAAGCGTATAGTATCTTCAAACTCGACCGCGTCGAGGTGCACATTCACCACGCCTTTTTGATTATCTGGCAGTTCCGTCAACTCGAAATAGTGTGTAGCAAAAAGGGTGTAAGCATTGAGCTGTTTGGCTAAATAGCTGGCGCAAGCCCAGGCAAGGGACAAGCCATCATAGGTACTGGTGCCTCGGCCAATCTCATCCATTAATACTAACGAGTTTTCTGTGGCGTTATTGAGAATGTTCGCTGTTTCTGTCATCTCCACCATAAAAGTAGAGCGTCCAGACGCTAAATCGTCGGATGCGCCAATGCGCGTAAAAATACGATCTAGCTTACCAATGTGGGCATTTTCCGCAGGTACAAAGCTACCAATACAGGCCAATAACGCAATCAGCGCGGTTTGGCGCATGTAGGTTGATTTACCCCCCATGTTGGGACCCGTAATAATGAGCATGCGACGTTCGCTATCAAGTTCAAGCGGGTTGGCAATGAAAGGGTCTTTCATCACGTTTTCTACCACGGGGTGGCGACCTGCTTCATAGGTAAGCGCGCATTTTTGGCTTAAGTGTGGGCGATGCCAGTCAAGGGTGACGGCACGCTCGGCAAAACAGCACAGCACGTCGAGCTTCGCCAGTGCGGCGGCCGTGTCGATTAAGCGATTTAAGTGGGGCGCAAAATTTTCGAACAAAGCGTCATAAAGCTGCTTTTCTAAAGCAAGAGCAGCACCTTGGCTGCTTAGTACTTTGTCTTCGTGCTCTTTAAGCTCAGGTGTAATGTAGCGCTCGGTGTTTTTAAGCGTTTGTCGACGAATGTATTCGGCTGGTGCTAATGCGCTGTTTGCACGGCTGATTTCAATAAAGAATCCATGTACCTTGTTGTAACCTACTTTTAGCGTAGAAATGCCCGTACGTTCGCGCTCGCGCTGTTCCATCGCGTCTAAGTAATCGGTCGCCCCTTGGGATAGCTTGCGCAGTTCATCAAGCTCGGCATTATAGCCCTCAGCAATTACGCCACCATCGCGTATAACCACCGGGGGGTTATCGATTATAGCGCTGTTTAACAGGGCTTGAAGCTCTGGATAAGTGCCAATGGTTTCGCCAATATTTCTAATTTGTCCGGTGTCAAAACGAGCAAGGGCATCTTGCAGGTCAGGCAATGTATTGAATGCGTTTTTTAAACGGGCAAAGTCTCGTGGGCGCGCCGAACGTAAGGCGAGTCGCGCCATAATACGCTCAATATCACCTATGTGCTTTAATGCAGCGCGGATGTCTTCCGGGTCGTCGCTAATAAAGGTTTCTACCGCATCTAAACGACTTTGTAGCTCGTGCTGGTCGGTTAATGGCGAATGGATAATACGCTGAAGCATACGGCTGCCCATCGCCGTTGTGGTGGTATCCATCACGCTAAATAAAGTGTTTTCCTGTCCGCCAGATAAATTGTGGGTGAGCTCTAAATTTCGGCGCGTGGCAGCATCAAGTTGGACGCGGCTATCTTGCTGCTCGGTTTGAATACGGCGAATGTGAGGCAGTGCAGTTCGCTGTGTATCTTTCACATACTGCAATACACAACCTGCAGCGCCTAACCCTTTGCTGATGCCCTGAATGCCAAAGCCGTCTAAAGTTTTGGTTTCAAACTGGGCGTTCAGTTGTTCTGTGGCAGTATCTATGTCAAATTCCCATTCAGGGCGACGGCGAAGGCCTTTGCGGTTTTCGACGAGCGGCAGGCTTTCAAACCCTTCTGGGTAAAGCAGTTCAGCGGGATTTATCCGCTGAATTTCAGCCAATAAACTCTCGTCGCTTTCGCATTCAAATACGACAAAGCGACCACTGGTGACATCAAGGGTCGCTAACCCGTAATGCATACTGTGCCCGCATACAGCGGCAAGGATATTGTCGCGACGTTCTTCAAGGAGTGCTTCATCTGTAACAGTGCCGGGAGTAACTATGCGTTGTACTGCGCGTTCAACAGGCCCTTTGCTGGTGGCGGGGTCGCCAACTTGCTCACAAATAGCCACAGACTCCCCCATTTTTACTAAGCGAGACAAATAACTCTCTACGGCGTGATAGGGAACACCTGCCATAGGGATAGGGTCGCCACCGGACTTGCCTCTGGCGGTTAATGATATATCCAGTAGTTCGGCAGCTTTTTTGGCATCGTCATAAAACAATTCGTAAAAATCGCCCATGCGATAAAAAAGTAAAATATTCGGATGTTGCGCCTTTATTGTTAAGTATTGGCGCATCATAGGAGTATGTGATTCCAAAAAAACCTCTGCGAATTTGTTACTGGGTTTAATGCCTGTTCAAGGGAATAAATGATAAACTCACCCCCATTAAGATCAAGGGAAGATCTGATTAAGCACAACAAGTGTAATTAGGTATAACCAAATGAACACAACATTTTCAACTGATTCGACAGTAAACACCACCCCTTTAAAGATTGATAGCGCATTATCTGCCCAAGTGCAGGTGGTGGGGGACTCACTTAGAGCAAAAGGGTGGAGTGTGTCTTGCGCTGAGTCGTGCACTGGCGGAGGCGTTGCATTTGCCTTTACTAGTGTCTCGGGCAGTTCCGACTGGTTTAATCAATCGTGGATAACCTACTCTAACGACGCTAAGAAACGTACTTTGGGCGTGAGTGAACAGACCCTGCAAGAATTCGGCGCCGTTTCTAAGCAAACGGTAAAGGAAATGGCGGAAGGTGTTCGCCGTAACAGTGGTGCACAACTGGTGGTAACGGTGAGCGGTATTGCCGGGCCAGGTGGTGGCAGTGAAGAAAAACCTGTGGGCACTGTATGGTTTGGCTTTATGTGTGGCGCAATGTCAGAACAAATTAAACAAGTATTCAGTGGCGACAGAGATGAAGTGCGACAACACGCTATCGCCTTTGCCATAACGCACTTAGTAAAAATGTTGAGCGAAAATTAAAAACATGGCTTGAAACTGTATGCTTGTACAGTATAGAATGTGATCATTATTTGGTACCTTCACTCTTCGAAAAGACGAGTTGATAAAGAAAATTCGTCAAGAGGAAGCTTAAATAGCACGCTTGTGAAAAGGGCTTGTTAAGAGAGTACCGAAACAGAATTTAACCGCAAATCCTAGAGGATACATACGTGGACGATAACAAATCAAAAGCTTTAACCGCCGCTGTAGGCCAAATTGAAAAGCAATTTGGTAAAGGTGCAATCATGCGCCTTGGCGACAATCAAGCCATGGATATTGAAGCAATTTCTACTGGCTCACTGACCATTGATATCGCTCTAGGTATAGGCGGCTTACCCTGTGGACGTGTCGTAGAGATATACGGCCCTGAATCATCAGGTAAAACGACACTAACACTGCAAGTTATTGCTGAAGCCCAGAAAAAAGGCAAAACCTGCGCCTTCGTTGATGCTGAGCACGCGCTAGACCCAGTGTACGCTGAAAAGCTTGGCGTAAATATTGATGAGCTATTAGTATCTCAGCCTGATACCGGTGAGCAAGCGCTTGAAATTTGTGACATGCTGGTTCGCTCTGGGGCAGTAGATGTGGTTATCGTTGACTCGGTAGCTGCACTTACACCTAAAGCAGAAATTGAAGGTGACATGGGTGACTCTCACGTAGGTCTTCAGGCGCGTCTTATGTCACAAGCCTTACGTAAACTGACCGGTAACATTAAGCGTTCAAACACATTGTGTATCTTCATTAACCAAATTCGTATGAAGATTGGTGTTATGTTTGGAAACCCAGAAACTACGACGGGTGGTAACGCGCTTAAGTTTTACTCTTCTGTTCGCCTTGATATTCGTCGAATTGGTGCAGTTAAAGAGGGTGACGAGGTCGTTGGTAACGAAACCCGTGTGAAGGTTGTGAAAAACAAGGTTGCCCCTCCCTTCAAGCAAGCTGAATTTATGATTCGCTACGGTGAAGGTATCAGTAAAGAGGCTGAGCTTATCGACTTGGGTGTGAAGCAGAAGCTTGTTGATAAAGCCGGTGCTTGGTATAGCTATAAGGGCGATCGCATTGGCCAAGGTAAAGCAAACGTCATGAAGTACCTTAAAGAACACCCAGAAACGGCTAACGAGATTGAAACTAAGATCCGCCAAGAGCTATTGCTTTCTAAGACAATGAAAGCAGAAGAGGCTTTACCACAAGGTGAAGATGGCGTACTACCTGAGTAAAGTTTTAGTTAAATAGAATAATGAAAAGCCCACCTAATAGGTGGGCTTTTAAGTCAAACAATGGCTATTCATGAATATGAATAGCCATTTTTCATCTATAAGCCAGTAAAATCAATAGCTGGGCGTTGTTTGGTAACCCTTTCATCGTACTGGGCGCTTCTAAATCTCAATTACTTAAGTTCTTATTGAGCACTCATGTAACCACTAGACCTGTGCATAGTATTCACATTACAAGCCAAGTAGGTTAATAGGGCTGTCACTACCACGTGACTGGCCTAATTTAGATACAAATTTATCAGAACAAATAGTCCGCTTAGCCACTTAAGCTCAAGCCGAATCAAGCTCATCCACAAAATTAGTTTTATTGAATGAATAGAGGGAACACTGAGCATTCGTTTAATGAGTTAAAGTCCGTCTATATAGTTTGTGCTTGAATAAAGTTTTCGCAATATACTAAACTCATGCATTAATGGAGATCAAACTAAGGAAGGCTATTGAAAGTATTTATTATTATTGTTGTTTTGATAAATGTCATTGGTTGCTCCATGCAACCAACCAACGATCGCCAACCAAAAAGTACATTAGAAACTACAACAAAGAGTAGTCACTCCCAAAACTTTAAAGAAAGGGTGCCAATTGGGACTTGGGAAGGGATCAGCCGCTCAGGGGCAGAATTTAAAGTATTGAAAATTATGCCCAACAACCAACACAGCCTAACTTCATACAATATTGCGTCAGGTATGCAGTTTCAAAAAAGTGTCTCGTTCACAAATAAAGATATAGAATGCGATAAGTTTGACTGCCATATTTATACTCACACGGCAGATGGAAAACTCCCCTTAAAAATTACTCTGACAAAATTCGTTGATCAAGATTACTTAGTGACGGAAGCCGTTTGGCTAGCATCAGAAAAGATACACAGCACAAGTTATGGACTTAAAACAGTCAAAGCTACAACAACGCCAGAGCGGTTTATAGCACAAGAAACTGAAAAATTAACAGCGATAGCTTCAATACATAAAAATAAGAGGTTTGGTTATTGGTCTGGCATATTAGAGATTTCAAATGAAGACCAATTAAAGTTCGCTACATTGGATTATCAACCTGGGCAGGAAGCAACTTTTACGGTTTATACCCCAGGGCTACCTTACCAAGTAAAGATGCATTTTAAGCCTGAATGGCTAAAGCAAAATAACGGTGAATTAATCACTAAGCTAAAAGGTGCTCCATTTGCAAGCGAAATGACATTCAGGTTTCCTCTGAAAGATATGATTAAAGGAGATTTCGAGCAACGCTTTGAACGTTACCCAGAACGGCTGATTAGCAATGGTAATTTCAGTCTTTTCCGTGTTAAACCATTAGAGGATTATAAACTACCAAAATGGCTGAAACCTCTGCTACAAAAATTAGAATAATAATACATACATGAACGGCAGCGGTGAGCCTTGGAGCCGATCTTGTCAGCAGCGACTCTGAGACTTCCTCGATGCCCACAAAGTGAATATTAATAAATACAATGCACTCTTAAGAAAGATATTCACGATTGAAACTCAAATTTAGAATATCTTGGGCACTACAAACGCTATCAACTAAACCTACCCGCTATGCAGGTGTTGTAGGTTCATCATTAAATCCCTTTAACGGCTGAACGGCGACATAACGAGAATAAAGGTTAGGATTCATTTGTCACTCAGAACATTTGCCAGGTTGTGTTTGTGTCTTCCACATACTTTTTAACACTTAATGTTTCAATAATTCTTGTGCCGGCAAAAAAAAGCAGGAATGCTGTAATAAAATCTAGGTGAGCAAGACTAATAACGAATATCACGCATTACTTTTTGCAATGCGTACCTAGCTAACAACAAGATTGCTCAATTTAATAATAATGATAGAGGGAAAGGGAATGATTGAAATATCAGGTCTCGCTAAGCGCTTTGCGGTGGAAAACCCAAAGAAGCTTAGTGAACAGGAAAAAAAAGATCCACGTTTAAAAGGGCGCTTTTTTAATTCGGTGCGAGATGTGTCTTTTTCATGTGGAAAAGGCGAAGTGTTAGGGTTGCTTGGGCCGAATGGAGCAGGGAAAACCACGACCTTGCGTATTCTATCAACTGCATTAAAACCCGATAGTGGGTCAGTGAGCATTGAAGGTGAAGATGTGCTGGCTAACCCATTAATTGCACGTAAAAAAATTGGCTTTTTATCCAGCTCTACTGGCTTATATGGACGCTTGTCAGGAAGAGAGAATATCGCTTACTTTGGCGAGCTACATGGCATTGATAAAAAGGTGATAGCAGAGCGTATTGATGAAATGGCAGATTTACTTGATATGCACAGTTTCCTTGATAGACGCGCTGAGAACTTCTCTTCTGGCATGAAACAAAAAACTTCCATTGCACGCGCGGTTATTCATGAGCCTGCACTCGTGGTGCTAGATGAGCCAACCACGGGGCTTGATATTATGGCAACGGGCACGGTTATGGAATTTATCCAACGTCTTAAAGATAAAGGCACGCCAGTTATCTTTTCTACGCACCATTTAGATGAAGTGCAGTTATTGTGTGACCGCGTTACCGTTATTAATCAAGGCAAAACGGTGTTCAACGACACACTTTCTAACTTCGGTGCCCTGTCTGATGGGCAAATGCATCAAAGCTTTTTGAAGACCTTATCAATGGACACGGGAGACGCAGACAATGTGGTTAATCTTTAAGAAGGAATTCAAAGAGTTATTGAGAGACAAAAAAACTATCATTTTTATGATTGGTTTACCTTTGTTATTTTTCCCTTTGATTTTTGGCGCAGTCATCTTTTTCATGAGTAACGCTGCAGATAAAGCAGAGAACGAGATATTAAAATACGCCATTGTGGGTGAAGCCTTTGCGCCAGAAATGGCTGCTCAGTTTTCCGCGCAACCCGACAAGTTCGAGCGTGTAGATATCGATAGTTCCATTGACTATAAAGCGTTAATTAAATCGGAAACGGTTGATTTTGTTTTAGTGGTTCCAGAGGGTTTCAATAGTGAGGTGTTAACCTCGGGTCAGCATACGCTGAACCTTTATTTAAATGACGCTGGATTAAATCGCGTAGTGGGCAGGGTGTCAGAAATAGTCGATGTGTATATTGATGAATTTCAATCGACGGCGTTTGCGCAATTAGGCTTAAATGAAGATCAGCAAGCCGCGTTGCTTGCACCAATTGTACTAGAAAAACAAAACGTGGCAGACGACAGAGAGGTATGGGGTGAGCGCATTGGCGGCATGTTGCCTTATATTATCTTTATTTTATGCCTACAGGGCGCTATGGCTCCCGCTGCCGATTTAGGTGCAGGTGAAAAAGAAAGGGGAACTTTAGAGACCTTACTTATTTCACCTATGGATCGCTACAAGCTAGTCCTTGGGAAGTTTTTTACTATTAGTTGTGCGGGGCTGATCACCGCATTAATCACTGTGTCGTCCATGGCCATGTGGGGAATTGTGTTGTCACAAGGGATGGCGATAGAGTTTGTGGTTGAAATTATGTCGATGATTGGCATTATCGACTTCGTGCTTATCTTCCTCATGCTAATTCCTGTAGTCGCGATTTTTGCCGCCGTGCTTTTGTCACTTTCCATTTATGCTCGGTCATTCAAAGAAGCCCAGAGTTATATGGGGTCTTTAATAATGGTAGTGATATTTCCTGTCATTATTGCATTGATGCCTGGCGTTGAACTCAAAGGCGGTTGGGTATGGGTACCTTTAACCAATGTTGCTTTGGCGATGAAAGAGTTATTTAAAGGCACAATGGATTATTTTGCATTGTTTGGCATTTTTACTTCTACTGCAGTCATCGCGGGCGCGCTTATTGCGTTTTGCGTTCACTGGTTCAATAAAGAAAAAGTGCTATTTAGGTAAGCCATCCTTAAAATATCATCGAGTAAGCCAGTGAGAAGCTTTGTATTTTTGCTGGCTTTTTATTGCGTCATGATTTTGATGCATTAGCACATAAACCTTAATACGCTCACCTTAACGCTTAGGCATGAAAATCGATGCGCTTTATAACGTCTTCCCACCCAGGGGGGACTTTTCCTTGAAGTACATAAGAGTAAGCAAGTAACTCGGCAATCACAAAATACAAGGATTCTGGAATATCTTGCCCTACATCAAGGTTACCAAGTACTTCACTTAAATAGGGGTCTTCATGCACAAGAACGCCAGTCTCGTGAGCCATGTCGATAATGGCTTGTGCTAAATCGCCATAGCCTTTAGACACCACCTTTGGTGCATTCTTTTTATCACTACTGTCATACTTTAAACCAATAGCGCGTTTTGCTTTATCACTCATACGCGAGTCTCAAAGATTGAATGTGGGCGCGTGCTCAAGGTAGTTGGGATACTCCCTTGTTGAAAGCTGGAAGAAGCGACTTCTAGCCCTAATTCGGCCAAGCGCTGTTTTAAATAAGGAAGCGTATCGCCAATGCGGGCCACTATGGTTTGGTTCGACGCATACAGATCAAGGGTAATGGTGTCGCCTTTAATCTTTGATTTGGCCAGCACTTCACCTATCTCACCAATATCTAATTTCATGGTCACATGCCACAAGCTTTGCTTACCTTTTTCTTTTCCTTTCGCGCCGTGGTGGTCTGGCTCACGTTGAATGAGCAGTTCTGGGGCAGCCGTATGCTGAGATACGGACGGCAAAATATAGTAAAAGTTGTCTTGCCCCTGAATGCGTGATTCTACCTGCGATACTTTATGTTGCTGGTGGTTCGCTAATAGGGTTTTCAAATTGTTGAGTATATTTGTGCGACTGTCCAAATTAGCAAAATCTTGCGCCACACGGCTGGTGGCACCCTGAGTATTCGTGGTTGCCCCTAACGTTCGGCTGATAACGCTGTCTGGTAAATCTATCTGAGCTTTTAGGCTTGGCTGACGTTGTAGTGCACGCCCGGCTAAGGATACTTGCAATAAGGCCACCAAGCCCTGAACGAAATTAGACGCGGCAATTGGACTATTCAAGGTAGTTGGCGTGGCAAGTAATGCTGGGGATAACAACATGCTTTGTATACGGCTAGCGAGGTTGGCATCCTGTTTAACCATGTCTGGGTGATTCGGGGTTGACGTGGAATTTTCAGAGTGTGTGTCTGCTACACTATTTTTTGCTTGTGGGCCGGACGATAAAGCATCTGACATCTTACTGGTGTCGTATTGAGCTTGCCCAGGCGAGCCCTGGCTAAACGGTGGTTTAGGTTTATTGACACTGCTTAAAAGCAAATTTGCCAGTTGACCAAGGGTGTGTTTAACACTTCTCTCTTGTGGAAGCGCTTTGGCATTCGTTGCGGCCGCTTCATCGGTTAATTCTGTCGTTGGGACTTCAGAATGCGCTGGCGTGATGGTGGCCTCAGTATGAGGGGGCAGAGCATTGGGGCGCGTGACAGGTACCTTTGCATGCAAAGAGTCAATATGTTGCTTCATCTGCGAGATAAAGCGTTGAGTATGGGGCGATAAGGTTTCTGAATGAGCGGTAGGGCTAGTACTGCCTTGGCCGTTTAATACGCTGAGCAGTTGCGTTAATGCCTGCTGGGTCGAACCGGATTGACTCAATAAGGTGCGAGACACTGCTAAAATCGTTTGGTGAATGTCTGAACCCTTCAACTGCGTAGCGTTGCCTGTGGATGAAAGCGATTTACCAAGTATGTTGGCCTCAGTAATTGCACCATTATTTGTTTTATCTGAAGGGGAGGGCGTTGTCAGAATTTGAGCGTTGGGCACCTTGTTAGACAAGGCTTTCTCAGAAAAAGAGGCGGTATTGAGTAACGCGTTCGCCATATTTGATTGTAATACGCCCTGTAATGACGGAGGCAACGGCGCCTTTGCCAGTACGTTTGTGACCACGCTTACGCTTTTCAACGTGTTCCCTTGTAGTGCCAGATGAGACGCTTGTTGAACGGTATTGCCTTGAGCGATTGCCGGTATATTGCGCTCGATGGTTGGCGGCAGCGCAGTACTAGAGTGGTTAAATGCGACGCCCTTATGATTAAGTGCGCCCATCATCAGATTTTGAAGGCTGGCTTCCCCTGCTTTACTTTTGGTCGTGAGAGAAAGCGTACTGTTTATTGTTGTTTGACTGCGTAATGAGGATGTCTGCTCTTGTGGCGCTACTGTTACCTTTATGTTGTTGGTGCCGTCACCGCTTATGCTGATTTTGACTTTTTTACCAGGGGTAAACACCTCCGTGAGCAATGGGTTATTGGATGCGTTTTGTCGTTCTACAGGCAGTGAAATGCGGCCACCTTTGGGCAGGTTTAGTGAAAGGCTAGCGTCATTTATTGATGAAACCGTTGCGGGAATAGTGGCAGCAACTTGGGTGTTTTTCACAATTAAACTGGCAAGCTCTTTACTAATAAGTGCTAGCTGTTGCGGGGTTTGAGGCGCTGACTGAGCCCCCGAGTTTTGCGTGCTTATGATGGCTGTTGGGGAGGTATTTGCCCCTTGATTGAGCACGGCAAGCTGCAGGGCGGCCGACTTAGGTAACGTTAAAGACGGTGGCAGTTGGATATTCGCCACGGTTTGCTGATGAGACTTAATGGCCAGAATGTTTTCCGGAAGCCTCGCGATGGTTACCTCAGCAGCAGTTGCAAGGCGCGTAGCAAGGGAAAGCTGCCCAGCCACATTTGCGGTCGATGACGCTGCCTGCCCGGAGGGCTGGGTAATTTGCGAAAGAATGAAAGAAAGTTGAGATGTCATAGGTCATATATCGGCACGGTATCGGCGAAGTTTAGTCGAGTCAGGAGAATCTTCATCACTGCCTGCGTGCTTTATCCTTGTCCTTGAAGTAAATCATATTTAATCGATTTTCGCGACTGCGAAATTTGCCGTGTGTGGTAAACTAGCGCGGATTTGAATAGTGACTGAAGATGAGGAGTGCGTTTGTCCGGTTTACGTATATCTGGGCTTACCTGCGTAAAGCGGGATCGCGTGTTGTTCGAGGCATTAAATTTCCAACTGATGCCTGGCGAACTCTTATATTTGCGCGGGCCAAACGGGGCAGGTAAAACAAGCCTGTTGCGTATTATTACCGGGTTAAGCGAGCCTGAATCGGGAGAGGTCTGTTACGACAATACGCCCATTGCTTCATCGCATTCCTTTTTAAGTGCGTTGATATACTTAGGTCACAAAGCTGGTTTGAATGGCGCTTTGTCGGCCATGGATAACTTGCAGTTTTGGTTAGCGCAACACGGCGCTGAAGTTGCTCCCAGCGGTATTTACGCCGTTTTAGAAACCTTGGGGCTAGTGGGCTTGGAAGATATCCCGGTTCGACTACTGTCGGCTGGCCAGCAGCGACGCGTAGCGCTAAGCCGTTTATGGCTGAAGCCAGCAAAAATATGGGTGTTAGACGAACCTTTTACCGCACTAGATATAGCAGGTATTGCATGGCTTGAAAGTCAATTTAAGCAGCATGTAGATAACGGGGGCATGATAATTACAACCTCGCATCAGCCCTTGTCAGAAAACGCAGGAAAGCATTCCACATTAGATTTGGAGTATCGCTTTTGAAGCACTTATTACTAGGCATCGCTCGCCGGGATGTGCGTATTGCCTTTCAGCAGAAAGCAGAGTTAGTGCAACCCATTATGTTTTTACTCATGGTGGTTACCCTCTTTCCTCTTGGTGTCAGCCCAGCGCCAGAAACCCTTCAGCGCATTGGGCCAGGGGTTATTTGGATTGCGGCTATTTTGTCATCATTATTAAGCATGGACAGATTGTTTCGAGAAGATTTCAATGATGGTTCATTGGAACAATACATGTTGTCAGGTATGCCGCTAAGTGGTGTGGCCGCAGTAAAAGTGCTTGTTCACTGGCTGATTAGTTTTCTTCCTTTGCTGGTATTATCCCCGTTATTGGCGGTGTTTTTGAACTTAACCGTTGATATGTACGTTGCCCTTATCGCCACATTAATCTTGGGCACGCCCTTACTGTCATTTGTTGGCGCGATTGCCGTAGGGTTAACCGTTGGGCTTCAACGGGGAGGGCTTTTGCTTGCGCTGCTATTGATTCCGGTGTTTATTCCATTATTAATCTTCGCAACGTCGGCGGTAGATTCCGCTGCACTGCAATTACCTTATTACTCCCAACTTGCTATTATAGGCGCCATGCTGTTGTTGGCAGCGGCCTCAGCGCCATTTGCCATAGCTTATTCTTTAAAAGTGAGTCAAAACTGATGTGGAAGTGGTTACATCCCTACGCGAAAACAGAAAATGCTTACCAGTTGTGTTTAACTCTACAACCTTGGTTTTGGGTTGGCGCAGGTGTGTGTTTAACTTTAGGCACGATTTGGGGGCTTGCCTTCGCGCCTCAGGATTACCAACAAGGTGATTCATTTCGAATTATTTATATTCACGTGCCAAGTGCCATTTTATCCATGAGTGCTTATGTTGCAATGGCAGTAGCTGCGCTAGTAGGCATGGTGTGGCAATGGCGAACCGCCTATATGGCGATGATTGCTATGGCGCCTGTAGGCGCAGTGATGACATTCATCGCGTTGTTTACCGGCGCAGCGTGGGGTAAACCTATGTGGGGTGCTTGGTGGGTATGGGACGCAAGGCTTACCTCTGAATTAATACTGTTATTTTTATACATAGGGGTTATCGCTCTGTATGGTGCCTTTGAAGATAAACAACAAGCCGGCAAAGCAGCCGGTATAATGGCGCTAGTTGGGGTAGTCAATATTCCTATTATTCATTACTCAGTTGAGTGGTGGAATACACTGCATCAAGGTGCCACTATCAGTAAATTCGACAACCCGTCTATTGCCCCTGAAATGTTGTGGCCATTGCTTATTAATTTAGCTGGGTTCGCGTTTTTTATTGCTGCGGTGACGACAGTAAGGCTTCGTAGCGAAATTGTTTTACGAGAAATGCATAGGCCATGGGTAAAACGCCTTGCAGATGAATCAGGAGTAGCGTGATGCAGTTTGATTCTTTTTCATCGTTCATCCATATGGGTGGCTACGCCTTTTACGTGTGGCTATCATTTGCCGTCAGCTTCGGTGTCATGGCAGTGTTAGTTTTTGCCAGCTACCAGCAACATAAGTCCCATCTGAAATCGGTAGTTTTAGAGCAAGAACGTCAGCAGCGTATAAAGCGCGCTAAACAAAATGCCGCTGTTTCAGCATCCCATGACCGTTAGATTTATCAGATATTAAGTGAGTGAGTTTCATGAATCCAAGAAGAAAGCAGCGCTTGGCCGCCGTTGGAACAATCGTGGTACTTGTGGGTGCTGCAATTGGTTTAATGCTGTACGCATTGAACGATAGTATCGACCTGTTCTACACACCTAGCGAAATCATTGAGGGAAAAAATGGTCAAAAACCACAGGTAGGTCAACGCTTGCGTATTGGTGGAATGGTGGTGCCTGGAAGTGTTAGCCGGGATAATGAAAGTTTAGCGGTCACGTTCCAGCTTATGGACACCGGGCCCACGGTGACAGTGTCTTACAAGGGTATTTTGCCTGACTTGTTTAGAGAAGGTCAGGGCATTGTCGCCACTGGTGTATTAACTGGCACTTCGCGTATTGAAGCTCAAGAGGTATTGGCGAAGCATGATGAAGAGTACATGCCGCCTGAATTAGCTGAAAAAATGAAGGGTATCAAACACGTTAAGCCGGAAAATACACCCCAGTACGACACTGAGGGTCTGTAGTATGGTTCCTGAAATTGGTAACATCTCCCTCACGTTAGCGTTAGTTGTGTCGATATTGCTGGCGATTTATCCGCTTTGGGGGGCGCAACGTCAACACGAAAACTTAATGGCAACAGCTAAGCCATTAGCAATAGGCTTGTTTCTGTTTACGCTTATCGCTTACGTATGCTTAACCTACGCGTTCGTGAACGATGATTTCAGTGTTGCATATGTGGCGCAGCATTCTAATAGTAAACTGCCCATATATTACAAAGTAACCGCGGTATGGGGTGGCCATGAAGGCTCTTTCCTATTGTGGGTATTGATGCTTTCAATTTGGACAGTTGCAGTCGCTATTTTTAGTAAAGGTATCCCGCTTGCTATGGTTGCGCGGGTGCTTTCCGTATTGGGTATGGTGGGTATTGGATTTTATCTTTTCATGTTGTTAACCTCCAATCCCTTCGACAGCATGCTCCCCTTTTTCCCGGTTGATGGCCGTGATTTAAATCCTCTGCTACAAGATTTCGGCATGATTATCCATCCCCCCATGCTTTATATGGGCTACGTGGGCTTTTCTGTGGCATTTGCATTTGCTATTTCAGCGTTGATTTCAGGGCAACTTGATTCTACTTGGGCACGCTGGTCACGACCTTGGGTGATTGCCGCGTGGGCCTTTCTCACTGTGGGTATTGCATTAGGTAGCTGGTGGGCATACTACGAGCTTGGCTGGGGCGGCTGGTGGTTTTGGGATCCGGTAGAAAATGCCTCTTTCATGCCCTGGCTTGTTGGTACGGCGCTAATGCATTCACTTGCCGTTACTGAAAAACGAAAAGCTTTCAAGTCGTGGACCGTGTTGTTAGCCATTGCCGCCTTTAGCTTAAGTCTGCTAGGTACATTTTTAGTACGTTCAGGGGTTATTGTGTCGGTGCACTCGTTTGCCAGTGATCCCACCCGAGGTTTGTTTATTCTTGGTATCCTCATTGTACTGTGCGGGTTTGGTTTGTTGCTTTACGCCTTACGAGCGTCGTCGTTGAAAAGCCCTGGTAGCTACAACGCATTTTCTCGTGAAGTGATGCTAATGGGAAATAACGTATTTTTGTGTGCCGCTACCATAGTGGTGTTGTTGGGTACGCTATTACCTTTAGTGCACAAAGAACTGGGGCTAGGCAGTATTTCTGTTGGAGCGCCTTTCTTTAATCAAATGTTTACGCTACTTATCGTGCCATTCGTATTGATGTTGGGGCTAGGCCCGCTAACTCGTTGGAAACAACAACGGGTTTCTGCTCTAAAGAATCAAATGCTTATTGCCGCTGGCTTGGCAATAAGTGCCGGCCTTTTAGTTAACTTTGCCTACGACACCCCAAGTTATATGGGGATACTAGGCATGATATTGGTATTTTGGATTTTGGTTACAACGGTGCAAGAAGTTCTGCAGCGGTTGTCTGCATTGCCCACTGATACGGGGGCATTGTCGAAACTTCGAACGCTAACTCCCAGTCACTGGGGAATGGTTTTAGGCCATGTTGGGTTTGCAATTAGTATTATCGGTATTACTCTGGTTTCAAACTACGAATCAGAACGTGATGTGCGTATGGAAGTGGGCGAAACGGTGTCTTTAGGCGGGTATGATTTCACATTTGTTGATGTTCTTGATGCTAATGGGCCTAACTACACCGCTGATGCCGGTGTTTTTGATGTCACTCAAAACGGTGAGTCTGTCGCTAGATTAACACCTGAAAAGCGCCTTTATACGGTACAGCGCATGCCAATGACAGAGGCGGCTATTCATTCAACCATTAGCCGTGATTTGTTCATTGCCATGGGAGAGCCTTTAGATGATGGTGCCTGGGCTATTCGTATTTATATCAAACCCTTTGTGGTGTGGCTGTGGGCCGGTGCCGTGGTGATGGCAATAGGGGGAATTTGCTCCATTTCTGACAAGCGCTACCGAATGGCAAAATCGAAAAAAATAAAGGCGACATTAGCAAAAATAGTTAAATCGAGTAGCCCCTCTACGCAAGGAGAAGCGCAATGAAAAAAGCGCCACTGGTTATTATTCCACTTGTGTTGTTTAGCTTACTTGTTGTGTTTCTATTTAAAGGGCTTTTTTCCGACCCTAGAGCGCTTGACTCTCAGGTAAAGGGAAAGTCACTTCCGGCTTTTTCTTTGCCAGATTTAATGCAGCCAGAGATAACTTATGAACCCGCTGATTTAAAAGGCGAAGTGACTATCCTTAATGTGTGGGGCGTATGGTGCGTAACGTGTGCGGTGGAAATGCCTTATTTAACGCACTTAAAGCAAGAAGAGAATGTGCACATTGTGGGGTTGTATTTTGATCAGGATTTAGACCCCGATTTTGGTACAAAAACGCTGACGCGGGTACAACAAGAAGTTACAGATATGCTTAGCCGATATGGCAACCCCTATGCGTTTAATATTTTCGACGTGTATCGCGACACCTCTTTGGATTTAGGGGTCACAGGCGCACCTGAGCATTTTGTTATCGATGCCAATGGTATTATTCGTATGCATCATATTGGTGATATTAATGAACGCGTATGGTCGTCAAAAATTGGCCCCCTGTATCGCGCACTGGTGGCTGAGGCTAAACAAAATAAGGAAGGTGGTGAATGAGGTTTACGCTCTTTTCTTTGTTACTTTTCATGTGTGCTGCTTCGTTTGCCGCAGAAGATAATTTTTCTTTCGACACACCTGAACAGCGTGCTCAGTTTTTATCACTGACAAGTGAACTTCGCTGCCCGATGTGTCAAAACCAAAACATAGCTGACAGCGATGCGATGATCGCCCACGACATGCGGCGCAAGGTGTATACCTTGTTAAAGCAAGGTAAGTCCGAACAAGACGTTATTGATTACATGAAAGCACGTTATGGTGACTTTGTTCACTATCAACCGCCCATTACCATAGCCACGTTTTGGCTATGGGCTACGCCAGTGTTGTTTGTTTTATTGGCTTTTATTTTCATTGTTAGACGCAAAAAGAACGAAAAAACAGAGGATTTTCAGGCCAAACTGGCTAAGGCAGATGCTTTGTTGGAGCAAGAAAAAGAATGATGTGGTCTGAATTTTACCTCGTAATATCAGGGTTAATTACCTTGATATTGCTCATTGTCGCTTTTCCTTGGTTGCGCAGTAAAAATCATGCAAAAGCAGATAGCCTAAGCAATACACAAATTGTAAAACAGCGACTGCAAGAACTGGATCGTGAAGAACGTGAAGGGCTCATTTCTGCCGGCGATAAAGCGCAAGCAGTCGATGAGCTAAAAGTGGCCTTGGTGGATGAGTCGGCGTTCGCTTCGCAAAAAACAGGTACTGCGTGGTTACCCTTGGCGGTGGGGGCAGTAATCGCTATTGCCACTGCTGTAACTGTTTATTCTCACGTAAACCAATTGGCAAAAGTGAAGCATGCAAGTGATGCTATGGCGGCATTGCCTGAGTTGAGCCAACAATTAGCGACCGGCAATGGCAATAACCTTTCTCAGCAGGATATGATCAGTCTTGCTTTAGCACTTAGACAGCAGATACGCTCTGTGCCTGAAGACGACAGTGGATGGATGGTTTATGGACGATTAATGTTGAGTTTAGGGCAAGAAGTTCAAGCCATTGAAGCTATCGAGCGTGCAGTCAACTTAGCCCCAGACAAGAAAGCAAATGCCATCTCTTTAGCGCAGGCGCTGATGACAACAGGTGATGTAAACAATTTATCCCGTGCACAGGGTATTTTAGCGAATTTACTTCAAGGGAATGCTGAAAATGACAATTTAGCCCTTATGATGGCGGTGGTATCAGCGCAGTTAGGTGATTTAGAAAATACAGCGTTTTACTATAACCAAGTGAAGAGTAAGTTACCGCAGGACAGTGAATTGGCGCAAAGCTTGGTTAGTCGTATTGCTGAACTGGAAGGGCAAGTAGAAAAAGTGACGTTTAGTCAGCCTAGTAACCAGTCTTTGGATGATGCTGGGCAAGGGAGCACCGCTTTTTCAATTGCCATAGACGTGTCTGAAGCGGCAAGGGCTTCCCTACCGCCAAAAGGCTTTTTGGTTGTATTTGCACAAGATGCGGATTCGCAAAATCGTATGCCAGCGGCAGTAGTAAAACGACCTTTGTCATCGTTTCCACTTACCGTTAACTTAACCGTTGAAAATGCCATGATGCCGCAATTTACACTTGATAGCCTCGAAAACGTTAAGCTAACCGCACGTATTTCAGAAGATGAAAATGTGGCTGTGGCCGCTGGTGAGTGGGAAGGCAGTGTTCAGTCTAAAGTGAGTAAAGGTCGAAATACTGCGATAAGTATTACCATTAATAAGGAACTACAGTGAACAAATTAGCAAAATGGGTTGTGGTCAGTGGATTTGCTCTCACCAGTATGTTGAGTGGTTGTGCCACAAATAATGCCAATCAACAAAGCGACAACGCCCAGCAAGAAGTGGTTGATACCTCGGATCCGAGAGATCCATTAGAATCGGTTAACCGCGTCATGTGGGATTTCAACTGGGAAGTGCTAGACGCTTATTTTCTTCGCCCGGTAACGGTAGGTTACGTCACTGTTATGCCTCAGTTCGCTCGTACCGGCCTGCTCAACGCTGCAGAAAACCTGCAAGAGCCTGCCAATATGATGAACAATATGCTACAAGGTAAGTTTGATGAAGGAATGGATAGCTTAGCCCGTTTTGTGTTGAACTCAACGATAGGCTTATTGGGCACAATTGATGTGGCGGACAAGCTCGGAATTACCCCTCAAGAAGAAGAATTTGGTGAAACCTTAGGAACAATGGGCGTGGGTACAGGTCCTTTCTTAATGCTTCCTGCACTTGGGCCTAATGATCCTCGCAGTTTCTCTGGCGAGGTGGTTGACGGCATGGTTTATCCTATGGCGGTTATTGATGGCAACTTAGCCATTGCTCGATACCTTATTTCACTGCTTGAAACTCGCGCTGCCCTCATTGAGCAGGAGCAACAAATTGAACAATCAATAGATGACTATGCCTTTGTGAAAAACGCTTATTTTGAGAATTTAGCGTTTAAGGTCACCGATGGAAAAAGCGGTGATAAAGCCATTGACGAGGAACAACTAGACGATTTTGCTGAGTTTGAAGCTATGTTGGACTACGAAGAGTACGAGGAAGTAGAGGAAGAGACTGAGACATCTACTGATGGAGAGGCGACAGAAGAAGTGGTAGAGCCACAGCCTTAATATTACGTTCATTCATTTCTTATGCAAAAAAAGCCCCTTCAGCTGTGCTGAAAGGGCTTTTTTAATAGAGCTAACCTACTAATGAATCGCTAGGCGTTAATCTTTCGGGTAACCCTGAGGATTGTTTGATTGCCAATGCCAAGTGTCTGCACACATGGCATCTAGGCCTTTATCTGCGTGCCAGTTCAACTCAGTCGCTGCTTTTGTTGGGTCGGCATAACAGGCAGCAATATCGCCGTTTCGGCGAGGCGCAATGGTATAGGGAATGTCTTTGCCAGAAGCTTGTTCAAAGGCTTTTACCATTTCGAGCACAGAGTAACCTTGCCCTGTACCTAAATTGTATTTATCTAGCCCCATATTCAATGCAAGGCGGTCTAATGCTTTTAAATGGCCGTTAGCGAGATCTTCTACATGGATATAATCTCTTACACCTGTGCCATCGGGGGTGTCATAGTCATCACCAAATACACTTAAACGCTGCAATTTACCGGTTGCTACTTGTGAAATGAATGGCATTAAGTTATTCGGGATACCGTTTGGATCTTCACCTATTTGACCTGATTCGTGGGCGCCCACAGGGTTGAAATAACGTAATAGAACAATATTCCATTGATTATCAGAGTTATAAAGATCGGCCAGTACGTGCTCAACCATCAATTTTGACATGCCATAGGGATTCGTGGGTTGCCCTGTTGCCATGTCTTCGCGAAGTGGCAGAGAGGCAGGGTCACCATACACAGTCGCAGATGAACTAAACACAATATTTTTAACGTTGTGTTTTTGCATGGCGTTACACAAGGTCAGTGTACCGTAAACGTTGTTTTCGTAATACGCTAACGGCTTTTGAACAGATTCGCCTACCGCTTTAAGCCCAGCAAAGTGGATAACCGCGAATATGTCATTATCGCTGAAAATGCCATCTAATACTGCTGTATCACGAATATCTCCTTGTACGAAGGCCACCGACTTTCCGGTCAGCGCTTCTACCCGACGCAGTGATTCTGCACTAGCGTTAGACAAGTTATCCAACACCACAACCCCGTATCCTTGTTCAAGAAGTTGCAGCACTGTGTGACTGCCAATATAGCCGGCTCCGCCGGTCACTAAGATGGTTTTCATGCATTTTCCTTTTCTGGTGCTGGCGCTAGGTACTTAGCGCTCATTGAATTTTGTATCGGTTTCACAAGCAAGGGGTAAAGTAAAAAAACAAGAAGTGCCCATAGCAGCGAGGTCCAATTCGATGCGGTTTGAAGAATAAGAACAAATACAGGCACAATAACGAGCAATTTGAGTACATTTAGCAGGGTTTTCTCTGGCACAGTAAGCTTCTTTGCCGCTTGGTCTAAACGTTTAACCCGCTCAGCCAAAGGGAGCCCTTTTAGTGCTGGAATGTGACGTGTTGAAAAGTAGAAATTCATAAGTTGCTCTAAATAAAAAACCGCCGAAACGAAGCGTTTACGGCGGTTATTGTAGGGGATTGTGAAAACAGTTGAAACTGTTTATGCCTTTTCTTCGATACCAGATTTTTCCCAATGGCGTGATTTAAGGCTTAGCAACGCGATAATGATACCAATAGCGATACTAAACAACGCGATTTGGAGATATAGGTTAGGCATTTCGTTGACATTCTCTGGGTCAAAATTACCAGAAAGTAGGCCCGCGATAATGTTACCGATTGAGTAGGTAAGCACGAAAATTCCCATCATTTGGCCAGCAAAGCGCTTAGGCGACAATTTGCTGACCGCGCTTAATGCAACAGGGCTTAAGCAAAGCTCACCGACAGTATGTAAGAAATAGGTCGTAACAAGCCACATAGGCGCGACTTTAAGACCCTGAGCAGCGTACTGAGAGGCCATAAACATGACTAAGAAGCCGCTTGCCATAATCACAATACCGATAGCACACTTTAGTGTGTATGAGGGGTCTATCATGCGTTTAGCAAGGTTTATCCAAAGCGCTGCAAAAAATGGCGACAGAATGACGATAAACAGCGAATTAGACAGCTGGAACCAAACGGTAGGAATTGAAGTCATGCCAAACCACGACGTTAGGAAGGATCCGCCTTCTAAAACCCTATCGGTATAGTTTTGTGCAAAGAGGTTTAAAGAGGAGCCAGCTTGCTCGAAGCCAGACCAAAAACAAGCAGAAGCGATACAAACAAGTAAAAGTGCCCATAAGCGCTTTTTCTCATTATCGGTTAGTTGGCCTTTGAAATAAATGAAGCCGAAGTAAGCGAAAAATACCGTGGTAAATAAGATAGCCACTTTTTGAGCAAGGGCCACAGGTTCAATTACAATGGTTCCCATATGTGCAAGAACGATCACGACCACCGCCGCGACGACGACCGCACTAACCGCCATCCAAGCTCTTTTGCGGGCTTCACCTACAAACGGGTTAGCAGGTTCAACAGATTTAGGGTCGAGCGTATTATTGGTAAAGTGGTACTGGATTAACCCAAATGCCATCCCTACCGCGGCTGCACCAAAGGCGTAATGCCAGCCCCAATCTTCCTGAAGATAGCCAGTAACAAAATAAGCGATAAGCGAACCAATATTGATACCCATATAGTAAAGGGCATAGCCACTGTCTCGACGGGTGTCTTCTTCACTATATTGCTGTCCTACCATGGCCGAGATATTAGGTTTCAGCAACCCCGTGCCGGTAGCAACAAGAATAAGACCAACAAAGAAGAGGTTTTGTAGGTCGATGGCAAGGACGATATGGCCAGCAAATATAATGATGCCTCCATACCATACCGCTCGCTTACCGCCAATCAAACGGTCAGCCAACCAACCGCCAGGTAAGCCTAAGAAGTATACCGCGCCAGTATATAAGCCATAAATAGCTCCCGCGGTGGCAACGGTTAAGCCTAACCCTTGAGTTTGCAAACTTGCTGTCATGAACAAGACCAGTAGCGCACGCATACCGTAATAGCTCATTCGTTCCCACATTTCTGTGAAAAATAGTGTCTTAAGGCCTCCTGGATGGCCAAAGAAACTAGAATCGTTAGATGGTTTCATATTTTTATTTGTTCCATATTGAGTATGGTTATTATTGTAGCGCGCGTATCCCATGGCTCAGTAATCTACTGTCAGAAATTACTCCCTATGGGCTCGCTTAGGCTACCTATCCATGAGTGCTTATACTAGAGCGAACGCGAAGACACAAGATTTGGTCGATAATCTGGGGAAATGATGTGCCAACCGGCCAAATATTGAACATTTTTGGCCGGCTGGTGAGCTCAGGTAGGGGGAACCTACTGCGCTTTACAATTCGCGAACGGTGGCGACAACGATGCGCACAATGCCGTAAAGAAGCAGCAAAATAACGCCAAATAAAATTAAATTATAAGTGACTTTAGGGTAGGCGTTATCGTCGGGCAAGGTAGGGGACTCTATGGTCACCAGATGTTGTAATTTTTGATAAGCTTCCACGCGCGCATTTTCAAGGGTGATTAACGACGACGAGTAAGCTTGAATCGCTAACTGTAACTGCACTTGTAAATTACTGTATTGTGCCATTAACTCACTCACAGAAAGCGTTTCACCTTGGCCGTCAGCGGTGCTAATGCGTTCTTTTTGCTTTTCGACTTCTTCTTGTAAGGCAGTTATTTCACGTCTTATATTGATAATTTCAGGTGCCATGTTAGACATCATGGTAGACATGGTACTGAGCTCGGCTTTTTTCTGCGCAAGCGTTGCTTCTAAAGAGAAGGCGATTTGCTGGAACGCAGCGCCTTCAGCTGTCGGGTCTAACACATTATATTTAGCTTGAAAGCCAAGAATATCTGTTTTGGCTTGTTGTAGTTTTTGCTCAACAATCTCATGCTCACCTTTTGCAAATGTTAGCTTAGATTTAGCCAGATCGTTGTTGATGTTATTAATAAACTGCTCTGCTTTTTTTACGATAGCCTGGTTTATTTGTAGCGCAAATTCGGGCGTGAAGGCACGAGTGCGCAGAGAAATAACAGATGAAGCAGAATCAACGCTAACCTCAATGTGACTGAGGTAGAATTGGTAAAAGTCTTCTTTCCTATGATTTTCAGACAAGCCGCTAAACATGTCAGCTTCGTCAGACATATAATGCCCACGTAAACCTATTGTTTCGTCGAGGTATTCAATCATATCGGCCGATTGTATGTAGGCTTCCACCAATTGACTATCGTTTGTAACCCCGGTACTGCCCATACCTGCAGTAGCAAGTAAAGATGAGGGGTCGAAGCTACTGCCACCATCACTAGATTTAACAATCAATTGACTGTGGCTTTCGTATTGGGGCGCTGCCCAAATAATCAGATAAAAAGCATATGAAAGCCAAGGAAGAACAAGCAAAAGGGTTTTGTGTTTCTTCAGAAGAGCATTCAGTTGGGTAAGGGATTTTTCCACGTTTAATAAACCTATTTTAGCGACTTTTTGTTATCTGCATCCTGCGTGTAAACGTCGATGCCTTCTTCTAAATCTTCGTAATAATGTAATTTGCCATCGTCTATGATTACCGCAGAGGTACAAAACTCGCGAATTTGATCAAGCTCGTGGCTTACCATAATAACGCCAGCCTCTTCACTTTTTTCTTTCAGTGAAAGTCGCGCTTTTTTACGGAACAGTGGGTCGCCCACTGAGGTCGCTTCGTCAATTAAATAAATATCAAAACCGACATTCATACAACACGCGAACACGAGTTTGGCGCGCATACCGGAAGAGTAGTTTTTCACAGGTAAGTCGAAGCGTTTATCTAATTCGGCGAAAGCCTGTACTTTTTCTTCATACTCCGCAATAGAAGTGACATTGTTGATTCGACCAATAAAGCGGGTGTTTTCTCGCCCCGTCATTTGTGGGTGAATACCCGTTTGTAGAGCAACGGGCCAAGACATCGCTTTGTTGGTTAGTACTCTCCCCCTATCTGGGTATTCACTCTTCGCCAGCATACGAAAAAGGGTAGATTTACCAGCCCCGTTCTTTCCTAAAATAGCGACGTTATTTTCGGTAGGGAAATTAAAATTTAAATTTCTGAAAATATACTGTGGCCCCATCTTGCTGGGGTAGCTTTTTGTTAAATTTTCTAATTTAATCATCGCGATAGCACCCGTTTCCAAGTTATATGGTACATAGCCAAGCTTAAAAACACAGTTGCAATTGTGACTTCAATAATGAATGCCATAGATACACCTTTGTCGCCGTATGATTCAAAACAAGCATAACGTGCTAGTTCGTTGAAATGCACCAAGGGGTTCCATGTTAAGTAAGGCCAAAACTTCTCTGGAAAGTCCTGCAAGCTAAAAAATACGCACGAAATAAACATCAAAGGGCGAGTAAGCATGGATTTGATTTTGTCAACTTCAGGTACAAACGCGGCGGCAATCGCGAATATTAACCCCAACGAAATTGAAAAAATCCACAGAAGTGCGAACAGCGATATTAATAGGAGAGGGTCATGAATAGCAAAGCCCTCACCAATCAAATAGAGTGCCAGCGCAAGCAAGGCAACCACTATGACCTTTATCGAAAACTCTAAAAAACCAGCGGTAAGAATGGCGGATATGGGCTGCACTTGCCTAAAGGCATACAGGGGCTTATTACGCTTAATGGAAGTCGACACCGACTGTAAACAGGTGGTTAGCGACTGTAAACCCATTAAGCCAATCATCATAAAGATAAACAGTGGTACAGAATGTACATCCCCGGGACTTAAAATACTTCTAAAGAAAGACAACGCAAATATGAATACAAAAGGCTCGAGAAATGCCCAGCCCAGGCCAAATTTGTCGTTGAATTTACTTTGTAGTTCACGAAGGAAAAGTGCAAATATTACACTTCTCCATGCGTAAAGTTGTGCTTTAAAGGTTACCATATCAAGTTAGGTAGCTACGTTTGCTGCAATGGCAATTTGGTAAATTATCTGGGTAATGTCTTTCACCGCTTGTAAAACCTTGGTATCAATAGCTGGCAGTACGATAATCTGATCCCCAGGTGCTAAGTGTGGTTTATTGTCAGTGAATGACAGCATGCCATCATCAATACTGCTAAAGGCAACATTACCGTTTTTACGAATAACCATAATGCGTTCATCTTCAGCTCTTTGAGTGAAGCCACCAGCCCACGCAATGTAGTCCTCAGTGGTAGCGTCAGGATTGAAAACCACAGATTGAGGTAGCATAACTTCGCCACCTACGTGCACTAAATCGGTGATTTCAGGGATCACTATGGTATCGTTTGGTTCAAGAAGAATGTTTGCAATGTCGCCATTTTCAGACACTACCACGCGACCTTGAGGTTCTACTTGACGCGCTCGGGCAATAAAGTCTGCAACTAACTGCGCTTCTTGGGCACGAATCGCGCCTTCACCTGTAGAGCTGATAGGTGCGGTATACATGCTGCGCTCTAGACGCTCTAAACCTTGCTCAATAATTTCCTTTTGTTTTACGGCTACTGATTCTCGCAATAAATAAATATTCTGAGTATCAGATAGTGTGGTATCGGCTTCAATATGGTCCAAGATATCAAGTAATCTTGTGCCTTTATCTACCATGAGTTGCGACGCGCCAGCAAAAGCGCCAGCGACATTTATCCGATAAATTTGAGGCTCATTATCGGCAACGTATTCCACTGTATCACCGGCTTGCAGTGGTAACTGAGAAAACTCACTAATTGAAAGGTAACGCGCAAATTGCTTGCCGTTACGCACGCCAGCAACAGAAGCATGAGACGCAAATTCCCCAGGACGCGCAAAGTAGTTCACCACCTCACCATTTAGCTCTTCGCTAGAGAATTCAAAGGTAAAGCTATTTCGTGCCCCTGTTTCAACCACAATGGTATTGCCGATAGGGTTAACTAGAATGGTATCGCCGTCTTTAAACGACACGTTAGGAAGCTTACCATCTCTGAAAAAAGCATATAAATCCGCAGAGGCGACTACCTTACCATTTCTTACAATATCTATTTGGCGGAAACTGCCACGACGAAAATCGATGCCACCTGCGCGCTTCAAATAGTACAGAACACTATCTGAGGCTAAGCCAGCATATTGACCTGGTCTTAAAACTGGGCCAGAGACATATATAGACACGGGCGTAGAGGTCAATAGGTTGACGTAAACGTTAACATCGTTGGTATAAACTTGTCGTATTTTAGTGGTAACCGTTTGATTCACTGTACCTGCTGGCGTATTGGCAACACGAATTGGGCCAATATTGGGGATGAAAATGTTGCCTTGATTGTCAACCGTCACCACGCTTGAGTAGTTAACAGCGCCCCAAATCCAAATAGAGATCTTATCGCCTGGTGCAACCATATAGTTGTCGTTTAGGCCACTGGTACGCTCCGATTCAAAGCCGCCAATAAATAGGTTGGCAGCAAATGGAGGGTTTTGCATGGGTTCTTGCGCTGGAAAAACGGTGTTAATCGTTGGTTCACCTGGCAAGCTTAGCCCGTCACGAGGTTGCGTGGAAAATTGCCCCATGGTGTTCACATCGCCACCGCTGCCAGGCAATGTGCGTTGTGAATTAACATTCAAGGGAGATACATTAGGGGTACTTGTCGTGCCGCTATTATTAGATTGAGACACCTGCTGACGAAGTTGCGACAGTTGTTCTGTGGTTTGTGCAAGAATACTTGGACTGGTTACACAACTGCACAATAAGAGAAGTCCCGCGAAAAAGTGGTGCGTTTTCGAGATTTTCATTGGGGTACCTTTATTCATCCGTTGAAACAACTAATGGTGCAATGACCGACCATTGGCCATTTCGGTTACATGCAGTAAGGCGCTGCTCGCGCTGCGATGAAACCGTACTCGTTTGCAAGGGGTCTAAACGCATGCACTGGTTACCCGATGCTGATACGTAATATTTCGACGTTTTATAACTCTGCCCTTGGTAGGTTATTGAGATAGGGCTATTGGTATGAAACGCCGTATTTAATTTTGGAATATTTATTGCTACATCTTGCTCAGCTGACAACGAGTATGCGAGCGATGCGTGCACTAGGGGAATGTCTGCTTCGGTGGTTCTTGGGGCTGACGCGCAACCGCCCAAGAGGGTAGCAACACCAATTAAAAGCGCAGAGCCTCTGAAAATTTTTAACATTGACTGTCATATCCATATCGCAATTTGGCCGTAGGATAACACAAGATTTGGAAAAATCATGGCCTCCTAAGAGGGGAATCTGAAAAATGTCAACAAAAGCTGAAAGTAAAACGAAACTTTTTTACAGGCAAAGGTGGTCTCCGCGGAGAATGTTTATTATCATGTATGAGCGTTTCCGTACTCGCTCACAAAATAATTATACAACCCTCAGCAGAATGGAAAAAGGAAAGGTTATTTAAAATGGACACTTCGTTTATTCAAGTCATATCGTATTTTATACCATCCACGTGCCCCGACGCGCATGTGAATGTCGAGAGGTTTTGCTTGAAATGCTAGCTTATTTGCAGTTTGTGCCCCTGTGTACGGCTTTTTTTGTTGCACTTATTTTACTGGTAGTGATGACCCCCCTTGCTCATCAATTTGGACTTGTAGACCAACCTAGTGCCAGAAAAAGACATGCTGGCATTGTCCCATTAACGGGAGGGGTGGCCATCTTCATGGCTGTTCTTGTGGCAAGTGTTGCCACTGATGTGTGGATGAAAAACAACCCACTGTTTTTCACGGCATCTGCATTTATTGTTTTACTGGGAATGCTTGATGACAGATTCGATTTAAGTGCTAAAGGGCGCTTGATGTGTCAATTCGGTGTTGCGTCTATTATGGCGTGGAGCGCACAAAACTACATTACTTCACTTGGCAATATCTTTGGATTCGGTGACGTCGCCATGGGTATTGGTGGCTATTTCTTTACCATTGTCTGCGTAGTGGGTGTTATTAATGCATTTAATATGATTGATGGCATCGATGGCCTTGCTGGAGGGATGAGCTTAGTTATTTTGCTTACCATGGTAGGATTTTTGGTGGCTACTGGTAATGGTGCTTCTATTATGGAGCCGCTCATCATTGTTGCTGCTATTGTGCCTTTCTTAGCATTTAACCTTAGCTGGAAAGGGTTTAAAGGCAACAAAATCTTCATGGGTGATGCCGGAAGTATGTTTGTGGGCCTTACTATTGTCTGGTTACTGGTGGATCACACTCAAGGCGAGGGGGCAGCATTTCGGCCCATTACCGCAGTATGGTTAACGGGCCTGCCGCTCATGGACATGGCAGCTATAATGTATCGTCGGGCTCGCAAAGGCCAATCGATGCTGCGCCCAGACCGAAAACACCTTCATAATATCTTCATGCGTGCAGGGCTAAGTAGTCGTCAATCACTCATTGCTATTTTGTGCATGGGCGCGTGCTACTGCCTAATAGGTATACTCGGTGAAGTTTATCAAGTACCTGAAGCGATTATGTTTTGGGGTTTCTTGGTTTTACTGGTGGTATATAGTATTGTTATCCAAAATATTTGGAGCGTACTAAGAGTTATCAAACGCACCTTTAAGTGAGTGCCATAACTCATCCAAAGGGTTCCTCACTTAGTATTCTTTGCCTTTTGTTTTGAAGGCCGTGTTTCCTTTACGGATTCGTGCGCCTTCTTTAGTGTGGTAGTTACCTTTGCATAAACATTTCTCTCTGCTTCATAACAAATATAATAAAAATAATGCAGAAACCTTGGTTGGGATGGCGTTGTATCATGGTGATAAAGAAGAATGGGTTATCCAAGCCATTGATAGTATCTTAAATCAGACTTACGAAGACTTTGTTTTTGTTGTTGTTATCGATGGTGAAGTATCCGTTAAAATGACGAATCTCCTCAAAGATAAGGCGTTTTCAGATAACCGGTTGGTGCTGGCGCAAAATACCTTTAATGTGGGGTTAGCCGAGAGCATGAACCGTGCTGTGGAGTGGGGCGCATGCCTTTCTCCCACGTTTTTTGCACGTATGGATGCCGACGATATTTCTACGCCGAACCGACTCTCCAGACAGGTTAGCTATCTAAGAAAGCACAGTTATATTTCAGTGTTAGGATCCGCCTTAACTGAGATAAATGAAAAAGGCGAAAAAGTAGGCTCACGGGTAATGCCGTCATCCCACAGGCAAATTATCAACATTTTACCAAGGCGGTGCTCGCTAAATCACCCCACTGTGGTTATTCGTTATAGCGTATTTGAGCAAGGTTACCGATATAACAACAGCTTACTGAACACTCAAGACTATTTCCTTTGGATTACCCTCGCTTCCGAAGGGTTTGTTTTTAGAAACTTAAAAGACAGACTACTGGCCTTCAGGCGGGTGAATAACTTTTATAAACGTAGAGGGTTAACCAAATCTATCAACGAGTTTAAAGCGCGGTGGCATGCAATGGTTAAGCTTAAACGCCTAACGCCCTATAACGTATTTTATGCCTGCGGCGTGCTAACGCTACGTATAATGCCAGGCAATGTGGTTAAGTGGGCGTACAAACTTGATAGGCACCTTCTTGAGAGGTTTGGTAAACATTGAACTGCGGTCTCATCGTTGTTTTATTTAACCCTGACATTGCTCATGTTCAGGGCATAATCGATGGCTTCGTTGATCCTCAATGGCGTATCTATTTGGTCGACAATTCACCAATCGCTCATCAATTTAACCTACCCGCGCATGCTGAGTATCTGCATTTCCCTAACAACGAAGGCATAGCGAAAGCGCAAAATGAAGGTTTAAAACGCGCCTTTGATTGTGTCGACTATGCCTTTTTACTCGATCAAGACAGTCATTTTTCTGCTGATATGGCAGCCAAGCTTCTCTCTCAATTTGTGTCGCTTGAGCGCGCAAATCCTGTAGCAGCAATCGGTCCTTCTATTCATTGTGAATTTAGCCGGAAAAAAGTGGAAGGAAAGCTACAAAAAGGTAAGCAAATTACAAAAGACCTGAAAGAGGTTAAACAAATTATTGCCTCAGGCATGTTGCTTTCCCAACAAGCGTTTCATGAGGTAGGAGAAAAAGAAAGCGATTTATTTATTGATGGCGTTGATCACGAGTGGTGCTGGCGCGCCAAAGAGAGAGGCTGGCGCGTTTATCAATCCTTATCGGTATGTATGCCCCATCGGCAAGGCGACGATAGAGTTAGAATTGCAGGTGTAACCTTTAAAAAGGGCGCGCCTATACGCTTGTATTATCAAATGCGAAACCTACTAGTATTATCTCGTCGACCCTATGTTCCATTGTATTGGAAGTTTCGTCATTTAACCGCAATACCGTTGCGATATCTTGTGAACCGCTATTGTTTCGAAAATGGAAAACGTCGCGGGCAATTGATGAGAAAAGGGTTGTACGACGGGATTCGAGCTAAAAAAGGGAAAGTTGTCAGCCCATAATAGTGCTTTGAGGAATAATTGGCGTTTATTCTGGTGCGAGTGTTATAAATTGGTGCAAGTCGCTGTACATGGCTTGTTCAAATTTCCATCAGGTGATAGCGTAGATGTTAGTCAGGTATGTGCAATTCGTCGCTTAGTTGTAGCGTCAAAGTTTGCACAACTAGTTATTAAAGCTTATGTTTTTATAAGTTTGTTATATAAACCCTGTGGTTTACCAAGTAAACCAAACGGAAGTAGAAAACGTATCGGTTAACGCTAAAGCATACAATGGAATATGGATTGCATACTGCATTATTGCATTAAATTGCGATTAGCTGAGGTTATAAGTAAAAAGGACACGATAAATATGAGTCAGGTAAAAAAAGCCGTCATTCCTGTAGCGGGATTAGGAACCCGTATGTTACCCGCCACAAAAGCAATTCCTAAGGAAATGCTTCCTGTGGTAGATAAGCCACTTATTCAGTACGTAGTAAGTGAGTGTGTAGCGGCAGGGCTTAAGGAAATTATACTGGTTACCCACGCAAGTAAAAACAGTATAGAAAACCACTTCGATACCTCGTTTGAGCTAGAAGCTACACTGGAAAAGCGTGTTAAACGTCAATTACTTGAAGAAGTACAATCTATTTGCCCTAAAGATGTGACTATTATGCATATTCGACAGGGCGTCGCGAACGGTTTAGGTCACGCTGTATTGTGTGCTCGCCCACTCATTGGTGATGCACCTTTTGCTGTTGTCCTTCCTGACGTAATCATTGATGACGCTGCCAGCGACCCTAAAAAGGATAACTTGGCAGATATGGTGGCTAAATTTAACACTAGCCGTGTCAGCCAAGTGATGGTTGAACAAGTACCTGAAGAAGACGTGACTAAGTTTGGTATTGCGGATCTTGATGGCGCGGATATTCAACAAGGTGAATCGGCAAAAATTCATAAGATGGTTGAAAAACCAGAACTTGAAGATGCTCCTTCAGACCTTGCTATCGTTGGTCGCTACGTGTTGTCTGAGAAGATTTGGGATCTACTTGAGTTTACCCCTCCTGGAGCAGGTGGTGAGGTTCAATTGACCGATGCTATCGATGCACTAATGAAGATTGAACAGGTTGACGCCTATTACATGAAAGGTAAGAGTCATGATTGTGGTAGTAAACTTGGCTATATGAAAGCCAACGTTGAATACGCACTCAGACATCCTACTCTTTCGGGTGAATTCAAAGAGTACCTTTCTGGTTTAGGCCTTTAAAGTTATAAAGAAAAACGCGCCAACTGGCGCGTTTTTTTATCTAGCGACGACGACACGACTCTCAATCTTCATTAGCATCTTTTCACCAATGCCTTTTACTTGTGTCAGTTCTGCTACTTCAACGAAGGGCCCCTTTTCATTTCGATAAGCAATAATGGCTTCGGCTTTCGCTACACCTACGCCGGGTAGGGTTTGAAGTTCAGATAAACTCGCTGTATTCAGATCAATTCGTTGCTGCGCCGCAACTGAATTAGATGGGGTTGCTGCAGGCGTGTTTTCATTAGCGCTGGTCATCGCTGGCGTAAGTGTAACAGCAGCAACAAGCGCAATACTGGCTAAGTATTTTTTCATGTCTATTCCTTTTAAAGTTTATGTACACTGTTGTACATATTTGATGTTACGCCTTAGGGAAGAGATGAGTAGTCCAGTTTTTGGCCAGTATTGATATCTACCGTTTTAAATTACACGCACAAAAAAAGCGGGCACTGCCCGCTTTTTAACCCTAACTAAGACTTATAGTCTGTCTAGTAGGGCTTGAGTAAATTCTGTGGTACCAGCTTCACCACCAAGATCGCGAGTAGTGCGGTCACCTGTTTCAATAACATCTTTAAGTGCGGCACGAATTTTTTCAGCTTTGTCACCCATGTTGAGGTATTCAAGCATTTGCGCAGCTGCCAATATAACTGACGTTGGGTTCGCTAAGTTTTTGCCAGCGATATCAGGAGCAGAACCGTGTACCGCTTCAAATATTGCACAGTCTTCGCCTATGTTTGCACCTGGTGCCATACCTAAGCCACCCACAAGACCAGCACATAAGTCTGACAAGATGTCACCAAACAGATTTGTAGTGACGATTACGTCAAACTGGTGAGGGTTCATCACAAGTTGCATACAGGTGTTATCTACAATCATTTCCGTAGATTCGATGTCAGGGTAACGCTCACCCACTTCACGAGCCACTTTCAAGAACAAACCAGAAGTAGATTTAAGAATGTTTGCTTTGTGAACCGCTGTTACTTTTTTACGACCTTCGCGACGTGCAAGTTCGTAAGCAAAAGTGACGATTTTTTCAGCACCATCACGGGTGATCTTACTCATGGCTTCGGCTTCGTTACCATCTTCAGATACCACTTGACCTAGACCAGAGTACATCCCTTGCGTGTTTTCACGTACGGTAATAATGTCGATATCTTCGTAGCGCGCTTTGGTGCCTTTGAACGACAACACTGGGCGAAGGTTAGCGTAAAGCTTAAATTGCTTACGTAGGCTTACGTTAATTGATGTAAAACCCTCACCTACAGGCGTGGTTAGTGGCCCTTTGAGTGCGACCTTGTTTTTTGCAATAAGATCAAGAGTTTCTTGGGGTAGAAGCTCGCCGTGTTCTTCTAGTGCTACTAAACCTGCATCGGCATAATCATAGGCGAAATCACAGCCAACCTTATCTAGAATTTTTGTGGTTGCATCAATGATGTCCGGGCCAATGCCGTCACCGCGAATGACCGTAATGCGTTGCTGAGTCATGTTGAGGGATCCTCTGGTAATTCTGTTGTCAAAATCGTTAGGTTTTAAAATGTAGTCTGGCGAGGAAAATGCGCCAAAAAATGCGAGCTTCTACCTTAATTATGTGTTTCATAGTAGGGAACGTGCGTTGAAGCGCGCTAAAGCCCGCGTATTTTATACGATAGCAAGCTTAAGTTATAGCCATTCGTTACGATTAATTTAGTTCAGTCAGGGGAAAAGGGCAAAAAAGGTAGTCGCTCAACCTATTCAGTAATAATGTGATATCAGCCTGGCTTAACGATAATGTGCGTAATAACGCCGACTTGGTGTTTTCACTGTCTTCATCGGGATGTGGTAAGGGGAATAGCGCCTCTCTGGCAAGGCCAAACGCCAACTGAATAATAGCATGCTCTTTCTTTAATGAGTTAGGTACATCGTGGTGTCGTTTACCTGCATTATGGATTAACGCTCGCCATGTCGCACCTTGGTGCCAATTTGCTGCCAATTCTCCCGCCACAGTGTGCCAAGGCACCTGAGCTTTCACTTTAAATGTGCGGTGTATTTGAAAGTAATGGCTATCGCTCACGGGCAACTGACTTGCCACTTTTAACCCTGGTAGAGTAAACAATGGCGCGCACACAAATGTCGTGAGTAGGGACGCAGATTGAGGCGTAAGCTTCGTATCGCTTAAGGCTACTAGCTGTGATGCTATGGCACAGCTTAAATGGGTAAACTGTTTGCTAATACTTAATAAAGGGTAGGTGTGTTGCGTGAGCCGTTCCATCAATGCAAACTGAATCAACATGTCTCCCACTCTTTCTAAGCCGTATGTGAGTATGGCTTGTTTAAGGTGGGTAACAGGCAGACGTAAGCGGTTATCTTGGCTAGCCGTAGACATGAGAAAGTGACTAAACGCGGGAGTACGTTCGACTTGTTCGCACAAGGCATTGATATCTATGTCGGCTTTTTGCAAGGTATCGATAATCGTTAAAAGGGACAATGGCGGCTTCTGAATCGCGTAGGCAACGGCAAAAAAGGGCCCGCCGCCACGCACAGTACGTTCAAGTTCACATGCACGATGTAAGGCGATAAATTGGCTAAAGTCTATGTGCACATGTCGGGGGCGAAGTACTTCTTCTTTAGCTACCCACATTGCTTCTTTTTCTTCAGGAAGGCTGGGTACTGAAATCAGCACATGCGCCTTTTGTAAGTCGACCACGACGGCAGGGTGTGCCTTATAATAAACACGGCTTCCAGGTAATGGGGTATCCATTATCAGCAGTGGTACGTTTAACATATGACGATCATTGGTTGGCAATAACGGCGTTAAATAGCTTATAAGTGTTTGCGCAGTGTGTTTTTCAATTGCGTAGGTAAACACAGATGCTAACAGTGCAAAACGCTGCAAACTGTTTAATTTTACGCTAGAAATATGCTTCAGTGCTTGAGAGTTAAACAATACTTTTTGCAATGACAGAATATGTCGCCATAGCGTGAGATGGTTATCAAATAAAAAGCGTACAAAGGCTTTTTTCTCAGACTTTGATTGGCCACTTTGTTGCCAATAGTAAGCGGCTACATGTGCAGCGACAATGTGTTGTAGAAAATGATCGTTAAAATGGTTAAGTTTTGCAAACGTCGTTAATGTGAATAAGTGCCTAGCGAAGGGTGAAATGTCTAGTTGGGGATACTCAAGCACGGCCAGCGCTAAAGCAGCGTTATTCTCAACAAACGTGAGTAGCGCTTTTGACTTTTTTAAACAAGCATTAACCAGCTCTTGTGGCGTGTGGGCATCAATAATAGGGGAAGCGAGGGTAGCCGCTATATCATGAATTGGCGTGTCATCCATCAATTTAGCTTTGCTGGTAACTTAAGTAAGCGCCTTCGCCCCAAGCGATAAGTTTATCGTTTTCAAATAACAAAGGGGTACATTCATCTTGTGTTGTTAGGCCATCAGCACGAACATGCTGAGTTCTAAAGAACATCACCTGAATAGCGGTATTATCCTGTTTTTTTGCTTCGGTAATATCTGGAGAGCCAAGTAAAGCCAGCACCTCTTCTCGTGTGCTTCCTAGTTTTAGCTTTGTAATTTGAACGCGGTTGTATTCTTCGCGGTCTTGCCAATCCATGTTTTCAGGTTTGTCTGGATAAAATGCAATCACGATAAATACAAAGGTAGCGTATAGCGCTACACCTGCGAGAATAAGTCGAATTACTTTGGCGTTCATAACCCTAATTTCTTATATTTAATGCAATTTATTGATGGAGCAACGCAATATTGATACACGATGAGTCGAATTACTATCATACGCCGACGGATGCGGATAGTGTACCGCAAATTAATTAAGAACAATAAATAGTAAACGTAACTAAATGCTTCATTTACTCCGACTTTACCACGTAGCAAGGCTCATAGGCACTGCCCGGTAACTTCATTCTGTGCTGGGCAACAAAAGACTCTAGTAAGGTGTCTATACGCCGCATAAGTTCAGCTTCGCCGGTTAAGGAGAAGGGGCCTTGTGCTTTAATTTGGGCAATGCCATCTGCTTTTACGTTACCGGCCACTATGCCAGAAAATGCTTGGCGCAACGCCACTACAAGCTCTCCCGGGCTTTGTTGGTGGTGCAAGGCCAGTTGTGACATGGAAGCATGTGTGGGTATAAATGGGCGTTGAAATGACGCCTCTATTTTAAGTGACCAGTTAAAGCTAAACGCATCGCCCATGGCGACGCGATATTCTCGAACTTTTTCAAATCCCCTACGCATGCAGCGGGCGACTTCTTCAGGATCATCAATAATGATTTGATATTTAGCCTGCGCCGCCTTCCCTAATGTGGCTCCAACAAAGTCATCAATGGCTTCGAAATATTCCTCAGAGCCTGCAGGGCCGGTAAGAATGAGAGGGAAAGGTTGCTGTGCATTATGTTCATTAAGCAAGATGCCAAGCACATAAAGGAGTTCTTCGGCTGTACCTACGCCTCCAGGAAATATAACAATACCATGGGCAAGACGCACAAATGCTTCCAGACGCTTCTCTATATCAGGCATGATGATTAGTTCATTTACAATCGCATTGGGGGGCTCAGCGGCAATAATACTAGGCTCTGAAATACCGATATAACGCCCATTTTTATACCTTTGCTTTGCATGCCCGATTGTGGCACCTTTCATGGGGCCTTTCATTGCGCCTGGGCCACACCCAGTGCATATATTCATTTCCCTTAAACCCAGTTGGTAGCCCACCTCTTTTGTATATTTATATTCGGTTTGGTTGATGGAGTGACCTCCCCAGCATACAACGGTATTGAGGTTGTCATTGCCTTCTAGGGCATTTGAATGCCGAAGCATATCGAATACCATATCGGTGATGCTATCGCCATCAGCGGGGGCATTTTGCTTTAAAAAGGCGTACTTATTTCCCATGTAAAGAAGATCACGCAGCACGGCGAAAATATGTTCGTGCACCCCCTGCATTAACTCTCCATCAACAAAAGCCACGTCGGGTGGATTGACTAACTCTATTTTCACCCCCCGCTCTCGGCGAACAAGTTTTATATTGAAATCTTTATAAGGGGCGAAAAGGGCTTCGAAGTTGTCTTCATCAACGCCGCTATTTAGCACGGCTAAGCAGCAATTTTTGAACAAATGAAAAAGTTGACTGTGGGCAGTATCTTGAAGTTGAGATACTTCTATTTGAGAAAGCTGGCTCATCCAGCCAACGGGATTGAGTTGCACTTTTTTCATACGTCTACTTCCTAATCGGTGACAATCTGGTTTCGGCCCTCGCGTTTTGCTTGGTATAAATAGTTGTCGGCACGGTCAAACACCTGCTCTGGGGTATCGCCCTTTTTAAACAGGCTTGCCCCAAAAGAGGCGGTAATGGTGACTTTCTCTTGCTTAAACTTAAATGGGAGCTCTGATAGAGTTTGACGCATCTTCTCAAGCCCATCTTTTACTTCTTTCATGGTGCTTCTTGGCAGGAGTAAAACAAATTCTTCACCGCCCCAGCGCGCAATAAATGCATCTTTTGAAAGGTGCTGTTTCAGATGCCTTCCCACTACTTGCAAGGTTTTATCACCAGCAGCGTGGCCAAATCGGTCATTAATTGATTTGAAATGGTCTATGTCAATAATGGCGACGGCTAAATCTTCACTGGTATCTTGCCATTTTTGAAAGGCTTTACTTAGCTTATCATTATAAGCTTGGCGATTAGGCAACCGGGTTAATGGATCGGTTTGGCTCAAAGAGAGCTGCTCTGCTAATTTCTTTTTATAAATATTGGTTTGCTGCTGCAATTGCTCAATGCGAGATTGCATCGAACCCAGTAAATTCATCAATTGCTCTTGGCCTGCGGTATCGGCCTGAATCTGCTGATTAAGTGTTTGCGCGATATTTTGAACACAGTATTGAGTTTGCTCTTTTAAAGTATCGAAAGACTCGCTGTGATTAACCGCTTCTTCGATAGTTTCTATGTGAGATTGCAATACCGCGTTACCGGCTTGTCGCTGTTTGAACTGGCTGCGGCTGTCCTCCATACTCACTTGGATTTCATTGCCTACTTTTGCCAACGAGTTGTGTAAGCTTTGAATAACTTTGCCCGTTAAGCTGGCTTCGGACATGGCATCTTGTACTATCATACGAAGCACAATCACACAGCTTTTCAGCAATTCGTCTTCATCCATGCCAGACGATAGCTTATTTTTTATATCTAGCAACTTTACGTCGTTAGGCATTTTTTGCGCATAGCTATCTAGCAGTTGATTTAACTCTTCTAGAATTGATTTGTATAAAGGGTTGGCAGGGTCAGCATTGTCTGCCGTAGTAGGGGTGTTAAGCGCATTAGGAAATTGACCGGTTAACGCGCTGTGATGTAAATCTAATGCTTGCTGAAAAAGCGGATAAATACTGAACAAATCGCCCACGGGTTGATGCAAGGTGATCAATTGCTTTGTGGCATTTTGCTTAAGCGCTTCATTTTCAAACACCACTTTTTGTAACACTTTTATGGATTTTTCGAGTCGCGCAATAGCATCCGCATTGTATTTCTTAACCGTAATCTCCTGACTTTGAAGCGCACGGTTTAGCTTGTTTATACTTACAGTTGCCAATGTGAAGTTCGGGGTGCCCGATAGGTGCCCTCGCAAGGTTTGCAATTCTTTATCGAGGTCGTCAGAAAGACCTTCATAAAACGCCGACAATCGAACAATAAATTGTGAGAGTAGGGTACTGTGCTGTTTATAGCTTTGTAATTGTTTAGCGTCCATAAGTGCGATTTCACAACCTTAAATGAAAATAACCTTGCGCCGGATTTGTGTTTTTACTGACGAGCTTGTCTAAAATTTGGGTATGGTGCTTCAAAGTTAGAGCGAAACGGATTGATATCTAAACCGCCCCGCCGAGTATATCGAGCACATACAGTTAACTTATCTACCTCACAATGGGCGAGAATGTCACAAAATATTCGTTCGACACATTGTTCATGAAATTCATTGTGTTGTCTGAAGCTTATCAGATACTTTAATAAGCCTTCACGGTTTATTGCCTTTCCTTGGTAGCGAATGATGACACTTGCCCAGTCAGGTTGACTTGTAATTAAGCAGTTGGATTTCAATAAGTGAGACACTAAGCTTTCTTCCACATTCTTATCTGACTGTGATAAAAACGCGGTGTTGGGCGAGTACTCATTTATTTCAACATCAAGGTCATCTAATAACTCCCCTTCAAACTCTTTAAATGAGAGAGAAGCAAATTGCGAGGGCAAAACTAGCGCAACATCAACCTCACTGCCAGCACATGCAGATAAATCAGACTGAATGACATCTTTAACTGCATTTGCGTTTTCAAACTTACTTTGATTAAAGCTGTTCAGGTAGAGTTTAAATGACTTCGATTCAATCAGGTTAGGCGAAGTAATAGGTACACGGCATTCAAGTATCGCCACTTGAGGCTTTCCCTTCGGCGTTAGCCAGGAAAGTTCGTAGCCTGTCCAAGTATCATTTCCGCTGAAAGGCAAGTTAAGCGGATTCAACGATAGCGTATCTCTGCTTAGGCTTCTTGGCACACCCTGAAGTAAGTCAGGGTTGTAATGAAATTCGTATTCAACTTGCTTTCCCAAAGACAAGCCATCAGGAGCAGAAACAGTTAAGTTATCTTTTACGTTGTCGGTCATATGAGCCTTGATATGAATAGTTTATACGCATTCGTTGCTTACTTGACTTAAGCAACGATATCTATAGTGTAACGCAAAAATCGCCGTTTAATGTGATAAAGCCAGTGACAATCGATAATCAATTAGACCAATTTATATCTAGCTTCATTTCCTATCATCAGCAAAATAAGGGCGGGCTAACCATTCCTTATGACAGCAGCTGGCCGTCAACCTGCTATCAAGCCACAGGCCGCGAAGGTGAGCCCGTTCCCTGGTTACCACAAAAGCGCGACACCACTGCTACTTTTGGTAACGTTGAAGAAGCGCTAGGGATCACCCTAAATAAGGCGTATTGCCAATTCTTTAGCCGTTACTTCAGCGACAATTTGCCCGCAGTAGCGCCCCAAGGAAATTGCGAACTACTGCAAGTATGGAATAGCGATGACTTTACGCGCCTACAACAAAATCTAATAGGCCACCTGCTGATGAAACAAAGGTTAAGGCAGGCACCCACGTTATTTTTTGCCCTTACCGATGAAGACGATTTTATACTTAGCCTACTTAACGATACAGGCGAGGTGGTCTTAGAACAGGTAGGTAAACCACCTAAAGAGGTTATTGCTGCTAGCTTAGGTGATTTCTTAGCGTTGTTAACCCCTTGCTAGTAGGTAAGGCATAAGGCAACTATTTTTCTGATAATTGTTGTATTGTCTCAAGTAATTTTTCAACGGTGTTTTCTAAAGCCTGAACTCTTTTCGTTAAGGATGCTATCGTTTCTTTCGGCTTTTCTGTAACTTGTTTAGAGGCTGTTCCATTCGCCGCATTAAAGCGTTTGATGGCTTCGATAGCTTGCGTGACTGACACTTGAAAAGGGGCTCTGGCGCGCAAAAAGGCCCACAGAGGGCGGCGTTCCTGATTCAGCCATTTGCTGACACACAATCATGAGTTGTTGAAGGTTGTTTTCTTGCATGTTCATGTATATCCAGTTGTCTAATTTGCTAATTTTTAGTTTTTTTCGCCATAGTGTAGCGCTTTTGAAGGCTGGCTTAAAGTTGAAACTATTTATATATCAGTGTCTTAGAAGTTGGCCTTAAAATTGATTAAGGGCTTACAGTATTTCAAGAATAAGAACCTATCACAAAAAAGGAACACACATGAAATTAATACTACTTTCAGCCATCGTGGCATCATCAGCTTTGTTATCTGGATGCGTAGTCTCTGTAGGAGGAGATAGTGACAGTCACTACGGCGCCAATTGGGAAGATCGCGAGTATAACAATCGCCAGCACATCGCTAAATTAGAAACCGGTACTACCTATGAGCAGGTACTGCGAAAAATGGGCGTGGCTGACTTTACAGAGCTATTTGAAAAACAAGATGGCACGTATCGTGTGCTTTACTACAGAACCCAGAAAACCATGGGAGATGGAATAACAACAAAAGATGAGTGCACGCCCTTGGTCTTCATCAATGGCAGCTTGGCAGGTTGGGGTGACAGTGCGTTTAGCATGATTCATTAAGCTTGTTAAATATTTGTTAACTTTGGCAAGGTAATCCCGTACAGTAGAAAATCAAGTAAAGCGATTTCAATGGTTTTCTCAGGAGGCGGGTATGAATACTGCAACAGCATCATTGGCACCAAAAAAAGAAGAGATTAAAGCAATACATTTATCGGTAGACGATTTAAAAATTGCCGCATCCATTTTATTTAATGCCTATGTAGATGACCCGCTTTTTGTTGATATTTTCCAAGCTGAAAAAGAAGGCTACGAAAGTCGGCTCCGTTCAGCCATTCGTGAAGAACTCAATGCTTTTTGGGTGGCTGAACAACCAATGATTGGACTATTCCACGAATCACGATTGCTCTCAGTAGCCTGTTTAACTGGGCCAGATGCAGCCTTTGGAGCAGGAAGATACTGGCATTGGCGATTGCGCATGCTGCTTACCGCAGGCCTTTTTGGTACCAAGCAGATGTTAGAAAAAGAAGAGAAAGTACGCAATTTAGTACCCGCCGAAAACTTCCACATGTTGAGCTTTATTGCTGTTCATCCTAATTATCAGCACGCCGGCTTAGGCCATATTTTGCTTGGCGCCATCGACAGTATTGTGAACGAAGATGTTTCTAGCGAAGGTGTTGCTGTGTTTGTCACCGTACCCAAACATAAGCTTTTCTTTCGCGATGATAACTACAGCGTAGTTGGCGAACTTTGTCTGTCGCACGTGAAGGGCGAGGTGATGTTTAGGAAAAGGTAATTTTGCGAACACAATTGCCTTTCATGGTAATGGCCAATATAAATCATATAAGCACCAAAACGGTTGTATTAATACGTTAACCCAGCATACCTCTGGTTTACCCTATCTACAGAAAACGACCTGTGGCACAACAAATTTGGTTTACAACGCCTATAGTTGGGATGCAAACGGCAATTTAACCCAATGGGATGACAGACAGTCAAATACCTATGACTTGAGGCTAACTTATGACCAGTTAGACCGAGTAGATAACTATCGTAACTTCAGTAATACCCTACTAGGTGACATGAATTACGACCCCATGGGGAATATTACAAAATTCGATTCTGTTGTAGGCAGCGCTATCCATTACACCTATAACTCAAGCAACAAGCGCTTAATGAGTGTAAGCGGATATAAAAATTATGCATTTTCCTATGATGAACGAGGAAATATAGTAGACAATGGACGAGACACCTTAACGTATAACTTAGCAGGGCAAGTCACCAGCATTGGCGGGTACGATTATGTATACGACGCACACAATAGACGAGTAAAAACAATTGATACCCAAGGCGTTCGTTATTCCATGTACACGCTGTCGGGTAAACTAATACACGAGCGAATAAATGGCGCCAACAGAGAAAATTACTACTTAGGTTCTCAGCTTGTGGCGCATCAAGGCGCAGGTGAGAAGAAGTATATTCATCCTGATGTATTAGGTGGAACAGCAGCAACGACAAATGCAGCTAAATCACCAGAGCGAACACGATATGCGCCCTATGGTTCAGCATGGGGGCACACACCTAAAAATGAAATAGGATATACAGGGCATAAGCAAGATTCGGATACTGGTTTAGTGTATATGCAGGCACGATACTATGATCCAGTTATCGGCCGGTTTTATTCGAATGATCCGGTCGATGTGTTAGGCCATATGCAACGCGGTAATAGTATCACTCATGGCTTTAATAGATATGCATATGTTAACAATAATCCGTACAAATATGTTGATCCCAATGGCGAGTTCTTAAAACTAGCTAAAGCTGCTTTCAATGTTGTTAAGAGAACAATTAAGAATGGTGGCGACTTCAAAAAAGCAGGGAAAGAGGAGCTTGCCAATCTAGCAGATAACATTAGTACCCTAGCTGATGGTCAACTTAATATTGATGACGCTTTTGCTGTTATAGATTTAGCTACAGGGTTTGGTGATGAAGCTAAGAAAGCCAACAAAGCTTTAAGAACTTGTTGTTTCGTTGCTGGGACACAAGTATTAACAGAAGATGGTTATAAGAACATTGAAGATGTTAAGCTTGGAGAGAAATTATGGGCCAAAAATACCGATACTGGTGAGCAAGATTGGAAGCCTGTAACAAAGATTTTTGTCGAACCAGATCGCGGTATTTATGAAATTAAGCTAGTCGCAAAAGATGGTTTTGTTCAAAAGATTGAAGCTACAGATGATCATCCATTCTTTGTTATTGGAAAAGGCTGGAAGAAAACTATTGAATTAGTTGTCGGTGATGAGATCGAGACTGACGGGTTTGGCCCAGTAAGAGTAGAAAGTGTTATAGATGAAAAACGCTTAGACTTGACGTTCAACTTCACTGTAGCTGATTTTCACACTTACTACGTCACAAAGAAAAATGTACTCGTTCACAACTGTAATATTGCAAATATGAAGAAAGTGAACGAAAAAGATGGGAATAAATTCGCACAAGAAGCAGGGTACAAAGATGCTCATGAAGCGAAAAAAGGATATGGAGACTCTAGGGTGAATCTTTATAGAGATAAAGAAACTGGCGATATCTATATTTGGGATGGTAAAAAAGACTCTGAGCCTCAAAAGCTCTAATATTGGAAGTTAATGACTATGGCAGATTTATGGTACGAAAGAAGTGTTGGAATCAAACTAAGAGGGTTTGAACAAGACCCTCATGAGTTATCTAAAAAGTATAGCGTTCTATCTGAGTCCAATGCTAAAGGAGAGGCTCATGGGACTAAAAATACTTTCAAAGAGAACCAGATACATTTCGTAAAGTTAGTCGAAGAAGACGGGTATTGGGGGGATGAATTGGTTGATTTGATTAATAGCTTTGGTGGGATTCATGAATTAAAGTCTATAGTTGAATCTATTTCCCCTAAGCAGCTCCTAGTAGTCATAAATAAGCCAAAATCGGATATTGAAGATGGTCATTCAAATGATTTGTCTAAAGAAAGTTTACAAGTTTTATGTGAACTCAATTGTGATATATCTTTCAATTTTTTTTGATGGATTAACACTACGTCATCCAGAAAATAGCTTTTGAATCCAAAGCCTCGCACTCGCGGGGCTTTGTTTTTACTGGCTATTGGAATTTTGTTTTCAAGGCTGGCTGAGCTGCTCAATGAAAAAATCCGTTTGGTGCCAAATTGGGGGTAGCTGGCTGGAAAAATTTACTCAGTCTGGATCAATATGATTCAAAAAATCGTCACCATCAACAAGGTCACTTTCATCTAGATCTTGAAATCGCATTTTGACCAGCGCGAGTTTTTCAATTTCATCAACATCACAGTCAAGGTGATCTTCGCATCGAAAGATAATTTTCTTTCTAATTGCGTTGGGACGTTCTGGCGAAGGAGCAACTATCTCAGTTCTGATATCGACATGTCTTTTGTGACAAGCTGAGCATTCTGCATTGTGAAAATCAATTGTTCGGGTTGTAACTGCAATTAAGACAGGCATAAAACAAAAATGCCTGTCTCGCTAAGTATACTATTTGAGTAAAATCAGACCGCCAATTTCATTCATCAGCTCTGGAAGCGCATTATCATTTGGCAAATAATGGCAAACGATTTAAACCCAATAAATTGTCAGATATAGTGTCTCGCTATGTTATGTTGGCGGGTATCAAGCGTGCTGGCTCTTGTTATTTTTGCCGCCACACAAATCTATACCCATGTTTCGCGCACTAAGCTCGCTGAGGTCTACGGCAAGTCCCATCCTTCAGCGTTAAGCAATTTGAGCATTTTCTAGCTCACCAAAAAGAGGTAATGCATTTGCATTACCTCTCCCTTCATACTAAAATCAAAACAATTGAAACAAGCAAATGATAGAGGTTGTTATGGCACAAGTTGCTTTAGAAACTGAATCAACACTTACAGACCGTTTTCAAACTACGGTGCCTAGTTCTGTTCGTCAGGCGTTGCACTTAGGCAAGAAAGACAAAATTAAATACGCGATACAGTCTGATGGCAGCGTTGTTATCTCGCGTGCAGAAGCGCAAGAAAGCGACCCTGTACTTGGCGAGTTTTTATCATTCATAGCGCGTGATATGAAGGCTCACCCTGAAAGACTAGAGCCGTTATCAGCAAGTATGCGTGAAAGTGTTGATGCGTTGGTTGAAGGTGTTGAAATTGATTTAGATTCTCCGTTATTGGATGAGGACGAGTAAATTTGCAAAAAACGATACCAATGATTGTAAATGGTTGGACACTTTACACTCATCCATTGTTTAAAGAGCAATACCTTAATCTGAAATCACAAGTTGAGGGTTTACGTGAAAAAGATCCGAAAGGTTACTTTAAAAAGAATGCCACGAAACGATTAGCCGCTATTCAACGACTAATCTTTGAATTAATACCGCATGATCCTACCAGTGCTGAATTTCGCCAAGGAAGTACATTAGGGGATGATAATAAGCACTGGTTTCGGGCGAAATTCTTCCAACAATACCGTTTATTTTTTCGCTACCACTTGGAGTCAAAAGTCATTGTATATGCTTGGGTCAATGACGAGAAAAATAAACGTGCATACGGTAGCAAAACAGATGCTTACAAAGTATTCGAAAAGATGTTAAAGACTGGTCATCCACCTGATGGATGGGATGATCTTTTAAAAGCAGCAAAGGACGAATTGCTCTCTCCATAAGCAAACCGCTTGTTTTTGAGCTAACTGATTGTTTTTTCCAAAATAAAGTGGTCCGAAGTAATAAGGTAGGCATAACACGTCGGTACCAAAACCGAGAACTTAAAGAACTTGACAAGACACGCAAAAAATAAATATGCCTGTCTAATTAAATTTGAGCAACCCATGATAGGGCTTTTTCATGAAAAAAGGTTACTTGCATTAGCCTGCTTAACAGAGCCAGATGTCGCCTTTGGCGCAGGAAGATACTGGCATTGGCGATCACGTATGCTGCTTACTGCAGGGTTGTTTGGTACTAAGCAGATGTTAGAAAAAGAAGAGAAAGTACGCAATTTAGTACCCGCCGAAAACTTCCACATGTTGAGTTTTATTGCTGTTCATCCTAATTACCAGCACGCCGGCTTAGGCCATATTTTGCTGGGAGCCATCGACAGTATTGTGAACGACGATGTGGCTGCCGAAGGCGTTGCGGTTTTCGTTACCGTACCTAAACATAAGCTTTTCTTTAGCGATGATAACTACAGTGTAGTGGGTGAACTATGTTTGTCGCATGTGAAGGGCGAGGTGATGTTTAGGAAGCGGTGATTTTTAAAAACTGTTCACCACACAATATCATGCATATGGCTCGTTAATACAAAATGAAGCGGTGAAATTTACTGATTAGTGAAACTCTAAAGATAGACGGGGTAAACTGGGCTATTGTCCACTTGCTCTAAATAACACAGGCATAAGATAAATATGCCGACCCTATTAGGTTAGTTTAGCTTTTAAAGCGGATAATTAAACCGTGCTTTCTTGGCACAAGCTTAAATCACGGGTAAGTTGAGCGTTAATCGGGCGTTTTAGTTCCGCCGTTTTAACTTCAGAGATAATCTCACTTGAATCTTTTTCTTCAATCCAAACTTTTACAATACCGTCATTAATTTCTCTGTTAATTCGATAGTCTTTCCCTGCGTCTAATTCAAGCTTAAAGTTGACAAGCGCTTCTCGCTCTGTTGAGGGTAATCTGCGCTCATATGATACGGCACGAACCCACAGATTGTGTTCACCGCTGTCATAGTGTCTAGCGGGTTGCCACTCAGTTGGACGCTGTCTAAAACACATTAAATAGGCGTAGTCGTTGTTGAACGCCTTGTCTTGTTCAAAATTCTCGAATCGAAATTGTGAATCTTCTTGCTTAGCCTGTGTTGACATGGTGCTGCAGCCTGACACTGCTATTAATCCGAGCAGCGTACATAATAAATGACTAACTTTCATAAACATCCCTCTTAAATTATCTAGCACTCAAAACACGATATAGTGATATAGCTAACAATTATATCGTCGCTTAAATAAACAATAGGGGGGAACTAAACTACTTGTCAAAAGATTGTAGGAAAATCCTTTAAAGCAGCCAAAGATTAATTGCTTTCTCCATAATCGAACCGCTTGTATTTCAATAAAACAGCAAAAAAGACAGGCAAAAAATAAACATGCCTGTCTCATTGCGTTTATGAACAATACTTAGAAGTCAACTTTTACCTTCAATGCCACTGTACGAGGCTCGCCAATACGTAAGTTGCCTCCTCCATAAGAGTCGCCTACAGCCCAATATTCTTCGTCAAGAAGGTTGTCTACTGATCCAATTAAAGTAACGGCGTGATTGTCTATCTGCGTGGCATAACTCACACCACCGTATATAAGCGTATAAGACGGAACTTCCCAAGCATTAGCCGCATTAAGCGCCGCTTCACCATGGAATTTTCCGCCTAAGTTAAGGGTTAGGCCTGGAATCGCTTCTACATTGTAATTGGTCTGTAATGTGAACTGTTGGTCGGGTGCACCCGCTACATCGTTTCCTTGGTTGGATGTGGTTTTATCATATTCGGCGTCTAAGAACATAGCATCACCGTAGATGGAAAGATTTTGCGTAATTTCGTAAGCACCACTAAATTCAATTCCTTGATAAAGTGTCACACCTTCTTGAATAAGGTAGTTTTCTTCGGTGACTAAGGTTGCGCCTTGCTCAATTTCAAAAACCGCGGCGCTGAGTGACCAACCCTCTCCTGATGTTTTTACCCCTAATTCATACTGCGAGCTTTCAAGTGGCTCGAGTAATTCATTGGCATTGGCATATTCTTCGCCAACAGCAGATGTTTGTCCTTCAAAAGACTCTACATAGCTCGCATAGTAGGTTGTGCTGGCGCTAGGTTTGTACATTAATGCATAAGTGGGAGACACGGCAGTATCTTCGTAATCGTCTTGTGACGATGAAAAATACTCACTCACTTCATGTTCAATTTCATTTGAACGAATACCTATTAACAATTCCCACTCATTGTTAAGGGCGATGAAATCGCTAATAAATACAGAGCGTTGTGTATCCACCCATGCAAGAGCTAAATCTTTTTGTAATGTAGGTACGTAGGTGGGCACATCCGCTTGTTCGTACAAATTATTGGTGGCGTAGTTGCGGGTAACTATTCGCCCATACTCACCGCCATCATTGCGGTAAGTACTTGCTTCTTGAAATGCCGCGCCCGCTACAATGTTGTGCTCTATAGCGCCGGTAGAAAAACTTCCCGTTAATACACCCTGAATTTGGTCGTAGTCAACATCAAAGTATTGCTCGTAGGTAAGTATGCTAAGGTCACCATCACTATTTAACAGGTAGTTAAGGCTCTTTATCCAACTGGTTTCATTTTTAGAGTAGTCGTAGTCTAGTTTGAGTTGCCAGTTATCATCAATGTTCCACTCTAATCCGGTTATGGCAATCATATTGGTATAGCCGTCGTATGTTCCAGGCACTGCCAAGTTTCTGCTGCCGTCTACGGTATCAGGCAATGGTTCGGCGCTGTCCATGGATACGGTAAATCTGTTCCAGGAATTTTCAACTAAGCGATCGCTGTATATAACATCAACTGTCCACAATACATTGTCGGTTAACGCGGCATCTAAAGCGATAGAAGCGGTTTCTCTGTCTATGCCGCCGTCCTCAAGATAGGTATCGCCATCTTCTTTAACCAGGTTTACTCGCAAGCCGTAAGCATCTTCACTACCGAATCGCGTGCTAGCATCAATATGACCACTAAATACACTGTCACTACGCCAACCTACATTGGCGCTTAGTGCATCTGACGTGGCCCTTTTCGTCACATAGTTAACAATTCCACCGGGAGCAGCCATGCCGTACATAAAACCGGTTGCCCCTTTTATTAAGGTCACTTGCTCGAAGGCTTCATAGGGCAATTCACCACTGAAGCTGTTTATCGACATTCCGTTTACTTTGAAACTTTGCGTATAATCGAGTGGTAAGCCCCGTACCCTTATTGTGTCACCGAACGAGCTATAAGCACTGCCGTCTACTGATACTGAAGCTTCTCGACTGAACAAGCTGTTCAGCGTATTTACTTGTCGAATTTCCATGTCTTCTAGCGAAATGACATCAACAGAAAATGGTGTGTCTTTAATCGCGCGTTTGCCTAAAGCGCCACCGTCGTTTTGTTGCTCAAATTCAGTGATTTTATGTCCAACGACCGAAATGACTTCTAGCTCTTTTTCACTGGTTTCCTCTTGTGCAAATACAGTTGAATGGCCAGTGGCAGAGAGGGCGGCACAACAAGCGAGTACAAGTTTTTGCTTGTTGAACAAGGGGGGAGTGGTTTTCATGAATAGTCCTTTTTAAAAAATCAAGAAAGGGAAACGAAGAAAGTGTGTCAACGTGTAGCGTAACGTTCCTTTCATGGATAACATATATCAAATGATAATCATTATCAATCGCAGTTGGGTGTACGCAAGAAAATCCGCATAGCCACTAATTTGGTTTTGATTAGAAAATGCTTTTGAAACCGTACTATTGCTGGGCTTAATGATAATGGCCACGCTTACAGATGCTGTTTGTAAACTTTTGTAAAGGGGGGCGCAAAGGGACTCAGTGTATGTGATAATCATCGTTCCTCATGCTGGGTGAAGTTTATTCTTATCAACTTCCCATCAATCTGCGAAACATCTCCACATTTTCTACTTAATTTGTACGAAATCTCTTACAAGACTGTAAGAAAAGCCTCCTTTTTACCGAAAGACATATTTCTACTAAAGTATAACGTCTTTGATTTATAACGATTTTTTAATTTTGCTTCATTTGGGTTCATCGATTACTTATTAAATTCCTTTAATTAGCCATAGCGCTAATTATCGAGAGGGATACTATAAACATCGTCACAGGGAAACACGACGAGTCAGGATGATTCAAGGAAGACCCAGGACAACTTAAGGATGAGAATCTCCTCACAGGAGTGAGAGTTTAAGGATAAGCAGGAAGCTACAGGATTACACCAAGGTGTAAACAAATGGAATTGCTCACGGATGATTTAAAGGACGAAATGGAATTGCACGGATGATTTCGACAGGACGTCGACACAGGAAGTAACGTCGCTGGATGCGGCATAAGGACAGTCAGGAAAACACAGGGTGTGTTTTAGGGTACAGGACGTCACCCTCAAGGAAGATAGGATATCACGCGGGATGCGTTTGTAAGGACGGTTCAGGAAGAACCTGCTGCAGCAGGATGTGCAGCGTAGCATGGAGTAAGGGAAAGGATATCAGCGGAGGCTGAAAAGGACGACCTCAGGAAGAGGATCCCTGCATGTTAAGGATAGGCAGGTTTTAAGGGATAAACGGAAAGGAACCTACGCACGGACGGGTAGCTCGCTTAGGAAGAGTGAGAGAAGAAGGAAAGGGGCGTATAAGGATTTTAATCGGGATGATTTTAGTCGCAAGGGAGCGCAGAGAGGGAAGCTCAAAATTCCACAAAAGAGGTAGTGACGTGGTCAAGCAAATTCACACAACCCAGTTAAGCAGCTTTTCCTAAGTTAGCCATGTCAGCTTCATATTGGTTTGGACTTTTGTAATCCAGGTATGAGTGCATTCTTTGGCTGTTATAAAACAT
>Ga0208813_1000158_pt1 | contig 64006 bp, 74 predicted proteins | sample MalvireepMed_904_FD_184250 | JGI IMG/M metagenome (GOLD analysis project Ga0208813, IMG submission 184250) | Marine viral communities from the Global Malaspina Expedition - Malaspina viral metaG DeepMed_904 (SPAdes) (version 2) | ecosystem: Environmental > Aquatic > Marine > Oceanic | place... | reverse complement strand
TCCCGTTCTGGCGTATAAGCGGCCTTGCGGGGTAATACCGGCAGGTGAGAATAGCAGTCGTTGCAGCAGCTGTGATTCGGTGTAGCCGGCTTCTTTTGAAAGTGCGCCCCAATCGGTGCTGAGTCCGTCCTCATTCGATACACCTGGGCTGTTCTTCAGTGTGAGGTTTCCGCTTTCGTTGGACAGGTAATGCCCCTGCGGCACCCAGTTGATTTCATCCTCCGCAAAGTTGTTATCTGTTGTGCAGTAGACGCGGCCATCGACTAGCTTAAGCTGGTCACTCCACTCCCAAGCGTTGCCTGTTAAGTCGGCTATGCCAAAGGGTGAATTATCGTGACGCCATGCGTCAGGGCCGGAGCCTGTTAGTATTCGCGCTGCGCCTGACGCGTCACCCGCGATACCTCCGTCTTGTCGGCGTCCGAACTCGTGAGTCGCGTCATGTGCGCGCCCGTAGTTTGTATTGCCGCGAGGTTCAAATCCGTTAGCCATGCACCAGAGTGCTATCGCCGCCCATTCGTGCTCTGACATTAAATGCCAGCCCTGGCCGTTCGCCTGGCACCATGACTTAGCGGTATCAAAGTTAACGGATGTGCGTGGGTCGAGTCCTGGCAGCGAGACGACTTGGCCGTTTAGGTGATACCCCTGGAATGCTCCGATAAACACCTCGGATTTTTCCACGCCGTTGACCATAAATGCGGTCGCTACACCGGTGCCGAATGGGTCGCCCGCAAAACCTAAATCCTCATAGCGGAACTTGTAGATGGGCATCATAATGCTGGGGTCGCCGTTTGCGTTGTAAAGGACCGTGTTCTTGCCCTGGGTTGATAACTCAACTTGCTTGCGCAAGGTGTCAGGGATGAACGACAAACCGCCCGGAATTGATATTGACTTGATAACGTTGCCGGTGGTGCCCAGGCGCTTGTTGAGCTCAGTGGTATCCGGCAGCTCGCTGCCTGATGTGCCAACGTCGCGCGTTGCTGCCCCTTTTAAATAGCCTTTGTTAACCGCGTCGTTGTTGGCGCTTGGTGTGTTTGTTTTTACACGGCCGCCGTCGTCGCGTTTTGCAATTGAATTAGCTGTCGGGTTCACTGACTGGCTACCGAACAGCGCTTCTGATGCTTCAATCAGCTGCTTTGCCTGCTCGCTCAACGCAAGAATTGCACCGGGATGTAAAACGCCTTTAGCAACTTTCCCGCTGCCTGAGCCTGCGTCCCAGTTCTCGATGGTCTCAATCGTGTTGACACCTGTGTCTGTTGTAAAGGTGCGTTTAACTTCGAGTAGCTGCCCTTCAATATACAGTGATGAGCCGGGCTTCAGGCCTGCGATGTCATCGCCGGTCTGGACTGTGATGAGCGCGCTACCGTTTGTCACGGTGACGCTGCTTGCTCTCCATAGGATACTCATGCTTCCTCCGAAATGATTGATAAGCGCTGGGTGTTGTCGTATGTAGGTACTGAGTGGATAACCTCTAGCCTGTATGTTCTGTTTGCTGCCGTCTGAAGCGAATCTGTAAACGTGAACGAGCCATTAAGGTTCCATTCCTCTTTGTATTTAATGGTGCCGCCATAGGCCCTGTACGAGCCCTGAACGGTGTGAGACGAGACCAGTACTTCGCCGCCTGATGTTTCTCTGTAAAGTTTGAGCGTTGCTGTCGGGTCGCCTATACCGACCGGCTGGCCGCCATTAGGAATGTCCCTGAAAGCCGATATAGCAATCGAGTTTTTGATTTCAATGATGCCGCCGTTTGAGCCGAACGGCCCTAACACGACATCAACTGGCGAGCCGATGCTTGAGTTTTGCATTGCATTCTTAAGTGTGCCGGCAGTGATTGAGCCGCCGAAATACTGGTCACCGTCTTCACTGAAATAAGCGAGGGCGTTGGCTTTAGTGAGCCCATCAAAGTTAACTAGCTTATTCGTTTCGTCATACGTGTAGCTGTTTCGAGGGCCTTTCCATTCGAGCAGGTTGTTAGGGCCGAATGCGCTGGCGGTCTGTATGCTCATGTAGTTGCTGCCAACCAGCTCTATTCGGCCTGACTTAATGACTGGCGAATTAAGCTCGGTACCTGCGATAAATTTGTCGCCGGCTATTGTGCCGGTCGCCACCATGCTTCCGTTGATTAACAGGGCAACCTGGTCCCAGCCGCTGTTAGTAGCATTTCGTTGGCGCGCAGACGAGTCCGAGCCGTCAGTGAGTGTCTGTACAAAGATGTCGCCCGGAATGGGGTTACGTCCCACTAGCGCCTGAAAGCGCGACCAGCCCTGGTTCCAATTGATTGTGTCATAACGTGCGCCAAAGAAGCCTGGTCCTGTTGTCCCGTCATTGCCGGCTGGTCCCTGCGGCCCTTGCGGGCCCTGGGCACCATCTTCGCCACGAAAACGTGACCAGGTGTAGTCGCTTGGGTTGCTCGACTCACTTGCTGTGGTCTTGTTTGTAGCGATACCGATGTACTTCGTGTTGCTGTTCGGGACCTGATACATGCCGGAGCCGTCAGCGTTATCAGAATACGCAATCCATGTGTACGTTGTCTGGCCGTCTTCGCCGGGCGGGCCTTGAACGCCGTCGGTGCCGTCTTCGCCGCGGAAGCGTGTCCACGTGTAATCAGCGGGGTCGTTCGATTCCGTTGAGCTCGTCTTGTTGTAAGCAAGCCCCATATAGAGTTTGCCAGTCGGGTCGTTGCTAATGCCCTGGCCGGAAGCTCCGTCGGCATAACGTATCCAGGTGTAGTAGACCTGACCGTCCTCGCCGGGTTCTCCGGGTGCGCCCTGCGGCCCTTGCGGTCCTTGTGGGCCTTCCGGTCCCTGCGGACCGTCCTGCGGGATGCGGCCAATCAGTGCGCCTAGCGTTGGCTCGTTGCCGTTGACCTCTTCAAAACGCGGGCGGGCGAACTGAGCTTTGTGATTCGGGTTGGTTACGTAGTAACGATAAACCCGCTGACGCTGGGTGTCGCCGCCGGCGTTTTTAAACTCCGTGATGCTCGTGACTTTTTCGCCGGTTTCCGGGTCGTAAATGCCGGACAAGTCAGAGCCGTTACCTGTGTAACTTCGCGGGTGAATGATTCCGATAACCAGGTACCATTTATCCAACTGCGGTAGGTTGCCGCTCCAGTGGTATGGGTTGCCGTTACTGGTGCCATCCAGGTTCTTTGTGTTTGACTGTGAGCACCCCAGGTACAAGCGCTGGCTGTTGCCGCCGGTTTGTTTCATCCAAACGGTATTGCGGTAGGTCTTATCGGGATCGATATTCACATCGATATTCCAGCCGCCGTCGCCATTGTCGTTACCGTTGGCCGTTGTCCAGATAGCCTCGACCGCACCCAGTGGGCCCGTCTGATATTCAACTGCGTTTTCATCGTCCGTACCATTTTTGGTGAACGGGCCTTGTGTGCCGCTGGTACCCGGTGTCCAGTGTGCTGACGGCCTGATGAGGTTGTTATCCGTGATGCGCTGATAATCTTCCGGCGTGCTGACGCGGGTACCGCCGATAACCATGCTGCCGCCGAACAGCCAGGTCTTGTCGTCAGTACTGTAGTACAACTGAGGATTGCCGTCCGTGTCGGCAAACTCGTAAACGTCGCCCTGGACGCTGATAGCATTGGTTACGCCACCGATGGTGATGCCGGTAATGACAGCGCGGCCATCCTGCACCTGCTCAACGCCAACATAGGCGCGGGCTTCGTACTGCTGAAGCTGCTCGTTATATTGGCTGTTTAGGTACAGCTGTGCCTGAGCAAAGTTCTCAGACGAGCCGACCCGCGATGACAATATCTGAAGCGCGCGGGCATAGCCGTTGATGTCTGTTTCGGCTTGCGACAGGCGCGTTGACTGTGCCTCGATTTGCTCGCCGGCCTGCTGCGTGAAGCTGTTCAGCTGCTCGATGCTTTTTGCCAGCGAGCCTTCGTCTGACACGTCAATTTGAAGCTGGTCTAATGCCATGGCAAAACGGGCATCTCTGTCGAGCTCACCCAGGCGGTAAAGCCCGTAATCCAGCGTGTTTCTCAGCTCTTCTATGCTAGCGTCTTCCGCGGCTTCGCGGTTGGTTGATATGCCAAACGCCTGGCTAGTAATGGTGCCAGCTTGCGCATCGAGCGTTTCTTCAAAGCTGGTAAACTTCTGGTCGACTAACCCATCGCGGTCGCTTAACTGCTCGTTCAGGCTGCTAACAAAGGACGTGAACGTTCCCTCTGCGCCATCGAGGAACAGCGCCGCGTCATTGGCTTTCTCAACGATGCCGTTGTTTTGAATGTCCTGGTAAGTAGCGGTGATGCTGGCGTAGCTATCGAGGCCGTTTAATACGCTTTCAACGTTCGAGCGGGTGACCGCATTTTCTTGGTAGGTGGTAACCGTAACAAACTCAGTTAGCTCGCCTTCAATGGCTGATATTCGAGAGCCCGCTTCGGTCACCTGCGCCTGAATGTTTGTCAAGTCCTGGAGTGCTGCGTCAGGCTTGCCAATGCTTAATGACAGCAGGTCGAATTCATCAGCAGCAGTTTGGCCGAGCGTGATGCGCAGCCCTTTGATGTTGCCGTGGTAGCTTTCAAGCGCGGTGAAGTCGACGATGCGAATGACGTCGGTGTCGAGTTGCTCAACCGGCTCAATGATGCCCTGGTAGTTCTGCGTTGAATCGTCGGTGAATGTCACGATGATATTGCCGAGCCAGCCATCACCCGCCGTGCGGCGCACTTTTAAGCGAACGACCGGGTATTCAGAGCCGTTGTAACCAAGCGACTGATTTTCGATGTCGCCCGTGGTCAGACTGACTTTATTGCTGCCTGGCGTCAGCGTGCCGGTGACAGCGCTCCAGCCCTGCGCGCTGTCAAAAAAGTTAAAGGCGTGGGCCGGCTCAAGCGCTGCTATTGAGTCAGCCACGATGGCTGTGGCTTTTTGTTCAATTACGCCGGGCAGTAATAGCAGCTCTGCGTTGAGCGTTTCGACCTGGTCTTCTGCGTAACTGATACGCTCGACCGCTGCCTCGACTTCGCCGGCTACACCATCGAGGCGCAACTGCGCCTGAGTAAAACGCTCATCGGTGTAGCTAAACGCCAGGTTAGTGATTTCGCCGGTTTCGTAATTGATGTCAACGGCGGCACCAATCAGCTCCATCGAGTAATCAACGCGACGGCGCATTTCATCGCGGGACGCAGCAGATTGTAAAATACCGGACAGAATCGCGGCGTCTGACTCTTCCCTGGCAAACAGCTCCGAGCCAAAGCGCACCTGCATTTCCTGGGCGTTGGCGTTGACCAGCTGCTGAAGCTCGGCGTAATCTTCATCAACAAAGCGCTGAAAATCGGTTTCAACGTTACTTAAACGGTTGGTGTATTGGTCAATAATCGGATCGACCTGCGATGAGTCTTTTGTCGTGGTGACTGTCTCGCTTACCCATGCTGACGTTCCCAACACATTCACTGTGCGCGCAAACACCTCATGCTCGGTGTCCGGTGTCAGCCCCGGAATAACAATACTGGCACCTCGGCCAATGATGTTATCCGTTGTCCCGTAAGCAAATTCGAACATCGTGCCCAGGCCAATTCCGGCAAGCGTTGGCGCAAGGGTGATTTCCCAGTTGCCGGCGGTCGCACCCAGGCTCGTCGGTGGCGACGGCTCGTTCAATGTCAGCGATATGGTTGCTGGTACAGACGTGCGGTCGTAGCGATTACGGGCATACACTTCGATGCTGTACTGACCGGCATCCAGGCCATTGATGTCCTGCTTGAGCTGTACGCCGCTACGGGCAATCACCGGGTATTCGACAATGTCGTCACCGTCCTTGCGCACGAGTACACGATATTCAGTCACGGCCCGTGGCGTTGGATGCGACCAGGTAACATAGCCCTGGCGATGCGTTGATACCGAGTCAATCTCAAAGGATACCGATTCCGGCGCGTCCGGGCGTGTGAAGTCAGGCAGATTAGTGTTGGGTGTTACATTACCCTCGGACGGCACCAAACTGTCACTGTAAAGCGCCGGAGATTCTTCCTCGAGCACGAGCTTCGTTTTTTTCGACTTAAAGTCAAACTGCCAGTCCTGGACGATGAATTCTTTATCGATGCCCTCGTTGGGCAAATCAACACGCACGGTTGTGCCGGCCAATGCTAATAGCCCCTTCGACTTACACGGGAACTCCAAGCGCATGCCCGCTCTATTGCGCTCAAGGTGATACTTCATCAAGCGCTGCGCCATCGTGGACGAGTTAGTAAAGTTCAGCTGAAGGTCATCTTCGAGCTCCATGCCGTCACGGTCCACATAAATACTGTTGGTTACTACCGGCGCATCGGTCGGTTGAAACCCTTTTTTCGGATCTTGAAAAGACGCGCGTACAAGGTTGCAACGGTCTTTTAGTTCACGGTGAGGAGTGATCGTGATTTCACCGGCAGCATCCGTGTCATTCAGCGTTATTTCGGCCATGCCGTGATAGCTGGCCGTCTGCAGATACATCTTGCCACCACGACGATATGGTTTACCACCGCATGAGCTCATAATGCGTTCAAGTACCCGCGAAGGCGATTGGTCAAACGTCCAAGAGCCATTGCAGGTAAAACGCTTCTCTGACTGCTGCTCGCCATCGGTATCGTTATAGCTGACCATCTCATCACAGATGTTCGCCTGATCCATGATGTGCGCCATATCGAACTTGTTTAGGCCTAGCTTCTTGTACCCATGAAAGCGCTGATAATCTAACGCACACAGAATGGCGTTATCACTCCACTCCCAAGTGGTTTCGTCATTTGGTCTATGCGGACCATCACCACCCACAGTGGTATCTTTACGCGGGTCGTAAATCCGTTTACCTTTTGCTTTGAATGTAACGTTCTGCAGGCCTGAGGGCATTTCTTCTGGATCGATAGGAATCGTGACAACCGCATAAGAAACGCCATAACCGATGTGCTCTTGCGTCCACCCATCACAATACTGCAGAGCTGTCTGACTAGCGGTAGTCTGGTCGCCTTTAAACAACTGATAAGTGGTGCCAGCAGGTTTAGGTTTCCCATTGACCTCGTATAGCTCAGCAGATTCAATGTTGTGGCCGGCCAACGTGATAACGACAACATGAGCTTCCTTGTCACCCATCTTGCGCTTGCCGTAACCCACGATAGAGCCTGACACAACGGTTTCACCATAAATGCCGCGGCGAGGTTGAAGCGGCTCTGTGGTTAGCGTCTGGGCTTCACGCGATGATTCATCAACGCCCGGCATGTCCGGTTTCAGTGAATTCTGAAGCGCTGCTGTGCCCACAGCTACAGCAATACCGATGCCCCATGCCACACCTGTAGCAACGACACCAGCAGCGGCAACACCTGCGGCCGCACCAACGGCAACTGCTGCTATAGCTGGAGGCATTAGCTAAGGCTCCATGATTGAATGACAGACTCAAGCGGCATCCCTTGCAGGCCGCTTTCGGTTAGCGCCCAAGGCTTTTGATAGAACACACCGGCAACCTGTTGGCCGTCCGATTCAACTGCTACGATTGCACCACGCACAAGCTTACTATCCGGCTCACCCAGACGCTGAGTCAGCAACTCAACTACATTGGCCGCGCCCAAGTTTTTCATGATGCGTCGCGCGCCTATAGCTGTTTTATAGCGTCCTCTCACATCACTGGCGACATCCTCACCACCCATGGCAATTATGGCGTCAGCCGCGAACAAACAGCAGTCGTTTGCTCCCCATTGGAAAGGTTCTTTGCGCTTAGCAAGTAAGAATTGAGCCAGTTCGGTTGGCCAGTCAATTGAGCGTTTCATCGTTGCTGTAAATTCCTTCTTGTCTTATATGAGCCGCCCCCACCACCAGGACCGCCAACACTTTGCCCAGGCACATCGCTATCAATCCCTTTTGCTAGCCTCTCGACTTGATTAAAGAACTTATCTCCAGGGTGTTTGGCCTGCTGAGCCTCATCAGTCATGCGGAAATTCTGGACGGGATTACTCCAACGCTCGTACCAATCGGTAAGCTTTAGGGTGATAACAAATGGCCGACCTTTTTTGACGGACACTCCGCCAATGTCGCCATCGAATAACAGCGCACCCTCGGTTACTCGACGGTTCTCGTCAAGGCCAACCAGGTGCAATCTAGCCACACCGTTGGTTGGGTCTTCTTGTACCGTGTCCGCAAAGAGCGTGACGTCATCGACAACCAGGGACACATCAAAGCCGCGGCTGCTGCGCCCACCGCTTTCTTTGAATTGGCCTATTTTGGCCATTTCGCCAACGCCTTTATAAACCTGCCCAAGGTAGGTTCGGTCGCCCACGCCAGTGTGTGCTCTTACCCAACCGGATGGAAACTGAAGCTCACCAAACACGAGTAATCGCTTGGGGTCGTAGCTCGACAGCATTTGCTGAATGGACGCATCGCTAAACCTCACTGAGCGCCTCCACAAATTCAAGCTGTACGTTGCGGACACCGGCTTTGCTGCCGGACCAGTCGGGTATTTGATTAGGGTTGGCTAATCGGAATAATCCCTTTGGCTCGTTACTGATGATGAAGTCACCATCGAGGGGAATCGTTTTTATCTCAGGTTGGAATTGAAGTTGAACACGGCCGGTGCCGTCGGTAACAGCGTCTTCAGTTAGCTCATGGAGCCGGTTATTTAACTGAAAGCGGTCACCGCGTTTGGCCACCGTTTGAGATGCGGCAAAGCCCCTGGCATTAAGCACAACACCGTACTCGTCCACACCATCAACAACCGGCGTTCCATTCCACGAGCCCTCATTGCTATGTGCTGTATCGTGGATGAACAAAGTGCCAACGTGGCCACGTAATGCGGTTAATACACCTCGAAGCTCTCGCGCTTCAGCTTTGGTCAGGAATGAAAACGCTAGGCGCGCCTGCCACATGTCGCCAGGCTCTTCCCAGATTTCTTCAACCTGGTTGTAAGGCGAGCGGATAAGCTTAGTCGCCGGCTGAATCTTAAAGCCGGAGCGCGTTCTCGGTATATCGGGAAAGTTTGCGGGCATTCAGCCAATCCGTAGTTAAACGACAATGGCTGAATTGTGGGAAGTTTAGTGCTGGGTGACTACCCGTGTTTTGTTCCGTTTGCGAAGCTTTGAAGCGCAGTGTGTCGCTGTAGCTCGCCTTGGCTACTTAATAACTTTTAATTTAGGACGCTTGCCTGGTGGGCTAAATGGTAAACCGTTGTCGCCTTCCAGCGCCTGCTCGCTCGGCAACTCAAATGGAGGGTGCGAATTGAAGTCAACGAACTTTATCAGTTCATCGCTAAAGTATTGAAAGTCTATTACCCACTCCGAGCAAAAGTCACCAGGCTGAGCTTCCTGTTCATTGTTATATATCTCTATGCCGATGTGATAGTGCCAAAGCTTGTGCTCATTTGCATAGCGGACTTTTTTAAGAAACTCCGGGTCGTCTTTATCAACGTCATTAGAGTTTTTTAAACGCCCGGGTGTGGCGTCTTTATTTTCAAAGCCATGCGTGAGGTAATTTGATATGAATTCAGCGAATTTTCGTTTGTCCGATTTCTCATTCGGATATTTGTGAGGTGGTTTATCGTTGAGGTGAAAAAATATTTGTAGAAACGTGTGGCTCGCTTTAACTTCCCTGTCCATAAGCTGACTCGGTGTTAGCCCTCTTGAGCACCGTAGTATTCGTGATAGGCGTTATCCATTTGTTCCATCACTTCGTCAGCAGTCATAGGCCCTTTCAAGGTAACAGCGACTTCTGCGTCGCGCCCTTCAACTGACGTTTTCATTTTCTCCAAGTCAAAATCGTACTTTGTCACTTTAGCTCCATCTTTCTTGTCGGTCATTATGATACTCCTAGCACCTCAACGACACCGATATACACAGCAAACCATACGCATTGTTCATTAATAATGCAAATTTACCAATAAAATTTATTGACATCATTGTAAAATACAACGTCCTATTCACATTATCGGTTCACCGTAGGTAGAGCTTTACCCCGAAGCCTTCAGCCGCTGATAAAGCGGGCCGCCGTTGGCAAAGTCATCATGGATACGTTGCATCAAATGCTCATTGGCTCGATCCACAGCTTCCTCAACACCCTCATTATCATCACCGTTACCACCTGAGCCGTTTGATTCAACATTTATCGTTTGGTTAATGGTAATACTGGGCTTCTTATCGCCTCCGATGCCGCCGCCCTGGGCACGTTGACTACGCACCGCATCAACAACCTTTTCAAAGTTCTCGCGCTGCTGTGGATTAAGAACCATCTCGTTACGCTTGAGCAGGTAAGTACCCTCGTTACCCATTGGGACACGACCCAGACCATCGTGAGCCATCCCCATTAAACTCAACCCTTGAGCTGTCGACATGGTCGCCGTCATTCCGGCAATTGCTCCGGCAGCATTGCCGCCCATTGTTGCCAAGCTGGCCATTGCCGCGGCTGGAGTGTAGGCAGCTGTAAGTGCTGTCGCTGCAGAAACACCCGCAGCCGTTGTAGCAGCCGCGGTTGACGCGGCGGTTGACTGCTCTATGCCTGCCAGAATTAATTTCTTAACGCCAATTTCTACTAACCCTGAAATCACGGTTTTAAGAACGCTTTTAGCCAAGTTCTGCATTAAGTCGCCAAAGCTTTTAGCTTCGAGTATCGATGTAGCAACCGCATCTCCTATACCAGCTGCGAATCGGTCAAAGGTCTCTGACCACATGGCGTCAATCTGAGCGGACATATCACCGTTAATGCGAGCCATTTCTTCAATATGACGCTGCTGCTCCAGCTCAAGCATTTGATTTATACGAATTCGTTTTTCAATTTCCGACTCTTGTCGGAAGCCACCCTGTCCGTCATCAACTTGCATTGTGGGCATCAGGCTTGGATCATTCTTAGCAGATTTCAAGAAACCTATTCTTTCGGCATGCTGGTTTGTTGCTGACACCCCCGGCATCAACTGCTGAGTCATCGAGCCCAGTTGGTTCTGCATATTTTGACGTTGGCGTTCAGCCTCGATTTCGTCTTTCTTCTTCTGCACCAGGCGATCACGAAGCTCGATAAGCTTTTCAAGATTTTCCATCTCGAGGCTATCGAGCGATACGCCCATTTGGCGAGCCATTGTTAAGCGCTCGTATGCCGCTTCTCCTTCCTGAAGTTTATAGATTTGGTCGGTCAGAGATAAGGTGACCTTGGCGTATTCCTCGGCCTGTTTCTTTATAGATTCATTTAAGTTTTCGAGTGAACTGCCTGAACTATCAGAGCTTTTTCCAAGATCCTTAAGCTGATCTTTTAGTTCAATTATTCTAGCATTTAGCTCGTCAATCTTTGCTTGCGTATGTGTTGCTGCCTGCCCTAGCTTGTCGACTCTAAGCTCTCCCTTATTGAGCCCCAACAACTCTTCCACAGCAGTTCTATCAGCGTCATTGCTTGAAAGCGATTCACGCACATCTTTTAGTTGGGACAAGGAGGCTATTTCTGACTGAATCTCCGCTATTCTGGCGTTTATCTTTATTTTGGCGCTTTCACGTTGAGCGGCAGTCATTTTTTCTAAACTGCCACTCAAAGCATCGACTTCTTCTTTCAGAGATTTTGTTGGCGGGACCGCAGCATCCGCCTCAGAAGCAAAATCATAAATGGCCATAGCAGCCAGTGCCGCAACACCTACTGGGCCACCCAACATAGCCATTCCGCGCGACGCAAAACGCGCTGCGGTTCCGACCGCCCTCAACCGAGTAGCAGTAGTTGCGGCAATACCATTCATGCGGGCGTAACGTGCGGTAACCTGCTGTTGGTAAGCCATGTGAGCGACAAACGCCAAACTAGCGTTGCCGACTGACCCTGCTATTCGGGCAGCGAATACAGCTGCGATAGCTTTACCGACATCGATAATCTGATCGCCGTTTTCATCTACGAATTCAGTCAGGCTAGCAAGTGCGTCAGTTGCTACGTTAATTCCATCGGCAATCGTTTCGCCCAGACCACCTTTTTCAAGCGTCCTGACCGACTCTATCCATTGGTTATTAAACTTAGCGAGCGCATCATTAACACCTCCTAGCTGGTTCTCTATGTAACCGCCGAATTCATTCTGTCCAAGCGCTGTCATGTACTGCTCTATAGCTTGAGCATTGTCCTCAACAAGCTGGGTGGTACCGCGGAAACGAATAGCAATTTTATCGCCTTCTTTCTGCGCCTTGATGCCGAATTCATTCAGACGTTCAAACTGCCCCATGGTGGCATCAGCAACCGCCTCTACGAACTGCTCAAGGCTTTTACCGGTTGCGCCAGCTGTATTCATGTAACTTAGAATCGCATCCTCTGACGGATTCAGGCCTACGTTACGCAACTGAACAAACGCTCGCGTTACTTCCTGGACGTTAGCGCCAATATCTGAGGCAAACCGGTTAAGCTGGTCAAACTTGCGATTACCAGCTTCCATACTGCCCATGGCCACACTTAGCTGAGAGTTTAGACGCTCAACCTCTTTGGTCGTATCGAATATGGCACGGGCCGTAGTTGCAGCACCATAGGCACCCGCCAAAGTGCCGGCAACATTAACCGCAGTACTTTTAAAACGTTCAAGCTCAGAGCGACCTTCGCGGGTGGCTCGTTTTAAATCACGGTTGTTACCGGTAAAGAGGACGGACAGTCGCATTGGCATGCTATTTCTCCAGTCGGCTATTCAGCTCGCGTGTTGCGCACTTGGTCAAATACCGTAAGTGCTTATATTGCTCTGGGGTATATTCTCTTGCTGACATGTTGGCATCAGCCTGGATGGACGCGATATCGATACCGGTGCAAACACCCTGTACGTATTCAAACTGGTCATCAATAGCCAGGAACCACTGCAATACCGGCCAGTTTTCCTCGATGACAATACAGTCCTCATTTGGCGTATTGGCCTTTAGGTAGTTCTCGATATCTTCATCAGTCGCGCCAAAAGCTCGCATTTCTGCTGTCAGCTCCCGGCGCTCCTGTTCGTTTACGGTGGGACCATGCGCCCAGTAGCGGGCCACCGCTTCTAGTTTTTTGCTGGTGAATACCCAAACATCAGTTCGTTGTATGCGCGTAAAAACGCCGTGCGCACGAACGTGTACTCGCACATCTGTGCCAGGGCTTCTTCGGAAAACGGCACGTCATTACCGCTTTCGTCCTCAACGCCATCCCAACCGATGACAACGCTTTTCAATAACCCCAGGTCATCACTGCGCCCCTCGGTGCGTTCCCGGTATTCATCATGCTTCATCACTTCAAATGTAGCCGTGAACTCCTGCGGCTTTTTATGCCCTGGCACCGATACGGATACCGTTGCGTCGGACTTGATGGGGTGTTTTGCAATTTTAAACGCCACTGTAATGCTCCTTACTTAGTTTCGATGACTGGGTCATCAATAAAACGAAATGGCATGCTGAGGGTTAATTTACCCTCCCGGTCGCCATACGTTGGCTTACCCAGCTGAATAGCTGATGATGCGATTGACACGATGTTGCCGGCAATTACTCCGTGAGTAATCGACACCGACAGCTGAGCGTTCGACTTAGCGATTGAGAACGGATCGAAATCATTCAGTGCCGGCGCTTCAATCACAATCGTTCCGTCTGGCTTCCAGTCGGTAATGTCGATTTCTTCATCGATGGTGTTTTCCGAGTAACTAACTTCGTTGTTCTCTTCGTACTCAAATTCGAACATCGGGTATTCAGTGCCATCGAGCATGAAGGTGGTGTTTTCGTGGCCGACCTTAAGCGGTGTTTCAAAACCGGAGAAGTCCGGTGTCGCCGGCATACCCTGCTCAACGATTCCACCGTAAAGACCGGTAATCTCAAACGTAAAGGTAGGCAGTTCACCCACTTTCAGCGATGCGCCGCTGGTAGCTCGGGCGCCAACAAGCTTATGAAGTGAACCGTCGTTGTAGTAATAGAACGTTGCGTCAGGCTCTGAATTATCGGTAATGCGGGTGTAGGTTACCTCTGTGGTACCAACATCAACGCTACGGCCGGCACATTGCAAAATAGCCTGGTATTTTGCGGGCGTAATCGCATCACCGGAGCCAGCCGCCTCAACGCTTCCGCTCAGCTTCACGTGGATGCCAGACATAATCATCGGCTTGCCGCCCGACTTACCATCATCCAGCTCACGCTCGATTTCCTCACCCTCTAAGGGTGTGATTTCAAGGCCAGTTGTCTGTATTGCCTGACCAGCCGTACCACCATCCAGTAAGTCGGTACCGTATGGGTTGGTACCATCATTAGCGAGGCCGACAATTAGCTTCTTCTTAGTTCTGCGGCTCATTTTTCACCACCTTCTTTTTCTTTGGTGTGCTCAACCGACAAACGGCTATCGGCCTCGATTTGCGCAAGCTTGGCAGCAGACAGCTGCTTGAATTCGTTCTTGCCTTTTTTGAAGTCAATGCCCGCGCGTCGGCATTTATTCTCGGCGGTCACAATGATCATGATTGCCCCTCATACATAGTTTCGGTGATGTACTCTTCCATCCAGAACACGCCACCACGTTTAAATTCCAAAAGGTTGCCTTCAACCAGCGTAATCGGCTCGTAATTCGCATCCGGCGTCCAGCCCATTAGAGCGCCCCGTATCTGCTGCTTCATGAATTCCAGGCGCTTAGTAACGCCCTTGCCCATGCGGTCGTTAACCGCACGGCAGACAATCAGCACCCCAAAGCGTGGGCGCATCAGCTGACTAAAGCGTCCTGTTGTGCGTTCATTGGGCTCGGCACCATCAGATACCGGCACTACAAAAGCGGCGTCTTTCTTAACGGTATTGGCATCAACAATGGTCTGTGGGTCGATGACCTGGTCAACGCCACTAAACAGTGCTTTGCCCTCGAACTGTATTGCTTCGAGCCGTTGTTCAACCTGCTCAAGTAGCATTGCCTTGTGCTCCTAGTTCACGCATGTATTGGCCGAACACCCGGACTATCTTGCGTTGCTGTGGCCGCTCAATACCCAGGAATGGGCGCGCCTCGATGTTCATCTTGCGCTTGTGACTTTTAACGGTCTGGTAAACGCCGGTGCTGAGCTTGCGCCCGAATGCCTGGTTAATCAGTCGTGTATGGGTTGGCACTGTCACTGTTTTGTCTACGCCGTCCTGATGCGCTGGGCCGTAGTCAACGTTGGTACCGACCTCGGTACTGTCACTGGTCGCCCGCATGGTTAAACTACCTTGCAGGCGGCGCGTATCACGTAACGGCTGACCACCACGCAACACCGGAGCCCAGGCATTACCTCGAGGTGACTTACCCCGGCGAAAGCCCATTTCAAAGTCGGTTTTTAATGCCGCACCAACGCGGCGGAAAAACACCTTTCGCTGATCACTTCCAAGCCGGTCAAGCGCCTGCCTAATTCGCCTTAGTTCTTTCTCGTTAAACTGGGTCTGAACCTTCATTTAAAAATCATCCAGGCTATTGCGGGTGAACGTCCGGTCACTGGTTGAGCGTGACGTTGTTGCATGGAACACTTCTTCCGTGTTCTCGATGCCGAGTGATACATCGCCCTTCACCACTTTTTTAAGCCAGGCAACAGCATCCTCATAGCGCTTACGCACCTCTTCACTGACAGCGTCATCCCACAAACGAAAACGGGTAATATCGCAACAGATGGTTTTTAAATAAGGATTCGGGTCGGAAAGCGGCAGCGTATAAACAGAGCCCAGGTAGGTGTCCATCTCAGCCGATGCGTCATTCAACGCAGATTCGACTTTGCCCTGGTCAACAGCACCGGTATCAGAAGGAGCCAACTGCTCCAGCTCCTCCTGACCAAACCGCATTTGCATATCGGTTACTTGTGCGTACATCGCTATTCGCTCGCCTCAAGCTCTTCAATGGCTTTAACCAAGTCAGCTTTCTTCATGCCGTCGGCACCTTCGATGCCTTTGGCTGCTGCAATGGTCTTAAGCTCATCAACCTTAAGGTCGCTTAGCGAGCGCTGCTTATGCTCTTGTTGTTTTACAGCACCCGCCTCGCGTAACTGCTCAGCGATGGTTGAGGTCACCGATACAGGCTCACCGGTAACAGCTACCAGCTTGCCGTTAATTCGTGCCGGCATGGCCAGCACGATGCTTTCTTTGCTATCACTCATAGTCATCTCCGGTTAAGGTGAGTGAGGGGCGCTTAAAGCACCCCGTTGAAGTAGTAGCCCGCTTCTTTAGCGACCAATACTTCTTTCACTGACTCACCGACACGAACCCGAACACCGCCACGTAAGCCGATGTCACTGTCTTCCTTGGTCATCGCCACACGCTCACCGTGCTCAGCCGTCAGCGAGAACGTCACATCATCACGCAGTGCGGCGATTGGGTTGATGTATAGGAATGACGCACCACCTGACCATAGGCGTGACAGGCTCATATCCTGACCTTTGTTCGCCGTGTTGTAGCGGCTCGCACCTACCCAGATATTCTGGATTTCAAATAACTGGCGGATGAAGTCCCACGGCACCATGCCAACGTCACCGGTTGAGCCGTTGAAAGCTTTAACCAAACTTGCATTACGACGCATTGCAGTGGCTTCTTTCTGACCTAACACCAAGGTGTTTGGGCGTACCAGAGGCGTATCCAGCGCATCACTGATTTGCTCAATCAGATTTGAACCTGCATCGTTCCACTTATCGGTACCGCTTAAGGTTTCCGTGTGGTTGTAGTTGCTCGCGTTCATGACCATGTCAGCGACACGCTTCTCACGACTTAGCGCAATCAGCTCAGACAGCTTCATCGTGGCACGTCCCTGCGGGTCAATTGCCGGGTTGTTGCGTGCTTCTTCGATGTCAGCGTTCGGGATTGGATCTTCCAAGCCCCAGTCAACAACTGAATCGGTGTGCTCGGTCGCGCTGAACTCAACTTCGTTCGGGCGAGACTTACGACCAACCAGCGTGTTAGGGATAGTGAACGTGTCCTTCGCTTCGAACTCGGTCCACTTGAAGTTAGTCGCGCCAACAGGTGTGCGAGGTGACACCTGGTCAGCAATGAATTGCGCGTTCTTATAGCCCAGAGCAATTGCTGTAAGGTTGGGCTGTTGTACAAATGGTGTGCTCATGACTTAGCTACCCCTTAACCTTTCTGAATTTCGATGCTGATGATGTCACCAGCGGCGTTAGCAGCCGTTAAAGCACGACCGATGGTTGAGTCAGTGCCGGCAGATGAGGCAACCGCACGACCTTGCGCATCAACGGTTACTAAAGCGTTCTTAGCGACAACAGCGCCCGCTTCAACTTCAACGATGCCCGAGAACGTCACATCGATACGCTGACCTGCAGCAATATCCTGAGGCTCTTCGCTAACACCAATTAATGGATCCGCAACATCCGTTGCGAGAGCGACTTCGTTATCGCCGGCGGCCAGTTTTACAACTCGATTTTTAGCGATGGCCGTGGCGGCGATAAACTGCTTAATCAAACCTGAGTTTTTCATCTGCGTTTACTCCGCTTCTTTGTGTAAATGGTTAACCGCCTCAGCAATAGAGATATTGCGGCCGGCCTTGCGTTGCTCTTCCTGGTACTCAACTGCCTTAGCAGCTAAGCTCTGAGCTGTTTGTGGTTGTTCACCACCGTTTTCGTCACCTGAGTGCTCGTTAAAGTCAACCGCAGGCTTACGCTCTTCGAGAGACTTCAAATACTCGTCCTGAGCATTCAGACCTTTCTCATCATCCGCTTCGCCGAAATCGACGGTCTGGTCGCCCAGGCGCTCAGCAAAGGCAAGCACCTTGCCACGCTCCGCCGGCGTAACCTTGCCCTCTTTAATCAGCGCATCGACTTTTGCCGTCAGCGCTTCTTTGCGGCGTTTGCTTTCAGCTTCTGTGAACGAGGCAACCTTTGATTGCAGGGTCTTGTTCTCATCAGCCAGCTTTTGCTTGTCGGTCTCAAGCTGCGTGTTCTGGCTTTCCAGGTCATTGACCTTGGCCAGTGCTTCTTCTAGTTTCATATCGTGCTCCGGGTCAGTTTCGCTTTCGCTAAAATCAGTCACCGGAGAGTCGTCGGCCTTGCGGCGCTCTTCCGCTGACGTTCGTAAATCATCAATGAGGTAATCCGGGAGGGTCTTGTCCGCTTCGTCTTTACTGAATTTGTCGATGATGAATTCGCGCATTGACTTAAACACACGCGCGATAGTCGACATATCCATAGCGGTGCGCCAGTCCTCTTCGAACTCGACCACGCCCTCTTCCTCTTCGGAAAAGTCGACTGGGGCGAGTCCTTTTATTGCTGGCGGCTGGGCACCCAAAAAGCCTACGTGGCGCAGGTAAAGATTGCCTGGGCTTGGGTTGTTTGGTGCATCAGGCAGATAAAAGCTGGCGCTGACTTTCTTAAATGCGCCTGACTTAACCATTTCAGCAAAGTCTTCGTTCACCTGGTCAGGTAAAGCATCCAAGTTACCTTCGGCAAATTCCAACGACTTAACCCAGCCGTAAGCCGGACCATTGTCTTTAGGGTGGCCAATAACGATCGGCGCTTCGTGAACCGATGGGCTATAGGACTCAGCAGAGCCCTGCAGTTTATCTTCTGAGAAGTCCAGGGTGGCACCATTTGAGCTGGTGTGCGTCCCGGTTTTAAAAATGTTGATTCGTTTCATACACGGCAATCCTCTATGACTGCCGTGATTGTCAACCTATGGGGATTAGGTGACTACCCGTGTTTTATTCCATAAAAAACAAGTGTAGGTTATATGATAAGAGAACCGGCACAGGGGCCAGATCAGTTAGCCAAAAAAGCAGGTTCCGATAAGAACTCATTCTCCTTAGTTGCTTGTGCTTGTTTTCGATATCATCAAAAACTCCTCTCAACTGTTGAGTTTCATGAGATGTATCCTCCATAACATCAAAATGTTTAGCCAAGCCACTCCAACGATTTTTTGTTTCATCCAGCTTTGTACCTAGTTCCACAATAGGATCTGATAATTGTTCTATTTCAAAGCTTATTACGTCACCCTGAATCGATTTCAACCAGTGAAAAAAGTAGTAAACACTTAGAATTAGCACCACCGTGGATAAAACTTCAGTCGAAAGCCTCGGCTCAAATTCAAGAAAGAATAGCTGTTTAGCCTTAGCATCGGATAACTCAATTAAAAGCAGAATACCGCCCCAGAATAGGGATTTATCCCTCAACGCATCGGTCTTGTCAGAAGTTAAGTTTTTAACTACGCCCCATTCAGTAACCTTTTTTCGTAACCTCAAAATATTAGCAAAACCTGCCTTTAAACTTCCCATATTCCACTCACACAAAAGTCGGATCCACTCCCTGTGGGTGGGCTATCTCGCGCCCATCCGCAGCCGTATGTACTTGCCAGTTGACTGATGGCGGCTGTGATACCTGTAAGCCGTAATCCTGCAAGTCTTCCCAGCTTAGCTGAATGACCCCACAGCGGCAATTGTAACCATTGGGCGGGTAATGAGTCTCCCAGAATGAATGTTTAGCCGGCAGTACTATGCCATCCCACCTGGCATGCTCCGGACGAACACGAGAATCGTCGACCGCGTCGTACATTAAGTACGGCATGGTACTCATGTTCTCCTCAATCGATTCCCACTGACCTTTTGCGTAGGCGCTTTGTAGGTTCGTTCGAAATATCGTCTCAAGGCGGCTGGCACTGCCAAGGCGAGCTTCGATAACCTGACCGGTCAATGGGTCGATAACATCGCGTTTACCCCACCAGCCGTGACGCTGAAGTGCTGGCGCTATCTTGTCAGAGAAATCATCGAATGTGGCGCCCGAGTCAATAACCTTGGTGAGTTCCTTTTTAACGAAGTCCAGCAGGTCACCGTTCATCAATTTGGCGACAGTGAACGCCACATCGTGCTCATTGCGTACCATTTCATCCCAACGGAATGAACGAGACAGCCCCTTCTGCAGGAAGAACTCAAAGGCTTCTTCCGCTGTTAGCTCGAACTGCGCCGCTGCCTCGTAGTAATTGACGATACCGTTTATCTGCATAGCTTACCCGGCGTTCTTCGTGTAACCACGCATACGAGCCATGATATTGGCATTTCGCACCCGTTCAACGACCTTGTTATCCGGGTCCTGCTCTGCTAACTCATCCAGACGTTTGACAAACTCTTCCTCACTGCCGGCTGTTTGTGCGAACTCAATGATTTTGCGCACAAGCGGTCCAACAGCTTGCTCCGGATTGCTGGCAAGGTATTCACCGGCATCGACGATATCCCGCTGGTCACGACGGTGCTGAACACGTTTCTGGGTGAGTGGCGAGACTTCTGCGAACTCGGCACCCATCGGCTCCACCTGGCTACCAAACGGCATTGGCGGTGGTGTCGTTCGCTTGCGCCAGCCCGGGCCATAGGTTTCTTTAACGTATTCCTCAGTCGGCTCATAGCCCAGCTGCATGATTTTACTATCTCGCTCTGCAATCTGTGCCAGGTCTTCTTCCGGCTCAGTCTTACGCCATACTTTAGGCGGTTGGGCGTTAGCAAAGTTAAGCGCTATAAGGGGCTCAATAACCTGTTTATTGAAGCTGTCGCATATCATGTCCGCATCGGCTTTTACGATGTCGTCTTTCACACCTTTATGAACTTGCGCCTGAGACAGGCTAGAGCCATCATCCGTGGTCATCGTCTGAGACAGGATGATTTTAGATATGGCTCGGTCCATCGCGCCCTGTAATTGCGAATAATCGGCGGTACCGCTGCGGGACGCTTCAACCAACTCAATAATCATATCATCCGGCACTACTACCCCGCTATCCGCCTGAATGGCATCCAACACAGCCAATGCCTGGTCACGTTGTTTACGGTCTTTTATTTGCGAACTGGGGAGCTTAGCCGTGGCAGTCGGCATGCCGAATTTCTCGAGGAATATCAGCCAGAACTTAATGCCGTTACGTTTGAAGAACACCGGCCAATACAGTGAGTGCGCTAAGCCCTCGCCATAGGGGTTATCATCATGGTCTGCGCCGTGGCTAAACACCCAGAATTTGTTAGCCGGCATGGGAAATGTCTTACTGTCTTTCTTCAACAACAGGTCATTGGTCGCACTAAAGGCAAAACGGCCGCGGTCACGAACCTTAACCTGGTCTAATATAATGCGGCTCTCTTCCTGGGCGAACATCAGCTCTGCAACGCTCCAGCCGAAATGAACAGCGTACAGCATCTTATCGGTCAGCTGGTCAAAGCCAATCCGACCTAGCATGTCCTCAACGAATACCGCTGCTTCCTTATCCGCTGCGCTTTCACTTGCTGGTGTCACTTGGTATTCAGACTGGGTTACTGCGGTACGCCTTTGCTGAAAACAGCTTTTAACCTGATCATCACGCAACAGGTCCTTATAAATATTCAGCTGACCATTCCCTTTCGACTTCAAAATTGAGTCCGGGTTTTCGATCATGATTTCAATCAGCGCCTTGGCCATCTGCTTGCCATGGTCGACCTTTGATAATTCAGTAAACTTCGGCTTTTTCGTATCAGCCATTATGTAAATCCTCCAAAACGGCCACGGCCACTACCGGAGCTCATATCACCTAAACCTAAATCATTACTGGTTTCTCTACGCCCAGTGCTAGCGGAAACGACATCAATCGTGCGATTGCTTGCCCATTCCAAATACTGCGTCGTGCTGTCCACCTGGTCGTCATGTGTTGCCAGCGGGAAGCCAAACAACTCGGACTCATAATCAATAAGCCAGGGCTCGTGCTCAGGCAACCAGACACGGCCGGCTTCAAACTGCGAGCTAACCCGTATTGCCCGATTCAGCTTGCTACCCTCTGGCTCTATCGCTATCACCGGCATCACTATCTTGTTCGGGTACTGCGATAGCGTTACGCCCTGCCTCAGCTCTTGTATGAGCGACTGCCCGGACGCTTTATCCTCAATCAGTACCGCATCAGCTCGCCAGTGCATGTAATAGTTGGCCACGATGCGTTTTAATTCCGGATATTCGACCCGGTCACGCCACACATGAAGCAGGTGATGCCCCTGCTCAACTTCGCCCCAAATCGTTAATACGCTCGGGTCATTGTGCTGCTCTGGCTTGTAAGCCGTATCAAGCGACATAACCAGGCGCATGAATTCAGCTGGTCGAGTGTTGTAACGCTTCGGCCAGATGCGTTTGATGATGGATCCTTCGAGCGGTTTCGGGCGCTGCTGGTAGAGTGACTCCCAATTACGACTGCCCTGCGACAGTTTCTCCTGCGCCCAATGCTCAGGCGAGAACCAGTCAGTCCATAGCCATTCGCCAATCTCACGGCCAAGCGGATCATCCTCACGTTCACATTGCGCTTGCAGACAAACGACATACCATTCCTCACCATCCTTCGCCGTGACGTAGCCACTTTCTCCGTCCCAGTCATCCGGCAGTATCCGCCCGGCCAAGTCATCTTCATGCCAGCGCGTCTGTATCAGCAATATCCAGCCGTTAGGCTTTAAGCGGGTACGCAAATCTGATGTGTAAGCTTCCCACGTCTTCTCACGTATCGTCTGGCTGTCTGCCTGCTCTCGCCCCTTAACCGGGTCATCAATCACCAGGCCATCCGCGCGGTTACCGGTAATGCCTGAGAGAATACCGCCGCACATGTAACTGGACTGGTTCTTCAGCGACCAAAACTCTAGCGCTCGGTTATCCGGCACCAGCTCCGTATTAAATACCTCACTGAACTTGGGGCTCTTTACAACCTGCCTCACCTTACGTGAGAACTTCAGCGACAAGCTCGAACCGTAGCTGGTACTAATAACCGACTTGCCCGGGTTACGACCCATATACCAGGTCGGGAATACGACCGTTCCGTAAGTCGACTTAGCAGACCCCGGCGGCATCATCACAATGACCCGCTTCTTACGGCCTGCCTCGAGGTCCATCATCGTATTGTTAATGAGCTCGTGATGCGCTGCCGGCGTCACGCTGTCCGGATAGAACTCTTCACAATCTTCATCGTCGTTAAGCGGTGCTCCGGGGACATCGATATAACGACAGTAAGCATTGAGGTCGTCGCGCGCTCTCAATGCCAGTTTGCGCTCAAGTAGCGCCAATAACTCCCGCTTTGCAGCCAGCGACATTACCCCAACTTAGCCAGTAACTCATGGATCCGCGCGTCAATTTCATCAGGAGCGATTTGCTTGTATGGCTCATCACCATCTGGGTTAGTCGGTGCCAGCTTGGTTGGCGCATCAAGACCCAGCAGTTTGCTGCGACGCTCAATGATATTCAGCATCACCGTCATATAACGCGGGTCACCTGTCTGGGGTGGACCGTCCAGCTCTTTATCCAACGCAGGGTCACCACACGAGCGTTCCCACTCACGCCAAAGGGACGCTTCCATCAGGTCCAGTCGCGCCAGCTGCTCTTCGCGATGCGCATCAAAATCACGGACTGAGCTCTGGCGCCAACGCTTGCGTATCTCCCGCAAATCATATTTGATTTGGTTCATCGACAGCTCGAGCTCTTCGGCAATCTCGAACATCTTGAAGCCCTTAAGGTAACGCTCAGCAATCTTTGCCTGGTCTCGCATTACCTGGTCAGGTGTACGCTTTGTTGCTGCCATTGCCTGGTTACCTCGTTACTTCTGCGCGCGTTGCTTCATAAACTGGGTCATAAACGGCATCACGTTCTTTACGGCGCGCTCACCAAACAGGAAGCCAAGCACCAGAATGTTGATCACCCAAAGCGCTGATTCCTGCTGTTCGGATAAGCCTGCCCAGTTGCCGTTGAACCACTGAATATCCATGTACATGACGAGTCCACCCCATGCCGGGCGCTGACATCCCCGCAGGAAAACAACTATGCGACCAAGCCAGCCGAACTGAGTTAAGTCCTTGGCTGTGCCCTCGAGGTCACGAATGCGGTTGTTGAACTCTTCATCCTGCTCAGCCGCCAAAGTGAGTAGTTCTACTTCTCGCTTATGTGATTGGTCTTTGATGGCTATCTCGAGATTTGCCTTTTGCTCGGGGGTCATGTCCGGCGGAAAGTAGGCCTGAATACCGTTGACAATCTTCTCGCCCAGCCCACCGGTAAAGAAATCTGTAACCTTTCCTAAAAAACTCATACGCTCACCAGTTCAAAGTGTGGTCCATCAAGAAACTCGTGGTCGCTGGAGTCACCATCGCGGTCCCAGTCACCACCCCAACGCAAATCGACATCCAGCTCTTGTGCCGCCTGTAACATCGCATCAGCGACACGCCGGAACGCGCTAAACTCATCCCAGGGGATTTCTCCATTCAACCAGGGCCATAAGTCCACGGCGTGGCTCATGCCGTCATCCTGTGGCAGGTGCTTGCTGTCCATGGTCTTAGAGACGCCCTTCCGCACGTTCTCACGTTGCTCTTCTAAGCTGCGAATACCGGCACCGACGATAAAGTCTACCTGGCTAATTTGGATAGCCCGGGCAACGACCACGCACAACTGCGGGTGGCACTGCTTGAGATTGGAAAGACTTCGATTACTCAGTTTAAAAGCCATTATTCGACCTCCTGTCCACGGTAGACCTGACCAGTCAGCTGGCCATTGAGGCCAATCAGTGTTCTCTCGGCATCGTAGAAAGCTGTTTTAAGCGCACCCAGCACGGTTGAAAGCATCGCACTGGTCTTATACCGGTGGTCGGTGGCTATCTGGCTCTCTTCCAGTGTACCGATGGTGTGTGTGATGAATCCAAGCGCAGGAACATTCCAGGAACGGAAACGCTCAATAACCACTTCGGGTATGCCCTGGTCACGAAACTTGTGCTCGTAGTCAGTGACGGCCTTGCTCAACGTATCGGTGGCTTTGCGTTGCCAGTCTGCGTTACTCTCAGCATTGGATAGTGACTTAAGATTTGATTGCAGATGCTCGGTCATGGTGCTAATCAGGATTTTCAGCATATCCCGGTACATCTCACTGCGGACCGGGTACTGTGAGGGAAACGGAATACGGTCGATACCGAGACGATTCCAGTAATTGCAGACCAGGAACAGGCGATGCTCATCCAGTGAAGCGCCATCCTGTAAGTATTGAAGCTCGGAAGCATCACAGGCTTCTTTCGGTGGGAATCGTGTGTCCAGCCATCGGTTAACGACTTTACCTCCAACGGTAACCACCGCAACTGCCAGTGCGGCCAGCCAACCGTACTGCTCGCCGACCTTCAACAGCATCTCCGTTTCAAACATTGTAACCGTGCCTCTCGCGTAGGATTTTTTTAATATGCTTTGCGTGTAGCCGGTACTTTGAAGCGAGCTCGGTGATTGTTCTACCCGTGTTTTGTTCCCTTTCGATGGCCTCGTTGCGTTTAATACGCCACAGGATGGTTGGCACGTAAACGTCCAGGCCGCCGCATTCAGCGCTTAACCTTTCAGCCGCTTCACTCCCTATGGCCGCAACAACATCGGGCTTTGGCTCAACGTGAACGTGCAAGTAGGAGCCCCCAAACTTGGCCTCAAGTTTTAGCAACGCCGTCTCCCCTATGATTTCGATTAAGTCCTGCTCCCATACGCTGTTTGTTTTCGTTGTTGTCACGGGATATCTCCTTAACTGGGTCAGTATGGCTCGATGGTTACCAAGGCGTTTCCGGGTTTGATAACCGGACCGAACTCAACGGTCAGGCGTTTAATCAGGCTGTCGTCGGTGATTACGTTGGCGTGAGTCAGCGCATCCAGCAGCGCTTTGTTGTAGTTGTCGATATCCCTTCTGTGGTTGCTTGGAGGGTTGAGCGTAATGTTGACTGCCAGGGGTTGACTGAGTCCTTTGCAGGCTCTTTGCGCCCGGCACTGCCAGATAACCTCTTCACGATAGGCGCGCCCCTTCTTGCTGATGAGCGTCCGGGGCCTGCCGCGCCAGATGATATTGCGCCAATAGGTATTGACGCTCGGTGGAAATGCGAGGGTTAGTTTAAGCGGCGTCATCGGAGGTGCTCTGCTCTTCCTGAATGCGCAGGTAGATTTCCTCACGATAGACTCCAACGTCATCCGGTGCGTTGATACCCAGCTTCACCTGGTTGTCCTTAACGCCAATGACGGTCACGGTGATGTTGTTGCCGATATTGATGGTTTCACCGGGTTTTCTGGTCAGTAATAACATGTTGCTTGTCCTTTTGAGTTTGAAAGAAGTTGGCGGCATTTCCAGCCCTGGCGCCGCCTCTCCAGGTATCGTTACTCACATTGCTGTTACACGTTACTCACGGTTGCTCCGCGTCAGTTGCCCACGTAGTGCGTGTGGGCTGCTACCTGCCATCCACGGCCGTATAGCGCGACGTGTCACGCGCCCCTTCCTGCTGTCACACCCGCCGTTGAGTGTTCTTGCTGGTTATCCTGTTTGAATGGGTTGATGCCAAAACGCTTCAGCACGTCTTTGGCCTCGTTCATGCTCAGCTGCTTACCCATCTGCTCGATACGACTGCGCTCTTCGGCATGGCGGGGTAAGCGCTCTGTGAAGCTCGGTAGCTTGCCATTGCGTGCCAGCTCCAGTAGACGTTGGTATTCGGTCTCGCAGAGCCTACGAAACTCCTTAATGCTCGTATGGCGTATCTGGTAGCCCACACGCTCGTTCATGAGTCGAACCAGGTCATGGGCAAACGGGTATTTATCGAAGCGCCAGCGACCTCGGGCTTCGGTGATTTCGTGAATGCAATGGTCCAGCTCTGGAATGCCAAGCTCTTCAGCTGACGGCTTGCACATATCCACAAATTCAGCCGGCGTTGGTGTAAAGCGACTGGGCGCCTTGCCGGCTTTCAGACGCTCGATACCCCGGTTAAGTCCTTTGCGGCCAATTTCGTTTTTAATTAGCTGCTCGGCGTACAGGCGCATGATGTCGTTTGAGTGCTCACCAAAACGTGAAGCGTAATCCGGACAGCAGGTGCCCAGCACCGGTACCAGTTCAGAATTTAGGATCGTCATCAGATTCATCTGCCTGGTCGTAATATCCGCTTTGGGCGAGTTGCTGTGAATGCTGCTTTGCTTCTCGCAAGAGTTTTGCTGTTGCATTTTGCGGACGCTGGTTGCCGCCAGCGCCGCTACGGGTGTTGCGTTGTTGTTTGGTTGCATAGACTTTCTCCCTTACCATCCAGGCACGCCATTCAGCTAACCAGTCGGTTTGCTCACGTAGCGTGCTGTGATGTTTCGAGTGGAACCGGAAGTGATCGAATATGGCTTCAATCTCTTCATCGGTGATGTGAGCCGGACCATTGATTTTGGCCAGGTGTAAAAACTGAGCGTCGAATTCGAGTTGAGACCCCGTCGCCTCGCACGCGCGCGCGTTGAGAGAGAGATCTTTATCGGAAGTAACGGAGGTGTGGCGGTCATCCCGTGGCGCACCCTTGGCGCTCATCGTGGCGGTGTTAGGTTGTTCAGCCCTTGTATTTACTGGGTTTTGCTGTGGCTCAGATAGTGGCGCTCCTCTCATGGCGCTCCCTTGGCGCTCCTCATTTGGATAGAGTGATTCTGATGAGGCAAAAACGAGTCGGAAAACCATGTTTTCGATGAGGTGGTTATTGTGCTGGCGCTCTATCCAGCCATACTTCTCCAGCTTTCGTAGCAAACGCTTAATCTGGTCGTTCGTCGGCGAGTATGGCTTCTCACGACTACCACGCTCCGGGTTAAACTCCAGGTGCTCACGTATCGCCTGATACGATATCCTGCGCTTAACTCCGACGATGGCTGTGTCGTAATCCATGTGCCAACGCAGATATAAATACAAGGACCGTTCGCGGTCACTGATATGGCTATCAGCAAACAACGCTTGGTATTCCTTGCGATTCATAACCGTTTGCCGCTCTCGAACGTATCCAGTTGTCGTATTAGGCACATGGCCGTACTGACTACATCCATCAGCTCTGTGCGTGTTTCATGTGCCTGCTCCAACTCCGACTCACTCAGCTCATTGTCGGCCAGCACTTCACTGAGCTTCTGAATGGCTTCACCTGTTTCTTTTACGAAGCTACCCAGATCGGCCAGTCGGTTTGTCTCCGTTGGTTTCTCCATCGGGATGAAGCCGTATCGCTCACACAATATTCGGGCGCAGATGGAGCGCTCCGGGTCCGGCAGTGCTTTAACCAATGCTTCTTCAAGCTCCGACGGGATAAACAGAGGATGTTCACCATGTGGCGCATGAACGATACGCTGAATGCGCTTGTGTGCCGCCTGTAAGCCCTTCACCGAATTCACATCAAAGGGTTTAAGCTCCCGGTTCTGCTCCCATACCGTTGCGTTGTAATGCAGTACAACGGTTTCGACGTATTGCTTGAATAAAAGCCCACGGCGATTAATGGCCATACTGACGTAATAGCGAATAACCTGGGGCCTGCTCAGACCATGTTCGTGGATTTGTACCTGATCGGACGTTCGTCTTGTTCGTGACACTTTGTAGACTCCCTGTATACATGTTGCGTGTTAATCGAGTTGCCGCTCGATGTTTTGAACTATAATTCTTACTTAATGTTTAAGTCAAGCTAAGCATAAAATTTTATAAATTACTGTTAGCTAAACTATTCGCATATGGGAATCTGCTTAAGGGAATTTATGGCCTCGGAAAAATTTAAAGACAGAGTCAAGAAGGCGCGCAGAGAGAAAGGCTTAACGCAGGTAAAGCTGAGCAAGTTGCTGGGCGTAACTTCGGCCAATGTTTCTTTCTGGGAGCAAGGTCTTAGCTTTCCGAACACCACCAATCTCAAAAACTTAGCCGACGCCCTAAACGTAACTATCGACTGGCTGGAGCACGGCGATAAGAGCGCTGGCCCTGAATACATTCCGCCGGCTAACGCCTGGGAACTCCCGGACGATGTCGACCTGTCAGATGCCGAGTATCGCGACATCATGGTCCCCCGCCTGGACGAAGTGTCACAGGACAACTACTTGGGCGAGCCGAATTACAAGAAGCTGTTCCCGGTGCGCAAGGAATTGCTGCAGCTGTATAGCCTGCAACCAAGGAGCCTGGGTGCCTTAATCATGCCAGATACATCGATGGAGCCATCGATTGCCAAAGGCGATATGTTGTTAGTGGATACCAGTGTCAGAACCATCGAGCGCGACAAGCAACGTATTTATGCCCTGGTTAAAGACAAAACGAAACTCGTTATTTGCCGGGCTGATGAGGACGTTTTCGGTAAATTGATGTGGGTCGATTCACGCGGCCGCCAGAGTGCGACCACGGTGAAGGATGAAGAATGGGCCCAGTTTACGATCGCCGGGCGTGTTGTTATGCGGACTGGGGCTCTTTAGTCCGCTTAACTACATAGTTGGTCATTTCTGCCTGGCAAAGGTCATTTAACTCGACAACTTCTTTCCGGTAGGCCGTCACTCCCTCTGGCTCTTTTATTTCAAATGCGGCTAACTTTTTAGTTATCAAACTTTCTTCATTGCCAAGGTCAATAATTGTGTTTAGTTGAGCATAAATATCACCGCCAAACTCTATATACTCCCTAATCATGCAGATGACATGCCGCCCTATCGCGAAATAACTTTTTAGCGATGAGCTCAAGTCATCCAGCTCAGCGTCACTCATTGACTTACCGTGTTTCTCTGAAAAATCGCGCCTCGTTACTTGACCAGTGACAGGATCATAGCCTTCGCCCATTGTCTCGTCACATTTTTTAATAAAAACGCTTAGTGTCTTTGTTTGATTTTCTCGAGCTATTGGGATGGTTCTTTCAAGTTGCTCTTGTTTGCTTGTTTCTATGCGGCTTCGTTCCGCTTGTTGCTGTATGCGTGTCGCGGCTTCCATTTCCTTACGAGTTTTCTGAAACTCATCACGCTGAACAATAATGGAACGATAGAATAGTAATGCGGAGCACAATGCAATCACCGGCGTTGCTATTCCCGAAAAATACGCGGCAAATATTGCCCAATCCTTGGGTTTGCCCCATTCAAGACTGTGAAACACAACGACGAAGACAGCAGGCACCACCAACATAGTTACCAAGCCCAACCCGACTATCCAAAAAACCTTCTCTTCCGGGTGTTTAATCTCCTTATCCTGCGACTCTTTCCCCCTGCCCATAACTTCCTCTTCTCTATCAACTAGTTAATGACATATATCATAGTGCGCTGTGAATTTTATATAATTACATGACCTGGCGAGCTTGTCACGGGATCCGGAACGCGGTAAATTTGTGCAATAAAAATAAAAAGCCAGGGAGGCGTTATGGCTCAAAGTACGAACAGCGCAAAATTCATTGCTGGATACAGCGTAACTTATACTCAGGACAGCACTACGAAGAAGTGGGCCAGCGATAAGGGTAACCTATGGTCATCAGCTAATGCGAGCACCGACCAGTTCGCTAAAGAAGCGCATTTAAAAATAGGAAATCGTGCGAAAAACCACGCCGAAATCCCTAGTCCTTATAAAACCAAATCTTTTGCTGAGTTTTTGGATAACTATCTAAAAGGGAATTTAAATTTTAAAAAGATGTCAGAGGGCATCATCACAAACTCTGGTCTGCAATTAAGTAAATCTCGTAGCTATAAGCGGCTCATGTTAACTTTTCTCAGCTACTCTTGTGATGTCTATAATAAAGCTAGCGGTACGTTTACTCCAACGGAGAGGCTTCTAGTCGTTCTTTTAAAGGACAAAACTGTTCTCAGAATTCAAAAAAACAACCCTGATAGCGTAGAAATAATAGACTTTGATGACATACTACATGCAGGAATGGTTGATACAAATGACTTCAAAAATAGTTCGGCGACAAATGCGAACTTTGATATAAGCTTTATAAATGGCAGTTCTGATTACTTCATAAATTTTCTTGATGCTAAAGGACTTATTCACAATAAAGAGAGCGTGAGTGAAATTCTTGATGCATTAAATGACTTTTTTAAAGCAAACCAAATATTGCCATCCGAAAAGAACAAAATTAAGTCTAATCTGTCTGTGATGATGCAGAAACATAAGAAAGATAACGTAGAAACAACGATTGAGGATGTTAGCAACAAAGTTTATGATTCTATGTCGACTAATACAGCCAAGAAATTTAACCGGGATTCCTTTCAAAAGTATGTTCTTCAGGGCACATATAAAGTTAACGAATCTTTTTACAGTACTAGTACTCTTCTCGAAAAACTAGACTTTGTCCCCGTGAGCAGTCCAGTTGGGGAGCTAAAGATACGCCCCTCATTTTTTGGCAAACATAATAAAGGCAAATTAAACTCTGCTGAATTTGACAAAAAATCAAAGAGTTTAACCATAAAAACAAAAATATCTGACGACGAGACAGTTCAAGCTATTTTGAGAGCGATTGAAAAGTGACCAAGTTAGAGGAAGTATTCCATAACTCAGATATATTAAGAGATAGCGAATATGTTTTAGTCGATGTAGAAACGGCTAAAAGGATACAACTATTTGTTGGCCCTGAAGATTATGAACAGTATGAGCCGGATGAATATAGCGATGAAAAAATTTCTTTTAGAATCGATGACTTACCCTTCATTTTTACTGACTTACAACTATCAATAGAATCAATAGTTTTTTCCGAAGACTTAGTTTATAAAGAATTATTTGTTATATCCAAGAACAGAGTTATAGACTTTTCTTGGTTTCACAGGTGCATATACGAATGGAAAGAATTACTTTCGACTCTGTGTGAGAAAAAGTTTGAGAGTGGTCAGGGTGAAGAGTACCTTGTCATCAATCCTTGGTCATCAGTTGATGGATCCGAAATTTTTAACTTAAATGATGTAGTTAACTTTGATGACGAAAAAATAGAAAATATTTTAAAGGCAATATCTTCCCCACATATTTTAATAGATATACTGAACGAAAGAGATGCTCACAGCAACGAGCGAAAGGCGACTTTAAAAAAATCATTGGTCGAGTGTTTCAAAGATATTGGCAGCAAAGACCTTGCATGGCTTCTTTGCAATGCAGAGGAATTAGACAAAGCTTACCGGCAAGATTATGAGGTTTACTTAAGAGCTTTCTCCTTCAAAGAGTTTAATGAGCGAGTTGACGACGAATTAAGAAAGATCATCGAAAAATGTACCGAGCAAGTTCACAGCTTTCAGTTGCAGTCATTTGCAGTTCCAGTTGTAGTGGTTCTTTCATCAATTGCTCGTACCGGCGAGAAAAAGATGACTCTGGCTTTAATATTTGGGTTTATATTGGCGACCCTATTATTGTGGCGATCCTTTAAAAGCAAACGGGATGCAATAAAAACCTCAACATCCTCTAGTATGAAGAGCTTACAGGTATACCGCCGGAGATTGTCCGAGGAAACCAGCAATACAAGCCATCCTTTGTTGGAAATTATCGACGATTCAATAGAACAAGTGAGCGAAATAAGACGAACAAGTCTTTTGGAAGTTTCTAGAGTTGGCGCAATTATTTGTTGTGTGACAATTTTGTATATTTTGGCAGCTATTATATTTGGGACATTTTAGAAGGTCGATATGAAGCTCAAGGAACTGAGCGAGCAGGCATACAACGAACAGATTGACCTTGCCGACATTCGCAAGCACATTAACGCCCTGCCCGACGACGAACAGGCACTGGTAACTGCGGCTATCCATTCAGCTGAAGAACTCTTCCGGCGCCAGCAACAGTCGCTGGCCAACTTCCTATCCTTATCACGCAACGAGCAAGCCAGCTATTTTGCCGCAGTCTGCCAAATGCGAGCGTACTACTTCAACGCCGGTGATTGGCCCCAGGTCATCGGCTTTCACTTTCTGCTTCACCAGTTACAACGCGCAATGTTCGAGCCGGTGTAATTTTATTGAAAACGCTCTACCCCTTGCCAGTAAAGAGTTTCGCAATCAGTAGCCAGATTTTAAAAATGTGCTAGCGCCAATAGTAAAACGCTTTAATCCCAATCAGTAGCGCCGATCTGAAAATATGGTTTCATAGTGTTGCCGTCATCGAAAATTAACCGTGTAAAAAAGTAGATGGCGAAAAAATCCGTAGGACTATAGTTCTGCGCATTCATCGAAACCGAGCAAGCCAGGACTGGCCCCCTGGTTAATTATCCGGATAAGCGCTCACCAAATTAGGGATTAAGATAATGAGTGAAGTTAAAGTGTATTACGTCGTGTTCACTGACAAGGAAACAGGCCTGGTTGGTGCTCAGAACTGCGTTGATTATGAGACTGCGGTTAATGTCGCTGAAATTAAGCAGCAGAATGCTCGCTATAGTGGCATTTTAATAACGGAGGCTATTGCCGCCCCACCCGCTCACAGTTCATTGTGATAGCTGCTGGCGCCCGTTTGGGCGCCCTATTTGTATTAGCAGTGACATGGAGGAGTTGATCATTTAAATTAAGCTTTAGGATTAATAACATAGGGAATAAATCATGAAGAAATTACTACTTATCAGCGCTTCCTTTTTATTCGTGGTGGGCTGCGCATCGACTCTCCAGCCCCAAAAGCCGTGGGTAAGCACCATCAAAATGGATGAGTTTACTGATGAGGTTACGTGTTCAGTTATTGCCGGTACATTAATGTCAAATAACTTCTCTCTAACTTACCAAAATAGGTACTATCCAGTAATAAAAAAAGTTAATGACCAACTGTTAGTTGGGGTTGTTAGTGGTGGAACCGCACCACTACCCGTTGGTAACGTACAGCTGCGCATTGATGACCATGACACGTGGACAATAGAAGCCTCTGAAACGCCAGTTGACGGTGAGAACTCAATGGTTGACGTTGCTTATTCGGAAAGTATGACTAGTGCCTATACTGCCAATATGACCGAAGAACAAAAAGCGCAATACCTCGCTGTACTGGAAGCAACCAAACAGAACAGCGCCGGTATAATGTCACCAGAAACATTAACCACCGGCGACAAAGCGAGAGCAATTCTTGAACAAATCCGATCAGGTAAAGAGCTTAAGGTTCGTGTACTCGGTTTCGGAATGCAAAAATCGACAACCGGCCGACACCCGATCGATGCAAGTTTCGAAAAAGCACTCAACGAATGTGGGATTAAGTAATACTTAAAAAAGTACTTAAGTAGTTTGAGAAGCCTTGCCTTTGTATGAGGGGCGAGGCTTTTTTGTGCCCTCACCGCAAAGAATTACAAATCAGAAATCGTGTTCAGCATAGTACGCAATACTAAAACTATAAATTTTTTATAATTTACGCTTGACCTTTTCTCTAATAGTAATTTATATTTATACACACAGCGACACAGATAGACACAACGAGAACATGAAAACGGTGTGGTGACGCTGAAATGAAAACGCCCCGCAGGCGGCAACCTAACGGGGCGATACCCAGCAAGCTGGGTTAAGCAACATGTATTTCGGCTGGACCGGTCGGCAAACCGGAAAAGCCTAGGGAGGCAAATATCACCAACGAGACGTTGGTTTTGCCAACCAAACATAATCGACCGGCTATGGAGTATAGGCCGGCCAACAACGTTATTAACTCGGCTAACGCCGACTCAACAACCATCAACTGATTGGAATGTCCCAATCAGCCAACAAATGGAGTATAGCAACATGGCTAATACTGCTCAACAAATACCTGACGTCCGTCAGAGTACATTGAATGACCTGATTGAACAGGCCAGTAACTATCACGCTGCCCTGCTTCGTACTCGCCAGTTTAGCGGCCAAATCCTTATCGATGAATACGCATTCCGCATCAAGATTGAAGAAGATGATGCGGTGCTGTTAGTTCGCAGCGTTGAGTTTGACGACCCGCTTGCCATCGAGCGCATGAAGTCCATCATCCGGACCATGCAGCAACTGATGCCGGCAACTGCCGCATTTACTGTTGGAGGTGCGGCATGAGCGAGCAACTAGCACAATTCCAGAATCAGGCGCCAGCAGCGCATCGCAATACCACCGACATGGTTTTGGACTATCAGGCCATGGCGCAAATGAGCAACCTGGCCGACATGATGGCCAACGGTCGTGCAACGGTTCCACAACACCTGCAGGGCAACCCGGCTGATTGTATGGCGGTCATCATGCAGGCGGCCCAATGGCGCATGAACCCCTTTGCTGTGGCTCAGAAGACGCACGTTGTGCAAGGCACTCTGGGTTACGAAGCGCAACTGGTTAATGCCGTTGTCTGCTCGTCCACCAAAGTGAAAGACTCATTCCACTATGAGTGGTTTGGTGACTGGACAAAGGTGATTGGCAACTTCGTCACTAAGACCTCTCAAAAAGGCAATCAGTATCAGGCACCCAACTGGACCGCTGCTGATGAAAAAGGCCTAGGCGTTCGTGTGTGGGCAACGCTAAAAGGCGAGAACGAACCGCGGGTGCTCGAACTGCTGTTGTCCCAAGCACAAGTTCGTAACTCTACCCTATGGGCTTCTGACCCCAAACAACAACTGGGCTACCTGGCTGTTAAGCGCTGGGCTCGTCTTTATGCGCCAGACGTCATACTGGGTGTTTACAGCTCGGATGAATTGCAGGAGCAACCTGCCAGTGAGCGTGAAATCAACCCACGTGAAGAATCAGCCAGCGGTCGTCCGGAGCGTGAGCTGTATCCGGATGCTGACTTCGAACAGAACTTCCCGAAATGGAAGAAAGCCATCGAGTCAGGCAAACGCACGGCTCAGCAAATCATCGACATGGTGAGCTCTAAAGCTGACCTGACCGCTGAGCAGCAGGAGCAAATCAAAGCAGTTGAAAGCCAACCGGCTGCGGACGAACAAGCACCAGCGCAGGGAGACGAATAATCATGAAAATCTTAAATTTAGTTCAGGGCTCACCCGAGTGGCATGCGGCCCGTGCAACTCGAATGACGGCATCAGAAGCGCCAGCAATGATGTCAGCGACTAAAAAAATGTCACGCACCGAGTTGTTGAAAGCAAAGTCGCTCGGTACCGAGAAAGAAGTCAGCGAATACGTGCAGAAGTTCCTGTTCGACAAAGGCCACGAAATGGAAGCGGCCGCTCGCCCGTTGGTTGAAGAAATCATTGGTGAAGAGCTGTTCCCCACTACCGGCGAAACTGAAGACGGTGTGTATCTGGCGTCGTTCGATGGCATGACCATGCTGGGTGACATCTTGTTCGAGCACAAGATGTGGAACGAAGCACTGGCCGAGGCGGTACGCAAAGGGAAGTTGCCGGCTGAATATTACTGGCAACTCGAGCACCAACTGATGGTGGCTGATGAGGCCGAGAAAGTCATCTTTGTGGTATCTGATGGTACCAAAGAGAATTTTGAATACATGTGGTACACGCCGGTTCGTGGCCGCCGCAACAAGCTCATTAAAGGCTGGGACCAGTTCAAGGCTGACCTGGCAGAGTTTGAGCCGGCGCCAGCCAAAGAAGAGGTGGTTGCCGAAAAGCCAAATGAATTGCCCACATTAATGATCAGCGTTGATGGCGAAGTTAAGAGCAGCAACCTGGCTACATACAAGGACACCGCTCTGGCGTTTGTTAAAAGCATCAGCACGGACCTGCAAACAGACCAAGACTTTGCCAATGCCGAAGAACTGGTTAAGTTCTGTAAAAAAGCTGAGGGCGAGCTGGATAACGCTAAGAAACAAGCCCTGGCACAGACGCAAAGCATCGATACGTTATTCAATACCATCGATGAGCTAAAAGAGCAGCTGCGCGGTAAACGTCTGCAACTGGATAAACTGGTTAAGTCACGCAAAGACGAAATCCGCGGTGACATCAAAAAGGTAGCCTTGGAAAAACTGCAGAACCACCTTGATGGATTGAATGAAGACCTGGGCGATTTTCAGGTACCAATGCCGGACGTTGATTTTGCATCGGTGATGAAAGGCAAGAAGACCGTGGACGGATTACAGGGTGCGGTTGATGATCACCTTGCAAAGGTCAAAATCGAACTTAACGACTTGCATGTTCAGGTGATGATGAACTGGCAGGCCTACCTTAAAGAGGTCGATAGCGACCTTAAATTCCTATTCCCGGACATCAAAGAACTGGCACTTAAGGACAATGACAGCTTTGCCGCAATCGTTAAGCAACGCCTGACTGAGCATGAGTTAGCCGAGCAGAAGCGCAAGCAGGCAGAGACTAAGCCTGAACCGGAGCCAGAGGCAAAGCCAGAGCCGGAAGCTGATAACCCTGCTGAAAGCACAGCTGCTCCAGCCCCTGTAAGCAATCCTATCGCAGATGACTACACGCCAACGGATAACGAGATTATTCAGGCGGTGGCTTATCAATTCAACGTGTCCCAGGGCAAAGCAACGCTGTGGATTGCCGGCATGAAAATGCACCAGGAGAGCACTGGAGAGATTTCAAACCTGGCTAACTTCCTTATCGACAAGATTGCCGATTCAACCACCCAGCGTGACCTTGAAGCGACCGGCAAAGAAGTCAGCAATGCAAAAGCGCGGGGTTACTTGAGCGAGGCGGATTACCAGGCGTTACAAACGTCTTACCGCGCGCAAAAGTCCAGCACTCGCAACGTAGCGTGAGGTGATGGCTATGAATGCAAAAGAGAACGTAATTCAGCGACTGGCTTTTATGGCCAGTCACTATGAGCAAGTCGGTGGCTCTGAGCAGGCAGGCACGTTACGCGCAGCCATCCGGTTTATTTCTGACAGTGAAGAGAGCACTGACAGCGCAGAGGTAAAGGAACTTAGGCAGAAGTGTAACGTGCTGAAGGCATCACTTCGCCTGCTTAGTAAAGACCTGGTTGCTCTCACTGAAGAATCCACTGGCGTTGCCGGCTGGCACCAGAACGGTGACATCGCGGAGTGGGATGAATTCGAGGGCATGATGAAAATTGCGCGGGGTGCGTTATGAATACGGCAAAACTTCGAGAGGGATGCGAAGCACTTCAAAAAGCTTTCGACTCATCGCAATCATTTAGTATTGCGCGCATCCAGAGAGTCACGAGGCTTGGTTATGTGGAAGCCAATGAATTGGCCCGTTTCGGTCTGGACAACGGCTACTTAAGAAACTGCCAGAGCTTACCGCAGAGGTTTTTTATTATTCCCGGAGGCCCCGCATGAAAAACAAACTTCCGGGCGAAGGTACTCTAGTCCTCAATTACAAAGAATGGCAAACGGCAGTAATGGATGACTTTGAAGCGCAGCACAACAAGCAAGAGTGTCCTGACTGTGGCGGTACCGCCACGGGTATTTGTTACCACTGTAACCAGTACATGGAATGTGAAGAATGCGATGGCAAAGGGAACGTTTGGACTGATCGTGCCGGCGACCCTGTGGCTCTCCCGTCAACTGGATTGCTTGCCTATAAAAAGTACGTAATCAAGACGTTCTTAAAGCTTTCCAAATTCACAGGCCGCAGCTACTGGAAAAGCTGCAAAGATTTTTTAAACCGAATTGAACGAGGTGCGTTATGAAACTCGATTTTTTAAAAACCTTACAGGAAGTTCAACCTTGTGGCTTGCGCCCTGTTATGGACATTTTGGATGAGAGCTATCCGGTCATGGCGTTTTCTGATTGGAAAGAGCTGGCTATTCAGCTTATCGATGCCGGCTTTGTTAAGCGCCACAATAACGGTCAGTACCAGATTACCCCAGCGGGTAAGGAAGCTATCAAAAAAGGTGAGTATTTTATTGATGAAGCTAGCGAACAAAATGATGAGGAACAACCTGACCCGCAAGACACAGCGAGTTCACGACCGGCACTCGACCATCCGTGGCGGGCACCACTGTCACCTGAAAAGCATGCTAAAAAAGCGACCAGTGAGTCTGAGCGCGAAGCCGAGGTTAGCGAAGCAAATGATGACACATGGATGCTGAAAGAAAGTGAAAAGGTTTTAGACCCTTTCGCCGGGACTGAATCTCGAACAGATAGCCAACAGAAGCAATCCAGCGATTGTGATCCAGCCCCGGAAGTAAAAATGGATATTAGCGGTAATTTGCTTCACGACTTCTCCTGGGGATTGCGCGCAATGAAACAACAAGCTGAACCCAGCGATGGCCGTATTATCAGCTTACCCGTCAAAGATTCGGACCAGGAGCTTGCAAAAATGTCAGTCGACCAGTTACTGATTGTTTTTAACCTTGGAAAGCAGGCCCGTGATTTGATTGAGAACCGACTGCGTGAACACAGTTTTTTATGTGATGAGGAGCCGGTATGAAATACCTTTACGCCGGCTCCCAGTCCAACGAGCGATTTGAGTTACTGCTGAGCCTGACACGCATCAATAGCGAGGATGTGGTTGCCGCCCTTTACGACCACCTGGTCAAGGGCGCAACTGAGAGCAGCGCGGCCATTATGAATGGTATATCGATGTCGAACTTCAACCGGGCATTTAGGAAAGTAAACAGTGTGGCCGCTTCGGTAGAGCGAATCAAAGAAATCGACCTTCGCAAACTGAATCAGTTAAGCGATAACAAGCAGAACAACACATTGGTGAATCATGAGTGACGTAGTAGATAACGCAAACGCCACGGCTGAGTACCTGGCAGAGCTAGCAGTTGCAGATGCTCGGTCTAGTCGTGACTGGCCAGAAGCATCGGGGCATTGCCTGAACTGTGGCGAAACGCTTAATAACAAACGCCGCTGGTGCGACAAAAATTGCGCCAGCGATTGGGAGAAACTACGCGTGCGAGGTGTCGCATAATGGGAGAGATAGCAGACGGAGTAATTAACGGTCTATTCTGCACACATTGCTGCGGCATTATCGATGGCGAAGAGCCAGGATACGAGCATAAATGCGAAGATTGTAAGCCACGCAAAAAACGTAAAAACAAAGGAAAACGTCATGGCCAGTCGCGGAGTTAACAAAGTCATTTTAATCGGTAACCTTGGTGCCGACCCGGAAGTTCGTTATACGCAAAACAGCACCGCCATCGCAAACCTTTCGATTGCGACTAGTGAGAGCTGGAAAGATAAAGCCACTGGTGAGCCGAGAGAGCAAACCGAATGGCATCGCTGTGTAGCTTATCGTCGCCTTGGCGAAATTGCCGGCGAGTATTTGAAGAAAGGCTCTAAGGTGTATATCGAAGGCCGGCTCCAAACACGCAAGTGGCAAGGGCAAGACGGTCAGGACCGTTACACCACGGAAATTGTGGTGAACGAGTTGCAGATGCTGGATAGCCGTGGCACAGAGCAAAGTGGGAACAAACCGGGAACAAACTGGGAACAGCGTCCGAGCTCAAGTCCTGCGCCGCAGCCGCAACCCCAACAGAGCGGTCTCGGCACAACAATGCCTGGCGCCGGTTCTCAGGGTAAAAGCTGGCAGGGTCCTGCGCCAGCAGCACAAGATTTTGACGATGATATTCGAGTGAGGTAACTATGATGCAACAGACAGTACAAGACAATCGACACATTGAGGTGATGACCGTTAAGGAAATATGCGACCTGCTTCGCATTTCTCGTAGCACATTTTGTCGTGTAACGCAGAACCACGAGAAATTCCCGAAGCCTATTCCTGGCACAGGAAGTAAATTTCTGTACCCGGCTAAGGAGGTCAGAAAATTTGCTGGTCTTCAGTAAAGCGTCGGGCTGCTGTTTCTGCAGCATCGATAACTAACTGGTACCAGGCGTCATAACCCTCTTTCTGCTCGTTTATCCAGTCGTGGCGGTTGTAAATTGCCAGCACACCGCCAAGACTGTGCCCCAGCATCTTTTCCACGACATGTGGCTGTACGCCCTGCTCTGACAGTCGTGTTGCAATCGTCCGGCGAAAGTCATGGACTCGCCAATCTTCCATATTCAACTTGGCACGTAACCGCCTAACGGCTCGTTGAATGGCATAGGTTGTGATCGGCTTTTTAAAGTCATTGTCCATTGAGCCAAACACGAAGTTGGGGCTGGGCGCCGATTTCATCGTGTTCACTAGCTGAAGCATCTCGTCAGTTAACGGTCGGCGAATGGCCACACCGGTTTTGCTTCGCTCTTTAGGCACTGTCCAGATACGATTATCAAAGTCGAATTCTTTCCACTTAGCTTCCCTGGCTTCCGAATTCCTGGCACCGGTGAGCATGATGAGCTTAATACAATTACGAACCGCCAGTGATAGCTTGGTGTTTTCAATCGACATCCAGATTAAACCGACTTCATGCAATTCAAGCACTCTGTCACGTTGGCTTTTGCTGGTACCAATTGTGCTCACTTCAAGATTCATGACTGATGGCGGGTTGATGAGTTCCCGACGCATACACCACCCCAACGCCCTTTTGGTTACCTTGAGCACCACCCCGGCATTATAAGACGACGTATTCTCCGCGATACCATCAAACAGCGTTAGCCATTCATCCATGCGGATGCGCTCGACGGGTATCGAGTAACGTCCTTTTAAATGCTTCTCTGCAATACTGATGTAATTCACTCGTGTGCTATCTTTCAGCTTCCGTGCTACATGTTTAGCCAGCCACTCATCCAGGCACTTATCAAGTGTCCACTCGCCGCCTGAATAGCGCGAGCGTGCCGCGACTTTGGGATCGCCCCCTTCTTGCAGCACTACGGACAATCGTGTAGCCTCATCTCGAGCTGATTTAAGCGTCAGCAACGGATATGAGCCAAGCGTAATGCGTGTATTGCGGCCACCAATGCGGTAGCGAAACTGAAAAGAAATAGTGCCCTTATCCGTTACCCTGGCATAAAGGCGATTACCAATTGATATTTCTTGGGTTTTGTCCGGAGGCGTCTTGGTCCAGCTCTTGAGTTGTCTGTCTGTAAGCATAAATCTCCAAAATAGCACGCAGGCATCAATTTATAGCACGCTAGTAGCATATAGAACTTTACTTACAAAGAAAACACTAGACAAAAAGAAACAACTAGCGACACAGATAAACACAGCAAAAGCCGCGCGGAATAAGACATGCAGCCACATTCAGACACTAAAAGCACAAACGAGAATCAGCCTACCTTTTACTTCCACGACTATGAGACTTGGGGGGCTAATCCGCATGTGGATCGCCCGGCGCAGTTTGCCGGTATCCGCACCGATGCGGAGTTAAAACCCGTTGGCCGCGCACTTAAACTGTATGCTCAGCCAACGCCGGATTTTTTACCCAACCCGGAAGCAGTTTTAGTGACGGGTATTACGCCGCAACTGGCGCTAAATCAAGGTGTTAACGAAGCAGACTTTAGTCGCGCCATTCATGAACAATTTTCGCAACCGAATACAACGGTGATCGGGTATAACAATGTTCGTTTTGACGATGAAGTCACCCGCACGCTGTTTTACCGCAACTTCTATGACCCTTATGCCTATGCCTGGCAAAACAATAATTCCCGCTGGGATTTGATCGACGTGACCCGCGCTTGTTACGCGCTACGCCCTGATGGCATCACCTGGCCTGACAACGCTGAAGGACGCGTGAGTTTGCGGCTTGAGCATTTATCAAAAGCCAACAATATTGATCATGGCCAGGCGCACGATGCAATGTCCGATGTTTATGCAACGATTGGACTGGCTCAACTGATTCGTGAAAAACAACCTAAATTGTGGCAGTGGGCCTACAAAATCCGGCGCAAAGCGGCATTGCTGGATTTATTTAATTGGCAGCAACCGCAACCTCTGGCTCACGTTAGTGGTTTTTATGGAAGTGATAACCGCTATTTAAGTGCCGTGTTACCCATTGCTTTTCATCCGCAGCAGAATAACGCGGTCATTGTTTGGGATTTACGCTGTGACCCCAGCGTGCTTAACGAGTTAACGGTCGAACAAATTATTGAATACACCTACACCAGTAAGCATGAGTTAGCGGCTAAAGGCCTGCCGCAGTTAGGGCTGCAGTTAATCAACTTAAGCCGCTGCCCGTTTCTCGCCCCCATCAATACCATTTCTGCGGAAGCTGCCGATGCGGCCCAGCTAGACATCGAGCAAGTTAATCAACGGGTACAATGGCTAAACCAAGCAGCTAATATACGGGATAAACTCACCGCCGTTTACGAGCAGGAACGGGAGTTCGCGGCTAAAGACGATGTTGACCTGCAGATCTACCAGGGATTCTTTAGTGATCAGGATCGCAATAACATGGCCATGATTCGCGAGGCGAATCCACATCAATTAGCCGGGTTGCAGTTAAATACCGCCGACAAGCGTTTACCGGAATTGTTATTTCGCTATCGCGCCCGCAATTTTCCGGCGACCTTAACCGACAAAGAGCTTGAGCGCTGGCGTCAGTTTTGCCAACAACGGATGTTGGCGCCACCGGATGGTTTTTTATCTGCCGAGGCCTTTATGCAGCGCTTAGAGGAGCTGGCCGGTCAGCAAAACGAAAACACCCACAATTTGCGCTTGTTAAAGTCGCTTTATGACTATGCGGCCTCGCTGTGATGTGATACAAAATTGTTATGGTTAAAAAAACAACATAACAACTATGACCACCCATTATCGCCAGCACCACTACGATTATATTATCGTTGGCGCTGGCTCTGCCGGCTGTGTGCTGGCTAATCGTATTTCCGAAAACGGCAAACATCGAGTTTTATTACTAGAGGCAGGTCCGGGTTCAGGAGGCTTCTTCTCGTCTATGCCGTCAGGGTTTGCGCGCTTTATGCATTCGCGTAAATTTAACTGGCTATATCGCAGTCAACCCACGCCGGCATTGCGTAATAGTCAGGGTTTATACACCCCGCGCGGCAAAATGCTCGGTGGCAGTAGCGGTATTAATGCCATGATCTACACCCGCGGACTGGCATCTGATTACGATGGTTGGGCTGCTAACGGATGTGATGGTTGGTCCTACAAAGATTTATTGCCCTATTTTAAAAAAGCCGAAGGCAATCAGCGCGGCTCAGACGCCTATCACAATGATTCCGGACCGCTTAAGGTTTCTGACGTCCCCCCATGGTACAAGGTATCGAGACGATTTTTAGCCGCCTGCGCGGATTACGGACTACCGTTTAACCCTGACTTTAACGGCGAGCAACTTGAGGGTTACGGTGCCTACCAATTTACCATCGCTAACGGTAAACGCTGTGGCGCTTACGATGCTTACTTAAAGCCCATTAAAGACCGGCGCAACTTGGTTATTTTAAACGAATGCCTTACCGAGCGCGTGTTGTTCTCTGACCATACCGCCAATGGTGTTTGTTACCGACGTGCCGGCCATCGCTATGTGGCCAGCGCCAGTAAAGAAGTCATCCTTGCATCCGGTGCGTTTAACTCACCACAACTATTATTGCGCTCCGGCATAGGCCCTGCCACCGAACTGGCGCCGCATAATATCGAAGTGATCGTTGACAGCCCTGAGGTTGGTAAAAACCTGCAGGAACACGTTGATATTTCTATTCACGTTAAAAACGCCCGCCGCGACGGCATGACGTTAACGCCTTTTGGGCTGTTGAAAATGGCACCGGCATTTATTCGATATTTGCTTAAAAAAGACGGTCAGTTGGCGCGTTCGTTGGCAGAAGTAGGTGCCTTTATTCGCTCTTCGGATGCAGTTAGCGAGCCGGATATTCAATTGCATTTGTTACCCGTTATGTTTAACAACAGTGGCTATGATTGGTGGCCTACGCTTAAGCATGGCTTTACCTGTCATGCCTGCTTGTTACGGCCTCGCTCACGCGGTGAGGTGACGTTAAATCCCGATAACCCACTAAAAGCACCACTGATTAACTATGGCTTTTTAACCAATAAAGCTGACCAGATCGACCTCATCAATGGTATCCGCAAAGCCCTGGCTATTATCGAGCAACCGAGCCTGGCAGCGCACAATGGTGGGGTATTGTTCCCTCGCCCGGTGGATGATGACAACGAACTTTTGGCACAAATTCGTCATCAATGTGGATTAATCTATCACCCGACCAGTACCTGTCGGATGGGTGCAGACGAGCAGTCCGTTGTTGACCCACAGTTACGGGTGCGCGGTGTTAAAAAATTAAGGGTGGTTGATGCGTCAATTATGCCAACAGTGATTAGCGGCAATACCAATGCACCGACTATTGCTATTGCAGAAAAAGGCGCCGACCTGATTAAAGCCGACGCCTAGTAGGTCGCGCCTTAGGCGCGACAAAAGTTGCTTCTTAACAACTTACGATTTATGCACTTTCCCCACTCGCAGTAGCCGTGACAATGCCGGAATAAGGATTAATGCACCCAACATATTCCACAAGAACATGAAGGTTAGCAATATGCCCATGTCCGCCTGGAACTTAATCGGTGAGAAGATCCAGGTTGCCACACCAATGGCCAATGTCAGGCCGGTAAACGCGACCGCTTTGCCGGTATTTTCTAATGCATAGTGATAGGTCTGTTGCAGATCCATACCCTGCTCCAGGCCTTCTTTCACTTTACTGTAGATATAAATCCCGTAATCAACACCAATACCAACGCCGAGTGCGATAACCGGTAAGGTTGCCACCTTAATGCCAATACCCAGTACCGCCATCAGACCCTGACTCATGATAGTCGTTAACATCAACGGTAACACGATACAGGCGACTGTGCGCAAGCTGCGGAAGGTGATCAGGCACAGCGCTATAACGACGCCATAAACCCACAGTAGCATTTTGGTTTGCGCGCCTTCGATTACCGAGTTGGTTGCCGCTTCGATACCGGAGTTACCGGCCGCCATCAACAGATCCAAACCTTCTTGCTGATACTGGCCGTTAAACTCCTCCACCGAAGCGACGACGTTTTTCAGTGTCTCGGCCTTGTGATCATCCAGGTAGATGATGATTGGCGCCATAGAACAGTCATTATTAATGAGTCCGTCAGGAATTCGACTTAACGAAGCGTTAGTCACAAACTGGTTACGATTTAAACTGGACCATTTCAAGTTACCTTCGTTAATCGCAAACATGCCCATTTTCGACACATAAACTATCGACTTAACGTCCTGCACACCGGCGGTGTTTTCCATATGCCAGCTAAAGCGCTCCATCAACTCCAAGTTTTGATAGGCAATACATTGCTGTGGCTCGGTTGCTGCCATCACCACAAAAATATCCGTGCTGGAGCTGTAGTTATCAACAATAAAGGCATTATCCTGATTGTAGCGACTATCAGGACGCAATTCCGGAGCCCCTTTATCAAGGTCGCCGATTTGTAATTGCTGGCCTTGGTACAAACCCCAGCTCAGCATAGCAAGCGCAACGACCAATGCACTGTAAGCCCACTTGGGCTTAGCAAACTGTTCGAAAAAGTGCACGATCGGATGCTTTTGCTGTTGCGCTTTTTGTTGATAGTCGACACCGTTTTTAGAGATACCAAAAAACGACATCAAAATCGGCAATAACCCGAGATTCGTTAATACCACCACGGCCACGCCAATACTCGCTGCAATGGCTAACTCTTTGATGACTTCGATATCGATAACCATCAGCGTGGTAAAACCAATAGCATCAGATACCAGTGCGGTTAGGCCTGCAATATAAAGGCCACGGAAAGCCAACCGCGACGACTGCATTTTGTCGTAACCGTGGGTCCGGTTATAGCCAATGGCATTGATAATCTGCACGCCATGAGATACGCCAATGGCAAACACCAAAAACGGCACCAGCATCGAATACGGATTAATGCCACTGCCAATTAAATCAATGATGCCAAGCTGCCACACCACGGCGATAATCGAACATGCCAGCACCGCGAAGGTGCTGCGCCAACAACGACTGTAGATGTACAACATCACCAGCGTAATGGCGATAGCCAACAAGAAGAATAAGCCGACCTGATAGGCGCCCTCGATAAGATCGCCGATCAACTTAGCAAACCCGGTAATATGCAGTTTAACTGAATCGGATTGGTACTTATCACGAACCAACTCCTCGAGCTTTTGCGAGAAATCGGCGTAATCAAGCTTTTCGCCGGTGTCAGGATTAACCTCATCAAGCGGCACGTAAATGATAGTCGATTCAAAGTTATTGGCGACTAGGTTGCCGACTTCGCCCGAGCGCAACACGTTCTCGCGCAATTGCTCAACCGATAGCTCCGAGCCATCGTAGCCATCCGGAATAACCGGACCACCCACAAAACCCTCTTCGGTGACTTCCATCCAGCGGACGTTTGGCGTCCACAAACTGCGCAATCCCGAGCGGTTCACACCCGGGATGAAAAACACCTCGTCAGTAATATTCTTTACGGTTTCCTGGAACTCCGCATCAAAAATGTCACCCTCGGTATTTTCTACCGCGATGCGCACGACATTACCCAGGCTGGATAAATCACGTTGGTATTCAAAGTAATTTTGAATAAACGGATGTTCGGTCGGGATCATTTTAGTAAACGAGGCATCAGGGCGAACCTGCGACGCGTTATAACCTAAAAACGCAGTGAGTAGCGCAAAGATGACTAACCACAACCAGCGAAAATTAAAAAGTAAGTTTTCCAGCAGCGAGGGCTTTTTTTCAAAAACTTGTTTATCCACGTTACTGCGCTCCCTGAGCTGTTAACACAGCCTCTTCTTTACTGATGCGTGCTGGCCAATACAAAAGCCCGCTACGCCCGGTTAAGACTTTTTCATCGCCAACCTGAATAATGTCAGTGATGACGGCGTTACTGGGGTGGGAATACTCTTTCGCGGTTAGCTCAGCATCGATTTTTACCAACGTACCTGAGTTACCCACTAACCACTGATTCCCTTCAGCGTCAGTATAGCCAGCTGATAAATTGGCATTGGCTTCACTTTCAACTTGAGTGTAGGACGCGCCTAAATCATCACTGTAAAAAATATTGCCCCGCAACCCATAGGTCCATAAACGACCCTGGTTATCAAAATGCGCGCCAAAGAATGATCCCGGGTACGGAGGAGGAACTGCCTGCCAGGTTTCGCCGTTATCGTCACTACTGTATGCCGTACCCGCTTCCCCCGCGATAAAAAGCTGTACGCCGTTCTGGCTGATCGCGTTTAAATGAAAGCCGTTGGGGTTATCCAATTTATCGTTCAACAAGTCCCAGTTAGCGCCACCGTCCGTGGTTTTGACCAAGGTGCCATAAGCGCCAATCGCAATCGCAATGTCATTGCTCAACGCAACGATATCCAAAAAGGGTTTGCTGGGGCCACTTTCCTGCTGCGCCTGTTGCACGTTTTCTAATTGAAACTTAGCCGTATCGAGATCCCACTCTAAATCACCTACTTCAGCATCATCAGCTTGTTCGATTGCCGCTTCGAGAGCTTTTATATGCCGCTGATAAAAACTCGCTTCAAGTTCCAATAATTTGAAACCATCCAGCACACGTTGCCAGCTGTCGCCGCCGTCAGTCGATTTAATAATGACACCATGGTGACCCGTTGCCCAACCGTGTTGCGCATCACTAAAGTCGACGCTGGTTAACAATACACTGGTCGGAACAGACGCCTGTTGCCATGTGTTAATATCTTGTGAGTCAGATACGATAATGTTGCCATGTGCGCCTACAGCGACCAAACGTTCGCCTGCGCGCGCAACTTCGATTAAAATCGATTCTTTAATTTTATTTGATGTTAGTGCCGGTGCTTCAATCACTTCATACTCGGCGGCAGACCCAGAGTCCGTACTGCCTTCCTGTGCGATTGCATTCATGCTTAGCGTACCTGCAAGCAACAACCCGACATGGGTTGGGGACAAACGCATGGAACCTCCTGCTTACCTAAAATGTCATAGGATTGTATAAGGTTAAGAATATTTGAAAACCTTTTTTGTCCATTTTCCTGCTTTTTTTAATTAAACTGTTGCCTGACAGGTCGAACCTCTGGCAAAGTGATGTACGAAAGTAGAACAACAAGGAAAATTATAATGAACAAACTGATGCTCAAAGCTGGTGTTTTTGCCCTCTCGGTCATCTCCGCTAGCGTTGCCGCGAAAGTCAGTCCGGAAGAAGCGGCTCGCTTAGGCCAGGATTTAACGCCAATAGGCGCCGAGAAAGCGGGTAATGCAGACGGTTCTATCCCCGCCTGGGACGGTGGTTACACCGACGAAAGTGTTGAGGAAGTTCGCGGTACCAATCCGTTTGCCTCTGACGAAATCCTTTTTACAATCACGCATGACAACCTCGAACAGTACAAAGAAAACCTGACTCCTGGTCAGATTGCGATGTTCGAGAAGTATCCAAGTTACAAAATGAATGTGTACCAAACGCGTCGTTCAGCGACCTACCCTGATGCCCTGTGGCCGCAGATTCAGGAAAATGCTGAGAATGCGGAGTTGGTAGCTGGTGGTAACGGTATTCAAAATTATTCGACTACCACAGTGCCGTTTCCTATCCCTGAAAATGGTGTCGAGGCGGTATGGAACCATATTACCCGCTACCGGGGTGGCGCGGTAACGCGTAATGTCGCGCAGTTCCCTGTACTGTCCAACGGCGATTATGTGCCGGTCAAGCTAAAAGAAACTTTGGTGTTCCCTGAGTACCTGGCAACCGGTCGCGAAGCCGATGACGACAACGTGCTGTTTTACTTCTTGCAAGAAGTTGAAGCGCCTGCTCGTTTAACCGGTACGGTGTTGCTGGTACACGAAACCATTAACCAGGTAAAAGAAGGTCGCCGTGCTTGGATCTACAACGCCGGTCAGCGCCGCGTTCGTCGTGCACCTAACGTTGCTTACGATGGACCGGGTACCGCTGCGGATGACTTGCGTACCTCAGATAACCTGGATATGTACAACGGTGCGCCGGATAAGTACAACTGGGAGCTGAAAGGTAAAGAAGAAGTTTATATCCCGTATAACAACTTCCAAATCATGGATCCTGAGCTTGATTACAAAGATATTATCCAAGCCGGTCACATGAACCAAGACCTCATCCGTTATGAAAAACACCGTGTTTGGGTTGTCGAAGGCACACTTAAAGACGGCGAGCGCCATATCTACTCTAAACGTACTTTGTACTTAGATGAAGATACTTGGACAGCATCATTGGTTGACCATTACGATGGCCGCGGTGAACTGTGGCGTGTTGGTGAAGCGCTGAATACGCAGTTTTATAACGTCAATGTGCCGTGGATGGCCGCTGAAACGTTATATGACCTTGATTCAGGCCGTTACATCTCACTTGGCTTAGGTAACGAAGAACGAGACTACATGGACTGGGATATCGAACCCAAACGTGAAGACTTCAGCACTAACGCCCTGCGTCGTGCGGGTATTCGTTAATTTGGCTTTAGCCACACCAAACCAAAAAAGGCCTCGAAAGAGGCCTTTTTTCTATCCCGGCAAAGCCCTAACCCCTTGGTTTGGGCGCTTCGCGCGGTTTGGGGACTGCGGCCGGTTTGGGCGCTTCGCGCGGTGTAAGGTGTTAATCCTTCCAATCACCCGCTAGCTTGTCCAGGCGTGCCATCAGGCTTGAGGTGTCCCAACGGCTTCCGCCCATGGCCTGAACTTCGCCATAAAACTGATCGAGCAATGCCGTTACTGGTAAAGCTGCACCTCGGCGCTGAGCTTCTTTTAAAGCAATACCCAAGTCTTTGCGCATCCAGTCGACCGCAAAGCCATGTTCGTACTCTTGATCCCACATGGTACGGTAGCGATTGACCAACTGCCAGGAACCGGCTGAACCGGCACTCACTGCTTCGACTAATTTATCCGGGTCCAGACCCACTTTACGCGCCAGATGCAAGCCCTCTGCTACCCCCTGAACCGCATTAGCAATACATATTTGATTAACCATTTTAGCGAGTTGACCGCTGCCGGCCGGGCCCATCAATACCCGAGTCTTGGCATAACACTCCAATACCTGTTGCGCTTTATCAAAGGTTTCCTGCTCACCACCGACCATGGTCGTCATAACACCATTTTCCGCACCCGCCTGGCCGCCGGAAACAGGCGCATCCAAAAACGCACCTTCTTTCTCACGAACAGCTTGATCCAGCTCTTTGGCCAACTCCGCTGACGCGGTAGTATGGTCAATAACAACAGCGCCCGGCTTTAATTGCGCTAACAAGCCATCATCGCCATAAAATACGCTGCGCACGTCATCATCGTTGCCCACGCAAACCATAACAAAATCGCTGTCTTTTGCAGCCTCCGCTGGAGTTGTACCCATTCGTCCCTGATACTCGCTAACCCATTGTTCAGCTTTGCTGGCTGTGCGGTTATACACACAAACGTCAAAACCGGCATGTTGTAAATGCCGCGCCATGGGGTAACCCATCACGCCAAGTCCGATAAACGTACACTTCATGGTTGTATCTCCTTACTAGGTACTCTGACTTTAATAAAGCTCTTGAGAGTGGTGGCTTTGCCGGCATTCGGCAACGGGTAAAGCTCGCCATCAATTTCCAAAGCCGATGCAGTAAACGTAAATTCGTTATCGCGGGTTACTTTAACCAAGGGGTGGCGCATATGCTTGCCACGTAATACCGACCACAACACACCGAGTAATTTTCGCTTTGACGCAGCCGTAACGACAACCTGCGTTAATTGACCATCCCGCCGTTTGGCTGTGGGTGCCAGTTGTATTCCGCCGCCAAGGTAACGGCCAACTAACACCGAGCTTAACACAGGCGTAGATTGACCCGTATAACGATATCGCAACCACCAGCCAAGCACGCCTGTGAGGTAACTCAATTTGCCCAGCCAGCGCTTCATACCCGCCGATTGTTGTCGTATTAAATCTACCGGCAAGCCATCACTCGCTGCATTCAAAAAACGTATGCCGTTAATTTCGGCTATGTCCAGTTGTCGTTGACTCAGTAACTCGTCTGGTTGCATTCTCCAATCGGCGCTATAAAGACCAATATCGCGGGCAAAGTCGTTACCGGTGCCACAGGGAATGACAGAAATTAATAAACGCTGAGCTTGCTCCTCGGTTAATTGGTTAACTAACCAGTGAGCCGTGCCGTCTCCGGCCAGCAAAATCACCTCGTTAGCGCGCTCCAGCAAGCGGTGCAGATTTAATATATCAATGGTTTCATCAGCCTGCGTCTTAAGCGTTAGCACATCATGCCCTTGCTGCTGCAACCAGTTTTGATATCGGGGCTGCCAATGTCGAGCGCGTCGACTGGCGCCATGTTCGATTAACAAGATCGTCATACGGGCTTCTCGATCAGCCAGTGTTGGTAACGACCTAATTCTTTAAACGGCGATTGCTGATTGTATTTAAGTTCCAGCTCCAGTAGCTCGTCAAAACGCTGCTGATCTTCGATATCGCGCAAATAATCATGAAAACAGCGCACACCGGTTTGTTGTGTTACGTTCAGGCCGGCCTGCTTTAACCAGCTTAAAACTTGTTCAGGATCATGCGGCGTTTGCGGGCTCAAACGCACGGTTTTCTTTACTTTTAAGCCGCGAGCAATGTAATCAAAGTTACCATATACCGCATTTGCCATCAGTTGTGCATTACGATTATAAAACATCAACGACAGCACCCCACCGGGCTTCAACAGCTCTGATAATTGCTGGACAGCCTGTTGTCCATCCTCTACCCATTCAAGCATGGCATGGCACAAAATCAAACTGAACTGCTGTCCGGGCAATTGACCCGGTAACTCGTTAAGCGGTGCAGCAATATATTGCGCAAAACGCCCTAAACTGAGTTGTTCGTGACGTTGCTGAGCCTCTTGCACCATTTCCAGCGATATATCGGTGTGAATGAGGTGATGCCCTTGCGCCAAAAACCATTCGTTTACCTGCCCCAGCCCTGCTCCAACATCCAAAACAGTGCGTTTTGGCCCGCTAATTAAAGGTAGCAAGTCTCGCTTAAGCACCGCCATGCGCAGTCGGCCTTTGGTACTGTCATAAATATTGCGGGCGAATTTTTTACTGATCCCGGTAAAGTCACCACGCTGCGCTTTCGGCTGGCCGTGCTTTTTATTTTTGGCCTGACTCACGCGGGGTTATCCACGTCAATGAATTCGACATCTAAATCAAACTGCTGTTGCAAGTGCTCGCCCAAAGCCTTTGCGCCGTATCGCTCGGTAGCGTGATGTCCGGCAGCATAAAAGGCGATACCCTGCTCTCGGGCACTATGAACTGTCTGTTCTGATACCTCGCCGGTAATAAACGCATCAACACCCAATGCCGCAGCTTGATCAATAAAGCCCTGCCCACCCCCGGTGCACCATGCTAACCGCGTAATCTGACGGTCCACCGGCACATAACAGGTCAATGGCCTTTGTAATCGTTGCGCTAACGCCTCAGCCATTGCATCGCTTGATTGCGGAGCACAACGACCAATAACCAGCGCACAAGCAGGATCATACGCATCAGCGGGTCCTTCAATCTGCCAATCCATGAGTTTAGCAAGCTGCGTGTTATTGCCCCAATCCGGATGAACATCTAAAGGCAAGTGATAGGCTAACAAGTTAATCTCGTGCTGCAGTAAACGTTTAATGCGCCGTTGTTTCATACCAACAATAGCCTGGGGCTCATTCTTCCAAAAGTAGCCATGATGAACCAACAGTGCGTCCGCGTTTGAGCTAACAGCATGTTCAATAAGTGCCTGACTTGCAGTAACGCCGCAAACAATACGCTCAATACGGTCACTGCCCTCGACCTGAAGGCCATTAGGACAAAAGTCGCGGATTTTATCAGCGTTCAACTGCTGATTTAAATAGGCCACTAATTCATCACGATTTACTGCCATACGGCGAACTCCCGATAGTTGTTGTATCGATCTAATACGGTTATCCGATAAATTCTACCCGAAATTAGACAATAATCCGAAAAAACGGTATAAACAGTGGTGTAGCGTAATTTTTGCACGAAAATGTTATTTAATTTGAGACCGAATAGGAATCGTTGAATGAGCAAACTTGACAAAGATAAAGTACTTGCCGAGTACGAAGAAGCGTACAAGAAGGCGCATGGTAAAAAGCCGACTATCGAGGCAAGTAACGGTTGGTATAGTGTCGATGGTGGCAAAAATGTGCGCCTGGCGCAGCTAGCGGAAGAAGCCAAGACCTTAGCCGGCGGTAAGACTGCAGAGAAAAAGGCACCTGCGAAGAAAACCGAGAGCAAGAAGCCAGCGTCAAAAGCCTCAACGGCTAAGAAACCAGCCGCAAAAAAAGCCCCGGCGAAAAAACCGGCAGCTAAAAAGTCATCAGCTAATGGTGGCTTAACGGCAAAAGAATTGTGGCGTCAAAAACTCGAGCAAGATGCAACCGAGTGTCGCCTGCCGAGGGGATCAGCCTAATAAATAAAGGATCGTGCCGTGAGCACAACCTAAAGGACGTCGGGATTTTTCCCGGCGACCTTGTCAATAGGGACCTTAATTTTGCGGTAGCGATACACCAGAAATTGATTACGCTTTAGATACACTTTCTCAGTACCAAAGTCTGCCTGGCTCACAAGGTAGCGCCCGTCATTAAGCTCTTCTTTTACAATACCCAGCTTTCCCGCATGTTCTCCACGTTTTACAAACACGGTTTGCCCGTTAATTCTGGGGTTGTTATAAGAAAATGTAGGTCCGCTCATGTTCTCTGCTATTCCTCTGGGTACAGACTGCTGCGCCATTATACTCAGGTTATCGGCAGTGAACAGCGGATCTTAACGTTTGTCGGCCTAGCGTTTGCCGATATAGAGCGTTATTTCACCCACTGGAATACCGAGTTTGTACATTTTGGTACGGTTGATCATGTTGTCTTCGTCGATCAAGTACATCCAGTCATCCAGGCTCAATGCCATCGTGCTACCGTCGTCCATGGTAACGTTAAGCACATATTGCCAGTTAAGTGCATTACCCGCTGTTGTGCCAACCGCTACGCCTTCAACGTCGCTAGCTCGCCCTTCGTAGGTATTGGGACCGGTTTTGGTTAGTTTCCATATCCGTTCCTGAGTGCTGCCGTCAGCGTAATAGAATTGCTCGTCCAACGTACCTTCGTTGCCATCCCAGGTGCCGACCATCTCGACCCGAAAGCGTTGAATAACATCATCCGAATAATCTTGCACCGTTCCGTAGGCAACCAGTTCACCACTAAAAAACTCTTCCAGTTGCAACTTGGGTTCCCGCCCCTGGTAATCATCGATGCTGGTAGAGCAAGCTGTAAGCCCAAGCGTGGTTACAAAAATAACAGCAAAACGTTTGAATAACTGACTCATGAGGATGCTCCTGTTAGCTCATCACGCTCGTCTTCATAGCGCGACTCGGGCGATAACCAAATCGCTAAAAACTGTTCGGTAAAGGTAGAATTCTCGATTGTTCCCAGCAACTTATCGCCTTGGTAAAAGTCTGCATGACCATCTTCGTTTTCAACCAACGCCAGACAGTCCCCCTCTTTAATATCGGGCCAAATTTGGTTAAGCGTATCTAACCACTGTTGCTGCTCTTGGTGATCAAATCCGAGGCGTTGCCATTCTTCGGCTGTCTTATCAACCAAGTCCGCGACCTTGATGTCGCGTAGATAATCTAACACCAATGTTTTGCGCTGCTGTTTTCTTTGCTGCCAGTCAAAGTCGCCATTGGTCGTAAACAAGCGGGCATCGTAAACGTCCCAAAACAGCACACTTAAACGAGTTTCACCCACCTTCGTTTGCTCATCCGGCACCGCAACATCGCATTGACTTGCAAGCGCTAATGACGGACTCAAAACAGACATCAAGCCAACTACAAAACTTACATTAAGGAGTTTGTTCATAACACTAACCTCTCGTTGTCACCGGCTTTCAGCGCACGACAAAAAAACAACATAAACAAAGCCCAGACAATGGCATAGGTCACTACCAGCTGAATAACCGAATCACTGGTGCCGGCACCAAAACTGACGCCAACCCAGTAACTGAACGGGCCGGATATAGCTCCTGCCAATGCCGCTATTGCCGGTTTTTCGGCAAGCCAGTCTAACGACAGCGGTGCCATTGCAGCAAAGCCAACCCATAAGAACGCCAGCCACAGCGGGAACAAACCGCCGGTAAAGTCTATGGTGCCAAGACCCGTCGCTATAGCTTCGAGTAAAAGTCCCACCGCCAGTAATTGTAAAATAAGCCGTAATCGAATTTTTGCGACAAATAAACTGTAAACAATTTGCACAACAACCAAAGCCGCCGTCAACCAAATGTAGTCAGCCCGACCTGCAACCGCGGACATCCATAACACATTAAAAATGACAAATGCGGCAATCTTGTGCTTCAGTGAATCACTCATAACGCCCTTTACTTGCTGTTAACTGCACAACAGAAACGGATTCTTCTAGAAAGCCGCCCTGGCAATAACTAAAATAGTAATTCCACAAGCGCGAGAAGCGCTCGTCATAGCCCAATGGCTCCAGCTCAGCACGCTTGCTGTTAAAGGCTATTTGCCAACGCTTAAGGGTTTCGGCGTAACTCTTACCCATATCCTGAACGTTACGAACAACCATCTGAGTTTGCGTCTTGTATAACTGCGACATAAGCTGTATCGATGGCAAAAAGCCACCCGGGAATATATGTTTTTGAATAAAATCCACCGAGCGTGAATAACTGTTATAGCGCTGATCGGCTATGGTTATTGCCTGTAATGCCATGATGCCACCCGGCTTCAACCTGTCGTTACAGGTCTTAAAAAACGTCGGTAAATATTGTTTACCAACAGCCTCTATCATTTCGACTGATACCAGCTTGTCATACTGACCGGTTAGGTCCCGATAATCCTCTTTCAACAGAGTAATACGGTTTTCCAGACCTTCGGCTTTTACCCGTTGCTGAGCATACTGATATTGCTCTTCAGAAATGGTCGTGGTGGTCACGTGGCAGCCATAGTGTTTTGCGGCATAAATAGCCAAGCCACCCCACCCGGTACCAATTTCTAACAGGCTATCGGTGGGCTGCAGATCCAACTCACGACACAAACGATCAAGTTTTTGCTCCTGCGCTTGCTGCAAGCTGTCGTCTTCTGACAAAAACAACGCGCTCGAATACTGCATGTGCGGATCTAAAAACCGTTTATACAGTTCATTACCCAAGTCGTAGTGCGCGGAAATATTCTTTTTTGCTTGTTGCTTGTGATTGCGATTGGCCCAATGATTAATCTTATTAATTGGAAAGCTTAGCCAGGCAATACGTGACTCAAGCTTATCTAAAGCCGGTAAATTGCGGGCAAAGATCTGAATGACCGCGGTTAGGTCGTTGGTATCCCAGGTTTTATCGATGTAAAGTTCAGCAGCGCCAATACTGCCACCCACTAACAGTCCACGGTAAAAGCCCGGCTTTTTAACGTCGATCTCCGCACGCAGGTCGCTATGTTTTTGACCAAACTGGGCAACCATGCACCCTTGTTCTGTTAAAACCAGCGTACCGTACTGCAGATGGCTCAGTATTTTCATCGCCAGGCCGCGAAATAATTTGTCCATGCCTTTAAATTCAAAAGGTGCCGCTAGCGCACTTTCACCATTTGCCATGGTTTTTTTCCTCTTGTATAACTGCTCGTGTTAAAACACGTATCGTTTTAAATAAATTGTTTAGGGATGGCCATAAAATGGTGTGCGTTTTACAAACAGCTTAAGCGCCTGCCAGTAAATACCGCCGATAATTTTTGCTGCCATCACCGGTGTTGTTTTAATTACGCGCTTAATCTGTTCTCGGTTTAACGGCGAACGCGATAATTTCATACCGGCGACAAAGTCTTTTTGCTCGGTCTCTGCCGCAAGTTGTATAAAACAGTCGTCTTGCGGTGGAGTTATCTTCCAGCGGTAGGTCATATCCAGCGGGTTAAAAGGTGAAACGTGAAACGCTTTTTGCGTGGTTGCGTCTGGTTTGGCGAGATCCACCAAATAATAATGGCGTTCTAACCAAGGCGTGTTACTAACTTCAGCTAACATCATGGTGTACTCACCATCTTGTTGCAGGAAATAAAAGTTAACCGGACTGAAAAACAGCCCGAATGTACGAATGTTGCCCATAAAAAACACTCGCCCCTGCAACGTCTGCCCGGCAAGCTTAGACATTTTACTTAATGCCGCCTGCTGTAAATCGCCGGCTTCGTCCTTCAGGTAGTCTTTGCGCCTAAACCAAAGTGGCGCAAAACCTTTAGTCGAAAACCAAAGCGACTCGGTGTGAGCTCGCTCTAGCTCATCCAGTGCCATAAACCACTGCATAAAGCGGTAATTGAAGGTGTGTTGCGTGGGACGATAGCGTTGATGAAACACATCGCCCCAATAAATGCCGCTACTCAACGCCATCGTCATACTCGTTATTAATCGCTAAACTGGGGTCAATACGGTTAACCACGTCAATGGCACTGCGAACACCATCCTCATGAAAACCGTTATACCAGTACGCACCACAATAGTGCGTATGTCTTTGACCACAAATCTTATCTCTTTGTTCACGTGCACGTAGCGACGGAATCGAATATTGCGGATGATCGTAGCTGAACCGGCGAATAACCTTGGCCGGATCAATCGCTGCGGTATTGTTAAGTGTTACGCACAACGTTTGCTCGGTACGCAAACCCTGCAGAATATTCATGTTGTAAGTAACCGAACTGGGTTTGCTCGCCGCGTCACCCTCCGTGCGCAGCAAGTAATTCCAACTTGCCCAGGCCAGCCGTTTTTTCGGTAATAGTCGGGTGTCAGTGTGCAACACGACGTCATTGGGCTGATAATCGATAGCGCCGAGTATCTCCTGCTCATCATCACTGGCATCGCCTAATAGCCGCAATGCCTGATCACTGTGCGCAGCAATCACCACTTCGTCAAAATATTCGCTTTTACCATCGCTAAATTTAATCTGCACTTGTTCTTGCTGGCGGATGACTTGGCTAATTTCGGTCGAAAGATGCAGACGCTCGGCATAAGGTTTAGTTAGTGCCGGGATATATGACTTAGAGCCACCGTTAATGGTATGCCACTGCGGACGGTCGGCAATATTTAGCAAGCCGTGATTTTTGAAAAACCGCAAGAAGAAGCCTAACGGAAACTGCTCTGCATCCTCGATGCTGGACGACCAAATTGCCGAGATCATGGGTAGCAAATATAGACGCGCAACGTCGTCTGACACCTTAAGCTCGCCTAAAAATTCACCCAGTGTTTTCTGATCAACGTCTTCGCCGTTCTCTAGCGCGGCCTTAGCGGCGTTATTAAACTTAACGATACCGCTCAACAATTTGTAAAAGCGCGGCTTCAGCAGATTGCTGCGCTGCGCAAACAAGGTGTTGAGAGTATGGCCATTGTATTCAAGACCCGAACGTGGGTCAGTAACACTAAAGCTCATTTCTGTGTCACGCCAGTTAACCTGCAGTTCACGCAACAGGCGTTTAAAGCGCGGATAGGTTTTATCGTTAAATACGATAAAGCCAGTATCAACGGGCACTGCCTGGTTGCCAACCTTAATATCGACGGTGGCAGTGTGACCGCCGATGTAATCGTTCTTTTCAAAAACCGTAACGTCGTGCTTTTTACTCAAATAATACGCCGCGGTCAGGCCCGCGATACCACTACCAACAACTGCAATTTTCATTCGCTCAGTTATCCTTACTAAGAATTCTTTGCCATACGCCGTGATAAGGCGATTTGCATTCCTTGCGGCAACAACGACATAACCCGTAACATGCCACTAAATAATGCTGGAAAACCAATATCCCGTTTACCTTTTTCAATCCCCTTGCGAATCGCCTTGGAAGCAAACTCGACACTAACCCGCATTGGCATTTCAAAATCATTGGCGTCAGTCATGGGTGTTTTTACAAAACCCGGCGACACGCCAAGTACGTCAATGCCATAAGCTTCTTTTAAATCGACTTCTAACGTGCGGGTAATATATTGAATAGCGGCTTTGGAACCACCATAGGCCTGTGCTTTGGTAAATGGCAATAGCCGTGCCAGGCTACCGACAATGACCAACTTACTGCCCTCTGGCATCGCCGGCAACAAGGCTTCCACAGTATTCATGGTACCAAACACGTTTACCCGAAATACGCGCTCAAACATACCGGCATCAAACTGTTTTACGTCAAGGTATTCACACATACCGGCGCTTAAAATGGCCAGGTCGACACGTTCGGTATCGGCCAACGCCTGTTTAGTATTCTCTATATCAGTAATGTCGAAGCGCAGCGTTTTGATATTATCCCGATCAATATCGGCTAACTCATCCAATGCCTCTTGATTGCGTCCGCAAGCAATCACCGTATGCCCTTGTTTGGCATAATCTTGCGCCAGTTGATAGCCGATCCCGGAGGTGGCCCCTGTTATTAATATATTCATGAGTCCGTCACTAATCGGTTTTTGATTTTGTCGATCACATAGCCTACTAAGGGCACGTGCTCGTATAACATCGCGCCTAAGTCATAATGATCTTGCTGTTCGCGAATTTTTCCGTCCTCAAACTTTAAGTATGAGACGCCCGGCAGCACGATCTCCATGCCATTACCCAGTTTGGGATGGGCAAAACGCATCTGCCACAGTAAAAAGGCTTTGTCTTCGCCGACACATTCATCGTCAAAGGCAAAATGGCAGTATTCCACGTTTTCCATGGTGTGTTCGAAATACTTTTTAAGATCATCCAGACCCACCACCTGATGAATGGGGTCGGTTAAGCTGGCGTTGTCGTGATATAAGTCATCCAGCTGGTCCAGATTGTCTGTTTTAAACTCGTCATAAAACGACTTCAACTTATCGACTAATTCTTGGTTATCCATTTTTCACCTGCTTAAAAGTTGTTAAAAACCGTTCCCTAGCAGCACTATGGTCCACGATAGGTGCGGCATAATCCTGTTGATTGCGCTGCTTTAACCAAGGATGCGGCCAATGAATGTGTTTGGTCGGAACATCTTTTAACTCGTCTATCCATTTACGGATGTAGCTACCGTCGGGATCAAACTTCTCGCTTTGGCGAATCGGATTAAACACTCGGAAATAAGGCACCGCATCAGTACCTACCGATGCACTCCACTGCCAGCCACCGTTATTCGCAGGAAAGCTGCCATCGATCAGGTTTTGCATAAAATACTGTTCGCCTTTGCGCCAATCGATAAGCAGATCTTTAACCAAAAAGTTTGCCGTAATCATGCGCAATCGATTATGCATCCAGCCGGTCTGATTAAGCTGCCGCATACCCGCGTCGACAATCGGATAACCCGTACGTCCCTCACACCATCGTTTAAAATCACCTTCAGCATCACGCCAAGGCAAGCCCTGGGTTTGCTTCTGATAATTTTCGCCACGGCTCAGGCGCGGTTCAAAAAACATCAGGTGTTGGTAAAATTCGCGCCACGCGAGTTCAGTTAGCCAAGTATCTGCGCCCTTTTCTAAGCCGTGAGGAAAAGACGGCGAAAGCGACTGTAGATTACGTGCCAGCGTTTTAGGCGACACCACGCCAAGCTCAAGGTAAGCCGACAGTTTTGACGTGCCCTCGATAGCAGGTTGGTCGCGCTGCTCGTGGTAGTCAGCGAGGCTATGACCGACAAACTGACCAAACTTACTCAGTACGCTCTGCTCGCCCACAGGCCAATCGCTACTGGTGTCGGTGCAAGGTGCAGGACAGTCCGGGATTTGTGCCGTATCGCTAACCGTTGTTTGCTTTGCTGTTGGTTGAGTCAGTTGCCAATCGGTATGCTCTGCTAATACCTTGCGCCAGGCTTTATTAAACGGCGTAAACACTTTGTAGTAATCGCCCTGCTGGGTTTTCACCTGACCCGGCGGAACCAATAATAATCCGTGCTTTACTGTTGTCGTGACATCGTGATGTTTTAAAGCAACCTCAACCGCCTTATCACGACGCGCCTCATGGACCGGGTACTCGGCGTTAAAATAGACTTTGTTAATTTCATTTTCAGCGCAGAAATCAGAAATAATAGAGCCTGATTGAGAAAATGTATCATGACACTTAACTTTTAGTAATACCCCGCTTGCCGCTAAATCTTGCTGTAACTGCTGCAGGTGACGCCATAGCAAATCAGTTTTTCGGGGTGACCAAAAATGCGTATCGACAAAGGTTGTTTTGGGGAATAGATATAGTGCGTAAACTTTGTCGTGCTCCGCACAGGCTTGCGCTAACGCCGGATTATCCTGAATTCGCAAGTCATTACGAAACCATACCAATGCTGCCATAATGACTCCTTTACAGTCCGTAACGTAGCTTTAAATCTTCAGGGTATGGCTGGATATACCACTGCTGGGCTAGATAGTCGTTGGGAAACTCGCGCAAATAATGGCGGATTAACGTCAGCGGCGCCATAATCGGCAAGATGCCATCGTGATACTGCAATATCATCTCTGACAATTCCTGTTTTTGTTGTGCGCTAAGCTGGCCTTTAAAATAGCCCTGAATATGCTGCAACGTATTAGTATGGTTGCGCTTAGAAGCAGGCTCCGACAGTGCCTGCATTACGTCAATAATGTACTGTTGAGCGAAGGCTTCGTCTATTTTTTCAGCCTCACCCAAACGTTTACCAAGCTCGCGATAAGCCGGCTGATCATGCGCTAAAAGCAGCAGCTTACAGCGGGTATGAAAATCCAGTAGTGCTTTCTTGGTTAGCGGCTTTGGCAACGCTTGCCAATGACCATAAACCCATACGCGCAGGATAAAGTTTTCACGCAAGTGCGGGTCGTTGAGCCGGCCGTCTTCTTCCAGCGGCAATGCCGGATTAAGCTCGCGCAAACGCGCAGCAAAAATACCCATCGCCTCTTTTTGGGCATGTCCTGTATCCGGGTCATAGAGTTTTACCCGCTCCATGCCGCAACTCGGTGACTTTGCGCACAGCACGTAACCGCTCAACTGTTGTGCTTTGAGTTGAATTTTATCCGCAAAATCGCTTAACTTCTGGGTAACGTTGGCACCCGTTTTCGGAATTACCGCATGGACGTCGTTATCGTGCTTTTCCAGACGGATGGTTGGCCGTGGAATCGGTAAGCCGATCCCAACTTCAGGGCAAAAACGTACAAACTCGACATGACGCGACAATTCGTCATCGCAAAAGGCCGAACGTTTATGGCCGCCATCAAAACGCACTTCATCGCCTAATAAACAGGCGCTAATACCCACGGTTAATTTTTTTGTATTCATCAGTTACGTCCAGTATTTACTGCTCCAATAAACCTGTCCTTTATAACGTATTACAGTGAAGAAAAGTTTGCCGATTAACAAATTATTCAGATCCAACTAATTGTGCATTGCGTAACACTTTACAACTCAATCAAAACAATGGCAGTTAGGTAATATGACGCAGTACGAAGAACTACCGCTATTTCCTTTGACAGCTCATGTGCTGCCGGAAGGTCGTTTACGCTTGCGCATTTTCGAGCCACGTTATACCCGTCTGGTGAAACGCTGTATGTCGGAGCAATCCGACTTCGCCATTTGTATGTTTGACCCAAACCAGAGTAAAGAAGCTGAAAATTATATTTTGCCGTTCGGGACGGCGGTCCAGATCATCGATTTTGAAATGCTGGATGATGGCTTTTTAGGCATTACCGTTGAAGGTAAAGACCGGGTTCATATACACGACCACCACGTCGAAAGTGATGGTTTAAACCTGGGTCACGTTGAGCGCCTGCCTGCCTGGCCAAATAAAGCGCTTTCTTCAGACAAAATTGTTCTAAAAGAGCGCCTGGAAGAGATCTTTCAGGTCTATCCGGAACTGGCTAACCTCTACCAGGACGAGCGTTTTGACGAGCTTAGTTGGCTTTGCCAACGCTGGCTTGAGATATTGCCGCTGGACGTACACGCCAAACAACAACTTATAAAGGCAGATAATCCTCTTGAGGTTTCTGAATATCTGCTACAATTAGTCTCGTAGTTACCATTTTTTTCTGACTTTGGTGATCCAGTGACTACAGGATTACGTTCATAGTAAGACAACACGCAACAAAAATATGCAGGTCTAATTATGCAAGTGATGTCAGAGAGAACTTCGCAACGGGGCGTTATGAATACAACCCAACAAGACACTGCCGAGAAGGCAGCTGAGCTTCTTGCTAAAGTAGCAGAGACTCGTAGCAGAGCTGCATTTAGTGAGTTGTTTAGCCATTTTGCTCCTAAGCTGCAGGCCTATGGCACACGTCAGTTTGGCAATGAGCAAACCGCGATGGATTTGGTACAAGAAACGATGACTAATGTCTGGCATAAAGCACATTTGTTTAAACCAGACCGCGGTTCCCCGTCCACTTGGATCTTCACGATCGCGCGCAACATTCGTTTCGATTTGTTACGTAAAAATAAAAAACGCAAGGACGATATCAGTGCCGACGAGCTTTGGCCTATCCTTGCTGAACAGAATGATAATTTGGATGACGGTTATGCCTTAGATAATGATGTACTAATGCAAGAAATCGCCCATTACTACGCTCAATTACCTGACCCACAACGGGTGGTGGTTGAAAAAATTTACATCGAAGGCAAGTCACAGCAAGAAGTATCGGATTCGTTAGGCATTCCGTTAGGTACTGTGAAGTCTCGTACCCGACTGGCATTGAAAAAGTTAAAAGAGCTGATTGTAGAACATGATTAAATCCCATCCTAGCGAAGCTATCCTGTATCAGTACGCGTCAGGTGACTTGAGTGCGGCTATGACATTAGTGGTTGGCACCCATGTTGATATGTGCTCGGTTTGTCAGCAAACCGTTTGTGAGATAGAACA
>Ga0208813_1000156_pt1 | contig 64459 bp, 57 predicted proteins | sample MalvireepMed_904_FD_184250 | JGI IMG/M metagenome (GOLD analysis project Ga0208813, IMG submission 184250) | Marine viral communities from the Global Malaspina Expedition - Malaspina viral metaG DeepMed_904 (SPAdes) (version 2) | ecosystem: Environmental > Aquatic > Marine > Oceanic | place... | reverse complement strand
GTGTGGGAATACGGCAGGTAACGCATCGTCTGCACGCGATGAAATAGTTAATTTAGGGCTTGTAAAACAGATGGTTAATGCGCTTTTTGGAGGATTTCGTCAGAATCGTTGCCGACCCTCTTGCTGGGCTCACCGCTCTGCTCATCGGGTAACTCCCAAGTGCCCTTTTCGGTCCATGGATCGTTTTCCGGAAACTCTTCGATATTGATTTCTGGCTCATCGTAGTCGGGCTGGAAGCGCAAATCGTAGTGCGCCGCCCTAACCATAGAAACCATCAGCAACATGGAAATCAACAGCAGCGGCACACCGCTCACAATGCTAGCGGTCTGTAGTGTTTGCAGCCCTCCTAAGAACAGCAGAGACATTGGCAGCAGGGACAGCGTGAAGGCCCAAAACAGGCGGTGCCACCGCGCTGGCTCTTTATCGAGCTTCTTTTCTGCGGCAGAAGAGAGAATGTAGGCAATCGAATCAAAGGTAGTGGCAGTGAAAATAGACAGCAGAATCACCACTGCTAACGTCACCAGCCAAGAGAGCGGCAGTTGGCTCAGCACCGCATAAAAGGCCGCATTAGCTGACTGATCGTTCATCACCTGGATAACGTCCAGCGTGCCTGAAAGCTGTAGGTAAAGGCCATAGTTGCCCAGGATGATGAAAAACAGCGCGCAGCCCAGTGAGCCAAAGAAAATTGATCCGGCCACCATGGTTTTGATGCGGCGCCCTTTCGAAATGCGCGCAATAAACAGACCCACGGTTGGCGCAAATACCAACCACCAAGCCCAATAAAAAATCGTCCAGGATTGATGGAAACCGGTGTCTTCGAAGCCATTCAGATCACCGAAAGGCTCTGTCCACGTCGCCATTTGAACCAGGTTGCTGAGCATTAAGCCGATGGAGTTTAGGCCAGCATCCAAAATAAAGACGGTAGGCCCCATCACCAAGACAAACAGCAGCACGGCTAAACCAAGCCACATATTGATGTCAGACAGCATCTCGATGCCGCCCTTCAAACCGCGCCATGCACTTACCGCAAAGATCGCCGTAGTGCCTACCAGTACCGCAATTTGGCTGGTGGCATTAGGGGTGAAGGAGAACAGACCACCCAGCCCTTCATTGATCAGCGGTACCAGAATACCTAGCGACGTTGCGCCGCCGCCCAGCATGCCAAAAACAAATAGAATATCAATAATGTTGCCCAGCCAGCTTCTAGCCAGTTTCTCTCCTAGCACGGGGCGAATGGCTTCACTGATGCGTAGCACTTTATGTTTACGCACGTGCAGGAAGTAAGCCATGGGCAGTGCGGGTACAAGGTAGATCGACCAAGCAATAGGGCCCCAGTGGAACATACCGTAAGTCGCTGCCCATGCGGCTGCCTCTTCAGAGAAAGGCTCAATATGAAAGGGAGGATTCTGCAGGTAGTACATCCACTCGACCATACCCCAGAACACAACCGCCCCGCCGATGCCTGCTGCGAACAACATCGCGCCCCAGGAGAGCAGCGAAAACTCCGGCTCGGCGTCTACATCGCCCAGTTTGATTTGTCCTATATCGCTAAACACGATGTAGAACATAAAGCCCAGCGAAGCGACGCCCATGGCGAGATAGAGCACGCCAAAGTTAGTGGTCACGAAGCTTTGCGCTGCCATCACCCAGACGCGCCCCATCTCTGGAAACAGTATGAGCGGAAGCGTCACTGCAAGTAGCAGGCCCAAAGACCCAAAAAAGATAGGTTTATGGATATTAGAAAACACAGATGAGCGTTTAATGGCCGTCTCTCCATGGCACTTTGTTGGGAATTCTCTCGCCATAACGGCTTAGAGAATAGCTTTACAATAGTGTTACATGGAATAAACGTTGACTGCCAGAAGCGGCTTCTATCGTCGATCGTTTTTGCATATAAAAGCGCAACACAAAAAAGCCCAGCAGAGTTATCTGCAGGGCTTTTGCGACGCTAGCTTAAAGTATCTGAATGATGCTTTAGCGGTAATAAGCGTTTGTCGTGTCGGTATGGTCAGTCACGTCACGGATGCCTGCCAGTTCGGGGATGCGATCCATTAGCGTCTTCTCTACGCCATCTTTAAGCGTGAGATCCACCGCTGCGCACCCCTGACAACCGCCGCCGAACGCTAGAATCGCCACGCGGTCTTCTGTCAGCTCGACGAGCTTAATCTCGCCACCGTGAGCCGCCAATCCAGGATTGATTTCACTGTAGAGCGTATAGTTGATACGGTCTTCCAGCGGGCTGTCGGCATTCACCTTGGGCATTTTAGCGTTGGGTGCTTTAATCGTCAGCTGTCCACCCATACGGTCGGCATTAAAGTCGACAACCGCTTCCTCTAAAAACGCCAAGCTGTTTTTGTCGAGAAATACACCAATTTTCTCAAGCTCAAGCTTAACGTCGGTGGGCTCTTCTTCCCCAGGACGGCAATAGGCTAAGCAGGTTTCTGCATAGGGCGTGCCGGGCTGAGTGATGAAGATGCGTACAGCGATGCCTTCAACGTTCTGCTTTTCCAGCAGTTCCGCTAAGTAGTCTTGCGCACTGTCGGTAATGTTAATGCCGGGCGCTTCGATAGTCGTGGTCATAAGGGATGTTATCCTCCCGTGGTAGTGGCAAGGCCACATCACATGTCATTTGTCCCTATGGTAAGCAAAACCGCGTGCCGACACAATCCCGAGTGTTTTAGTCGGCTATTGCTCTCGCCTATGAGTGCGGCTAATAAGGATGCTGCAATAACTTCACGCCCACGCTTGCTGCCCTATGGGGCGCCCTTTGGTATGATAGCCGCCGCTCAACTAATGACGACGACGATAAAAATATCCTTTCTGACTGAGACGCTGGAGATTTCCCCCTGCCATGGCTGCTAGTGATTTGACTGCTTCCCTCACCCAACGCCTTGCCCAACGCATCCTGATTCTGGATGGCGGCATGGGCACCATGCTGCAGAATGCCCAGCTCAGCGAGGATGATTTCCGCGGTGAACGCTTCCGCGATTGGCCGTCGGATTTAAAAGGTAATAATGACCTACTAGCGCTGACCTGCCCGGATGTCGTCGCTCGTATTCACCGCGATTATTTGGAAGCTGGCGCGGATATCCTGGAAACCAACACGTTTAACAGCACCCGGTTATCCCAGGCCGACTATGGCATGGAAGACTTGGTGCCCGAGCTTAACCGTGAATCGGCACGCTTGGCACGCGAAGTGTGCGATGCGGTTGCCGCCGAGACCGATATCCCACGTTACGTGGCCGGGGTGCTAGGCCCAACGTCGCGCACGGCATCACTCTCTCCAGACGTTAACGACCCCGCAAAACGTAACGTGACGTTTGATGGGCTGCGGGAAAACTACTACGAAGCCGCTAATGCGCTGATCGAAGGTGGTGCCGATCTCATCATGATCGAAACTATCTTTGACACACTCAATGCTAAAGCCGCTATCTATGCGCTTGAAGAGCTGTTTGAGGATCTTGGCCGCCGCCTGCCGGTGATGATCTCCGGCACGATTACCGATGCCTCCGGGCGCACGCTTTCCGGGCAAACCACAGAAGCCTTCTGGAACTCCGTGCGTCATGCCAACCCGCTCTCTGTGGGTTTGAACTGTGCGTTGGGTGCTGAAGAACTCCGCCCCTATTTAGAAGAGCTCTCCACCAAAGCCGATACGTTTGTGTCTGCTCATCCCAATGCGGGCTTGCCCAATGAGTTTGGTGAGTACGACCAAACGCCTGAAGAGATGGCCGCCATCGTCAGCGAGTTTGCCCAGAGTGGTTTAGTCAACATTATTGGTGGCTGCTGCGGGTCAACGCCTGAACATATCCGTGCCATTGCCGATGCCGTGCGCTCTATGGCGCCCCGCAAAATACCCGAGCGCAGCAAAGCGTGCCGCCTGTCAGGTCTTGAGCCGTTTAATATCGAAGCCGACTCCCTGTTTGTTAACGTTGGTGAACGTACCAACGTGACTGGGTCGGCACGTTTTAAGCGCTTGATCGTTGAAGAAGATTTCACCACGGCGCTGGAAGTGGCCCTAGAGCAGGTTGAGAACGGCGCGCAAATTATCGACATCAACATGGATGAGGGCATGTTGGAGTCGAAGGAAGCCATGGTACGCTTCCTGAACTTGATTGCGGGCGAGCCGGACATTGCCCGAGTGCCGATCATGATCGACTCCTCGAAGTGGGACATCATTGAAGCAGGATTAAAGTGTGTTCAGGGCAAGGCCGTTGTTAACTCTATCTCTCTGAAAGAGGGTGAAGCCGCCTTCCGCGAACAGGCCACGAAATGTCGCCGCTTCGGTGCCGCCATTGTTGTTATGGCCTTTGACGAAGAGGGCCAGGCCGATACCTTTGCCCGCAAAACTGAAATCTGCGAGCGCGCTTACCGGCTGTTAGTGGACGAAATTGGCTTCCCGCCGGAAGACATCATCTTCGACCCGAATATTTTCGCCATCGCCACGGGTATCGAAGAGCACAACAACTACGCCGTCGATTTTATCGAAGCCACCCAGTGGATTCGTGAGCACCTGCCCCATGCCATGATTTCCGGCGGTGTTTCCAACGTGTCGTTCTCGTTCCGGGGTAACAACCCTGTTCGCGAAGCGATCCATTCGGTGTTCCTCTACCACGCCATTCGTGCCGGACTCACCATGGGTATCGTCAATGCGGGCCAGCTCGCGGTCTACGACGACCTGCCCGCCGAGCTGCGTGAAGCGGTAGAAGACGTCGTGCTCAACCGCCGCAGCGATGGCACCGAACGCCTTCTCGATATTGCCGACAAGTATAAAGGCGATGGCAGCGGTGCCGCCAAGAAGGAGGATCTGGAGTGGCGCAACTGGCCGGTTAACAAGCGGATTGAGCACGCACTGGTCAAAGGCATCACCGCCTACATCGAAGAGGATACGGAAGAAGCACGTGCCCAGGCAGCCCGCCCCATCGAGGTGATCGAAGGCCCGCTGATGGACGGCATGAACGTGGTGGGCGACCTGTTTGGCGCTGGCAAAATGTTTCTGCCCCAGGTGGTCAAGTCGGCTCGCGTTATGAAACAGGCCGTGGCCTACCTGATTCCCTATATCGAAGCGGAAAAGAGCGAAGACACCCAGGCCAAAGGCAAAATTGTCATGGCTACCGTCAAGGGTGATGTACACGACATCGGTAAAAATATCGTCGGTGTCGTGCTGCAGTGTAATAACTACGAAGTGATTGACCTTGGCGTGATGGTGCCCACCGAAAAAATCCTCCAGGCAGCCATTGAACACAAAGCCGACATCATCGGCCTTTCCGGGCTGATCACCCCGTCGCTGGATGAGATGGTGCACGTGGCCAAAGAGATGCAGCGCCGCGGTATGAACCTGCCGCTGCTGATTGGCGGTGCCACCACCTCAAAAGCGCACACGGCAGTTAAAATCGAACCGCAGTACGAGCACCCCGTTATTTACGTGACGGATGCTTCCCGTGCGGTAGGCGTGGCCGGTAAGTTGCTGGCCCCCAATTTGAAATCTGCTTACGTGGCCGAGATTCGCGAAGAGTACGAAAAAGTACGCGAGCGTAATGCCAAGCGCCGCCCGAAAGCCGCCGACCTGGATTACACCCAGGCACGTAAACGGCGCTTTCGCACCGACTGGAATAGCCACACGCCGACGAAGCCGAACACACTTGGCCTGATGACGTTTGACGATTATGACCTTGAAGAGCTGGTAGAACGCATTGACTGGACGCCTTTCTTTATGAGCTGGCAGCTCACCGGGAAGTATCCAAAAATCCTCAATGACGAAGTAGTAGGTGAAGCCGCACAGAACCTATTTGCCGACGCCCAAGTGATGCTACGCAAACTGATTGACGAAAAGCGCGTGCAAGCGCGCGGCGTGATTGGTTTATGGCCCGCTAACAGCGTGGATGACGATGTCATCGAAGTTTACGCTGACGAAAGCCGCACCGAGGTAGTCGAGCGCTTACACCATATTCGCCAGCAAACCACTAAAGGTCGAGATGGCATCTGCTACAGCCTAGCCGACTTTATTGCTCCTAAAGAGAGCGGTAAAGCGGACTGGATTGGCGGCTTCGCGGTCACCACTGGCCACGGTGTCGATGAGCTATCCAAAGCCTATGAAGCGGCCGGCGATGACTACAACGCCATTATGGTGCAGGCGCTTACCGACCGCTTGGCAGAAGCCTTTGCCGAGCGGATGCACGAGCGGGTGCGTAAAGAGTTCTGGGGCTATGCGCCCGAAGAAACGCTGGATAACGACGCGCTGATTGCGGAGAAGTACCAAGGCATTCGGCCAGCGCCTGGCTACCCGGCCTGCCCTGACCATACCGAAAAGGCAACGCTATTCCGCCTGCTTAACGCTTCGGAAAATACAGGTCTTACGCTGACTGAAAACTTCGCCATGTGGCCGGCAGCGGCCGTGTCGGGCTGGTACTTTTCGCATCCGCAATCCAAGTACTTCTCTACCGGCAAAATCACCCGCGACCAAGTTGAAGTGCTTGCCGAGCGTAAGCAGATGCCGCTGGAAGAGATGGAACGCTGGCTGTCGCCGGTACTCTCTTACGACCCCAGCTAAACCGTTCTAACGAATGTCGCCAGTGGTTCATCGCCAGGGAAAGGTCATGCGTTTGGCCTTCCCTATTATGTTGGGCATGCTCTCCCAGAGCGTGCTCAACCTGATTGATGCTGCGCTGATCGGCCATCTAGGCCAAGAGGCTCTGGCGGGCGTAGGCATCGGCGGTTATGCCATGTTTATGATGACGGCACTGGTCTTTGGGCTCTCCTCCAGCGTGCAGTCGCAAACCGCCCATGCTTCAGGTGTTGAAAAAGCTTGCACTGACCAGCCATTCACTACCCAGCCGCTTCGAGCTGGATTAATGATTAGCTTAGCCATTGGCCTGCCGCTCTCATGCCTTGCTTGGTGGCAAGCACCAGCCCTCATCCAACTGATCGCGCCCTCGAAGGAGGTAACGCAGATTGCCCTTGAGTACTTCCGCTGGCGCGTTGTAGCGCTCACGGTGATTGCGCTGACTCTTTGCCTGCGCGGCTACTGGAATGGATTGCAGCAGACGCACCTTTATCTGCGTATTATCGTGTTCGTGCATGTTGTGAACGTCGCCCTCAGCGCGGCGCTGATTTACGGTGTTGGATGGTTACCAGCATTAGGCGTGAACGGCGCCGCTATCGGCACCACTCTGTCGCTTCTGCTCGGGTTATTCATCTGGGCTGTCATTACGTGGCGACAATGCCCTCCGCTAACTCGCCTCTTGCCTCCATGGCATGGCGTGAAGGTTGCTCTGAAGCTCGCGCTTCCCCACTCGCTACAGCAGCTATGGTTTGCCGCAGGCTACGTGGTGCTGTTTTGGCTGCTGGGCCAGTTAGGTACATCCAGCGTGGCCGTGGGCCATGTGCTGGTGAATTTATCTCTCTTACTGATTTTGCCGGGAGTCGGCGTTGGCGTGGCCGCCATGAGCCTTGTAGGCGAGGCCCTAGGCCGCGACGATCAACAGGCCGCCCACCGCTGGGGCATTGACGCGTTAAGTGTTGCCGGTATGCTGCTGACTGTTTTAGCGTTACCCATGCTTGTTATGCCCGAGCCCATTTTAAGCATCTTCTTTACCGATGAGTCGCTGGTGCAGTTGGGGAGACTGCCGCTGCAAATCACCGGCTTGATGATTGTGCTTGATGCTGCCGCGCTGGTGCTGGCGCAGGCATTGATGGGCGCAGGTGCGCAGCGTACCGTCATGCTGCTGACGCTGGGCATGCAGTGGCTACTCTTTTTGCCGCTGGCCTGGTGGGTGGGCATTTGGCTTGGCTATGGCCTTGTCGGTGTATGGTTGTCGCAGCTCTTTTACCGGCTACTCAACTCCAGCAGCTTTTTGTGGGTATGGCAGCGACGCCGCTGGCTAGCCCACGGCTTTAAAATTGACGCTTCTAAATAGCATTTAACGATAAAAAGATAATTATATATTCTTTTGTAGAATATGACGCCCGCGTTAAGGTGACGGTACATTACCGTCCGTCTCGACGTGACCATTTCGCTTTTAGCAGGATCGTGCCCCATGTACCGTTATGATATTCACGACCAAACGCTGGTTGACGAGCGCGTAGCTCAGTTCCGCGATCAGATGGAACGCTACCAAGCTGGACGTTTGGGAGAAGAAGAGTTTCGCCCGCTACGGCTGCAAAACGGCCTGTATATTCAAAAGCACGCGCCGATGCTGCGCATTGCCATCCCATACGGGATGCTAGCAGGCGCCCAACTGCGTGCACTGGCCGATATCACCCGCCGCTACGACCGCGGCTACGGTCATTTTACGACGCGCCAAAACCTGCAGCTCAACTGGCCTGCGCTGGAAGACGTGCCAGATATCTTAGCTGAGCTGGCCAAAGTACAGATGCACGCTATTCAAACCAGCGGCAACTGCATTCGTAACACCACTAGCGACCAGTTTGCTGGTATTGCCAACGATGAAGTGGAAGACCCACGCCCCTGGTGCGAGCTTATTCGTCAGTGGTCTACCCTGCATCCGGAATTCGCCTATCTGCCACGCAAATTCAAAATTGCCGTGAGCGGTGCTGCCCAAGATCGCGCGGCTATTCAAGTGCACGATATTGGCCTGCGCCTGTGGCGCAACGATGACGGCGAGCTGCGCATTAAAGTGCTGGCCGGTGGTGGTCTGGGCCGCACGCCCATGATTGGCGATGTGGTGCGCGAAGACCTGCCCTGGCAGCACCTGCTGACGTATCTTGAAGCCTGCGTACGGGTTTACAACCAGTTCGGCCGCCGGGACAACAAGTTCAAGGCGCGCATTAAGATATTGGTGAAAGCGCTAGGCATTGAAGAGTTCCGCCGCCGGGTTGATGAAGAGTGGGCCTACCTGAAAGATGGCCCGCAGACCCTTAACCAAGCAGCGGTCGAGGCAGCCAAGGTGCACTTCCCTGAACCCGAGCGTCGCCCGGTAGCAGCGAGCGCCACGGAAGATTTCGACAAGCTACGCAGTGAAAACCGCAGCTTTGCGCGCTTTGTGACCAATAACGTGACCGACCACAAAGTGCCGGGCTACAAAGCCGTCACGCTGTCGCTGAAGCGCCGTGAGCACGCACCGGGGGATGTCACCGCTGACCAGATGGAAGCCGTTGCTGATTTGGCTGACCGCTACAGCTTTGGTGAAGTGCGTGTTACTCACGAGCAGAACTTGGTGCTATCAGATGTGCCGGTTGACGAGCTAGAAGCGCTGTGGAAAGAGCTGGACGCGCTCGGCATGGCCAACCCCACGGTTGGCACGCTGAACGACATTATCTGCTGCCCCGGTGGCGACTACTGCGCCCTTGCCAATGCGGTCTCTATTCCAATTGCCCAGGCGCTTCAAGAGCGGTTTGAAGACTTAGACTTCCTTTACGACCTTGGCCCGCTGGACCTGAACATTTCAGGCTGCATGAACGCCTGTGGTCACCACCACGTCGGCCACATTGGTATTTTGGGGGTCGATAAGAAAGGCGAAGAGTACTACCAAATCTCGATTGGCGGTAACTCCACCGATGATGCCTCACTGGGTAAAATCTTGGGCCCCTCTTTCTTCCGTGAAGACGTGCCGGGCGTGGTTGAGAAAGTGCTGGAAGTCTACGTGGCCGAGCGTCACGAAGATGAGCGTTTCTTGGATACTTATCGCCGCATTGGCCTAAAACCCTTTAAGGAGCGTGTTTATGCCCAGCAATGACACCCAAACCGAAGTGGTTGAACAACCCCCGGTTCATGTAGATCATTTAATTGAAAACGGTGAGCTGGCCGCTGAAAATGCCTGGTGTGTCTCATACGATGCCGAGGCGCTACCCGAGCAGCGCCCTGCGTTTGTTCCACTGGCGCTATGGCAGGCGAACCAGGACGACAACGAACTCGCCCCCCTGCTCACGAGTGACACTGAACTCACTACCGAGCTTGGCAGCACGTTGAAAGGCGCTTCTGCCATTGCCGTAGACTTTCCGGCATTCACCGATGGTCGCGGCTACACCATCGCTCGCCTGCTGCGCGAGCGTTATGGCTATACAGGCGAAATTCGTGCGGTTGGCGATGTGCTGGTGGATCAGTTGGATTACATGCGCCGCTGTGGTTTCTCCGCCATGGCACTGCGTGATGACCAGCATCCAGAGGATGCCCTTCGCGCTCTGAACGCCTTTAGCGTACGTTACCAAACCGACGTTGAAGAGCGCCAAGCGCTATTTGAAAAGCGTTTAACGGCTAGCCATTAAACCGCTCTACTGCACTACAAACGCCGACAGGGGCCAGCCCTTGTCGGCGTTTTTGGTTTAACCACGCCGTTTCTGCTGGCGCTCGCGATTATTGGCTTTGGCGCGATCACTTTTACGCAGCATCACCCAGGTTGCGCCTAATCCCCCTTCGGAGGGCTGAGCCGATACATAGGCTTGCACCTCATCAAACTGAGTGAGCCACTTGGCAATATAAGAGCGCAGTACGTTGGCCGGGCTATCCAGCTCCCGCCCACGGCCGTGAACGATTAATACCGAGCGCAGGTCGTGCGCATAGGCCTCTTGGATGAAGGGAAACAGCATTCGCCGGCACTCTGCCAGCGGGCGCCGTAGCATGTGCAGTTGCGCCTGCACACTGTAGCCACCGTGCTTTAATTTATCGACGACCCCTTGTTGAATGCCCTCTCGGCGAAACTCAATAGGATCAAACGGGGGCAGCAGATCAACAAAGTCGTCGGATAAAAAATTACGCTCATCTAAGCGCTCTGCAGCGCTTTCACGTCTGGCCAGCTGGGCTTCTGAGGGCCGTTGACGTTGGGGGCCTGTGTCTGCACGGTTACGCTGGGGAAGTGGCTTCACATCGCCAACGAGTGCGCGGAAATCCATCTCATCACGAAGTGACTGGCTCATAACAGGCTCCTCCGATAGGGTCCGATGCTTAGTCTAATGCCTAAGCGACGATGCTTATCGTAGCAAAATCACCGACACTGCTTAAGACTTGTCTTACGGCGGTCAGTTCTTCACCCTAGATAGCCATTCGTTGCCTAGGACATCAGCATGATTTGGTTAAAGCGGTTAGTGGTAGTCTCGCTACTCTGCCTAATAGGAGTGGCCACTTGGCTATGGTTGACCATGCTTAGCCCATGGTTCTACGAACGCCCGGAAGAGCTGCCGGACATCGAACAGCGCACGCACCAGGTCTTTGTTTATGGCACGCTACGTTACTTGCCCATTCGATGGGTGGTGATGGGCACCTCAGGCTCGCCTAAGCCTGCCCGCCTAGACGGATTTGAACGCCAAGGGCTGGATCTTTCCCGCAACGCAGACAGTCATGTCGATGGCTTACTGCTGACCGTTTCGCCCGAGGCCTTGCAGCGGTTGGACCGCTACGAGCGGCTGGGCATTCGCTATGAACGCGTTGAACAGACACTCGCGGATGGTAGTACTGCCTGGGTATACGTGCGACTCCCCATGGTAAGTGAGCTCGACATCCACCCTCCTGCCCACCGGATAGCTCTGGTAACATACGACTAGTTTTTTGTGGCCGTAGAGTCCCACCGACGGTCGCCACCCCTACTGTTTAGGACACGCCATGAGTGAAGCCACGCCGTACGTATTAATTCTGTATTACTCCCGTTCAGGAGCCACTGCAGACATGGCACGCCAACTAGCTGCGGGCGTTGAAAGCATCCCTGGTATTGAGGCGCGCTTGCGCACCGTGCCAGCAGTGTCGCCAACCTGTGAAGCGGTGGATCCAGAGATCCCAGAGGAATGGGCTGTTTATGCAGACCTGGATGACTTACGCCACTGTAGCGCACTAGCGTTAGGTAGTCCGACGCGTTTTGGCAATATGGCAGCACCGTTAAAGTATTTTCTCGACACCACCAGTAGCCTCTGGATGAACGGTGCGTTAATTGATAAACCCGCCAGCTCCTTCACCTCCACGTCCAGCTTGCATGGCGGCCAAGAAAGCACGCTATTGACGATGCTGGTACCGCTACTCCATCACGGCATGGTGTATGCGGGCATTCCCTACAGTGAAACCGAGCTGCTGAACACTCAGCACGGCGGCACGCCTTATGGGGCTAGCCATGTGTCAGGGGCGCGCAGTGATCGCCCGGTAGACGAGCACGAACGGGCTCTGTGCAAGGCACAAGGTAAACGGCTCGCGAAACTAGCGCTGGCAATGCACAAGATACGCCAGGAGGAAACACCATGAGGCAGTGGTTAGAGGGGCTTGAGGAGAAACACGGGCTCGATAAATTAACTCGACAAGCACGACAGTTAGTAATCATCAGCTTTGTGCTGCTACTGCTACTGGTGATTTATCGTGGCTTCTTTGTACAGGGCGATACGTTTAACTGGCGGCCAGTCGTGGCGTTTGTGCTTCCACTGGTGCTGTTCTTGCCGTCTATTATTGGCCAGAGAGCTCGTGGGCACGCTTGGCTTGCGTTCGTCAGCCTGCTCTACTTCACCCAAGGCGTTATGTTAGCCACGTTACCGGGGCAAGGCATGCGCGGCGTTCTGGAGGCCTTAGTAGCTCTGGCGCTATTTACCGGCTGCATGGGCTATGCGCGCTTTCGTAGCCGCCAGCAGCGCCTTAACGGCTAATAAAACCAGAGCCAGCCACTCACGCCTGCTGCTACCAGCAACGCGCCAATCGCATAGCGCCTTTGTGCACGGTAAGCGGCAGGCTTTTCATCCGCTGGCGCGTTTGAAAAGCGCTTCATACCCGTCAGCATAGCGGGTACTAAGCGCTCGCCCTGCAGGGTATGCCAAACCAAACCCACCAGATGCAAACCAATCAATATCAGCAACAGGTCGCTATTCAACGAATGCAGCCGGGCCAGCACGTCACCTACTGATGGGCCCAAAAGCCCATACAGCGGCGCCTGAAAGAAAATATCATCGCTCAGAAATAGTCCGCTAAGCGCTTGAAAACCCAGTGACACTAGTAATAGCACCACCATCCATCCGCCTACCGGGTTATGGCTTGCATAGTGCGGTGCGCGCCGTGTTATCAGCGCTTTGGCGTACCCGGCCGCTTTCTTCGGGCCGTATAAAAAAGTGCTAAACCGAGCGTAGGGCGAGCCTACCAACCCCCAAATAAAACGAAATACCAACAGGCCAATAATGATGTAGCCTGACTGAGCATGCACTTCGATAGGAAATAAAAACGGTTGCCCCGTGGTTTTGGTGGTGTAAAACGAAATCACCACCGCCGCCAACAGGGACCAGTGAAACAAACGAATTAACTTATCCCATACGGCTATGCGTGTCGTGCGACTCTGCATCAAGCTATCCTCTAACGTCATACTGGTAGAGTTTCTCATTTATTGCTGTTTTCTCATAGAACGATTCAGCGCGCCTGCTAACGCTTTGCTACTGCTCTTATCGTTTGCAACCACAAACCGAACAACACTTGAGCTTTATCGGTAGACCAGCGAACATGACAATAATGCAACTTATCACTGCAAGGGAGCTTCACCGATGACACGAAAGATTGCCGACGTCAGGCGTGACTATGAGGGTGGGCGTTTAGAAGAAGCGCAAACCCCAGATAACCCGTTTGTCATGTTTGATGAGTGGTTCAGCTTAGCGTTAGAAAACGAGGGCAAAGATGGTAATGCGATGACGCTTGCCACGGTGGACAGCCAGGGTCGTCCTCATGCACGCGTTGTGCTGCTTAAGGGATTCGATGAGCAGGGCATGGTGTTTTTCACCAACTACCATAGCTATAAAGGCAGCGAGTTAAACAACGTGCCTTATGCTGCCTTGACGTTCTGGTGGCCCTCCTTATCACGCCAAGTACGCATCGAAGGCCCAGTGGAGCAAGTGTCTGCAGAAGAGTCAGACGAGTATTTTGCCAGCCGCCCGCGCGGCAGCCAGTTAGGGGCTTGGATCGCGACCCAAAGCGTGGTCATTCCAGATCGCAACTGGATTGAGGAGCGTCAAAAGCGCTTTGAACAGGCTTACGAAGGCCAGGATATTCCGCGCCCTATCCATTGGGGCGGCTACCGAGTAAATCCTGAAATGATCGAGTTTTGGCAAGGGCAACCCAGCCGTTTGCACGACCGCCTGCGCTATGAGCGCCGTGATGGCGGTGAGTGGAGCCGGTTCCGTTTAGCGCCCTAATCATCTAGCGCGACATGTCATTCAACAAATGGCCTGCCGGTATTCCAGCAGGCCATTTGTTTGAGCGTGGCTTAGGCTTAATCCGGCTGGCTCTCCAAGCGGTGCCGTTGCCACTCGCTGTCGGGTTCGTTTAGCCGTAACACTGCATCAATCACCTGCTCTTCCATGTTGTACCGACAGCGGAAGCCAAGGTGCTTCATCAGTGCCCGCATCGGGTGGTTATCCACCATGATCTTGCCGATCATTTCGAGCGTGCCGATGCTGGTGCAGTAGTCGATCATCTTCTTCATCAGCAGGCTGCCAATGCCCAGCCCCTGAAGATCATCCCGAATGATAATAGAGAACTCAGTGCGGATATTGTCTGGATCATTCCAAACCCTCACCACTCCCAGCATCTCCTTACTGCCATCATCGTGCTGATGCTCGGCAATAAATGCCATTTGCCGGTCATAGTTGATATGCGACAGGATGGAGAGGTCCCGCTGGGTAAGGTTCGACTTGTTGTGGAAGTAGCGAAAACGAATGCTCTCTTCCGATAGCTGGCGGTGGAAGGTAGTAATGAGCGGAGCATCCTCGGCGCGAATAGGCCGCACCTCCACCTGCCAGCCGTTATTGAGTGTGACCCACTCCCTGAGCTCTTCCGGGTAAGGCATGATCGCAAAGCGTGCGGGGTGCCCCAAATCCATCGCAAAATCGACTGCCAGCATGCCGTCACGGTTTAGCAGCAGCGGGTTGAGCTCCAAACCACGCAGATCCGTCAGGTCAGAGGCCATTTGTGACAGCTTAACCAGCAGTTGGCAAAGGTGCTGAATATCTCGCTCGGGGTCGGCAGAGTGCTCACGAATCAATGACGCCGCATGAGTGCGGCCCACTACATCTGAGGCGAGGCTCATATTGAGCGGCGGCAGCGCCACTTGGCGGTCGGCAAGTACGTTAACCTTGTAACCGCCAATACCGAAGACGATCAGCGGCCCAAACACGGGGTCCCGTGTGATGCCTGCACAAATTTGCATAGAGTGTTTGCCACGCTGCATGGGCTGTAAGCAGTACTCACGAATGGCGTGTTCGGGAAATTTCTCTTGTACTTTATCGCCTAACCGCCGCACGCCCTCAGCGACTTGCTCCGGCGTTTCCAAGTCTTGCAGCAGCCCAGCGGAAATTTTATGCGGGTGCTTGCGATAGCGATAAGGCCGGCAGTTACCCTCATGAACCACTTTCAGCGCCTTGGGCCCCGGAAAGCGCTCGGCGACCACCAAAGCCTCTTCTGGCGAGTGCACATAGGCGCTGGTGGCGGTAGGAATGCCGTAAGCCTCCAACACTTGCGCGGTTTCAGAGTGGGTGAGTGTCTGCCTGCCCTGCTCTTTTGCCTGCTTGATCAGTGCCCGGCATTCTGCACGTATTTCCGGGCTGGTAGAAAACGGCAGGCTGGGGGGGATTTCATGCAGCAGCGCCTGCACACGCTGGTAATCCACCATGTGCATAAACGCCTTCACTGCCTTTTCAGGCGAGGTATAGGTGGGAATCCCTGCCAGGTTGCAGACATGGCGAGCATTTAGCGCTTCTTTCAAGCCCATCCAGCTAGTGAGTAAATTACGCTTAAAGGTTTTACGGTGATCGATCAGCGCTTGGGCGGTGACCTGGGAAGGCGCTAACCTCGTGGGGGCATGCACTACCAGCACGGCATCCACATTAGGGTCAGCGGTGACGATTTGCAGCGCCTCCACAAAGCGCTCTGGCGTCGCGTTACCGCCTAAGTCCACAGGGTTTTCACCCGGCTTACTCATATCCACTTGGCTTTTATGCAGCGCCGCCTGGGTGTCTGGGCTGAACTCAGCGAGCTTGCCACCCGCGCTAATCAGCTTATCGATGGCCAGCATGGCAGGCCCAAGCCCGTTGGAAACAATCGCCAAACGGTCGCCGTGTAGTGGCTTCATGCGTGATAGCGTTTCAAGCGCATCAAGCATTTCGTCAGAGTCGTTTACCCGAACCACGCCCGCACGGGCGAAAGCAGCATCGAACACCACGTCGCGATTGGCGATTCCCGGTGTAGGGGGCATGCTGGAAATATCCGACTGCGGCGTGCGGCCGCTTTTGATCGCCACCACCAAACGGTTACGGGAAGCATCCCGTACGGAGGTCATAAAGTGCTGGGCATCCGTTACCCGCTCCAGATGCAATAAGATGGCCTGAGCAGGGGAAAACTGGTTCACATAGTCGATCAAATCAGGCAGCAGGACATCAACGCTGTCCCCTACGGTAATCAAATGGGAGAAGCCAACATCGCGACCCGCTGCCCAGTCGATCATCGCGTTGGCCAGCATCCCTGACTGGCCTAGGTAGGCGACCCTGCCGGCTTTAACCGGCTGGCTGGCGTAGGAGGCATTGAGCTTTTTGCCGGGCACAATCAGCCCCATACACTCCGGACCAAGCACACGAATGCCTGACTCCCGGGCAGCTTGCAGCATGCGTTGGCGAATAGAGCCTTTATTGTCCTCATCACGGTCAAGGTAGGCTCCACCAGAGAGCACCAAAGCTGCTTTTACGCCAAACTTTCCGAGCTTTTTAATCAGTTTGGGGACGCCCTCAATAGGCGAACACACTACTGCAAGGTCTGGCACTTCCGGCAGCTCATCAACCGTACGCACACAGTCAACGCCAAACACCGTCTCGTAGCCCCTCAGGTTAACGGCCCAGAGCTTACCTCTAAAACCACCCTCTTGAAGGTTGCCCAAAACCAAACCACCCAAGGACTCAGGCTTTTCAGAGGCACCGAACACGGCCGCCGAACGAGGTTCGAAAAAATGATGCAAAAAACGTGTGCTCACGAATGTGCCTCCCCTGGAGTGAATGACTACTGTGTACGACTTATTGACACTGTCGCGCAAGTCCCCGTGGCGATTAAGGTAGCTTTATTGTTATCGGAGCGCTTGCATGATCACTGCCTACCTTACCCACCCCGACTGCGCATTGCACCACATGGGGCCAGAACACCCTGAAAGCCCACTGCGGCTGGAGGCAATTCGTGCGCGCCTATCACTCTCTGGGCTATTGCAGCAAACCATGCAAGCCGATGCGAAAGAAGCCTGCGATGTGGCCTTGGCAAGAGTACACCCCCTTCGCCACCTAAATGCGCTGGAAAAGTGCCTTCCCAAAGAGGGGATTGTCACGCTGGACAGCGACACTATGATGAACCCAGATAGCCTAAAAGCCGCCCGAGTGGCCGCAGGTGCAGTCGTGCGTGGTGTTGACCAGGTGTTTAAACGCCAGGCAGATAACGTTTTTTGCGCCGTTCGTCCGCCTGGGCACCATGCAGAAGCTGCGGATGCGATGGGCTTCTGCTTTTACAACAACATTGCCGTGGGAGCCGCTCACGCAAAGGCCAAATACGGCGCTAAGCGCATCGCCATTCTCGATTTTGATGTACATCAATGTAACGGCACTATCGATATTTTTAAAAATGACCCCGAAGTACTGATTTGCACTAGCTTTCAATACCCCTTCTACCCGTGGCGTTACCTGCGCAGCGAATGGCAGAACGTAGTGAACACGCCGCTAGAAGTAGGCACGGCAAGTCAGGAGTACCGTCGCGTGATAGAGCATCAGTGGCTGCCCGCGCTGCACGCGTTCAAACCCGATCTCGTGATGCTATCGGCAGGCTTTGACGCACATAAAGATGACCCTATGGGCGACATCTGCCTAGAGGATGAAGATTTCTACTGGGTAACACACTTGGCTATGGAAATCGCGGCGCTCTACGCCGATAACAGAGTCGTGTCTGTGTTGGAGGGTGGCTACAACCCCACGTCATTGGCTAGCGGTGCCGAAGCACACCTGAAAGCGCTCTTGGGCCTGCCCTTCAACAATGTTCCCTAGCCGCACCCGCGGTTAGGGAGCTGTGGTACTATGCAGCCACCATGTTGGCCTCCATTCTACGTGACCGTTATGACCGCCACTTCTGAAGAGCACGCAGCGCTGCGCATCGCGTCAGGGCGCAAACCTTTTGTCGAGCCGTTACGCCTGGGCGAGCGCCTCAAGCAAATTCGCCTTGCCAATCAGTGGACGCTGGAAGATGTGAGCCAGCGCACCGGCATTGCTCGCTCCACGCTCTCCAAAATCGAGAACGATCAGGTGTCGCCGACGTTTAGCGTGGTGCAGAAACTGATTAGTGGTCTCAATATCGACCTGCCCCAGCTCTTTACGCCACCCAAACGCGAACGCTACACCATGGGTAGGCGCGATCTCACGCGGAAAGGAAAAGGGCAGTTGCACCCTACTCCCACCTACGAGCATGAGCTGCTGGGCCATCAGCTTGCGCAAAAGCGCATGATTCCGTTTAAAACCATCGTACGGGCGCGTAGTTTCGAAGAGTATCACCAGTGGGTGCGTCACGATGGCGAAGAGTTTTTGATGGTGCTGCACGGCGACATCATGCTTTATACAGAATTCTATGCGCCGCTGGTACTGGCCGAGGGCGACAGCATCTACTTCGATAGTGACATGGGCCACGCCCTAGTCTCTACCAGCCAAGACGATGCTGTCGTGCTATCGGTGTGTACCCGAGGGGATTTGGTTTAGCGCTAAGGTTGCTTACTACAAGCAGTTCGTGGGCTTCGGCAACCCAGCAATACGAGCCAAACGTTTCGGCGGGCTGCCGGGGAATAGGCTCATTAAATAGACCGAGCGCCCTTTTTCCTCGCCTAATGCTTGCTTGGTGGCTTTGACTAGCGGTCGCATCGCTGGTGCCATTTCATAGCGGGCATAAAAATCCCGCACCACGCGAATGAGCTCCCAGTGCTCCTCTGTAAGTGTTAGCTCTTCATCCTTAGCTAACAAATCGGCAACCCCCTCGTCCCAGTCCCCTTGTTCTACTAAATAGCCCTCAGGGTCGAGTTTGATTTGTTTATTAGCATCAAGATAACGGTATAAATTTTCATCACTCATTGATTTAGTACCATGACAGAATCTTAGTATGCTGCTCAGTCAGTTCGACAAAGCCTTCCATATCCACCAGGATTGCTTGGCTATTGAGCGCAGCTCCGCTTAAGCCGCGAGAAGCCGCATCCTCTTTTAGCACACACACGCTCACATCAGCCGCCGCATCCCAACCTTGCCAATCAGCATGCAGTAACGCCTGCACGGCATCTTCAATCAATAAAATACCATCGCCCTCCGCAACGATAGAGAGCATCTGCGCGGCTGCTTCGCTGTGCGGGGGCTTGTTCAGAATATGTAACATGTCGCTGCCCGTTTAAAAATTCATGACATAGGAGTGACGCTGTACCAATGCGGGTAAGGTATCGTCGGCCACTACCGTCGCCCCATCCACTAGTTGGGCTGCTTGCAAGTTCAACGCATCCAGCGCGCTTTGAGGCACTAGCAGCTGGTCGATATCATACATCTCCAGCATATCAATGATCGGTAGCGTTGCCTTTTGTCCTGGCGCACCGGCTGCCTGCTCTTTGAGAAGCGCCAGCACTCCCTGGCCAAGAAACAATAGACTAACCGTTTGGCCAAAAGCCGCAGCGACCAGCGCTACATCTAGCCCTTCTCTCAAGGCATTGGAGCTATAGGGGGCATGGCGAATAATCACTAGCCGTTCGTGTTCATGACTCATTGGGCGCTCTCTCTAGGCAAATGTGATTAAACGGTCACAACGCTGCTGAAGCGTCAGCAGTTGCCCTAACCCGGTTAACTCAAATGGCGCATCCAGATTAAAGTGCGCTTGCCCATGGCGTTTTGCCTCAGCTTCACTCATTACGCCACGGCGCAGCGCCGCTGCAATGCACACGTCCAGCATCACGCCATGCTCATGATGCAGCGCTATCCAAGCGTCGCGCATGTTGAGTTCATCCTGCAGAGGTGTCATTAAGCTGGAGGCGTTATGAATCCCTTCTTGATAGAAGAATACGCCCGCCACTTGATGGCCTCGGCTGATCACTGCTTTAGCAAAGCGCAGTGCCGAATGAGGTGCCGCACTTGTGTAGGGGGCACCCATGACTAATAAGCCGTACTCCATTGCATCATCTCGTGCCAATTCAACGAAAAAAAACAGACCCTACTGAGTAGGGTCTGTCATTGATGTCACTTCGATCAAGTGATCGCGTTCTTACTACCCAATCAATCGTTGCTCATGATGCCCAGAATAGACAGCAGGCTGACGAACAGATTGTAGATAGAAACGTACAGCGTCACGGTAGCGAGGATGTAGTTGGTCTCGCCAGCGCGGTGCACAATTTCGCTGGTTTGATAGAGAATCGCGGCAGACGCAAATAGCACGAAGCCTGCAGAAACCATCAGCGACAGCGCAGGAATGTTGAAGAAGATGCCTGCAACCATCGCCAGAATCAACACGATGGCACCTGCCATCAGGAAATTGCTGAGGAAGCTGAAATCTTTCTTCGTGGTCAACGCAACCGCAGAGAGGCCAATAAACGTCAGGCCGGTCATAGCCAGCGCATTCATAATCAGCGCACCGCCATTAGGCAACGTTAGGTACGCAGAAATAATTGGGCCCAGGGTAAAGCCCATAAAGCCAGTAAACGCAAAGGTCGACAGCAGTCCAACTGCGGAGTTAGCTGTTTTGTGAACCAGGAACATCAAGCCATAAGCACCGATGAAGAATACAAAGATATTCATCTGCTGGATGCCCATCGCCACTGAGGCACCCGCTGTAACTGCGGAGAACAGCAGCGTCATTGCCAGCAGCGCGTATGTGTTGCGTAACACCTTATTGGCGCTCGCACTACTCACCGAACTGTGTGTTTGCGTTCTTGCCATATTCGAATCGTTAAAAGCCATGTATCTATGCTCCCTAGTAGTCATACTATCAACGGACAAGCATGCCGTTACCTAGTTCCAGACGCAAGTCTTTGTCTTCCACGCAATTCGCACGTTTTTACGCATCTCCTCTCGGCATGCTTTAACTCCCACATCGACTTGGACACTACAATGCGCTTTAAAATCCCCACTCCCCTCTCAGTAACGGGTATTTCTACACTTTCTGCCCTTACCTTTTCCACCTTATTACTTTCCACAACGGTCTATGGCTATACCCCTAGCGGCAAAGACATCACTTACGGCCTGAATGGCGAGAGTTTTGAAGGTTATTTGGTCTCCGCTGGAGAAGACGCTAAAGGCAGCGTGCTCATCGTGCCTCAGCGCTGAGTAGCTCGCCCCTCAAACGGCAACCGGCTGCCAGCCTTCTGGCGAATAGCGCTCAAGGCCGTTATCCCCCATCCGGGTGAGCCACAGCCAGCGGTGGTTGATTAAATCGGCCACCACCGGCTGGCGTTCAATAATCGCTTCGATGCGTTCTCTGGGCGCGTCGATCACCACGGTTAAGCGCAACGGCTCGTGATGAAGCTTCTCGCCATCGCGCAGCGACTGCTCCGGCAGGCCAATGCGCAGTTGGGGCGAATTACCTTCAATAACGCCCACATGGCCACCCACCACTGAATGCAGCAGCTTATTGCCAGCGCCGTACAGCCCAGGCACCACGGTAGACGCGTAGTACTGCAGGTTGATCCAACTGGCCACCAGCATCGGTGCCATCATCAGCCCTTCTAACACCTTGCCTTCTGGATCTTGCTCTGGGTGGTAGTCGTGCAAGAACGCGCGCCCGTCCAGCGCTTTCCCTTGGGTACGCGCCCGTGGCGCTAAAATAAGCGCGGCGTTATTTACCAGCCCCCACTCAGGCCGTGGTTGCGACCAGTCGGCACCGCGCGTAGCGAAGGTTTTCAGGCGCTCAATAGGGTCGGCGTCATCCACCCCCAGGTCAGGTGCCCGCTCTAGACGAGTAGCCTCACCCGCCACGTGTACACCGCTTTCAAATGCGGCCAGCGCGTCTTCTAGCGCTTCGGGCATCTGCTCATCCCGATAGACGTGCACGCGGTCGGTGAGCGTGCAGTGGGTGGCGGCCAATACGTGAAAAGGGCTGGGCAACGTCATACCTGCGTGTTGTACGGCCTGCTGTACTTCTAGGTCGTTCAGCAGCGCAGCGGCCACTCGCGCATTCATGCCGCCGCCCTGCCCGCCGCAGGCCCCGCAGGTCAGCCCGGCGTGATGCGGGTTGTTTTCGCTTTGGGAGTCGTGGCCCACCAGCACCAGCAGCGACGCCGTGGGGGTTCCCAGCAGCGTTAGCAGGTTTTTCGCCAACGCTATTTTTTCATGGCGGGCAATTGGCTCGCCGTCGTAGGTGTGAAAAAGCCCGGCGGGCGCTTCGCACTGGGGCACGGTTGCCTGTTTACGCAGGCTGTCTTTGATCAGCTTCCAGCCCCAGGCAATGCCGGTTGTTTCCACCAGGGTAAAGGTTGAAAGCGGCGCGTACTTCGCATGGCGCACGCTTTGGCGCTGGCTCTCTTTTTGATAGCGCTGAACGCCCCGCTGCTGCGGCTGCAACGAGCCCACCCGATAAGTCGGTTTTAACAACCCCGGCACGCGGGGCTGGGCACGCCCAGGCCCTGTAGCCGCATCGGCCACCGGCATAGCGAAGAACCCCGCGACGCCTAATGTGGCAACGGTAGGGGTGGCCTGCTCTAAATGGCGACGGAACCGCTCAGAGCGTACATCGATACAGAACGCAGCCTGTACCTTGGGAGCGGAGGAAAACTCGGCACTCGGCGCGGCTAACGTTATGGCTAGCGTCCGCTGATAACCCAACTCATAGGCGTGCTGCCAGCACCACAGCGCCTCATGCGGAGAAGTAATGGCGGCACCGGCGGTTTGCCACTGGGCAAACCACTCGCTCTGTTGGGTGCTAGTGAGCTGCACAACGCCTATCCACTCCCATGCCAGTACCATGGCAGCCAGCTGGGTGATGCCCGCCTCTGCCTGCTGGTGGGCAGTATGCCAACCAATGCCTTGGCACCAGGAAGCCCAACCGTTAACCCGTAGCAGCAGCGTGTGGGCTAGCGCCTCAAACGCTTCTGGGGTGAGCGCCCAATCCTCGGCTATTTGCGCAACCGCTGCGGCGGGGTCATCTGGCAGAGTGTGTAGCGCCTGGCGCTGCGCTTTAGGCCAGCGCAGATCGTGCTGTGCCGCCGTTTTCCAGAAGTGATAAAGCGAAGGCACAGCACGGCTTGCCCAGCGCTGTTGATGGTGATCGAAGTAGCTCGCACAGCTCTCCGCCAGCGGTTCAAACCCGTCATGCCCTGCCAGGGAATCCCAGGCGCTGCGTAGCGGCGTTACCGGCTTCGGCGGTGTTGCCAAGTAGCTCACTAGGCTCTGCTCGGTATAAGCGTAGCCGCCTTGGCGCAGCGCCTGCTGTAGGTCTTGCGGGGTAATCCGGCCCGATTCCCAAGCGTTACGATAAAACTCGGCAGGCATGGTCATCGGCTGCCCGGCCCGGCGGCTGAGCGCTTGGCTCACCTGCTCAATGGGCTGATGCTTCAGGCCCCACCAGGGGTTGACCGCAATCCACTGGTCCAGCGGCCACACCGGGGCAATGGCATCGGTCGCGCGCTTTAGCGCATCGCGATACTGCTCTGGCGACGGCACTGACGAATGGTGTGAGGATGTGTCTACGGCAATAGGCTGACTCATGACCACTCTCCTTTTAAACCAGGGGCAAGCGATGAGGGACCCGTCCAGGCACGAATGGGGGCTACCGCATCCACCGCACGCTGAAACGGCAGTGCCAGGTAAAGCCCCTGGCTAAAGTGAACGCGCCAGCGGGCTACCCAGGCAGCCTGAGGGAACAGCGTGACGGCTACAGCGGCCAACACTAGGCTTGCCAGCATCAGTGTTCCTAAAAGTCCTGCCGTGAGTGTTAAGGGCGTGTAGGCGCTGGGCAGTGCAGGTGCCAACACGCTGTGTAGTAAGGCATACAGCGGCACCAGGGCAAGCGCCATTCCTACCAGCGCTAAACGCTTGGGTTTGGCGGTGCCCACCGGCATGCCCAACAGCGTGCTGCCCACCGCCAAGCTAAGCAGTGCACCCAGCAGCGGATTATGGCTAACCAGCGAGGGCCACAGCATCAGTACCATCGCCGCGACAGCGGCCGCAGGCAGCGCAAGAGAAAGACGCTGACGCAGCGGTGCAAGCGGCAGGCGCTCACAGCGCGAGGCCCTCACGGTACGGCCAGACGCCAAGAAGGAGTGGGCTTTGTAAAGCGAGTGCGCCAGCAGGTGGGCTAGCGCCAAGGTGTACGCCCCTACACCAATTTCAAACAGCATAAAGCCCATTTGCGCGCAGGTAGACCACGCCAAGGCATGCTTCACGGAGGTTTGGGTCAGCATTGTCATCACCGCGACCAGCGCGGTAAAACCGCCCACCGTAATCAGCAGGTAGTGGCCTAGCATTAGGCCATCAAACACCGGGAACAAACGCAGCCACACAAAGCCCCCCAGGTTAATCACCCCCGCATGCAGCAGCGCGGAGACCGGCGTGGGCGCTTCCATCACTTTGATCAACCAGCCATGCATCGGCACCTGGGCGCATTTGCACAGCGCCGCGATGGCCAGCGCCACCGAGGCAGCCTCCACCTGCCAGCCGCCAGAGGACGCCGCAGCGGCCGCAAACAGCTCAGGTAGCTGAAAGGTACCGAAACGTGCATATAAAAGCACTACCGCTACAATCAGCGCCGCATCGCCTATACGGCTAACCACAAATTTTTGCCATGCCGCCCGTTGGGCTTCCACACGCTCAGGGTAGAGCGTTAATAAGTGGTGCAGCGCCACACTCACGCCCACCCAGGCAATCAGCATCACGACTAGGTGATGGGTAAAGACCAGCAGCATCACGCTTGCCAGCACCACCAAACACCAGGGCAAAAACCGACGCTCGCCACGGTCGCCCTTTAGGTAGTTCTCTGCAAAACGCAGCAGCACCGTGCCTAACAAGCTGATGAGTAGCGCCATCCACACGGCCAAACCATCCGGATACAAGCCCAGTGGCTGCGCGGCTTCGGGCAGGCCAGTGGGTACACCCAGCGCATCCAGCACCAGTAGCCCGCCCACCGCTAGGCTCGCGACCAGCGCGCTTGCCGTTAACCAGCGGCCTATTTGCCAAGCGCGCTTCAGCGATGCGGGCGTGCTGGCCCGTGCGCTGACGCCCGCCATCACTAACAGCGAAACCGGGACCAGTAACCACAGCGCTAGCAGTGATAGCACCGTTATGTTGATAAAATGTGGCATAGCCTTTCCCCTTCAGTCGTATGCCACAAACTATGCCCAGCTCGCCACCATATAAAAAATAGTTTATTTTTCAATAATCGTTCTTTAAAACAGAACGAATAGCCAACACGCAGCCTGAGGCCCCTCTGCCATGAAGCTCAACTACCATCACCTTTACTATTTTTGGCAAGTGGCGAAATCAGGCCACCTGACCCGCACGGCCGAAGCGCTGCACGTGTCACAGTCGTCGCTTTCCCAGCAAATTCGCCAGTTAGAGGAGCGCCTGGGCCAAGCGCTGTTTATTCGCGAAGGGCGGCAGCTGCACCTTTCCGAAGCAGGCAGGCTGGCGTTTGATTACGCGGAAACCATCTTCACCCAAGGCGAAGAGCTGAGCGCGCTGTTTGCTGAAGGCGGTCACGCCCATCGCGAAGTGGTGCGCGTCGGGGCAGTGGCCACGCTATCGCGCAACTTTCAGGAAGGATTTGTACGGCCGCTGCTGGGCCGAGACGACCTAGATTTGATACTGCAAAGCGGTGGTATGGATGACCTGCTAAGGCGGCTTTCGGCCCACAAGCTAGACGTGGTGCTCTCTAACCAACCCGTGCGTGGCGATAGTGAACACCCCTGGCGCTCCCAGCGGTTAGCGCGCCAGCCGGTAAGTTTAATTGCAGCACCCCACCTCTCGCCGCCCCCTGCTTTTCCCAAAGGCTTAAACGGCCACGCGTTTATTCTGCCTGGGGTTGAAAACGCCACTCGCCACGCCTTCGACCAGCTGTGCAGCCACTACCGGCTAACGCCCAAGATTGCCGCCGAAGTCGACGACATGGCAATGATGCGCCTACTGGCGCGGGACACGCAGCACATTGCCGTTATGCCCCCCGTGGTAGTACGTGACGAGCTGCACAACGGCACGCTAAAAGATTACGGCGCGCTGCCCGGCGTATGGGAGGAGTTCTACGCCATTACCATTCAGCGCCGGTTTGAATCCCCCAGCCTAAAAGCGCTGCTCACACGCTCTGGCGAATCGCTGCTGGATTAGCGCGTAGGCAAGCGCTCTACTTAGCCAACAAGCCCGCCACACCCCGCTCGGCGGCTTCAATGGCACCGCCTAAATACCCGGCATACTGTTCACCCCATTCGCTACCAATGCCAGTTAAGCAAAGCTGCCAAGGCCCCATCGCAAGCGCGAGCAGACGGTGCTATCCCATGATGCTCGCTGGGCTGTTGATAGGTGTGGGTAGCGGTGAACGTCTCCTGCGCCCAATCTTTAATCACATCCCGCGTTGGGTTAGCCGCCTCAGGGCCAACAACCTGGCGAGCTGAGCGCGGCAGTGCTGGCGCAAGGCTTCATCGCCCACCTGCGCTCGTACACGCTCAGCCCCCGCAACACACTAAGGTAGGTGGGCGCTTTACCTTCCCCGGCTTGCCCGCTTTCAAGCGGTGGCCAGGCAGCCCAAGCTAATAATGGAATACCCTACCCCAGCAAACAACGGCGTAGCTATGACCCTAGCGCCAGCTAGATAGAACTTTCCTTTCTTTCTTTTTGTCCATACAATTAAATAACATGATAATCGACTTTGACCCGAACAAAAGCGCTCGCAATGAGGAGGAGCGCGGCTTACCTTTCACAGCGGTTGAACGCTTTGATTGGGACGGCGCGCTATTCCATGAAGATGACCGCTACGACTATCCAGAACAGCGCTTCATCGGGTTGGGCAAGATCGGGCAACGGGTACACGTGGTGTGCTTTACGCCCATTGAAGGCGGCATACGGGTTATCAGCCTGAGGAAAGCCAACACACGGGAGGTAAGGCGCTATGAAAACGCGGCTCACGAATAAAGACGGTGAAGTAAGAGAACTCACAGACCAGGACGTTAAGCAGATGCGCCCTATGTCTGAGGTGTTGCCCGCTAACCTACAACGCGCCATTGGTCAGCGTGGCCGCCAGCAGGCACCCACCAAGGTAAAGACTTCCATCCGCTTATCGCCGGAAGTGATCGAGCACTTCAAGGCGCAAGGGGAAGGCTGGCAACGGCGCATAGATCAGGCGCTAAAGACTTACATTCAAGAGCACAGCCACAGCCGTTAAGGTGGCGCGTGGCTATAATTCCGATTCTCTGAAGGAATTACGCTAAATCAATGCGTTGCCCATAGTTTCAGCGTAAAAGGTGCGGATCGTCACCTTTTACGGCTGGCTATGACCACCACCTCCACAGCATCGAATGCTTGAGACTTCGGCTAAACAACAATCAACCGCACCCGGTGCGGCTCGCTCACATCAATTTCAGCGCTACTTGTCACCCGCACGCCCCCCCGCGGGAGTTCGGCGGGGCGTGTCGGCTGACTAGCGGCGGGATCGGTGGCGCTCGCTACAGCGCGGCGGCCCATATCGGTTAGGTGCCCAGCAGAATGAAAGGCTAGAAAGAAGGTCAGGAGGGAACCGACTTTTCACCATGAAACTGGAAATCTATCCAGTATGACTACCTGAGAATAGCTCTCAAAAAAATGGTTAGAAAAGTGGTTAGAATGCAAAAAAAATCAAAGCCCGCAAGTCGTTGACTCTACGGGCTTTTTTAATAATGGCGGAGGGACAGGGATTCGAACCCTGGATAGGCTATTAACCTATGCCGGTTTTCAAGACCGGTGCATTCAACCGCTCTGCCATCCCTCCGGCTTATGGGTGCGTATACTAACAGCTTCTCCTTGTAAGTCAACGCCTTTTGAATAAATTAGTAAAGCCTTAAGCCTACCCGGGTAATGTCGCCGCCTTCCATTTCACTGACGACCCAGTGAATGCCGTGCCAGTCCACGTCGTCCCCCACCACTGGGTGGCCGCCTACCCGCAGAGAGACGAACTCGGCCAGGGTCATCTCCTGCTCGCCGGGGCTCAGAGTCAAGCCGTAGGCTTGAGCGATGTCTTGCATTTGGGCGTTGCCGTCCAAAGTAAAGGTGCCAAAGAAGGCGCGCTCTTGCTTGAGCTTGGCATCGCCATTGAACAAGCGATTCAGGGCCACCAGGTCTTCACTGCGACCAATCACGCAGACCACATCCCCCAGTTTCAGTCGGGTGCTGCCTTTGGGGTGGAGCATGACATGGTTGCGGAACAACGCCGAGATCAAGGCGCCGGAGGGAAACCGCAGCAGCCGGATAGGCACATCGTCCAGGTCCTGGTTTTCTACCGTGTAGACGAACATTTCAAAATCGTTTTCCGGCAGGATGCCCAGTGGACCGCGACGGTTGGGCATGGTACCCGCGGGTACTTCTACTTTCAGCCAGCGGGCCATGAGGGTGAGAGAGCCGCCTTGAATCAGCAGCGACATCAGCACCACCGCAAAGGCGACATTAAAGTAGAGCGACGCGTTTTCGACTCCGCCAATCACTGGAAAAATGGCGAGCACGATCGGAACGGCTCCGCGCAGGCCGACCCAGGCAATGAAGAGGGTTTCGCGCCAACGGAATTTGAAAAAGGGTTTAATGCTAATCAAGACGGCCAGCGGGCGAGCAACGAAGATCAACGCCAACGCAACGAAGCCAGCGGGCAGGGCCACGTCCCAAAGCTCGCTGGGCGTCACCAGCAATCCCAGCACCAAGAACAAGCCAATTTGGCTCAACCAGGCCAAACCATCGTGTACGGGCAGGATGAAATTGAGGTGGCGGCCTGGCTGATTACCAATCATCAGGCCCGCTAGATAAATCGCTAAAAAGCCGCTGCCTCCCAGCACGCTGGTCAACCCGAACACGCTAAAGCCAAGTGCCAGCGCCAGCATGGCATAAAGACCAGGTGCCAAGTCCAGCCAGCGGAGCAGTTTAGCGCTAAGCCATCCGCCCCCAATGCCGACGGCCAACCCAATACCAAACTGAGAAACGAAGAACAGCAACGTTTCGCTGACAGCGCCGATGTCACCGACCAGCAGCTCTACCAGCATCAGTGTTAGAAAGATCGCCATCGGGTCGTTGGTACCCGATTCGATTTCCAGCGTCGCCCCTACCCGTTCGTTAAGGTTCACTCCCCGTCCGCTTAACATGGAGAAGACCGCCGCAGCATCGGTAGACCCGACGATGGCACCTACCAGCAGCCCTTGCACCAAGGAGAGATCAAATACCCACATGGCAATGACGCCGACGATGGCACTGGTAATGAAGACACCGAACGTCGCCAGAGAGAGCGCAGGACGAAACCCGACTCGGAACGTTTTAAGACGCGTGCGCAACCCACCATCGAGCAGAATCATGGCGAGCGCTAGATGGCCGATCGTAAAGGCCATGGAATAGTCATCGAACTCGACGCCTAGCAGGCCTTCCTCTCCGGCCAACATCCCGAGGCCCAAGAAAATCAGCAGTATCGGTACGCCCACCATGGAAGAGAGACGACTCGCGAGGATGCTGAGCGCCATTAGGGAACCACCCACTAGGAAGAACGTATAAATTGCGTCCATGTCTCTCCATCTCTACATTAATGCCGTTCTATTATTGCATATCGTTGCTGAATTTACTGAGCGTGTTCGCTAGGTTTATGCAAGGGACTAGCCAGATGCTTTGCCTGACAGCTAAACTCCGCCGTCCTACCATCGGGAGTTGAGGTTATGTTGAACGCTTTTTGGCGTGAACGTTCATTTCTAGCACTGTCATTGTTCTTTTTTTTATTATTTTCATTTTCAGCAACTTACGCAAACGAAGAGCGTGATTCAGGAAACCTCGACGCCCCTCTTTCTTTAGAAAGCGATGTAGCGCTTCCTGAAGGGCTGTGGCCCGCAGGCGATAACAGCGCAGCTGAAGTACCTGAAGAAGCGCCCAGTATGGCGGTGATTCCCCCGCCCCCTCTCGATCCGCCGCCACTGAAACAGCTAACGCTGATGCTAGATTGGTACTTAAGCCCCCAGCATGCCGCCCTCATCGTGGCGAAAGAGCGGGCCCTGTTTGCTGCCCAAGGGCTTGAAATCGAGCTATTAACCCCAGCCGACCCCTCCATTGCGATTAAGCTGCTGGCGGCCGGAGAAGTGGATTTAGCGCTCACCCGCCAGCCGCTGCTACATTTACATGCCCACGATGGCGCGCCAATCACACGCATCGCCACGCTGATAGAAACGCCGTTAAATGCAGTGATCGTGGCAGGTGAAGCGCCAGCACCAGCAGCGGTTGCCGACGCCCTAGCCGATTTACACTACGGTTATTCCACCCGCGAGGGGCGTGATGTGTTAGTGGAACAACTTCTGCCCCGTTCAGTGCGCCAAGTCGATGACTTCGTTGCGCCTGAAAGCGTCCATTTTGATGCCGCCGATGCACTACGTTCGAGCAGAGTCGACGCCGTGGCGGATGGTTTTTTTCATACGCTGCCCCAGCAGCTCGCCTCCGATGGCATCGTCACTCATACCGTGCGCTACAGCGACATCGATATCCCGCGCCACGATGGGCTGATTCTATTAGCCAATAGCGACTCCGTTGCTCGTCAGGCCACCACCTGGTCGCGGGTGCTAATCGCTCTGGAAGAGGCCAGCAACTGGATGATTGAGCACCCCGAAGAAGCCTGGACGCTGCTGGTCACAACACACCCCGTACTGGATAACCCCATCAATCAAGAGGCGTGGGATGACCTGCTCCGCCGCGTTGCGTTAAGCCCTGCGGCACTAGACGAGCGGCGCTATGCGGCGTTTGAAAGCTACTTGCAGAGTGCGGGCGTCACAGAAAATTCAATTCCCGTCACGCGACTGGCGGTGAACCCCCACTTACTGATGGAGCGCTAACCCGCACGCCGTAATTACGATTGCGCCGCTATAAAGGCGTCGATCGCTTGCTGAAACGCATCAGGCTGGTCGGCATGCAGCCAGTGGCCAGCGTTTTTGAGGGTGACCAGCCGCGCCCGAGGCAGCACTTCACGCAGCGCTGGCAGCATATCATCGCTCACGTAGTGGGAATCAGCACCGCGCAGTACCAGCGTTGCACCCTCAAATGGGGAATCACCATCGGGCTGCCCGATAATGGCCTCATAGCCGCGTTGAATTTCATCCAGACCAACCCGCACGCCCATCACGCCATTCTCGTCACGCACCAAGTTAGTCGCCAAGAATAGCCGTGTGGGGCGAGAATCGACGTATTCTGCCAGCAAAGCGTCTGCTTCGCGGCGATTGGTTGGCTTGCCTTTTCGTACTTGCTCCAGGGCAGCAAACACATCGTCATGGCCGTGCTGATAGGCCACCGGGGCAATATCAGCCACCATGAGCGATAGGCAACGCTGCGGCGCTTGGCGCGCCAGCGTAATGGCTACCTTGCCGCCCATGGAGTGGCCTAAAATATGCGCTTGCTCAATACCCAGCTTATCTAACGCTGCCAGCACATCCTGGCTCATGGCGCTATAGCTCATGCCTTCTGCGTGTGGGGAGCGTCCGTGATTACGCAGGTCCACCGCCACTACCCGGCGCTTGCGCTGCCATACTTTCAAATGCGAGCGCCAATTATCGGCACTGCCGAGCAAGCCATGAATCACGACCAGCGGCTGGCTATCCGTGTCGGCGTCAGCAGGCAGGTCAATCGCGTAAAGATCCACGGGGACATTGTCGGTCATGCTATTTCCTTATCGGTTAAGCGGTTCGCGGCGCAGCATCGTCCTGCCCTGTCCATACCACCAAACGACGCGTTAGCCATGCGAGCAGCAGGCCATAGAGCGGCAGGAAGAACAGCAGGCTAATGCCCAGCTTAATGGCGTAGTCAACGGCAGCAATTTCTACCCAGTGCTGAGCCATAAAGGGGTCAGGACTGTTATAGAAGGCGGTGGCAAAGAAGGCAAACGTATCGGCAAGATTGCCCAGAATGGTCGAGCACACAGGTGCGACCCACCACGCCCACTGGCGCAGGCGGTCAAACACCTGCACATCGAGCAGTTGCCCCAATACGTAAGCAAGGAAGCTGGCAACTGCAATGCGGGCAACAAACAGGTTCCACTCGCCGAGTGCCTCAATGCCGGCAAAGCTGCCGCGTGGGAAGATCACTGACACCACGTAAGACACCAACAGCGCCGGAAACATCACGCGTAGGATAATCGTGCGGGCTGGCCCTTTACCAAATAGGCGCACCGTTAAGTCGGTGGCTAGAAAGATAAACGGAAAGCTGAACGCGCCCCAGGTGGTATGAAACCCAAACAGCGTAAACGGTAGCTGCACCAGATAGTTACTGGCAGCAATGATGGCGATATGGAAGGCGACCATTACCATGAGACAACGGCGATGCTGAGCGTCGGTTAAAGCAAACATACAGATTGGCCTTTTTTTGGTTGATAGAGGGGTTAGGGAACCCTCGAAAAAGCGCGTTGAGCGCCACTGGGGCGCGCATTATACGCGTTCCTCACGGCAAACGCACAAAGCCGCCCATGGGGTTGGGCGGCTTTGTGCGTGGTTTGAGCGTGGCAGAGAAGATGCTTAGCTATCGGTGGAGGTTGCTTGATCGGCAGCACCCACCTTGCGTTCACGCATCGCTGCATGCACATCTTCCAAACTGGTGGGGTCATCAATGGTAGAGGGAATGCCGAAGGATTTTCCATCGGCGATATTGCGCAGCAGTTTGCGCAGTATCTTGCCCGAGCGGGTTTTGGGCAACCGGTTCACTATCAGCACCTGCTTAAAACAGGCGATGGGGCCGATATGTTCACGCATGCGCTCAATCAGTTCTGCTTCCAAGGTTGCTTCGTCGCCATTAAAGCCATCTTTGGGAATCACTAGCCCCACTGGTAGCTGCCCTTTTAGTTCATCATGAATACCGATTACCGCACATTCCGCCACTGCCGGATGCGCGCCCACTACTTCTTCCATCTCACCGGTAGAAAGGCGATGACCCGCTACGTTAATCACATCATCGGTGCGCCCCATGATGAACAGGTAGCCCTCCTCATCAAAGTAGCCGCCGTCGCCGGTTAGGTAATAGCCAGGGTAAGCGGCCATGTAGGCACTGTGAAAGCGCTGCGGATCACGCCATACACCCACCAAACACCCCGGCGGCATCGGCTGCTTGATGACGACGCTGCCCTGTTGCATGGCGGGCGCCTGTTCGCCGTCGCGGTCAAGAATCTGCACGTTGAAGCCGGGCACCGGGTAAGTGGCAGAGCCCGCCTTAGTGGCCGCTGCTTCAATGCCCGGCAAGTTGGCGGCAATCGGCCAGCCGGTTTCAGTTTGCCACCAGTGGTCGATGACCGGCACATCGAGCAGGTCATCCAACCAATGAAAAGTCGGTGGATCTAAGCGCTCACCAGCAACATATAAGTGCTGCAGGCTGCTGATATCGTACTTTTCCAACTGCTTGGCGTCAGGGTCCTCTTTTTTCATCGCCCGGAACGCTGTGGGAGCTGTAAAGAAGCTCTTCACTTTGTACTCTTCAATCAAGCGCCAAAATGCACCCGCGTCTGGTGTTTTCACGGGCTTACCTTCGTATACCACGGTGGTACAGCCACGCAGTAGCGGTGCGTAAACAATATACGAGTGCCCCACGACCCAACCCACATCCGAGGCGGTAAACATCACATCGCCTGGATTAAGGTCGTAAATCACTTCCATCGAATAGGCCAAGGCGACCGCATAGCCGCCAGTGTCTCGCACCACGCCTTTGGGCTTGCCAGTAGTGCCGGAGGTATAGAGCACATACAGCGGGTCGGTGGCTTTCACGGGTACGCAATCCACAAAGGGAGCATCCGCCACCAGCTCGTGCCAGTCCACATCGCTGGGTTGTAACTCTGCACGATGCGCTGCGCGCTGAAATACCACGCAAGCATCTGGCTTGAAGCTGCTCAGCGAGATAGCTTTTTCGACAATGGGCTTATAGGGCAGCACTTTATCAACTTCGACTCCACAGGAAGCAGCAATCACTACTTTCGGTTCGGCATCTTCAATGCGAGCTGCCAGCTCGTGGGGCGCAAAGCCGCCAAACACTACCGAGTGCACCGCGCCTAAACGGGCGCAGGCGTACATGGCAATCAGCGCCTCAGGCACCATGGGCATATAAATAATGACACGGTCGCCTTTGGTTACCCCCATCTTGGCAAGACCGCCAGCAAACCGCGCCACTCGGTCGCGTAGCTCCAGGTAACTAATAGTTTGCTTGGACTGAGTAACCGGTGAATCCCAATAGATGGCAGGCTGATCACCGCGCCCTTGCTCAACGTGGTAGTCAATGGCGGCATAGCAAATATTCAGTTCGCCATCGCCAAACCAGCGGGCGTGCTGCTGGTCGTCATAGGTAAGGATGGTGCTAGGCGGCGTGTACCAAGGCAGCTTTTTGGCCTGCTCGGCCCAGAAAGTCTCAGGATGCTCAATAGAGTGCTGGTAGGTGCGCTGATAGAGGCTCATGGTGACCTTGTGATTATTGTGTCGGTTGATAAGCATCTTCGAAGCAAAGATGGATTGTTGACACTTTATAAAGTAACCATCAACTCCACCCTCATACTATGGGATAAAACGCGACCAAAGCCGTAGCCAAACGCAGGCATTGTCGACAAAAAAGCCCTCACTACCATTGATAGAGCGTTAAACCCATATTTGGACAAAAACCGCTAAATTACTGATCATTAAACAACCCAATCCTCGCGACGCGACGATGGCTACATAATCTATAACAACGCTGTCACTACAGTGTAGGCAAGGAGATCCTCATGTCTGCTTCTACTAGCGCCGCTGCACGTCTTCTGGAACATAACTGTCATGCCATTGAGGCAGGCACTAACCTGCTCAAAGCGTTGGCGAATGAAAAACGCCTACAGATCCTGTGTCTGCTGGCAGAAAAAGAGCTGTCGGTGACGCAAATTAATCAGCAGCTTTCATTGAGCCAGTCGGCGCTTTCTCAGCACTTGGCGATTTTGCGTCGCGACCAGTTGGTCAATACGCGGCGGGAGTCTCAAACCATCTATTATTCACTCAGCAGCGAAAGCGCCAAGGCAATTATTAACACCCTGGCGCAACACTATGCTGCCTAGTATTGGGCACTCAGTCTTGGCTACTTAGCACTCGCTGTTCAAGCGAATCTAACGACGTTGCCAGCCCGCCGCGTCGATCACGCCCAGAGCCTTCACCATGGCATGCTCCACGCCCGCCGATATCGCTAGCCCGACTTTGCGGCTAATGGTTTTCGGCGGCTCTAGCTTCACACGATACACCTGGGCTTGGGCGATACGCTCTACTAAATAGGCCTCGCTGGTTCCCACGCTATCCACCAGCTTCTGCTCTAACGCTTCACTGCCGTACCAAATCTCTCCGGTGGCAAGTTTTTCAATATCCATGTCGGGCCGGTGCTTAGCCACGTAAGTTTTAAATAGGTGGTGGGTGTTTTCTAGGTCATCGATAAATTTCTCACGCCCTTCTTGGGTGTTTTCCCCAAGTACGGTCAACGTGCGCTTATATTTACCGGCAGTAAGTAGCTCAACATCGATATCGTTGCGTTTGAGAAGGCGATGAATATTGGGCACCTGGGCGACCACGCCAATAGAGCCAATCACCGCAAACGGGGCGGCTTTAATGTGGCTGGCGGTACAGGCCATCATGTATCCACCGCTGGCGGCCACTTTGTCGATGCATACCGTGGTGGTGAGCCCCGCCTCTCGCAGCCGGTCCAATTGAGCAGCGGCTAAGCCATAGGCGTGTACCAGACCACCTGCTGATTCCAAACGCACAATGACTTCATTATCAGTGCTGGCCACCTCAATCACCGCCGATACCTCTTGGGCGAATTGCTCGGCTTGCGAGGCTTTAATATCGCCATGGAAATCCAGCACCCATACTTTTTGTTGGGCGTTTTGGGCCTCGCTCTTGTCTTTCTTGGCCGCCTTTTGCCGAGCTTTCTCTTCGTGGCGAAACGCTTTAACCAGTTTTTTACGCGCCCCCTGGGCAGTTGTGGTGACACGTAACCGCCGGTTACGCGCTCGGCGCTGATCATTCAGAGATTCAACATGCAGTTTTAGGCCATGTTCGTTGCTCTCTTTACCACGCGGCACCAGTAAAACCAGCAGGCCAGCCGCCAACATTACCAGGGTTGTTTGCAGTAAGAATGTGCCCATTTCTGCGAGCCATTCAGCCATTGTCACTCTCCTATTACGGTGTTTAAACGTTTAAAACAATTACCTTTTTTTACTATCTGGCACGCATACTCTACATACGTTGCACACGAGGCTTGATTAAAACAAATGTTTGAAATAGTCTCGTCTTAGGCATTACCTGATGTTTCCCATTAACGCTTAGGAACTTACCTATGTCATCCACTACGATTGAAAAGTTGCAGTCCCGCTTTAACCCAGAGGCTGCAAAAGGTATGAACGAGGTTTTCCAGTTTCATTTTTCTGACGCCGGTAGCCACTATCTGGATATTCAGGACGGCACACTCGGGGTACACGAAGGCGAACACGATGATCCGTCGGTCAGCCTAAGCATGAGCACCGACACGCTAAAAGGGATTATGAACGGTGACATTAACGGCATGACAGCCTTTATGACTGGCAAGCTGAAAGCCACCGGCAACGTAATGCTGGCGACTAAGCTCACCAGCTTGTTCCCCAGCCAGTAAGCCTGCCCTGCTAGCGCCATCGCGCCAGGTGGGTTTCAATTAAGTCTCGCGAAATAGAGTAAGGCGGCGGCAGCGACGGTAACTGCCGCGGCGAAAACCACGCGGCGTCGCTAATTTCCACGCCATCAATTCTGATGCGCCGCGTGGTGGCTTCGGCAAAAAAGCCAAACATCAGCGAATGCGGAAAAGGCCACGCCTGACTATGGTGGTAACGCAGTTGGTCCACATGCACGCCCACCTCTTCAAATATCTCTCGATGCACGGCCTCTTCCGCCGACTCCCCAGGCTCAACAAACCCTGCCAAAGTAGAGTAACGCCCAGGTGGAAAACGCAGGCTACGGGCTAGCAGCATCGCTTCTCCACTGGTCACCAAAGTAATGATACAGGGCGAAATACGCGGATAGTTACGATGACCGCAGGCATAGCAGTGCATCGCAAACTCTGCTTCAAGCTTGGTCGCCTTTTCGCCGCAGCGGCCGCAGAAGCGATGGTTCTCAAGCCAGGCGCCTACCTGCAAGGCCGTTGAGAGCAGGCTGAACCATGACGCGGGTAGCTCACTTAGCCACTGACGTCCATCAATCCAGTCATCGCCCGGCTTATTCTCTACCAGTAGCGCCACGGGTTCATCGTGCCAATAGCATAGTGGCTGCATCTGCTCGCTCCAGGGCTGCAACGGCTGTAACGGCGTTAATTCCCCCGTGAGCGGCGCTGGCGCAATATGGCTACGGGAGACACGGATGACCCGCCCCTCTTTGGCATGATGAGGAATTTCACGTTTAAGCATCGGCAGAGGCACCGTCTAGCGGCTCTTGAAACCAGCGCAACTGGTGCGCTTCGCATTTGGCTTGATGAGCGGCGTGCTCTTCAGCAGTTGGCCTCACCACCCGAAGTTGGCCTGGGGTTAGCGAGAGGCGCTGTATTGAAAGCCCTTCGCTCGCCTGATTTTGCTGTTTTTTGTCACCCCCACTTTCTGCATCTAACGTTAGCGCCGTTTGGCCGCCGGTCATTGCTAGGTAAACATCAGCAAGAATCTCGGCATCCAACAGTGCACCGTGAAGTACCCGGTGACCATTATCGATGTCGTAGCGCTTACACAGCGCATCCAGGCTATTACGCTGGCCGGGGTGCATCTCCCGTGCCATGACGAGCGTATCCAGAATCCGACAGTGGTCCCGCACTGGGCCTAACGCGGGAGCTTGGCGGCGCTTATTAAGCATGCCTAGTTCATGATCAATAAAGCCAACATCGAAGGGTGCGTTATGAATGACTAGCTCAGCCCCTTCAATAAACGCCCAAAAATCATCTGCAATTTCGGCAAAAACCGGCTCGTCGGCGACTTTAGCGTCATCAATACCGTGTACCGCCACCACTTCTGCATCAATATGGCGCTCTGGGTTGATGTACTGGTGGTAGGTGCGCCCGGTAAAGCGTCGATTAATCATCTCGACGGCACCGATCTCTACCAGTCGGTGGCCATCTTTGGGGTCAATGCCGGTGGTTTCCGTATCTAGGATGACTTGGCGCATGCCGCTCTCCTCTGGTGTTCATCGATGGCTTCATTAGCCAACTCATCTGCACGCTCATTACCAGGATGACCACTGTGCCCTTTTACCCAGTGCCACTCTACTTGATGCCGCTGGGTTTCTTCGTGGAGGGTCTTCCAGAGCTCAGCATTTTTCACGGGCTGCTTGGACGCCGTTTTCCAACCGCGCTTAATCCAATTATGGATCCACTGGGTAATGCCCTGGCGCACGTATTGTGAGTCGGTCCATAGCGCCACTTCGCAAGGCTTATTGAGGGTTCGCAGTGCCATGATGGCAGCCATTAGCTCCATACGATTATTGGTCGTATCTGCTTCATAGCCTTTTAAGGTTTTCTGATGAGGGCCGCTTTCCAGCACCACCCCCCAGCCACCCGGGCCTGGATTACCTCGGCAGGCCCCATCGGTATATACCGTCACACGGGGCAGCCCCTCGGCGGCTTGCTTACTCACGTTCACTATCCTTTTTTAGACGACGTTGACCTGCCGGATACCGCATAGGCGCACCCGTGCGTGTGGCCCCTAACGATGAGGGCGACACAGGCGCGCGTAACCCAAATTTCACACGCTGAACCGGTGCATGGCGCTGGCGACGCTGCGCTTGAATCATATAACTTTCGCCCAGAGGAAGATTATGCCGACGCCCTAACGCCTCCCAGCGCTCTCCGCAGGCGGTGCTCATCGGGCCACGAAAGCAGCAATAGTCTACGCGCTCCACCTCAAAATCGACAAACGCCAGCCAATCCTTGAGCCGGCTCGCAGAGCGCCAATGGCCGCTCCAAGGGAAGTCTGCCTGCTGCTTGCGCCAGCGCTGGGTCAGCCCGTTCAAGCCTAGCGGGTTAAAGCCAAACAGTACCAACACGCCATTATCCGCCGTAACGCGCGCGGCCTCTTGCAGCGTGTAGTGCGCATCGGAAAGATGTTCTAACCAGTGATGAATGACAACGGTATCGAGGCAACAGTCGGGGAGCGCCAAACGATCCGGTGGGCATACCAACGTCGAGTCGCTGTCTGCCAACGCAAGGCTGGGTGCCCAGCGAATCGGGTGAGCGATTGCTGACATTGTCATTAATGCCGGCCCCATACCCATCTCTAGGCTATGCCTGCCCTTACGGCCCTCAACCACCGGGCCAAGGCAGGCCCGCTGGGTTTCCCATAGCGCGCGTCCTGCCTCTGTTTGCCAGTACGCCTGCGCGTTGGTCATGCGCTGGGCGAGGCTGGTGGCCTTTGGCGAATTTGACATAAACAGCGCTTCCCTCCACAGTAACGTCTTTTTAACGTCGTTATGCGCCTAGCTTCCGCGCGCACAGCCCGTCATTTTGAACCTTAAAGGATCTCGCCCATGCTGAGCGTGACACCGATTCCTGCCCTAAGCGATAACTATATTTGGCTATTAAGACAGGATACCAGTCAAAGTGTTTGCGTGGTGGACCCCGGTGAAGCCGCGCCTGTCATCGAGTTCCTCGAGCGTGAATCGCTCACTCTGGATACCATTCTGATTACTCATCATCATCAGGACCACACTGGCGGACTAGATGCGCTAGCCAAGCGCTATTCACCCCGTGTGATTGGTCCTGACAACCCCAGCATCAAAGGAATTGATGAGCGAGTGGGCGAAGGGGACCAAGTACGCATTATGGGGCGCCTGTTTGAAGTTATGGCCACTCCTGGCCATACGCTTGATCACATTAGCTACTTTACGCCGGGTATTCCTGGCCTGCTTTTCTGCGGCGACACGCTATTTTGCGCCGGTTGCGGACGCTTGTTTGAAGGCACCCCAGAGCAGATGTTTACTTCATTGAACCGCTTTGCGGAACTACCTGAAGATACCCTGGTCTTTGCAGCACATGAATACACGCAGGCGAACCTGACGTTTGCACGTGCTGCCGACCCTGATAATGATGCTGTTACGCATGCACTGCAGGAGTGTGAGAAGGCACGGATGTTAGACCGGCCTACTTTACCCAGCACGATAGGACGCGAGCTGAAAATCAACCCCTACCTGCGCGTGGGCACCGATAGCGTGCGCCAAGCGGCAGACTCTCAGGGGGCAAACGATGATGACCTCGCCACGTTCACCACTCTACGGGAGTGGAAGAACCGTTTTTAAGAACGCTATCGAATAGAAACGAACCAAACTATGACCTATCGAACGATTCGCCAGCGCTTACTGTTAAGCGCTGGCAGTACCGTAATAATGGGCCTTTTTCTGGCCGCAGCGGCAAACTCTCAAGCCTCTGCCACTGACACAAACCGCACCTATACCCCTGTTAATGACGCATCGATGGACGATGGCAACCAGAAAAATGCCAATCGTTTTCAGCCTACTGCGTTGCATCACCACTTCTGGGAAGCCCTTGTGCTTGAACCCCAGGATGCCTGGAGCTCACTACGCTCAAGCTTCCAATGGCAGGAAAAAAACTTGCCTGCCGATGCTCAGGCTAGAGTCGATGAGTGGATTGAGTACTACCGCTCCAGCCCGCATAACATCGCGGCTATTACCGAGCGCGCCACCCCTTGGCTTGCCTGGATTGCGCAGCAGGTCAGCGACCGCGGTCTGCCCGGCGAAATTGCCCTGATTCCTTTCGTTGAAAGCTCGTTCGACCCCAGTGCGCGCAGTCACTTAGGTGCTGCTGGCCTGTGGCAGTTTATGCCAGGCACCGGCGATGCCTTAGGGCTGGTGCGTAACGGCAACTATGATGGCCGTTTGGATGTAGTGACTTCGACAGAAGCCGCTCTGGATTATCTAGAGATGCAGGCAGACCAGTGGTACGAAGGGGACCTGATGCTATCACTGGCAGCCTACAATGCTGGTGCCGGTACCGTGAACCGGGCTCAGCGCCAAGCACAGAGCCAAGGGTTGGATGGCAAATACTGGGATCTTTCCCTCCCCCACGAAACCATGCAATACGTGCCTAAGCTCAAGGCAATTGCGACGATTATTAATGATCCCGAGAAGTACGGTGTCAGCCTGCCGGATATCCATCCAGACCCCGCGTTTGCGAAAGTTCAATTGGAACAGCCGGTGAGCTTAGCCCAAGCCTCCCAGCTATTAGATGTCAGCCAATCCGCGCTGGCCGAGCTAAATCCTGGCCTGCTGAATGGCAGCCTCGACCCACGCAGTGCACAGACGCTTCTAGTGCCTGAAGAAGTTGATACTCAGGTATTAGCTCAGCTTTCGCAATCAGACGATACTGCGCTGGCCTCAGCCAGCACGCCTGCCGTGCACCGCGTTGAAAGAGGCGACAATCTTTCCGCCATTGCCGCGCAGTATAATCTTGATCAGCAAGACTTAATCAGGTGGAATGCTATAGATCGCCCGGAAGCACTGCAGCCAGGACAGCTGCTGTCGCTCTCTGGTCGTTAATACTCTTTGGCTACTAACGCATCAGATCAGTAGTTTAGAATTAAGGCTTTGCAAGGTGTTCACCTAGGTTTTGTTACTACAGGAAGTTGCCAATGCCACGTGGTGTGATGTTCACTAAAACGCTTTTGCTAATAAGCGGCTTGCTGCTGAGTTTGTCGCTATCTGCTTCAGATGAGACCGTTGACACCACCACTACTGCTGTTGAAACGGTGCATGGGCTATCGCTTTACGATAGCCCGGAATTGCCGGAAGATTTCGCCTACTTTCCCCACGTTAATCCGCAAGCTCCTAAAGGCGGCTCCATTACACACACCGCCGTAGGCGGTAGCTTCGATTCCACCAATCCTTTTATTATTCGCGGAACGCCCGCCACCGGCATTTCTCAAATTTATGACACGCTGATGGCCAGCAACCCCAATGAGCCGTTTAGCCTTTATGGCTTACTAGCGAAAGGCGTGCGCCTAGATCCTGAGCGCCGCTGGATTGAGTTCGACCTACGTGAGGAAGCTCGCTTTCAGGATGGCGAGCCGGTCACTGCCTACGACGTAGTATTCTCCTTTGACTTGCTACGTGAAGAGGGTAACCCCTTCTATGCCAGCTATTATGCGGGCGTTGAGCGAGTCATCGCTATAAACGAACATCAGGTACGCTTCGAGTTCAACGATACCGAGTCTCGGGAGCTGCCGCTGATTGTGGCCCAGCTCCCCATTCTTCCCCGCCACTATTGGGAACCCCGCGACTTTAGCGCCCCAACCCTGGAAGCACACCCAGGTTCCGGCCCCTACCGGATAAGCGAAGTGGACCCAGGGCGACGCATTGTGTACCAGCGCAACGAGAACTACTGGGGCAAAGATCTACCGGTCAACGTCGGCCGTTACAACATCGACCGCGTGGTATACGAATACTATCGAGACCGGGATATCGCCTGGGAGGCGTTTAAAGCCGGGTTAACAGATTTCCGTATTGATGCCCGCGCAGCCACCTGGGCCATTGGCTACAACTTTCCCGCCTACCAAGATGGCCTGATTAAGCGCATCACCGTTCCTGATGTAAACCCGTCGATGATGCAGGCGTTTGTCTTCAACCTCCGCGAAGAGAAATTTCAAGACCCACGGGTGCGTGAAGCCTTGAGCCTGACGTTCGACTTCCCCTGGTTAAACACCAATATTTTCTATAACACCTACGCTCGCACGGAGAGCTTCTTCCAAAACTCGGAAATGGAAGCCATCGGCGAACCCTCCGAGGCTGAACTGGCGTTGCTCGAACCGTTTCGTGATGAGCTGCTGGCATCTCATCAGTCAGAGCGACTTTTCACTGATCCACTCCCCATTGAGCATCCGGTGGAGCTTCGTGAACGCTTAAGGCTAGCGCTTGAGCTTCTGCGTGAAGCGGGTTACCGCGTCGATGATGGCGTACTGGTTAATGCCGAAGGCCGCCCACTCTCGCTGGAGGTATTGCTTTACGACTCAGGCTTAGAGCGCGTTGTGCAGCCCATGCTGCGGAACATGGCGCGCTTGGGTATCCAGACTTCCCTACGCATTGTCGATATCAACCAGTACCTTAACCGCGTACGGGATTATGACTACGACATAGTGATCAGCCACTTCCCGCAATCCAATAACCCCGGTAACGAACAGCGGGACTACTGGACCAGCGCCGCCGCCGAAGCGCCGCAAAGCCGCAATCGGATGGCACTGGCCCACCCCGCCGTTGATGCCCTGGTGGAAGAGATCATTCGGGCAGAAGACCGCGAGTCACTGGATACCGCTACCCGCGCCCTTGATAGGGTGCTGCGCTGGGGCTTTTATGTGATCCCCCACTACCACTCCGGCGAGACACGCATTGCAGTATGGGATAAGTTTGGTTACCCAGAACCATTTCCCGCCTACGCCATGGATTTAGATGCCTGGTGGGTAGATAGCGAACGTGAAGCAGCGCTGCAGCGACGTAATCGTCGCCGCTAGCGTTTGTCGTTGCGGCTGACCTTCGTTTATCACAATCGCTCACAACAATAGCCTGTTTACATCATTTCGTGGAGTGCACTGTGGCACGTTATACCCTACGCCGACTGCTACTAATGATCCCGACTCTGTTCGGGATCATGCTGCTTAACTTCATGATTGTGCAAGCCGCCCCCGGTGGGCCGATTGACCAAATGCTGGCGCGTTTTGAAGGCGCTAACGCCATGGCCAGCACACGGCTAGATATGGGCGGTGCCGATGTACAGGTCAACGATGACTCCCGCGGCGCGCGCGGTATCGACCCGCGCTTTATCGAACAGTTGGAGCAGCAGTTTGGCTTTGATAAGCCTGCCCATGAACGCTTCATCGGCATGATGGCGGACTATCTCACCTTGGATTTCGGCACCAGCTTTTTTAGAGACAGGCCGGTGATTGACCTGATGATCGAGCGGCTGCCGGTGTCGATCTCCCTCGGTTTATGGACCACCCTGCTGGTCTATGTGATTTCCATTCCGTTAGGCATTCGTAAAGCCCTGCACCACGGTTCACGCTTCGACGTATGGACATCGGGGCTGGTCATTGTCGGGTATGCGATTCCTGGTTTTCTGTTCGCCATTCTACTAATAGTACTGTTTGCTGGCGGCACCTACCTGGACTGGTTCCCGCTACGCGGGCTGACCTCGCCGGATTTTGACGAGCTATCCGCTTGGGGCAAAGTGAAAGACTACTTCTGGCACATCACCCTGCCGGTTATCTCGGCGGCCATTGGCAGCTTCGCCACCCTCACCATGCTAACCAAAAATAGCTTTCTGGATGAAATCCATAAGCAGTATGTACTCACTGCCCGAGCCAAAGGCGCCGATGAGCAGCGCGTGCTGTATGGGCACGTCTTTCGCAATGCCATGCTAATTATTATCGCGGGCCTGCCCTCGGCAATGATCGGTATTTTCTTTACCGGCGCGCTGCTGATCGAGGTGATTTTCTCCCTGGATGGGCTGGGCCTGCTGGGCTTTGAAGCGGTCATGCAGCGTGACTATCCGGTAATCTTCGGTACGCTGTTTCTCTATACCGTCATCGGGCTGCTGCTCAAACTGATCTCGGACTTAACCTATGTGTGGGTTGATCCGCGTATCGATTTCGCGTCGAGGGAGTCTTAATATGCACGTTCTTACCTCACGCCTCTCGCCTATTACCTTGCGCCGACTGGCAGCGTTTAAAGCTAACCGCCGTGCACGTATCTCGCTGTGGCTCTTTGGCATCCTGTTTATCATTAGCCTGTTTGCCGAGCTGGTCGCCAACGACAAACCTATTGTGATGCAGTATGACGGCCAGTGGTACGTGCCGCTGCTGGTGGATTATCCAGAAACCGAGTTCGGAGGTTTCCTCCCTACCCGTGCCGATTACCTGGACCCGTTTATCCAGCAGCAGATCAGCGACCACGGCTGGGCGCTCTGGCCGATCATTCCGTTCTCCTATCAAACCCTGGATATGCAGATGACGCAACCCTCGCCTGCGCCGCCGGATAGCCGCCACTGGCTGGGCACCGACGACCAGGGCCGCGACGTACTGGCGCGGGTGATTTATGGGTTCAGGCTATCCGTAGCATTTGCGCTAGTGCTCACCGCTGGGTCATTGGTGATTGGCGTTTTTGCTGGCGGGGTACAGGGCTACTTCGGCGGCAAGGTGGATCTCATTGGCCAGCGAGTTACTGAAATTTGGTCGGGGCTGCCGGTACTGTTTTTATTGATTATTTTGGCCAGTTTTGTACAGCCTGGCTTCTGGTGGCTGCTGGGTATCATGCTGCTTTTCTCCTGGCTGGGGCTTGTGGATATTGTTCGTGCCGAGTTTTTGCGGGCCCGCAACCTAGAGTACGTTCGCGCCGCCAAAGCCATGGGGCTTCCTTCACGGCTGATTATGTGGCGGCACGTACTGCCTAATGCCATGGTCGCCACGCTGACGTTTATTCCCTTTCTGTTCACTGGTGCCATCGGCACGTTAACCGCACTGGACTTCCTCGGCTTTGGGTTGCCACCGGGCGCTCCATCGCTGGGCGAGCTAGCCGCTCAGGGCAAAAATAACCTGCACGCCCCTTGGTTAGGGATCACTGCGTTTATGACCCTGGCGATCATGCTTTCCCTGCTGGTATTTATTGGCGAAGGCCTACGCGACGCCTTCGACCCACGCCATGTTAAACAGCGCCCTATCTCTGTCCAGGAAAATTCTGCTCAGGAAACGCCCCATGTCTGAACCCACTACCAAACCGTTACTGCGTCTTAAAGAGTTAACGGTATCTTTTGATGGCAATGTGGTCGTGGACGCTCTTTCGCTAACGGTTAACGCTGGCGAAACACTGGCCATTGTCGGGGAGTCCGGCTCGGGTAAGTCGGTTTCCGCACTAGGGGCCATCGACCTACTGCCAAGCAATGCGGAAGTGCGCGGTCAGCGCTGGCTGGAAGAGACCGACCTGACGCGGCTAAACAAGCGCGACTGGAACGGCATTCGTGGCAATCGTGTTGGGTTCATTTTTCAGGAGCCGATGACCTCGCTTAACCCGCTGCACCGCATTGGCAAACAGATTAGCGAAACGCTGCGGCTACACCAAGGCTTGAGCGGCCAAGCAGCCCGCCGCCGGGCAAAAACACTGCTTGAACAAGTCAAACTACCCCGTCCTGAAGAGCTACTGGATGCCTGGCCCCACCAACTCTCCGGCGGGCAGCGCCAGCGGGTGATGATTGCCATGGCGATTGCCAACAACCCTGCGCTACTGATTGCCGATGAACCCACCACCGCACTCGATGTCACCGTGCAGCAGGAGATTCTCGCGCTGCTTAAAGAACTGCGCGACCAGCACGGCATGGGCGTACTGCTGATTAGTCATGACTTAAACCTGGTACGCCGCCACGCCGACCGCGTCTGCGTGATGTATCAGGGCAAGGTGCAGGAAACCGGCAGCGTTACCGAGGTGTTTAGCAACCCACAAAGCGATTACACCAAAGCACTGATTGCCGCCGAACCCGAAGGCCGCCCTGCAGAACCCGCAAACACAACGCCTCTGCTGACAACACAGCAACTGCGGGTAAGCTTTAAGCGGCCTAAAACGGGGCTGTTTCAGCGCCAGCCTCCCGCCTTTGAGGCGTTAAAGGCCACCAACCTGACTATTGCCCCCGGTGAAACCCTGGGCATTGTTGGAGAGTCGGGGTCCGGTAAAACGACACTCGCCTCGGCGATTATGCGTTTGGTCGCCAGCCAGGGCGAGGTGCAGCTTGGCGATACACCGCTCAGCCAGCTCTCGGGTGACGCGCTGCGCCGCCAGCGCCATCGTCTGCAGATGGTGTTTCAGGACCCCTACGGTGCCCTTTCACCGCGGATGCCGGTATTCGATATTGTCAGTGAAGGCTTGCGCTTTCACTATCCAAAGCTTACCGATGCGGAAGTGGCCGAACGGGTACACCGCACCTTGTGGGAAGTCGGCTTACCGGAGAGCTGCGCGGCCCGCTACCCCCACGAGTTTTCTGGCGGGCAGCGCCAGCGCATTGCCGTGGCGCGGGCAATTATTTTAGAGCCTGAGTTGATAGTGCTTGATGAGCCCACGTCCGCCCTTGACCGCACCGTGCAAAAGCAGCTGGTTGTGCTGCTGCGCGAACTGCAAGCCCGCCGCCAGCTTAGCTATCTGTTTATCAGCCACGACCTTGCCGTGGTACGGGCGATGGCCCATCGGGTCATGGTGCTAAAAGATGGCGAAGTGGTCGAACAAGGCAACTGCTTGGACGTACTTGCTGCCCCTCAACACGCCTATACCAAAGCACTCATCGAAGCTGCGCACTTGCACTAAGTGCCTGCTTAACTTTTTGTTTAAGCAATTTTCCGGATGTTCTGCTGTTTTTACACAAACAAGATACCGCAATGGACATCTAGTCCATTGCGGTATCTCAACGGAAAAAGGTCGCTTAAAAGCTGGCGATCTCTTCCGGGGTAAGCTCCCGCCATTCGCCAGGAGCAAGGTCATCGGGCAGCAATACATCACCAATCGAGCGGCGATGTAGCGCGTTAACGTGGTTGCCTAAAGCGGCAAACATGCGCTTCACCTGATGGTAGCGCCCTTCGGTAATGGTGAGTTCCGCTTGTTGCGGGGTGATAAAACGCAGCATGGCGGGCTGGGTAGGCGTTTCCTCACCTTCCAGTAAGATACCCTCAGCCACCTGTCCTATCGCCTGCTGGGCGGCCTCGCCTTCCATCGGCTCAGCCAACTCCGCTATATAGACTTTGGCACAGCGGTGGCGTGGCGAGGTAACTCGGTGCGACCATTGGCCATCATCGGTCAGTAACAGTAGGCCCGTGGTATCCACATCTAGCCGCCCTACTGGCTGCAGCCGCTCCACTTTAGGTAAGTCGATAATGTCGATTACCCGCGGGTAGAGACCGCGGCGGGCCGTACACTCCACATCCACCGGTTTATGCATCATCACGTAGCGCAGCCCCACTAGGGCGAGCCGTTCGCCGTTAAGCTTCACTTCGTCGTGTTCGGTATCTACCTGGGTGGCCGCCTGCTTGATCGGCTCGCCGTTGAGCGTCACTTCACCGTTTTTGAGCGCCCGTTTTGCGAGGCTGCGGGTTAGTGGTGTGGTCTCACTTAAAAAACGATCAAGGCGCATTATTGCCCCACTCCTGGCAGCAACGAAAAGCGGTCGGCATCTTGCCAGGCAGGAAATTTTTCACGAAAGGCATCTAGGTCCGTTTTATCTAACGTCCCCGTTTCAATAAACGGAGTATGGGCGGGATGGTCGATCAGCGGTTCGCCTTTAAAATCGACCAGCATGGAGTCGCCGCTATAGGCCAGCCCCTTGGCATCTTCACCCACGCGGTTAACACCCACCACGTAGGCGAGGTTTTCCACCGCGCGCGCCTGTAGCAAGGTTCGCCACGGATGCCGCCGAGGAGCGGGCCAATTAGCCACGCACAGGATGGCATCATACTCGAAATGCTCGCCCTCTGCTGGCTGCTGGCGCATCCATACGGGGAAACGCAGGTCGTAGCACACGCTGAGCTGCAGCTTAAAACCGTTGAGTTCTACGATGTGGCGCTGCTTGCCCATGCCATAGCGTTCATGCTCCCCGGCCATGCGAAACAGGTGGCGTTTGTCGTAGTAGCTCACTTCTCCCGTTGGCGTTGCCCACACCATACGGTTGTAGTACTGGCCGTCGTCAACAATGGCGACGCTGCCGGTCACCACGCAGCCCCTTGCCTTCGCCTGGGTTTGCAGCCAGGCAACGCTTTGGCTCTCTTTCATGGGCTGCGCCATTTCCCGGGAATTCATCGTGAAACCGGTGGCAAACATCTCTGGCAGTACAATCAGGTCAGTGTCGCGACTATCTAAATCACCCAGCAGTGCTTCTAAATGCGTGTGGTTGGCTTGGGGATCTTCCCAGCGTAAGTCGCACTGCACCAGGCTAGTTTTTAATTGACTCATGCCACGTCTCCTTTGCATCGGTGTCTTTATCAATTGTGTGCTAGATTAGCATTTTTACTTAATGAGGCTGCTATGCTTCCATCAGCTCCTCGGGACCCTGAAGCGGTCAAAGGCGTCATGTTTGGCTTAACCGCCTACACCATGTGGGGGTGTTTCCCGCTGTTTTTTGCCCTCTTTGACGGGGTTCCGGCCTTTGAGATCTTGATTCACCGCATTTTGTGGTCGTGCCTATTCCTGGTGGGGCTGATTAGCGTGTTGGGCCGCTGGTCACCGGTCGTGGCTGCATTGGTGCAGCCTAAGCGCTTGGGCCGAGTGTTAGCCTGCGCGCTGCTGATCGCCTTTAACTGGGGCATCTATATCTATGCGGTGGAGAGCAAACAGGTGCTGCAAGCCAGTTTAGGCTACTTTCTCACCCCGTTGGTGAATGTAGCACTGGGCATGCTAGTACTTCGGGAAGTCATGGCGAAGCTACAGCTTGTGGCGCTGGGCCTCGCCAGCCTTGCCATTGCGATTCAATTTATCATGCTGGGTGAATTACCGTGGCTTAGCTTGCTGCTTGCTCTTAGCTTCGGCAGCTATGGGCTGTTTCGTAAGCAAGTGCCACTGGATGGACTGTCAGGCCTCTTCGTGGAAACGCTGCTGCTATTCCCGCTGGCGCTAATGGCGCTTACCTGGATGAGCTGGCAGGGCGAGTCACATTTCCTCCACGATGCGCCCATGTCCGCGCTGTTAGTCGTGAGCGGAGTCTTAACTGCCCTGCCGTTGATGGCCTTTGCAGGCGCGGCGCGTCGCTTACGCTTGGCCACGCTGGGGTTCTTAATGTATATCAACCCCAGCATTCAGTTCCTAATTGCCTTGACGATTTTCGGTGAGCCCCTGGGCATGATCCAACTCGCTACGTTCTTGATGATCTGGACCGGTCTTGCGCTCTACTCATGGTCATCATGGCAATCACGCCCGCGTCAAGCGGTGGTTTGACGAAGCAGTCGGTAACGCTGGCTGCTCTTTATGGGCCACACTGGTTGCGGTGTGTTTTTCCGGCTGGTAGCCAACACGGAAACCGCCCCAGTGCTTGCCATTAATATAAATCGGCACTGAGAGGTCGTGCATGATCTCGCCAGTATCACGCTTGTAGGTTTGCAGTAGCAGCGGTTTCTCGTGGGCACCGCAGCGACTACCGGTAGGATCGTCGAAAATACGCTTGCTGCGGCAATACTTCAGATCGTGATCATAATCGCCAGTTGGCGGGCGGCTTACCGCAGCATTGTGGGTAGGCACGTAGCCGTTACGGTCACAAGCAATGGCATAGCTCAAGCTATACTCGGTAAGTAGTGGCTCCTGTAAGGTAGGAAGATGCTGGTCTGTAAAGGTGTCAAAGCCCGTATGGTAAAGCGGCGGCCGGGTGCCGCTGATGGCAGCGTAGTCCGGTTGGAACAACGCGCTTTCCGATAGCTCGCCACGGATAATGGCTTTTTCAAACAGCTTGCCGATGCGGTCAGCGGTTTGGCGGGCAACCAGAAAGACGGTTTGATGCCGCCCCTGTAGACGCTGCTGCGCCAGTTCGCCGTCAACACCTTCTGCGGCATCCATGAGCGCACGCGCCTGAAGGGCCAACTCGTGCATGTTGCGGTTGCCTTCATCTACATCGTCCTCCAACTGGCTCAGGCTGTCGGCCACCGTTTGGCTATGTTCTTTAGTACTGGCCATAGCATCGGCAACGCTGGTGATCTCCTGCTGGACTTGATCAAACTCTTCGGTCATCGTGGCTAAGCTGCTGCCTACTCGTTGCATCCCCTGGGAGCGTTCGCGAACCCGCGTCATCAAATCCCCCATGGTGGCCACCACGCTCTGACCGCTCTGATGCATATCTTTGACCAGCTCATCAACGCTTTGCGTCGCCGTCGAAGTCTTCAAAGCGAGGTTACGCACTTCTCCTGCGACCACAGCAAAGCCCCTGCCATGCTCACCTGCTCGAGCGGCTTCAATGGAGGCATTCAGTGAAAGCAGATGGGTCTGTTCGGCAATGCCTTCAATCATTGAGGTGACGCTGCGCACACGCTCAATTTTATCGTTGAGTGCAGTCAGCATATCCAGCGCTTGGTTAGAGCGCTCAGCCACATCGGTCATATCATGGATGATAGCAGTTAGTTCATCGTGATTATGATGGCTAGCTTGCTGAGCATTATCGGCAAGGGCAGCCACCTGGGTAGCACTGGCACTGACCTGCATAATGGCAGCATTGATAGCGCTCATACTAGAGGATGCTTCGCTAGCCATAGTCTCCTGTTTGCCCAGCCGCTGAGCCATCAAGTCAGCGTAATGGGACACTTCCGCCGAGGCAATGGCCGTGCTACTGGCACGATTCATTAACCGGTAAGCCATAGCGCGCAGCGAGCCATAGTCTCTCAGGGGTTTTAGCCCGCGCACCGATTGCTTCAACCGGTGCTGATCAGCGCTATAAACACTATATAACCCGACAGCCATCACCCCCATACCACCCAATGAAGCGCACAACACAGCGAGGTATTTCCAAGCACCTGGCTGAGACACTAGCCCGATAGAGGCTATCAGTAGTAGCAATGGCACCAGCCAACGAAGTAGTCGCATGTGAGGCACTCTTTTTTTAGTTGACGTTGTTGAGTTGGAAAGCGCTGCGATGTAGGAGACCCCTCTTTCTCAGTAATCTTAACGGGTTATGCTAATGAAAGAAGTAGCACTTTGGGGGAAGAGCGATGTGTATTGCTGGCAAGGAAACGGCAAATGCCGTAATTATCGTTATAACGCGCTAAACTATTGCCCTTATTTTCAATGCTGCCCTTATGCACACTCGGCCTAAGCCATAGGAGCTTATGTTTAAGCGCTATTTGCCTATTTTTACCTGGCTGCCCCACTACCATAAGCGTTTGCTTGGAGCCGACCTTCTGGCGGGCTTAATTGTGACCGTTATGGTCATACCTCAATCGCTAGCTTATGCCCTGCTTGCGGGATTGCCAGCCGTGGTAGGCCTCTATGCGAGTATTCTGCCGCAACTGCTGTATACCTTTCTTGGCACCAGCCGCACTCTGGCGGTAGGGCCAGTCGCCATCATCGCGCTGATGACTGGGGCCGCGCTATCCTCGGTGGCTGCGCCTGGTACCCCCGAGTACCTGCAGGCTGCGCTGGTGCTCTCGCTGCTCTCAGGTGCCATTTTGGTGGCCATGGGCGCGCTAAAGATGGGCTTTTTCAGCAACTATTTAAGCCACCCGGTTATTTCGGGCTTTTTAACCGCTTCGGGAATTTTGATTGCCGTTAGCCAGTTAGGCAGCCTGCTGGGCGTTTCAAGCAGCGGTTTCACTCTGGTAGAGCGCCTGATGACGCTACTGCCTAACCTGCCTACGTTTAACCCTTATACAGTTGCCATTGGCGGTGGAACGCTGCTGTTTCTGGTGTTAATGCGCCGCTATGGCAAACAAAGCTTGATAAAGGTAGGCCTTCCCGCAGCACTCGCTGATTTAATGACCAAAGCAGGGCCCGTCTTTGCCGTGGTGGTCACTACGTTGGCGGCGTGGCACTGGCAGTTGGCTTACGAGCATGGGGTAGCCGTGGTCGGCACTATTCCCAGCGGTCTGCCCGCACTTAGCTTTCCCTGGGGGGATGCGTCGTTATGGCGAGCACTATTAATACCCGCCATGTTGATTAGCCTAGTGGGGTTTGTCGAGTCGGTTTCTATGGGGCAAATGCTGGCAGCAAAACGGCGCCAGCGTATCTCCCCCAACCAGGAGCTGATTGGCTTAGGGGCCGCCAACTTAGCGGCAGGGTTTACCAGTGGCATGCCTGTCACCGGCGGCTTATCCCGCACCGTCATCAACTACGATGCGGGCGCACAAACGCCTGCTGCTGGGGCCTTTGCCGCGCTCGGCATTGCACTTGTGACCATGGCATTTACCGGCTGGCTCTACCATCTACCCATTGCAACGCTGGCGGCCACCATCACGGTGTCTATTTTGACCCTGGTGGATATCCCCATGCTGCGCCAAACCTGGCGCTACTCCCGTAGCGACTTTGCCGCCATGGCGGTCACGATTCTATTAACACTGGTGGAAGGCATTGAAGCGGGCATTATTGGTGGGGTAACACTTTCCATTGCGCTCTTTTTATACCGCACCAGCCGCCCTCACAGCGCTTTAGTGGGCCGAGTGCCGGATACCGAGCACTTTCGTAATGTAGAGCGGCATGATGTGGAGACGGTGAGCAACGCAGCCCTACTGCGCATCGATGAGAGCCTCTACTTCGCCAATGCCCGCTATCTCGAAGACACCGTCTACAACTTGGTGGCCAGCCGCCCAGAGCTTGAGCATGTCGTGCTGATCTGTTCAGCAGTCAACCTGATTGACGCCTCGGCCTTGGAGAGTCTGGATGCCATCAATGCTCGCTTGAAAGATTCCGACGTCAAACTGCACTTATCAGAGGTGAAAGGCCCGGTGATGGACCAGTTGAAAAAAAGCGACTTCCTGGATGCGTTAACCGGGCGGGTATTTTTAAGCACCTACGCGGCATGGCGGCAATTCTCTTAGCTTAGGAACGCATAAACCACTGAAAATCCAGGCAACCGCCTGGCTTTTTTTGTGAGCCTAAGGACTATTTTTGACTGCCCACCAGAACAGCGTTGACAGCCTCTCTGGCCTTACCTACTATCACTCGACCACTTAGCAAAACCAAATACCGCATAGCAAAACATAAAGTAACTGAACGTAACGAGCCCAAAAGCAACAATCACAATAGAAGCAACCACAATAAAGGAGCATTTCAATGCGTCCGTTTGCTCACCGCCTGTTAATCGCTGCCCTCCCGCTCTCGCTGTTAGGAGTGGCGGTCAGCCAAGCCAACGAAGTAGAACTCCCCAGCACCATGGCCTGGACCGCCTACGGCACCAACTCCAGCGGCTACGCCCAGGCCGTTGCCATTGGCAATATGCTGCAGAATAAGTACGACTCTTCTGTGCGCATTCTGCCTGGCGATAACGATGTCTCCCGTATGACGCCCCTCAAACAGGGTCGCGTTGACCTGTGCGCTTGCGGTATCGCCAGCTACTACGGCGCCGAAGGGGTCATGATGTTTGCCGACCGCGACTGGGGCCCGCAGCCGCTGCGCGTGATTACCACCTCAACCGCGTCGTTTGGTCTGTCACTGGCCGTGGCGGGTGATTTGGACGTTGAAACCCCCGCCGATTTAGCAGGCAAACGCATTGCTTATATTCGCGGTGATGATGCCCTGAACAAAGGCACTGAGGCGTACCTTGCCTTCGGCGGCCTAACCTGGGATGACGTTGAACGCGTTGACTACCCCGGCTATGCCCGCTCTTTCGACGGCATTATTGCTGGCGATGTGGACGCCTCTTTCACTACCACCGTTACACCGCCCGCTCAGCAGCTCGCGAGCAGCCCACGGGGCGTTAGCTGGCCGGTGCTTGACCCTAACGATGAAGCTGGCTGGGAACGCATGGCGGCGGTGGCACCCTACTTCCGCCCCCATGAAGTCACCGCCGGTGCAGGCGGCATTAGCGCCGACAACCCGGTACCCAGCGCCAGCTATCCCTACCCCATTGTGGTGGCGAATCAAGACCTTGATGACAATGTCGCTTACGGTTTAATCAAAGCGATGCAGGAAAACTACGACGGCTACAAAGATAACGCGCCGGGTGCAGTGGGCTACGCGCTGGAGTACCAGGATTTACAGTGGGTAATCCCATTCCACGACGCAGTGGTGGAGTACTACAAAGAGATCGACGTGTGGACCGATGAGATGCAGGCCCACCAAGACCAACTCGTTGAGCGTCAAAACGTATTAATGCAGGCCTGGGAGCAGTTTATGCAAGACGCATCCAGCGATGCCGATACGTTTACTACTGACTGGATGGCCGCCCGCGCCACGGCGCTCACCGATGCTGGGTTCGAGCCGATCTTCGAGTAACTCGCCACGGGGCGGCGCTCGCCGCCCCTGCTGATTGATGGAACGCCCTATGACCACCGATACCGCACCTGCCAGCACGCCGCAGGTTAAAGAAAAGATCAGCCAAATCCGCGAGCTGCCTCTGGCGCTTCGTTGGGTGCCTGCCACCGTCACCGTATTACTGATGATGATGACGCTGGACTACCTGTTTAACTGGGGCTTGCTCACGTTCGTGACCGGGCTGGAAACTCAGTTTTACTATGCAGTGGTGGCACTGCTTCTGCCGCTCGTGTTTCTGCTATGGCCCATGCGCAGCAGCCAACAGGAGCAATCCATTCCCTGGTATGACTACCTGCTTAGCGCTGTCACGCTGATCGTGGGTGGCTACTTTGTGTATAACGCTGTTCCCATTCTGGAGCGCGGCTGGGCGTTTGCAGCTCCGGATATCGCCATTTATTTCAGCTATGCCTACTGGTTATTGATTATCGAAGCCGCCCGCCGAGCCGGCGGTTTGCCGATTGCCATCATTGCCGGGGTGTTCTCGCTTTACCCCTTAGTAGCCGATATCGTTCCTGGCCCCATCCAGGCATTCCCTTCTAGCCTGCCTGAAACGGCGATGTACCACACCATGAGCACCGAAAGCATCATGGGGGTTCCGCTACAGGCTTTTGCGGGCCTGGTGATTGGCTTTCTGGTGTTTGGCGTGGTGCTGCAAAAAAGCGGCGGCGGCAAATTCTTCATTAATTTAGCCTTTGCGCTTTTAGGCCATGTACGCGGCGGCCCGGCTAAGGTGTCGATTTTTTCCAGCGGCCTGATGGGTTCCATGAGCGGCAGCGTGATCAGTAACGTGCTGACCACTGGGGTGCTCTCGATTCCGGCCATGCGCCGCATTGGCATGAGCCGCTCGTTTGCGGGCGGTGTGGAAGCCTGCGCCTCAACTGGTGGCGTATTGATGCCCCCAGTGATGGGTGCCACCGCCTTCGTGATGGCCATGTTCCTGGATATTCCCTACTCAGCGGTGGCGCTGGCAGCGGTAATTCCCTCAATTCTCTATTTCCTTGGTCTGTTCATTCAAATTGATGCCTATGCCGCGCGCAACGACATCAAAGGCCTGCCCGCCATAGAGCTACCGTCGATTAAGCAAACCCTGAAAGAGGGCTGGTACTTTATCTTCGTCTTCGGCCTGCTGGTATGGATGCTGCTGATCATGCAGCGCGAAGCGGTTGCCCCGTTCTATGCGACCGCCCTGCTGTTAGTGCTCAACCAACTCTCTAAGCAGAACCGCTGGGGTTGGAAGGATGTCACCGAAACGCTCTCGTCAGCGGCCAAGCTATTTGCCGAACTTATCGCCATTCTGGCGGGCGTTGGTATGTTGGTAGGCGCGCTCTCCATGACCGGCCTGTCGGGCACCATTGCCAACGACTTTATCAATATCGCCGGCGGCAGCGTGCCATTGCTGCTAATTATGGGCGCGGTCACCAGCTTTGTGTTGGGCATTGGCATGACCGTGACAGCAGCCTATATCTTCCTGGCGGTGGCGCTCGCCCCTGCGCTGATTCAAGGCGGCGGTCTGGACCCCATGGCGGTGCACATGTTCATTCTCTACTGGGGCATGCTCAGCTTTATCACGCCACCCGTGGCACTCGGTGCTTTTGCCGCCGCTACCGTGGCCGGTGCCCGTCCTATGGAAACCGGCCTGCAGGCCATGCGTCTAGGCAGCGTGATTTACTTTATCCCCTTCCTGTTCGTACTGAATCCCGCGCTGATCATGCAGGGCGAACCATGGATGATCATTGCCGTGTTTATCCAAGCGGTCATCGGCATCATCCTGTTTGCCTCCGCGATGCAAGGCTACCTGATGGGCGTGGGTCGTTTGGGTTACGGCGCGCTGCAGGAAATCGTGATTCGTGCGCTGGTACTGATCGCGGGGCTACTGCTCGCCCTACCGGGCGGCGGCATGGTACCGCTAAGCCAGTGGGAGTTGATTGGTTTAGCCGCTGTGGCGCTGCTACCCGCCGTGGTGCTTGCCCGCCTTAGCCAGCGCCATCACCAGCGTTCGCTCACTGCCAACGCTTAATGCCACCCTCGAGGATTCTTATGAGCACAAAAACAAATCTCACCCTCGTACTCGGTAGTTTAACGGCAGGCCTGCTGGCGGCTGGCAGCGCCAGCGCCATGCCTAGCACGCTGAACTGGACCGCGTATGGCACCGGCACCAGTGGCCATGCGCAGATTATGGCCATCAGCCAGCTGCTACAGGAGGAGCACGGCACTCAGTCCCGCGTCATCCCGGGTGAAAACGACACCATGCGCATGACACCGCTGAAAACTGGCCGCGTGGATCTCTGCGCATGCGGCATTGCCAGCTACTACGGCTCTGAAGGCGTGATGATGTTCGCCGGGCCGGACTGGGGCCCGCAGCCCATTCGGGTGATTTCTACCTCCATGGCCAGCTTTGGGTTAGGTATGGCCGTGGCAGGCGACGTAGAGATGGATTCCATCGCCGATCTGGAAGGTAAACGTCTAGCCTACCTGCGCGGCGACGACGCGCTGAACAAAGCCGCTGAAGCCTACCTAGCTTTCGCGGGTTTGACCTGGGATGACGTCGAGCGCGTTGACTTCCCCGGCTACAACGCCGCCTTCGACGGCATTATCAGCGGCCGTGCCGATGCCGCTATTACCACCACCGTGACACCGGCGGCGCAGCGGTTAGCGGCTAGCCCTCGTGGCTTACAGTGGCCAGAACTGCCCACTGACGATGAAGCAGGCTGGGCACAGATGCTGGAGGTGGCCCCCTACTTCCAACCCCACGACGTCACTTCAGGCGCAGGTATTAACGCTGACCACCCGCTTGCCAGCGCCAGCTACCCCTATCCGATCATGGTGAGCAACGCCGATTTAGCGCCAGAAACCGTCACCGGCTTGATCACCACGCTAGTGGAGTCCTTCGACGACTATAAAGATAACGCCCCAGGGGCTAGCGGCTATGCCCTTGAGAATCAAAACATGACCTGGGTGGTGCCTTTCCACGATACCGTGGTGGCGTACTACCAAGAAAGCGGTGTATGGACCGATGAAATGGACGCCCACCAGAACGCTTTGGTGGAGCGGCAACAGCTGCTAATGGACACCTGGGAAGCCTATCAAGCCGATGCGCCCGAAGACGAAGCGGCGTTTATCGACGGCTGGATGGAAACCCGGCGGGCTGCCTTACAAGAAGCTGGGTTAAACCCCGTTTTTTGATGTTGCTTCAATCACGACGGAAATCATTACCTAAGGCCGCCTCTGCGCGGCCTTTTGTTTAGCCAACAACGTTCCGCAATGCAGAACGTTGTTTTGCATTATTGACTCCAACGGCGTCTTTCGCCATGATCACCTAATTCCGAATAACAACTTTAAATTTCATATAGCGAAATACGGGAGCCACTATGAGTGTTCACTACCAGCGACATGGCGAGGTCGGCGTCATTAGTATCGCTAACCCGCCCGTCAACGCATTGAGCCAAGCGGTGCGTAGCGGTTTGCTCAGCGCCCTTGAAGAGGGGTTGGCCGACCAGCAGGCCCAAGCACTGGTGGTGATAGCAGAGGGGCGAACCTTTATCGCCGGGGCCGATATACGTGAATTTGGTAAGCCGCCCCAGGCACCGCTGCTACCGGATGTCATTACACAGCTAGAAGCCTGCCCCAAACCGCTCATCGCATCGCTACACGGCACTGCGCTGGGAGGCGGCTTAGAAGTCGCGCTGGGTTGCCACTATCGAATTGCGCTGACAGGCACCCGCGTTGGTTTACCGGAAGTGAAGCTTGGCTTACTGCCCGGCGCAGGCGGTACCCAGCGGCTGCCCCGTTTGGTAGGTGTTGAAAGATCCCTAGAAATCATCACCAGCGGGCGCTTTGTAGACGCCGCTGAAGCGCAGGATATCGGCATTATCGATGCCATCAGCGATGCCCAAACACCGCTGGAAGCGGGTTTGGCAGCGGCAAAAGAGGTATTAGCGGGACAACAGCAGGCGCGCATCACCGGTCAGTTACCCGCTCCAGAGGCCAACCCCCTGGCCATTGCTGCCATGCGAGAGCAGCTTGAAACCAGCGTACCAGCTCTGTTCTCTCCGTTTCGCATTGTGGACGCCGTTGACGCCTGCACCAAAGCCACATCTCTGGAAGAGGGTTTGCGCCGCGAGCGTGAGCTGTTTCTTGCCTGTATGGATTCCCCGCAGCGCGCAGGGCTGATTCACCTCTTTTTTGCCGCTAGAAATCCCCATGTCGTCCCTGGCGTAGACAATGCTGAGCCCTTTGCGCAGATCGCCCTTATCGGTAAACACCCGCTCTTTGAGACGTTTCAAAGCGCTGCCCAGCGCGCCAACATAGTGCTAACCGATACCCCAAACGATAGCACTGAGCTGTGCCTGCTCGCCCCTGGCGAAGACGCAAGCGCCTGCCCTTCTCAAGCGGTCACCGTAGCGCTGCAGCCACTCACCGACAGCGCCTCAGCCACACTCCTAAGCCTAGTACTTACCGAGCGCGGCCCATTCCATGAGCTGGTCAACCACAGTGCCAGCGCGACCGACCAGCAGCGGGTGGCTTTAACACTCAAAGCGCTGCGGGCCAACGTGGTGGTGAGCAAGTCGCCTAGCTTACTGAGCACGCTTTATAACGCCGCAAAGCAAGCGCCCGACCACAACGCCCAGTCAGCCATGGAGCAGGCGAGCCTGACGCTAGTGCAGCAAGGCGCCTGCTACCGCGAGAGCGATATTGATCTGTTGGCGGTGGAAGCGTTGGGCTACCCACGCCATTTAGGCGGGCCGCATCGCCATGCCACTCTGCAATCCACTTTATCGACGCCTTCCAAGGATGCACACTCATGAACCTGACGTTTAGCCCCGAAGAGCAGGCATTCCGCGAGGAAGTCCGCCGATTTTTAGCCGATGCACTGCCGAGCGACATCCGTGAGCGCGTGCGCCTTGGGCGGCATCTGCGCGCCGATGACCACATCCGCTGGCAGAATATTCTCAGCGAACAAGGGTGGCTTGCCGCCAACTGGCCTGTTGAGCACGGCGGTCCAGGCTGGGGCCCGGTGCAGCGACATATCTTCGATGAAGAGTGTGCCGCCGCCCACGCCCCTACGGTGGTGCCCTTTGGCGTCAATATGGTCGCGCCAGTGATCATGAAATTTGGCAGTGTGGAGCAGCAACAGCACTACCTGCCGCGGATTCTTAATAACCAGGACTGGTGGTGCCAGGGCTACTCCGAGCCGGGTGCTGGCTCGGATTTGGCGGGCTTATCTACCCGCGCCATGCTCGATGGCGACCACTACATCGTCAACGGGCAGAAAACCTGGACCACCCTAGGCCAGCACGCCAACATGATGTTCTGTTTGGTGCGCACCGACCCACACGCGAAAAAACAGGCGGGTATCAGCTTCTTGCTGATCGATATGCAGACCCCCGGCATTACCGTACGGCCGATTATCACCCTCGACGGCGCTCATGAAGTCAACGAAGTGTTCCTCGATAATGTGCGCGTGCCGGTAGAAAACCGTGTGGGTGAAGAGGGCCAAGGCTGGACCTGCGCCAAATTCCTGCTAACCCACGAGCGCACCGGCATTGCCGGGCTTGGCCACGCCAAGCAGGCACTGCGACATTTGAAGTCCCTCGCCTCCCGTATGCAGCATCGCGGCAAGCCGCTCTTATCGCTCCCCAGCTTTCGCCAGCGTGTGGTCAAAGCCGAGCTTGAGCTGATGGCGCTGGAAGTGACCAACCTGCGCGTGATTGCCGCAGCGCGGGATGGCGGCGTGCCGGGTGCAGAGAGCTCGCTGCTAAAAGTACGCGGCTCTGAGCTGCGCCAAGAGATCAGTGAGCTTACCCGCCGTGCGCTTGGGCCTGCTGCCCTGCCATTCTTCCCCGAGTTTCTCCATGGTGATGCGTCGCTAGATGACGAATACGCCCAAGGCGCTGCCGCCAGCGCCCAGTATTTTAATCGTCGCAAGCTGTCGATTTATGGCGGTGCCAACGAAATTCAAAAAAGCATCGTCGCTAAAACCATTTTAGGTATGTAAGGGAGTCACCATGGATTTTGCACTCACCGATGAGCAGCGCATGCTCGAAGAGACACTGACACGCTTGGTGGCCGACCAGGTAACGCCCGAGCAGCGCCGCGCTATGCTGGAAGCGCCAGCACAAGGTGCCAGCCCACTCTGGAGAACGTTCGCAGAATTAGGTCTGCTGCATATGCCGTTTAGCGAAGACGTAGGCGGGCTAGGCGGCGACGGCACCGATGTAATGATTATTATGCAAGCGTTGGGGCGCTGCTTGGTGCCGGAAGCGTACCTGTTTGGGTTAGTCATGCCCGGGCAGCTGCTTGCGCTATGCGCCAACCCCGCACAGCAGGAGCGCTGGCTGGCTCCGCTGTTAGAAGGTGAACACCAGCTCGCCTTGGCTTGGCAAGAACACACCGCCCGCTATGACGCGTTCGACATTTTGACCCAAGCGAGCCAACACGATGGCCAGTGGCAGCTTAATGGCCGCAAAGATGTCGTAATGAACCTCGGCAATGCCGCCGCCACGCTGGTGACCGCCCAACTGCCTAACGGCAAGCTAGGCGTGTTTATCGTCACTGCCAATACTCAAGGCGTCACCTCACATACCTACCGCACGATGGATAACCAGCCCGCAGGTGACCTAACGTTGAACAGCGTGACTCTGCCGCTAGAGAACTGCCTAAGCGAAGACGCAGGTGACGCATTGGCAGAGGTGCTGGCCCTGGGCCGCGCCGCACTTTGCGCAGAAGCCATTGGTGCAATGGAAACTGCCTGCGACCAAACCCTCGCCTACTTAAAAGAGCGCAAGCAGTTTGGCCTGCCGCTGGCCACGTTCCAGTCACTGCAGCACCGCATGGTGGATATGCACCTCCACCTGGAGCAGTCGCGCTCCATGGCAATTCTCGCCGCCACCAGCCTCTCGCTGCCTGCTGACGAGCGGGACTATAAAATCGCCGCTGCCAAGGCCTACTGCGGCGAGTCCGCGCGCTTTATTGCGGAACAAGCCATTCAGCTTCATGGCGGCATGGGTATGACCGAAGAGTGCTACGTGGCCCACTACGCCAAACATCTGGTGATGTTTGATCACTACCTGGGCGACAGCGACTATCACCTTGAGACGGTGAGCGAAAAGCTCGACGCCGCCTAAGGAGAAGCTCATGCACAGTGAAGAAACGTCACTTGTACGCATTGAGACTACCGAGGGCGGTATCGCCGAAGTGACCATTGCGCGCCCTGCGGTGCGCAATGCCCTCAACGAGCCTACGGCCCTGGCGCTCAATGACGCATTAGCCACCGTGGCGGCTGACCCGCAGGTACGCTGCGTGATCCTCAGCGGTGAAGGTAGCGCTTTTTGCGCCGGTGCTGATTTAGCGGAATTCGAAAAGGCCTCCACCCAGCCCGCAAGCCAACGTCTGGCAACGCTTTTTCTGCCTGCGCTGCGCAGCATGATGACGATGGAAAAGCCCGTGATCGCCGCGGTGAGCGGCGCTGCCGCGGGGATTGGTGTGTCCTACGTGCTAGCCAGCGATATGGTGGTGATGGGCCGCTCGGCTTACCTAAAACTGGCCTTTATCAATATTGGCTTGATTCCCGACGGCGGCGCTTGCTGGCATTTGGTACGCAAGCTTGGCCACGCCCAAGCTTTTGAGATGGCGGCACTGGCTACCCCAATGGATGCCGAGCGCTGTGTGGCGCTGGGCTTGGCCAACCGGGCAGTGGAAGATGATCAGGTGTTAGCGGAAGCACGAGCGATGGCACAGGCCCTGGTGGCTCAGTCACCTCAAGCGCTGGGAGCAACGAAACGGGCCATGCGACAGTCAGCGAACCTGTCGCTTGACGACACGCTAACGCTTGAAGGCGCACTGCAGGATGAGTGTAAAGCCACCGATGATTTTCATGCTCGCGTGGCTGCTTTTCGTCAGCGCCGTCGTAACTGATCCAGTGCTTGCTGATAATCCGCACGCAGCGTGGCTATTTCATCGGCCACGCTGTTCAGTGTGGTAATACCCCCCACCCCTTGCCCTGCACCCCAAATATCCCGCCACGCTTTTGCCTTACTGCTGCCGCCTGACCCATAGCGCATGGCGCTTTTGTCACCCTCAGGCAGTGCCACTGGGTCCATCCCTGCCTGCTCGATGCTTTGGCGCAGGTAGTTACCGTGCACGCCAGTAAATAGATTGGTATAGACGATATCCCCCGCAGCGGCTTCCAATACCATCTGCTTGTACGCGGGCTGAGCATTGGCTTGCTGGGTGGCAATAAAGCGCGTGCCCATATACACCATGTCCACGCCCAGCGCCTGAGCGGCAGCGATCTGCTCACCTTTGGTAATCGCCCCTGCCAGCACCAGCGGGCCATCGTAAAACTGCCTGACCTCCGCCACAAAGGCGAAGGGGTTAAGCCGCCCCGCATGGCCGCCTGCCCCATGGCAGACCAAAATTAGCCCATCCACCCCGGCATCGATGGCTTTTTTAGCGTGCCTGAGTGTGGTCACGTCGTGAAATACCATGCCGCCATAAGCGTGCACTTGCTCGACCACCCGATTGGGCGCATGCAGGCTGGTAATGATCAGCGGCACCTTGAACTCAGCGCATAGCGCCACATCGTGATCCAGACGGTCATTGGTGGGGTGCACGATCTGATTCACCGCAAACGGCGCGGCGGGCTGCTGCGGATTCTGAGCGTTATAGTCGTCTAAGGTATCGGTAATCTGCTGCAGCCACTCCCGAAGCACTTCCGCAGGCCTGGCGTTCAGCGCCGGAAACGCGCCAATAATCCCCGCCTTACACTGGGCAATCACCAGCTCAGGGCCAGAAACGATAAACATGGGAGAGCCGATAACCGGCAGCGTCATGGAGGCAGTCAGTTGGGTTAGCATACGTGGCTCATTATCATTGTTTGTAAGCCCATCAGCGTAAAACCCCAAAAAAAGGGGTTTTAAAGCATGGCCAAAATAGCTGGCATGGCCGGAACAGCCCGTAGCGGGGGTCTTTCGCCAGGGATGGCGAAAGTAGCGCCCATGGACGGGTTTACAGCGCCCCCGCCTAGGGCTATTCCGGACAGCCTCCTAAACTTACAGCTTGCTTTCCAGCTCAGGAAGAATCTCAAACAGATCCCCTACCAGGCCGTAGTCGGCCACCTGGAAGATCGGCGCTTCGTCGTCTTTGTTGATGGCGACGATCACCTTGGAGTCTTTCATGCCCGCCAAGTGCTGAATCGCACCTGAAATACCCACCGCAATATAAAGCTCAGGCGCGACGATCTTACCGGTCTGGCCCACCTGCATGTCGTTAGGAACAAAGCCCGCATCGACCGCCGCACGCGAAGCGCCAATGGCCGCGCCCAGCTTGTCGGCAATGCCATCCAGCAGCTTGAAGTTCTCGCCGTTACCCATGCCACGGCCACCGGAGATGACGACCTTGGC
>Ga0208813_1000155_pt1 | contig 64704 bp, 61 predicted proteins | sample MalvireepMed_904_FD_184250 | JGI IMG/M metagenome (GOLD analysis project Ga0208813, IMG submission 184250) | Marine viral communities from the Global Malaspina Expedition - Malaspina viral metaG DeepMed_904 (SPAdes) (version 2) | ecosystem: Environmental > Aquatic > Marine > Oceanic | place... | reverse complement strand
GCCGATACACAGCGATGACAGCGTCAGGATCAATGAAGCGAGGACGAAACGAAACATGGCAATCCCTGATTATTATTCGAGAGGGTCGCCGGCAGTAATAGCATGGAGATGACCACGACCGGATGCTGGCCAGACATACCGGAATGTCGCTGAGGTCAAGATCAGGTGAAACGGAGAGCGGCCTCGGCCGCTCCCTGTATCAGCGGGGCTGGGCGTCCAGGGACTGCCCATTGATTGCGGCCCCTTCAGGACCCAGCAGATACAAATAACTGGCCACAATCTGTTCCGGTGTTTTCAGTTTTTCCGCGTCTTCGCCGGGATACGCAAGGGCGCGCATATCGGTGCGCGTGGCGCCCGGGTTGATGGTGTTCACGCGAATTTTGGAGGTGTTCTCCAGTTCTTCCGCCAGGGTCTGCGAAAGATTTTCGGTGGCCGCCTTGGACGCCGCGTAGGCGCCCCAGAACGCGCGGCCCTTGCGGCCCACGCTGGAGGAGGTGAACAGGATGCGGCCGTCGTCGCTGTCGCGCAGCAGCGGCAGCAGCGCCTGGGTCAGATAGAAGGCGCTGTTGAGGTTGACGCGCATCACCGAATCCCAGGTATCCGCGCCGTAGCGCTCCAGAGGCGTGATGTCGCCGAGCACCGAGGCGTTGTGCAGGACCCCGTCCAGGCGCCCGAATTCGCGGCCGAACAGGGTCGCCAGCTCCTGGTAGTCCTCGGGACGCGCCACCTCCATGTTGACCGGTGCCAGGGCGGGCTCCGGCCCGCCGGCGGCCTTGATCTTGTCGTACACCGCTTCCAGCTTGCTCTGGGTGCGGCCCAGCAGAATCACGGTGGCGCCGTGGGCGGCCAGGGCCAGGGCCACCGCCCGGCCGATACCGGCGCCGGCGCCGGTGACCAGAATAATACGGTCCTTAAAGGCGTCCGGCGGGCACTGGTAATTGGCCGCCAGGCCGTTGAGTTCCTTGATGTCCATTTCGACTGTACCTACTTCTTCACAGTGTTTTCAGCAGCGGCAGCAGTTGCTCGCCGCGTTCCACAAAATAGTCGGCCGGCCAGGCGCGCGGATTGTCGTCCGCGTCGATATAGCCGAATCCGGCGGTGACGGTGATCATTTTCGCATTCAGCCCGGCCTGGATGTCACGCAAATGATCACCCACATAAACGCAGTGGGTGGGGTTGGCCCCCACGGCGCCGGCCGCCATCAGCAGGCCTTCCGGGTCCGGTTTGCGCTCGCGGACCTGATCCGGGCAGATCACCGAGGCGCACCGGTCGAGCAGGCCCAGGCCGGCCAGTACCGGGCGGGTGAAGCGCTCCGGTTTATTGGTGATCACGCCCCAGGGCAGGTCCTGGTCTTCCAGCCAGGTCAGCGTTTCCGCCATGCCGTCGAACAGGCAGGTGTCCACGGCCAGGCGGCCGCCGTAGGCGTCGAGCAGCTCATTGAGCCGGTCATCGAAGCCGGCGTCCCCGGGCGCCAGGCCGAAGCCCAGCTCGGTGAGCGCCCGGCCGCCGTTGGACACGGTGGCGCGCACCGCCTGGTAGCTGACCTCCGGCCGGCCGTGGTCGCGCAACAGCTGATTGAGCACCACGTAAAAGTCCGGCGCCGTGTCCACCAGGGTGCCGTCCAGATCAAAAAACACCGCCTCAAGCATGGCGCACCGCGTGCATCAGATAGTTCACCGACACATCGCGGTTGAGCTTGTACACCTGGGTCACCGGGTTGTAGGTCATGCCGGTGGTGTCGCGCACATCGAGCCCGGCGTCGCGGCTCCAGCCGGCCAGCTCCGAGGGGCGGATCAGTTTGGCGTACTCGTGGGTGCCGCGGGGCAGCAGTCTCAGCACGTATTCGGCGCCGACAATGGCGAACAGGAACGCCTTGGGGTTGCGGTTGATGGTGCTGAAGAACACCTGGCCGCCGGGCTTCACCAGTTTGGCGCAGGCGCGGATCACCGACGACGGGTCGGGCACGTGCTCGAGCATTTCCAGGCAGGTCACGGCGTCGTATTCGCCGGCGCGTTGCTCGGCGATGTCCTCGGCCAGCACCTGCAGGTATTCCACTTCCACGCCGCTTTGCTCGGCGTGCAGGCGCGCCACCGCCAGCGGCGCCTCGCCCAGGTCGATGCCGGTGACCGTGGCGCCGCGCCGGGCCATGCCCTCGGAGAGCAGACCGCCGCCGCAGCCGATATCGATCACTTTCTTGCCGGGCAGGCCGAGGCGCTCGTCGATGTAATTGAGCCGCAGCGGATTGATGTCATGCAGCGGGCGGAATTCCGAGTTCGGGTCCCACCAGCGTTCCGCCAGGGCGTTGAATTTGGCGATTTCGCCGCTGTCCACGTTGGGTTGGTTCATCGGGTGTCCCTCATCGACTCTCATTCATTATTCGCGCGGTCATTGCCGGGCGCGATCTTGCGCTGCCATTCGCCGGCGTTCTTGGCGATCAGCGCGGCGTTCAGCGTGGTCAGCCGGCGGTCCGCCATCAGACAGCGCCCGGCGACCCAGCTGTGGGTGACCTGGTCCCGGGTGGCGGCGTAGACCAGTTGCGCCACCGGGTCGTAGACCGGCTGGGTTTCCAGGGCCCCCAGGTCGACGGCGATCATATCCGCCTGCTTGCCGATTTCCAGTGAACCCGTGCGGCTCTCCAGGCCCAGCGCCCGGGCGCCGTTGAGGGTCGCCATGCGCAGGGCGGTGGCCGCCGGCACCGCGTCGGCACGCAGGCTCACGCCCTTGGCGAGCAGGGCGGCGGTGCGGGTCTCGCCGATCATGTCCAGGTCGTTGTTGCTGGCCGAGCCGTCGGTGCCGAGAGCCACATTGATGCCGGCGTCGAGCAGTTTCTGCACCGGGCAGAAGCCGCTGGCCAGTTTCAGGTTGGACTCGGGGCAGTGCACCACCTGGCTGCCGGTCTCCGCCAGCCACTGGATTTCCTCGTCGAGCAGCTGGGTCATGTGCACCGCCAGCAGGCGCGGGTTGAGCAGGCCCAGTTGCTTGAGCCGGGTCAGCGGCCGCTCGCCGCTGGCTTCCACCGCCTGGTGGATCTCGCCGGCGGTTTCGTGCACGTGCATCATCACCGGCGCGTCCAGCTCCTCGGCCAGGGTGAGCACCTTCTCCAGCGGCCCGTCGGAGACGGTATAGGGGGCGTGGGGGCCGAAGCCGATGGTCACCCGGGGTTCGTGGCGCCAGTTATCGGCGGCCTCCGTGGCCAGGCGAAGATAGTCGTCCGGGCCGGCGCCCATGGGGGTGGGGAAGTCCAGGATCGGCGAGAACAGCACCGCCCGCAGGCCCGCTTCCATGGCCACCCGGGCGGTGGTCTCGGGGAAGAAGTACATGTCGGCGAAGCAGGTGGTGCCGGAGCGGATCATCTCGGCGGCGGCCAGGCGGGTGCCGTCGCGCACGAAGGCTTCGCTCATCCACTGCCCTTCGGTCGGCCAGATATGCTGCTCCAGCCAGGTCATCAGCGGCAGGTCGTCGGCCAGGCCGCGGAACAGGTTCATGGCGGCGTGGGTGTGGGCGTTCACCAGGCCGGGTATCAGCAGGTGGCTGCCCAGCTCCACCACCTCGTCGGCGCGCCATTTCTGATCCGCCAGGGGCGTCGGCAGCAGGTCGACGATGGTGTCGCCGCGGACCACCAGGGCGTGATCGGCGAGGGCGCCGGTATCCGGGGCCACCGGCGCGATCCAGCCGGCTTTGATGATGAGGTCGGCGTGTTGGTACTCCGAAGACGGCTGATTCTGCATCGCTGACGGCTTGTCCTGCATCGCTGACGGCTCCTTCCCCGCGCGGAATGGGCGTGAGACCGGGCCCGGCCCGGTCGGTCCGGCGGCGAGTATAACCTGTCTGGCCAGCCTCGTCCGATGCCGGCGCCGGGCTTGTGGTGACGGGGTTGATGGGAATTATTTAGAGGCGGCAAAGCTGTGCTATCATCGGTGGCTTTTAGGAGCTCCGCGACCGGGGCTTCCGCGGGTCGCTATCCACGCCACCGAGGGATATAAGGAACGCCATGACGGACCTCGCCAAAGAAGTTACTCCCGTCAACATCGAGGACGAACTCAGACAGTCGTACCTGGATTACGCCATGAGCGTGATCGTGGGCCGGGCTCTGCCGGACGTGCGCGACGGCCTCAAGCCGGTGCACCGGCGCGTGCTGTTCGCCATGCACGAGCTCAGCAACGACTGGAATAAACCCTACAAAAAGTCCGCCCGTGTGGTGGGTGATGTGATTGGTAAATATCACCCCCACGGCGATTCCGCTGTGTACGACACCATTGTCCGCATGGCCCAGCCGTTCTCCCTGCGTTACATGCTGGTGGACGGGCAGGGCAACTTCGGTTCCATCGACGGCGACTCCGCCGCCGCCATGCGTTACACCGAAGTGCGCATGGCCAAGATCGCCCACGAACTGCTGGCCGATCTGGACAAGGAAACCGTCGATTTCGTCGATAACTACGACGGCACCGAGCGGATCCCCGACGTCATGCCGACGCGGGTGCCCAATCTGCTGGTCAACGGCTCCTCCGGCATCGCCGTGGGCATGGCCACCAACATCCCGCCGCACAACATGGGCGAGGTGGTGGACGGCTGTCTGGCGCTGATCGACGACGACAGCCTGACCCCGGACGACCTGATGGAATACATCAAGGGTCCGGATTTCCCCACCGCCGGCATTATCAATGGCCGCGCCGGTATCGTGCAGGCCTACCGCACCGGCCGTGGCCGCATCTGGGTGCGCGCCCGCGCCGAAATCGAGCAGACCGACAAGAGTGGCAAGGAAGCCATCATCATCCACGAGCTGCCCTACCAGGTGAACAAGGCGCGTCTGATCGAGAAGATCGCCGAGCTGGTCAAGGAAAAGCGCATCGAGGGCATCACCGAGCTGCGCGACGAATCCGACAAGCAGGGCATGCGGGTCTATATCGAGCTGCGCCGGGGCGAGAACGCGGAAGTAGTGCTGAACAACCTCTATCAGCAGACGCAGATGGAGACCGTATTCGGCATCAACACCGTGGCCCTGGTCGACGGCCAGCCGCGCACCCTGAACCTGCGCGACCTGCTGGACGCCTTCCTGCGCCACCGCCGCGAGGTGGTGACCCGCCGTACCGTTTACGAACTGCGCAAGGCCCGCGAGAAGGCGCACCTGCTGGAAGGTCTGGCGGTGGCGCTGGCCAACATCGATCCGGTGATCGAGCTGATCAAGGGCTCGCCGAGCGCCGCCGAAGCGAAGGAAAAGCTGCTCGCCAAGGGCTGGGCGCCGGGTGACGTGCTGGCCATGCTGGAGCGCGCCGGCGGCGAAGACGCCGCGCGTCCGGACGGTCTCGATGAACACTACGGGCTGCGCGACAACTTCTATCACCTGAGCCCGGAACAGGCCCAGGCGATTCTCGACCTGCGCCTGCAGAAACTGACCGGCCTGGAACGGGAAAAACTGATCACCGATTACCAGGTGCTGCTGGACCAGATCCGCGAAATGATGCTGATCCTGGCCGACCCGGACCGCCTGATGCAGGTGATCCGCGACGAGCTGCACGCGATTCGTTCGGAGTACAGCGACGAGCGCCGCACCGAGATCCAGACCTCGCGGCTGGATCTGAGCATGGAAGATCTGATCGCCGAGGAAACCGTGGTGGTCACGCTCAGCCATTCCGGCTACGCCAAGACCCAGCCGATCGACACCTACCGGGCGCAGAAGCGCGGCGGGCGCGGCAAGTCCGCCGGCCAGCTGAAGGACGAGGATTACGTCGAGCAGCTGCTGGTGGCCGGCACCCACGACACCCTGCTGTGCTTCACCAACATAGGTAAAGTGTACTGGCTGCGCGTGTTTGAGCTGCCCCAGGGCGGCCGGGCGTCCCGAGGCAAGCCGATCGTTAACCTGATTCCGGCGCTCAAACCGGAGGAGCGTATCACCGCCATCCTGCGTCTTGATGCGGAGATGGTCCGTCAGCGCGCCGTCACGGAAGACGACGATGAAGCGGACGTCGATACGGCGGCCGTCGATACGGCAGACGTCGATACGGCGGACGCCGAGGTGGTGGAAGACGTGGAAGCCGCGGATGGCGCCGACGGCGAGCCGCAGGCCGCGGAAGGGCCGTTCATCTTCATGGCGATCTCCAACGGCGTGGTCAAACGCACCGAGCTGGCCAAGTTCGCCAAGCCGCGCAGCAACGGCCTTATCGCCGTGCGCCTGCAGGAAGGCGAGCACCTGGTCAATGTGGCCATTACCCAGGGCGACGAAGACGTGGTGCTGGTGGCCGGCAACGGCAAAGTGGTCCGCTTCAAGGAATCCAAGGTCCGGGTGATGGGCCGCACCGCCCGCGGCGTGCGCGGCATGAAAGTGGCCGAGGGCGAGGAAGTGATCGCCCTGATGGTGCCGCAGGAAGGCGGGCAGATGCTGGCCGCGTCCGAGAACGGCTACGGCAAGCGCACCGATCTGAGCGAGTTCCCCACCAAGGGTCGGGGCACCCAGGGCGTGATCGGCATGGTGGTCAACGAGCGCAACGGCCCGCTGGTGGGCGCCGCCCAGGTGTTCGGCAATGAGGACATTATGCTGATCTCCAATCAGGGCACCCTGGTACGCACCCGCGTGGACGAAGTCAGCCATCTGGGCCGCAACACCCAGGGTGTTCGCCTGATCCGCCTCGGCAACGGTGAAGCCTTGTCCGGTCTGGCGCCGATTCCGGAGCTGGACGTGGACGACGAAGAGCTGGAAGAGGACACCGGCGAAGAAAACGGCGCTGACGGAGCCGACAACGCGCCGGCGGACGGCGACCAAGAGTAACGACAAGGGCGGCGCCAGCCGCCTGTAACCCGGAGATCAACCAATGTCCCGCGCTTATAACTTTTGCGCCGGCCCGGCGGCCTTGCCGGAAGCGGTCCTTCAGCGGGCCCGCGAGGAAATGCTGGATTACCGTGGCACCGGCATGTCGGTGATGGAGATGAGCCATCGCGATGACGTGATCGTGGCCATGGCGGAGCAGGCCGAACAGGACCTGCGCGATCTGATGGGGATTTCCGACGACTACGCGGTGCTGTTTCTGCAGGGCGGCGCCAGTGCCCAGTTCGCCATGGTGCCCATGAACCTGCTCGGCGAGTCGGGCCGCGCCGATTACATCAACACCGGCCAGTGGTCCACCAAGGCGATCAAGGAAGCGCGCCGTTTCGGTGACATCAACGTGGCGGCCTCCAGCGAGGACCGCAATTTCAGCTATGTGCCGGCGCAGAGCGACTGGCGGCTCTCCGACGATGCCGCCTATGTGCATTACTGCCCCAACGAGACCATCGGTGGGCTGGAATTCGACTTCGTGCCCGAGGTGGACAAGCCGCTGGTGGCGGACATGAGCTCCACCATCCTGTCGCGTCCGCTGGATGTCAGCCGTTTCGGCCTGATTTACGCCGGCGCGCAGAAGAACATCGGCCCGGCGGGGATCACCGTGGTGATCGTGCGCAAGGACCTGCTCGGCCGTGCCGGCGCGTCCGTGCCGGCGATGATGAACTACCAGACCCACGCCGAGAACGGCTCCATGTACAACACGCCGCCCACCTTCGCCTGGTATCTGGCCGGCCTGGTGTTCCAGTGGCTCAAGGCGCAGGGCGGCGTGGAAGCCATGGGCGAGCTCAACCGGCGCAAGGCGGAGAAGCTGTATGGCTTCATCGACGCCAGCGGCTTCTACAGCAACCCGGTGGCGCCCACCCAGCGCAGCTGGATGAATGTGCCTTTCATTCTCTCCGACAGCGCTCTGGACAAGGCGTTTCTGGCCGAGGCGGACGCCGCCGGGCTGCGCAACCTCAAGGGCCACCGCAGTGTCGGCGGCATGCGCGCCAGCCTTTATAATGCGGTACCGGAAACGGCCGTGGATGCCCTGATAGACTTCATGGCGGACTTCGAAAAACGCAACGGATAAGGCTGGTACGCGCACACTCGCCAGCCGTGGCGCGCCCAGGCGGAACCTGACATGACCGAATCATTGGACAAGCTGAGAGATCAGATCGACGACCTGGACCAACGGCTCCAGGATCTGCTCAATCACCGCGCCGAGCTCGCCCACCAGGTGGCCGAAGTGAAGCGCCGCGAGGACGCCGAGCCGGTGTTTTACCGCCCGGAGCGGGAAGCCCAGGTGCTGAGCCGCATCAAGGAACGCAATAAGGGCCCCATCGACGGGGAATCCATGGCGCGCCTGTTCCGCGAAGTGATGAGCGTATGCCTGGCGCTGGAACAGCCCATGCGCGTGGCGTTTCTGGGCCCGGAAGGCACCTTTACCCAGCAGGCGGCGATCAAGCATTTCGGCCATGCGGTGGAAAGCGTGCCGCTGGGCGCCATCGACGAGGTATTCCGTGAAGTGGAGGCGGGCGCCGTGCACTTCGGCGTGGTGCCGGTGGAAAACTCCACCGAGGGCATGGTGAACCACACCCTGGATTCATTCATGAACTCCGACCTCAAGATCTGTGGTGAGGTGGAACTGCGTATCCACCACCATCTGCTCGCCGGCCCCCACACCCGCCGGGACAAGGTGACGCGCATCTATTCACACCAGCAGACCCTGGCGCAGTGCCGCCAGTGGCTGGACGCGCACATGCCGGCGGTGGAACGCGTGGCGGTGAGCTCCAACGCGGAGGCCGCCCGGCGGCTCAAGGACGAATGGAACGCCATGGCCATCGCCGGCGACATGGCCCGTGAGCTCTACGACCTGGAGCCGGTGCAGCGCAACATCGAGGACCGCCCGGACAATACCACCCGCTTCTTGATCATCGGCCGCCAGGACACGCCGCCCTCCGGCCGCGACAAGACCAGCCTGCTGATCTCCGGCAAGAACCGTCCCGGGCTGCTGTCCGATCTGTTGCGGCCGTTCCGGGACAAGGGCATCAACCTGACCCGTCTGGAAAGCCGGCCCTCGCGCATCGCCAACTGGAGCTATGTGTTCTTCGTCGACTGCGAAGGCCACAAAGCGGACGCGACGCTCACCGAGGTGCTGGAGACTCTGGAAGCCGACGGCAATACCATCAAGGTGCTGGGCTCCTATCCGAAGGCGGTCCTGTAGGAAAGCGTTATGACTTGCGATTACACCCAACTGGCCAACAACGGCGTGCAGCAACTGCGCCCCTATCAGCCGGGCAAACCCGTCGAAGAGCTGCAGCGTGAGCTGGGCCTGCGCGACGTGGTCAAGCTGGCCAGCAACGAGAACCCGCTGGGGCCCAGCCACCGGGCGCTGGAAGCGGCGCGCCGGTCGCTGGATCAGATCCACCTTTACCCGGACGGCGCCGGCTTCGAGCTGAAACACGCGCTGGCGGATAACCTGGGCGTGAGCAGTGACCGCATCACCCTGGGCAACGGCTCCAACGACGTGCTCGAGCTGGTGGCGCGCGCCTATCTGCAGCCCGGCGACGAGGCGGTGTTTTCGGAGTACGCCTTCGCCATCTATCCGTTGGTGACCCTGGGCTGCTCCGCCAAGCCGGTGTCGGTGGATTCGCACCTCTACGGCCACGACCTGGCCGCCATGGCGGACGCGATCACCGAGCGCACCCGGGTGGTGTTCCTGGCCAACCCGAACAACCCCACCGGCACCTGGTTCAACGACCAGGCGCTGGACAACTTCCTGGCCCGGGTGCCGGAGCGGGTGATCGTGGTGCTGGACGAGGCGTACTTCGAATACGTGGAGGAAAGCCACTACCCGGACGGCCTGAAGCGGCTTGACCGCTACCCGAACCTGGTGGTCACCCGCACCTTTTCCAAGATCCACGGGCTGGCCGGCCTGCGCGTGGGCTACGCCGTGTCGCACCCGCAGATCGCCGATGTGCTCAACCGGGTGCGCCAGCCCTTCAACGTCAATATTCCGGCGCTGGCGGCGGCCCAGGCGGCCCTGGGCGACATCGACCATATCGAGAACTCCAAGAGCGAGAACACCGCCGGGCTGGTGCAACTGGCCGAAGGGCTCGACGGCCTCGGTTTCACGCAGATTCCCTCGGTGGCCAATTTCATCGCCTTCGACTGCGGCGGCGAGGCCGAGCCTGTCTACCAGGCGCTGTTGCGCGAAGGGGTGATCGTGCGTCCGCTGGGCGGCTACGGCCTGCCCAACCACCTGCGGGTCACCGCCGGCACGGCCCGCGACAACGAACGTTTCCTGCGGGCACTGAAACAAGTGACGCGCCGCTGATGACCGCGTCCCGGGCTCCTCTGTTTCAACGTGTCGCGATCATCGGGCTGGGCCTGATCGGCGGCTCGCTGGCCGCCGCCATCCGCGAGCAGGGCCTGGCGCGCACCGTGGTGGCCGGCTCCCGCTCCACGCGCACCCTGGAACAGGGCCTGGCTCTGGGCCTGATCGACGAGGGCAGCCAGGACCTGGCGGTGGCGGTGCGCGGCGCCGATCTGGTGTTCGTGGCGACGCCGGTCTCGTCCATGGGGGCGGTGCTAAAAGCGCTGCGCCCGGGGCTCGCCGAGCGCGCCATCGTCACCGACGGTGGCAGCGTCAAAGGCGCGGTGATCGCCGAGGCCCGCCAGGCCCTGGGCGATCATTTTCCGCGCTTCGTGCCGGGCCACCCGATCGCCGGCAAGGAAAAAAGCGGCGTGGAAGCCGCCGATGCGGGGCTGTATCGCCAGCACCGGGTGATTCTGACGCCCACCCCGGACACCGACCCCAGCGCCACCGCCCGGGTGCGGGCGCTGTGGGCGGCGGTGGGCGCGGAAGTGCTGGAGATGGCGCCGGATCACCATGACCGGGTGCTGGCGGAAACCAGCCATCTGCCCCATTTGTTGGCGTTTTCGCTGGTCGATACCCTGGCCCGGCAGGGCGATTCCACCGAGATTTTCCGCTACGCCGCCGGCGGCTTCCGCGATTTTACCCGCATCGCCAGTTCCGACCCGGTGATGTGGCACGACATCTTCCGCGAGAACCGGGACGCGGTACTGGAAGCGCTGGCCCTGTTCCGGGACGGTATCGACCGCTTCCAGAACGCCATCGAGAACAACGACGACGAGGCCCTGATGGGCGTCATGACCCGGGCCAACGCCGCCCGGGCCCACTTTCTGGCCATGAACGAGCGCACCTCCTACACCCGCGCCCGGCATTCCGACGACGAGACAGGCATGACACAGCAATCCAACCCCACCTTCCTGGCGCGCCCCGGCGGCCGGCTCAACGGCCGGCTGCGGGTGCCGGGTGATAAATCCATGTCCCACCGGGCCATCATGCTGGCGTCCCTGGCCGAGGGCACTACCACCGTGGAGGGGTTTCTGGAAGGGGAGGACGCCCTGGCCACGCTGCAGGCGTTCCGCGACATGGGTGTGCTGATCGAAGGCCCCCACCACGGTCAGGTGATCGTGCACGGGGTCGGCCTGCACGGCCTGAAGGCGCCGGGCAAACCGCTCTACATGGGCAATTCCGGCACCTCCATGCGGCTGCTCACCGGCCTGCTCGCCGGCCAGGCGTTCGACACCGAACTGACCGGCGATGAATCCCTGTCCAAGCGGCCCATGGAGCGGGTCGCCGGCCCGCTGCGGGAAATGGGCGCGCGCATCGACACCGGCGAAGGCGGCCGCCCGCCGGTGCGCATCCACGGTGGCCAGGCGCTGAAAGGCATCCATTATCCGCTGCCGATAGCGTCCGCCCAGGTGAAGTCGGCGGTGTTGCTGGCGGGCCTGTACGCCGAGGGCGAGACCTCGGTGACCGAGCCGGCCCCCACCCGCGACCACACCGAGCGGATGCTGGGCGGTTTCGGCGTGCCGGTGCGGCGCGACGGCGCCACCAGCACGGTGACCGGCGGCACGCCGCTGGCGGCGGGGCCTCTGGACGTGCCGGCGGACATCTCCTCGGCGGCGTTCTTCCTGGTCGGCGCCTCCATCGCCGAAGACAGCGAGCTGACCCTGCCCCATGTGGGGGTGAACCCGACCCGCACCGGGGTGATCGACATTCTTAAGCTGATGGGCGCGGATATCCGCCTGGACAACCCGCGCGATTCCGGCGGTGAGCCGGTGGCGGATCTGGTGGTCAGAAGCGCGCCGCTGAAGGGCATCGAGATCCCCCGGGAGCTGGTGCCCCTGGCCATCGACGAGTTTCCGGCGATCTTTATCGCCGCCGCCTGCGCCCAGGGCAAAACCGTGCTGCGCGGCGCCGAGGAGCTGCGCGTCAAGGAGTCCGACCGCATCCAGGTGATGGCCGACGGCCTGGCGGCGCTGGGCGTGGAGCATGAGGTCTACGAGGACGGCATCCGCATCGTCGGCGGCCCCTTCGGCGGCGGCGAAGTGGATTCCCACGGCGATCACCGCATCGCCATGAGTTTCGCCATGGCGGCGCTGCGCGCCTCGGCGCCGATCACCATCCGCCGCTGCGCCAACGTGGCCACCAGCTTCCCGGGTTTCGCGGATCTTGCCCGCGGCGCCGGTCTCAACCTGGAGGTGCACTCACCCAAGGAGAACGCATGATCCCGATCATCACCATCGATGGGCCGGTGTCCTCCGGCAAGGGCACCGTGGCGCGCCTGGTGGCCGCCCGGCTGGCCTGGCACCTGCTCGACTCCGGTGCCCTCTACCGGGTGCTGGGGCTGCACGCCACGCGCCAGGGCGTGGCCCTGGATGACCAGCCGGCGCTGATCCGGCTCGCCGAGAACCTGCCGGTGGTGTTCCGCGAGCAGAACGGCGACACTGCCGTGGTGCTCGACGGCGAGGACGTGAGTGCCGAAATCCGCCGCGAGGAAGTGGGCGAAATGGCCAGCCAGGTGGCCGTGCTGCAGCCGGTGCGCGACGCGCTGTTGGCCCGTCAGCGGGCCTTTGCCCTGAGCCCGGGCCTGGTGGCCGATGGCCGCGATATGGGCACGGTGGTGTTCCAGGACTCGCCGCTCAAGATCTACCTCAACGCCAGCGCCGAGGAGCGCGCCCGCCGGCGCTACGCCCAGTTGAAGGAAAAGGGCTTTGATGCTACCCTCGCGACCCTTATCGAGGACATCCAGACCCGGGATGACCGGGACATGAACCGCGATGTGGCACCGCTGAAGCCCGCTGATGACGCGGTGGAGATCGATTCCACCTCGCTCTCCGTGGAACAGGTGGTGGACGCGATTCTCGATGAGGCCGCCCGCCGATCTCTGGTCTGAAGGCGGTAAAACCGTATTCATCCGTAGGAGCGGCCCTGGCCGCGGCAACCCCCGATCAGGCGGGGCCCGCGGGCAGGGCCGCTCCCGCAATGAGTGTTAAGTGACAGGTCGCCCGGCTCCTGACAGTAAACCAGCTTGGGGCGGCGACCTTTTAGTAATAACCCATGCCTGCTGGTTGGTATGTGTATCCGTGAGACTTCTCCATGACTGAATCTTTTGCCGAACTTTTTGAAGAAAGCCTTAAGGACCTCGACGTTGCCCGTGGTTCGATCATCAAAGGCACCGTGGTCGCCATCGACAGCGACTGGGTGACCGTTAACGCCGGCCTCAAGTCCGAGGGCATCATCGCCCGCGGCGAGTTCATCAGCGAAACCGGTGAACTGGAAATCGCCGAAGGCGATGAAGTGGAAGTGGCGGTTGACGCTATTGATGACGGCATGGGCTTCACCCGTCTGTCCCGCGAAAAGGCCAAGCGCGCCGAAGTGTGGGGCGAACTGGAAGTGGCTTTCGACAAAGACGAGATCGTCAAAGGTCAGATTTCCGGCAAGGTGAAGGGTGGCTTCACCGTCGATATCGGCCCGATCCGCGCGTTCCTGCCCGGCTCCCTGGTGGACATCCGTCCGGTACGCGACGTGACCCACCTGGAAGGCAAGGACCTGGATTTCAAGGTCATCAAGCTCGATCCCAAGCGTAACAACGTGGTGGTGTCCCGCCGCGCGGTCATGGAAGCCGAGCACTCCGCCGAGCGCGAAGCGCTGCTCGAGTCTCTGCAGGAAGGCATGGTCGTCAAGGGTATCGTCAAGAACCTGACCGACTACGGCGCGTTCGTCGACCTGGGCGGCATCGACGGCCTGCTGCACATCACCGACATGGCCTGGAAGCGCATCAAGCATCCCAGCGAAATCGTCGAAGTGGGCCAGGAAATCGAGATCAAGGTCCTCAAGTTCGACCGCGAGAAGATGCGTGTGTCCCTGGGTCTCAAGCAGTTGGGCGAAGATCCCTGGCACGATATCGTGCAGAAGTACCCGGAAGGTGCCCGCGTCAAGGCCCGTGTCACCAACCTCACCGACTACGGCTGCTTCGCGGAAATCGAAGAGGGCGTGGAAGGCCTGGTGCACGTGTCCGAGATGGACTGGACCAACAAGAACATCCACCCGTCCAAGGTTGTCGAGATCGGCGACGAAGTGGAAGTGATGATCCTGGACATCGACGAAGACCGTCGTCGTATCTCCCTGGGTATCAAGCAGTGCCAGTCCAACCCGTGGGAATCCTTCTCCGAGAACTACCAGAAAGGCGACCGCATCAGCGGCAAGATCAAGTCGATCACCGACTTTGGTATCTTCATCGGCCTGGAAGGCGGCATCGACGGCCTGGTGCACCTGTCCGACATCTCCTGGGAAGAGCAGGGCGAAGAGGCGGTGCGCAACTTCAACAAGGGCGACGAGCTGGAAACCGTGGTACTGTCCATTGACGCCGAGCGGGAAAGAATTTCCCTTGGAATCAAGCAGTTGACAGATGATCCGTTTGCTCAGTATGTTGCTGCAAACGAGAAGGGCACCATCGTTAAAGGCAAGGTAACGGAAGTGGACGCCAAGGGCGCCACCGTGGAGTTGGCTGAAAACGTGGAAGCCTCCCTGCGTGCCAGCGAACTCAGCCGCGACAAGGTCAACGATGCGACCGAAGTGCTCAGCGTCGGTGACGAGGTGGAAGCCCGCATCACCAACGTCGATCGCAAGAACCGTGTGATCACCCTGTCCGTACGCGCCAAAGATCAGGTGCAGGACAAGGAAGCACTGGATACCCAGGGTCCGGACGCCAACGCGCCCAAGACCATTGGTGATCTGATCAAGAAGCAGATGGAAAACAGCAACGAGTCATAACGGCTCCTCCCGGGGGCCGGCCATCAGGCCGGCCCCGCTTGGGCAGGGAGCCCAGGGGAGTAGGTTGCAATGGCGTCAGCGTTAACCAAATCGAAACTGATTGCCCGTATTTCCAAGGAAAACCAGCAATTGTCTCCCAGGGATGTGGAGCTCGCCGTAAAAACCCTGATTGACTACATGGCCGACACCCTCGCTGAAGGGGGCCGCATCGAAATACGCGGTTTCGGCAGTTTTTCCCTTCATTTCCGTGCACCTCGCGTGGGCCGTAATCCCAAGACCGGCGCCAGCGTCAAGCTGCATGGCAAGTACGTCCCCCATTTCAAATCCGGTAAAGAGCTGCGCGAACGGGTCAACGACTCCATGTTCGACGCGTCGTCCGGAACCCATGGCGACGATAAACGCAACGCCGATGACGCCCCCGGCGAAGCCGTCAACGGCTGATCGCCCCAGCAGGACGATGTGATGCGAAATCTTTACCGTATTTTTCTGATTCTGGTTTTGCTGCTGATCTTCATGGCGGCTTTCCTGTTCGTCACCGCCAACACCCAGCCGGTGACCCTGGCGGTGCCCGTCGCCGACTGGCAATACCAGGTGACGCTGGGCGCACTGGTGGTGGTGCTGCTGGCCCTCGGCCTGCTGGCGGGGCTGGTCACCGGCCTGGGCCTGAAAGGGTTGCGCGGCCTGTTCGGACCCCGTTCATGAGCGAACCGCTTTGGCTTATTCCGCTGTTCTTTTTCGCCATCGCCACGGGCTTTTTCCTCGGCCGGCGTGAAGGTAAACGCCGCCAGCGCCGGCGCATGGATTCGCTGTCCCAGGAGTACGTGGCCGGCCTGAATTTTCTGCTCAACGAAGAGCCGGACAAGGCGGTGCAGGCCCTGCTCAACAGCCTGGAGGTCAACGACCAGACCCTGGAAACGCACCTCAGCATGGCGCGCCTGTTCCGCAAGCGCGGCGAATTCGACCGCGCCACCCTGATTCACTCCCACCTTCTCGAGCAGGGCGAGCTGCCCCGCGCCACCCAGGAGCAGATTCAGCTGGAGCTGGCCGAGGACTACCTGGCCGGCGGCCTGTTCGACCGGGCCGAGGAAGTGCTGCTGGAAATGCTCGACCAGGAGTGCGAAAAGCGCGAGCAGGTGATTCGCCAGCTCACCTACCTGTACGAGCAGGAGCGTGACTGGACCAACGCCATCTCCATGGGCGAGCACCTGGTTAAATCGCAGCCCAAGATCGCCCCGGTGCTGGCCCACTACTGCTGCGAGGAAGCGGAAGCGCAGATCGCCCGCAGCGAGCTCAACCCGGCGCGCCGCATGCTGCGCCGCGCCCTCGGCTTCGACAAGAACTGCGTTCGCGCCAGCGTCCTGCAGGGGCGCCTGGAAATGCGCGAGGAAGACTGGAACGCGGCGATCGAAGCGTTCCGCCGCATCTGGAAACAGGACCCGGACTTTTTCGACGAGGTGCTCACCGAGCTGCGCCAGTGTTATCAGGCACTGGAGAAAGAAGAGGACTTTATCCGCATGCTCGCCGACTACAGCGCCGAGACACCCAGCACCGCCCGGGTGCTGCTGTTGTCCGAGCAGCTGCGCGAGCGCTACGGCGACCGCGAGGCCGGGCAGTTCATCGCCGACTACATGCAGGCCAACCCCACCGTGCTCGGCCTGCACCGTCTGATCGACATGAACCTGCAAGGGTCGGCGGAAGGCGAGGCCCGCGAGCACCTGGGCCTGCTCAAGGCGCTCACCGAACGGCTGACCAGTGGTAAAACCGTCTATCAGTGCCGCCGCTGCGGGTTCCAGACCCCGTTGCTGCAGTGGCGCTGCCCCAGCTGCCGCCGCTGGGGCACCATCAAACCCCGCTCCGAAGGAGAGATTAAGCCGTGACCGTCGCCAGCCCCATTATTGTCGCCCTGGATTACCCGCAACCGGACCAGGCGCTGGCGATGGCGGACCGTCTCGACCCGGCCAAGGTGCGGGTGAAAGTGGGCAAGGAGCTGTTCACCCGGGGCGGGCCGGACGTGGTGCGCGCCCTCCACGACAAAGGCTTCCAGGTGTTCCTGGACCTCAAATTCCACGACATTCCCAACACCGTGGCCGGCGCCGTCAAGGCCGCCGCCGACCTGGGCGTATGGATGGTCAACGTCCATGCCAGCGGCGGCAGCCGCATGATGCTCGCCGCCCGTGAGGCGCTGGTCGGCCATGAACGTCCGCCGCTGTTGATCGCGGTCACCGTGCTCACCAGCCAGGAACGGGCCGACCTTCAGGAAATCGGCATCGACCACGAACCCGAGGACCAGGTCCGCCGCCTGGCGGCCCTGACCCGCGACAGCGGTCTCGACGGCGTGGTCTGCTCGGCCCGCGAGGCCGCCATGCTGCGAGCCGCCTGCGGCGACGATTTCGCCCTGGTAACCCCCGGCATTCGTCCGGCCGGCAGCGCCGGCGACGACCAGCGCCGGGTGGTGACGCCGCCCCAGGCCCGCGAATGGGGCGTGGACTTCATGGTGATCGGACGCCCGATCACCCGTGCGGAAAATCCCACGGCCGCGGTCGACGATATCCTACAAAGTCTTTCCTGATCAGAGCGCGAAAAGTCACCGCGCAGGCTTACAGCCCCGCCGCTTCGTCCCGCCTAGAGTAGAACGTCCTAACCCAAACCGATAAGGAGGAAGGACGATGAAGCTCCATGGACGAAAACTGTATCAAACCCTGCTACTCAGCCTGATGCTGCTTGCCGGCGGCCTGCCCGCCGCCCAGGCCGCCCCCGAAGCGGAGGGCGCCGGCGATGGTGCCGCCGCCGTGGACACCACGGTGAGCCTGAACAACGCCGGGGTGGAAGAGCTGCAGACCCTGAAAGGCATCGGCCCCAAGACCGCCGCCTCGATCGTGGCCTGGCGCGACCGGGAAGGGCCGTTCGAATCCGTCGATCAGCTTATGGCGGTGAAGGGCATCGGCGAGATGACGTTGTCGCGGATCCGCGACCGGCTGAGTCTCTGAGTGCTGGAGACCGTTGACGCGGAATGCCGCCCGCTCTTCCGTCATTCCGCTTTCACCGGCCGTCCTTTCCCCGGGACGGCCGGCTTTTTATATTCATCTCCGTCAGCGACGGAGAATGACCGATACCTTGCGGGAGCGCGCTTGTGGGAGCGGGCCCCGCCCGCGAAAGGGAGCAAAGCTCCCGGCAGGATTCCAGAGACTTATATTGTTCCGGCGGTCGGAGCTTCGTATCCGAGACGCGGTGCAATGGTGGTGCCTTCCGGGACCGCTCAAGCCGTCCCTGGCCGCTGTTAGTTTGGCCCTCCCTGGCCAAACAGCTCCCTCCAGGCACCACCATTGCCCAGCTCACTAGGCAGCGGCACCGCCACGGGTCAGAACACCGCCTGGACCTTTCTACGAAGTGTGGTTTGTGGCGGCGAATCTCCCAAGGAGCGCCGGGATCGGGTGGGCCCGTCCAGGACCGTGTTTGGCCAGGGATGGCCAAACGCCGAGCCTACAGGGATGTACTCGTGGCGTGTCCTGGACGGGCCCACCCGATCCCGGTGCGGCCTCTCTGGAGAGAAAAGTTTCTGGAATCCTGCCGGGTGGCTGACAGCCACCCTTTCGCGGGCGGGGCCCGCTCCCACAGGCCCGCTCCCACAAGCGTGATCCCGGTGCGGGCTTTCTGGAGAGGTCGGACTCAGCTCGGACGCTTGGTGATCGGGAACTCGCAGAGGTCGGCGATGAGGCACTCGCCGCATTTGGGTTTGCGCGCCACGCAGGTGTAGCGCCCGTGCAGAATCAGCCAGTGGTGGCAGTCCCGCTTGAACTCTTCCGGCACGGTCCGCATCAGCCGCTGCTCCACTTCCACCACGTTTTTTCCCGGCGCGATGCGCGTCCTGTTCGAGACCCGGAAGATGTGCGTGTCCACGGCGATGGTGGGCTCGCCGAAGGCGGTGTTCAGCACCACGTTGGCGGTTTTGCGCCCGACACCGGGCAGTGCTTCCAGGGCGGCTCTGGAGCGCGGCACTTCGCCGTCGTGCTGTTCGATCAGCTGGTCGCAGAGTTTGATGATGTTGGCGGCCTTGGAGTTAAACAGGCCGATGGTCTTGATGTAGGTTTTGAGGCCGTCCACGCCCAGGGCGCGGATGGCGTGGGGCGTGTTGGCCACCGGGAAGAGTTTTGCGGTGGCTTTGTTGACGCCCACGTCGGTGGCCTGGGCGGACAGCACCACGGCCACCAGCAGCTCGAACGGTGTGGTGAAATAGAGCTCGGTGGTGGGGTGCGGTCGCTGTTCGCGCAACCGCCGGAAGATTTCGGTGCGTTTTTCGCGATTCATGGCGTCGGTTCGCTGGCGAAAAACGGACAGTATAACGAAGGGGGAACCGGGCGGCGACGCCACCCGGTGGGTGCTGGCGTGGTGCGCTTCCGGGGCGCCTTAGTCGGTCACCACCCGGCCGTTTTCCACCGGCAGGCGGTCGCCGGGTTCGTTTTCCATGCGCACGGTCTGGGTCTGGCCGTCGAAGCGGTAGGTGACGTTGTAGCCGACCTGTTCGCTGCGGGTTTCCATAATGGTCTGGCAGCGCTCTTCGGTGGTGGTGTAGGTGTTGCCTTCCTGGATGCGTTCCTGCGCCTTGTTGCCCGCGTAACCGCCGGCCACGGCGCCCGCGGCGGTGGCCACGTCCTTGCCGCTGCCGCCACCGAACTGGTGGCCGATAACACCGCCCACCACCGCGCCGATGGCGCTGCCGGCGATCTGGTGTTTGTCCTTGACCGGTTTCTGCCGCTGCACGGTGACTTGCTCGCAACGCTGGTTGGGTTCCTGCCAGGTTTTGGTGGCGGGCTCCACTTTGACCACTTCGGCGTAAGGGCCTTCGTCGTTGAGCGCCTGATAGCCGCCGTAACCGACACCGGCGACGGCCACGGTGCCTACCACGGCGAGTGCCACGGTTGCTGCTGTTTTCATAATGGCCTCCTTTCTGATTCTTGGCATGCGCCGATCACTGGCGCGCGCTTTAACGTAGTGGGCGCTATTTTTACCCGGGAAGCCCGGTGAAAGTTGTATAACGCTGTTAAAAGCGCCGTGCTTTTGAACCAGATCACTGGGGCTACGACATTAGAACGGCAACTGTGTTGGCCCGATCACCCGCTTTTCAGCTCACTTTGCCGGTGGTGCGTACCCGCCGGCTGGCGGTGGGCTGGTCCGCTTGCCGGGCCTTGCGGGCGGCTTTGAGGCGCCGGTCGATAACGTTCTTGCCGGCGATGATCAGCCCCAGGCCGATAAAGGCGCCCGGTGGCAGCACCGCGAACAGGAAGCCGGGGTAGTCCGGGAACACTTCCAGGCGCCAGCCGGAGGCGACGGGGCCCAGCAATAACTGCATGTTATCGAACAGCGTGCCCTGGCCGATCAGCTCGCGCATGCCGCCGAGAATCACCAGGATCACCAGGAAGCCGGCGCCCATCATGAAGCCGTCCAGCAGCGAGGGCAGCACCGGGTTCTTGCTGGCGAAGGCGTCGGCGCGGCCCAGCACGGTGCAGTTGGTGACGATCAGGGGAATGAAAATACCCAGGATTTCGTACAGCTCGAAAGTGAAGGCGCGCATCAGCATTTCGATCACCGTCACCAGAGCGGCGATGATCATCACGAAGGCGGGCAGCCGCACCGCGTCGGTGACATAGCCGCGGATCAGCGACACGGCGCCGTTGGAGCCCATCAGCACCACCAGCGTGGCCAGCCCCAGCCCCAGGGCGTTGACCACCGTACCGGTGACCGCCAGCAGCGGGCACAGGCCGAGTATCTGCACGGTGGCCGGGTTGTTGTTCCAGAGCCCGTCGAGGGTGATTTTCCGGTAGTCGGTCTCAGCCACGGCAGGCCTCCCTCATGCTGTCTGGCGCGTCGTCGGTGGCCGGTGCCTGGAACACCTGCTCTTTGTGATCACGGAAATAAAGCAGGGCGCGGTGCACGGCGCCGACCACGGCGCGCGGGGTGATGGTGGCGCCGGTGAAGCTGTCGAAGCTGCCGCCGTCTTTCTTCACCGCCCAGCCGGCGTCGTCCGGGTTGGTCAGGGAGCGGCCGTTGAAGGTGGTGATCCAGTCGGATTTGCGCCGTTCTATTTTGTCGCCCAGGCCCGGGGTTTCGTTGTGCGGCGGCACCGCCCGCACGCCCAGCACGCGGCCGCCGGTGTCCACGCCCACGATCAGATCAATGGCGCCGCCAAAGCCGTCCGGGGCGGTGGCTTCGAGCACCACGCCGGACGGCGCGCCGTCGCGGCGGGCCCGGTAGATATGCTGCGCGCCGTTGCCGAGCAGCGGGTCACGCACTTCAATGCGATCGGTGATCAGCACGTTGTCGTGTCGGTCGTCGGGCATCACCTGGGCGAGAGAAGTGATCAGCGCGTTCTGACGATTGCACTCCACCCGTGGCAGGGTGGCCTGGTTGGTCAGCGCCAGGGCGGCGGCGGTGCCGATGGCGAACAGCCCCAGGATCACGGCGTTGCGGGTTATCGCCTGGCGGATCATGGGTTGGCCCCCTTGTTCGCCTTGCGGTGCCCGTAGGCGCGCGGCTGGGTGTAGTAATCAATAAACGGCGCCGACAGATTGAGCAGCAGCACCGCGAACGCCACCGCGTCCGGGTAGCCGCCGAAGGTGCGGATCACCCAGATCAGCAGGCCGATCAGCAGCGCGTAGATAAACCGGCCCAGGCGGCTGGTGGCGGCGCTCACCGGGTCGGTGGCGATGAAGAACGCGCCCAGCATGGCGCCGCCGGAAAACAGATGAAACAGCGGGCCGGCAAAGCGCGCCGCGTCCACCTGGTGGGCGATCAGCGCCGGCAGCGCCAGGCCGGCCAGGAACGCCACCGGGATCTGCCAGGTGATGATACGGCGCGCCAGCAGGTAGAGGCCGCCGAGCAGGAACGCCAGATTAACGGTCTCCCAGCCGGGGCCCGCCAGCTGCCCGGCGAGAATGTCGCGGCCGGCCAGCGCCTCGGCGTCGCCGGCCCAGGTGCGGAAAGTGTCCAGCGGCGTGGCGCCGGTGAAGGCGTCCGCCGGCGTCTGGCCGAGGAACAGGGCGAGGCTGTCCGCCGGGGCGGGCGCCTCGCCGGGCGCGATCCACTGGGTCATCGCCACCGGGAAAGAGATCAGCAACAGCACATAGCCGATCATCGCCGGGTTGAAAGGGTTCATGCCCAGGCCGCCATAGAGCTGCTTGGCCACCACGATGGCGAAGCCGACGCCGATCAGGGTCAGCCACCAGGGCGCGGTGGGCGGCAGCGCCAGGCCCAGCAGCACGGCGGTGACCACCGCGCTCCAGTCCTTAAGGTAAAACGCCACCGGCTTGCCCCGGGCGCGTAGGAACAGGGCCTCGCAGACCACCGCCACCAGCACCGCCCAGAGCACGTTGAGCAGGCTGCCCAGGCCGAACTGCCAGACCAGCGCCGCCAGGCCGGGCAGGGTGGCATAGACCACCTGGCGCATGACGGCGCCGGTGTCGGTGTGCCGGCTGGTGTGCGGGGAAGGGGCGTTGATCAGGCTCATTCTTCCACCAGCCCCTGTTCTTCCACGGCGGTTTTCAACGCCAGGCGGGTCAGTTGCGCGTGTTCTTGCAAAGCGTCCAGTTCCGAATTCAGGGTTTCCAGGGTGCCCGCGTCGGAGGTGTCGCGGCGCCGTTCCAGCTCGTCGGCTTTGTCGCGCAGGGCGCTTTCCGCCCGGGCCGCGTCCAGCTTCAGGGTTTTCAGGTCCTTGCCGGTGTGGGCGAGGATATCCGCCTTGGCCTGCTCCACCAGCGCGTCCAGGGCGTCGCGGCAGTGGTCCGCCTTGGCTTTGAGCTTCTCCACCTTGGCGTGCATGGCGGTGAGCGCCTCCTCGCTTTCCTGACCGGCGCGTTCGGCCCGTTCCACCGCGGCGTGGGCCTCTTTGTACTGTTTGTGGGCCATGTTGTAGGCGGTTTTCAGGGCTTTCAGGCGCTTTTGACGCTTGGCGGCGGCTTCATCATCCACCGCCGCCTTGTCGGCCGCCGCCTGAGTGTCGGAGTGCGTGCCGCCATCTTGCTGTGACGGCGCCGGCGCGGCGGGGGCGGCCGCCGGTCCCTGGGCCGCCTTCGCCTCGCGCAACTCGGCCTTCAAGCGGTCCGCCTCCGCTTTCAACTGGTCCGCCCGGGCGCGCAATTCGGCGGCGTAGTCCGCTTCCTGGGCTTCGGCGGTCTTGGCCGCTTTGACCGCCGCTTTGTAGGCGCTGGAAGCCTGGCCCACTTCCTTCTTCAGCGCCGCCAGCTTCTCGTCGCCGGCGCCGCTGTCGGTCGCCGCTTCCTGCTTCTTGCGGTTGGCCTCCAGACGGGCGCGGCGGCGGGCTTCCTTCTCCGCCTGTTCCCGCTCCAGCCGGGCCTGGCGCGCCTCGAAACGCTCCCGGGCGCGGTCCGCCTTGATCTGCTCGGCGGCCTGGGTGCGGATTTCCCCCTTGGCGTAGCGGTAGTACTGCACCAGCGGAATATGGCTGGGGCACACATAGGCGCAGGCACCGCACTCGATGCAGTCCATCAGGTTGTGGTGCTGGGCGCGCTCGAAGTCGTCGGTCTTGGCGTACCAGTAGAGCTGTTGCGGCAGCAGGTTGGCCGGGCACACCTCGGCGCAGGCGCCGCAGCGGATGCACGCCTGCTCCGGCGGCGGTTCCGGCAGTTCCTCGGCGCTGGCGGCGATCACGCAGTTGCTGGTCTTGACCACCGGCACGGAGGGATCGTGCAGGGTAAAGCCCATCATCGGGCCGCCCATGACCAGACGGCCGAGCCGCTCCTTGTCGACGCCGGCGTGGTGCAGCAGGTCGACCACCGGGGTGCCCAGCCACACTTCGTAGTTGCCGGGGCGCGCCACGGCGTCGCCGGTGACGGTGGTGATGCGCGACAGCAGCGGTTCGCCGTCGTGCACTGCCCGTTTTACCGCCCAGGCGGTGCCCACGTTCTGGCACACCACGCCGCACTGGGCGGGGATGCTGCCGCTGGGCACCTCCTTGCCGGTGAGCAGCTGGATCAGCTGTTTTTCGCCGCCGGAAGGGTATTTGGTGGGCACCACGCGGACTTCCACGTCGCTGTCGGCGCAGGCGGCGCGCAGGGCGGCGATGGCTTCGGGCTTGTTGTCCTCGATGCCGATCAGGGTGTCGTGGGGGTTGAGCAGGTACTGCAGAATCTGAATGCCGAGCACGATTTCGTCCGCCCGTTCGCGCATCAGGCGGTCGTCGGCGGTGATGTAGGGCTCGCACTCCACCGCGTTGATGATCAGCTGCTCGACGCGCTGATGGTCGCCCAGGTTCACCTTGACGCTGGTGGGGAAACCGGCGCCGCCCAAGCCGGCGACCCCGGCGTCGCGCAGCAGGGCGATCAGCTTGCCCGGGCCCAGCCGGGTGTGGTCGGCCACCGGCCGGCGCTCCGCCCAGCGATCCTCGCCGTCCGGCTCCAGCACGATACAGAGCGCGTCCATGCCGGAGGGGTGCTGAATCGGGCGTGGCCCCAGGGCCACTACGGTGCCGGAGGTGGGCGCGTGCAGCGCGGCGCTGACGGCGCCGGCGGGCTCGGCCAGCATCTGCCCCTTCAACACCCGGTCGCCCACCGCCACGATGGGCCGTGCCGGGGCGCCCAGGTGCATGTTCAGCGGCAGCACCAGCTGCGCCGGCCTCGGCCCCGGCGCGATCGGTGTCCGGTTGGACACGGTTTTGTGTTCGGCGGGGTGCACCCCGCCGGGGAAGTCGTATACCGGCGCGCGGCGCGCACCGGGCAGCAGACGCTGGAACAGGGACAGGTTCGCTCTCACAGGTTCACCACCTCAATGCGCTGTTCCGGACGGCGGCCGATGCCGGCGGGCCGGTCCCAGGTCCAGGTGGCCAGGGTTACCGGGCGCTCGATCATGTCGATGCAGTCCACCGGACAGGGGTCCACGCACAGGTCGCAGCCGGTGCACTCGTCGGCGATCACCGTGTGCATCTGCTTGGCGGCGCCGACGATGGCGTCCACCGGGCAGGCTTGAATGCACTTGGTGCAGCCGATGCATTCGTCCTCGCGGATGTAGGCCACGCGCTCCACGCTGGCGTCCTCGGCGCCCTCGTTGTCCAGCGGCAGCACCTCGCGGCCGAGCAGGTCGGCGAGCGCTTCCACGGTGGTTTCGCCGCCGGGCGGGCAGCGGTTGTGCTCTTCGCCCTCGGCGATGGCCTCGGCGTAGGGGCGGCAGCCGGGGTGGCCGCACTGGCCGCACTGGGTTTGCGGCAGCAGGGCGTCGATCTGCTCGACGATGGGGTCGCCCTCCACCTTGAATTTCTCGGAGGCGTAGCCGAGCACGGCGCCGAACAGCGCCGCCAGCCCGAGCAGGGCGGCGATGGCGATCAGTACCGTGGTCATAACTTGATCAACCCGGAAAAGCCCATGAACGCCAGGGACATCAGCCCGGCGGTGATCAGACCGATGCTGGGGCCGCGAAAGGCCTCGGGCACATCGGCCACGGCGATCCGTTCACGCATGGCGGCGAACAGAATCAGTACCAGCGAAAAACCCAGGGCGGCGCCCAGGCCGTAGGTCAGGGAGCTCATGAAGGTGGCGTCGCTCTGACGCACATTGAGCAGCGCCACGCCCAGCACCGCGCAATTGGAGGTGATCAGCGGCAGGAACACGCCCAGCACCCGGTACAGCAGCGGGCTGGCTTTCTTAACGAACATCTCGGTGAACTGCACCGCCACCGCGATCACCAGAATGAAGCTGATGGTGCGCAGGTATTCCAGCTCGAACGGCACCAGGATATAGGCCCAGGTGAGGTAGGCGAGCACCGATGACAGGGTCAGCACGAAGGTGGTCGCCAGCGACATGCCCATGGCGGTCTCCACCTTATTGGAGACGCCCATGAACGGGCACAGGCCGAGGAACTGCACCAGGACGAAGTTGTTCACCAGCACCGCGCTGATCAGGATGAGGAGGTATTCAGTCATCAATTAGGGTCGGTTCGAGCTTGGGAACGGCGAGTTTAGCAAAATTTTCCGTTTCCGAGGTGTCCCGCTGGACCCCGCGTCATGACTCGACTGCACAGCCGTGACCCGGAAGTCAGGGGAAATCGTTCTTGGTTGCCCGGGGAACCGGGGGTGACGTTCCGTTGCCTGATCCGGTAGCGTAACCCGTTCACGAATTTGCAAACAGTCCATAAAACGTCTGGGAGATCTCTATGATGACCTTAAAGCAAGTGAGCCTGGCGGCCCTGTTGGCCCTCGGTCTCGGTGCCACCGCAACCGCTCAGCAAGCGGCCCCCGGCCAGCAGCAGGGCGACCAGGTGGACCAGCTGGATCAGATGGTTGATCTGAGCGACGACCAAAAGCAGGAACTGCGTGAACTGATCAAGGATTCCGAAGGCAAGATCACGGAGATGCGCACCGAAGCGCAGCAGTTGCAGCAGGCCCTGAGCGACCAGATCGGTCCGGACTACGACGAAGGCGAAATCCGCGACAACGCGCAAGAGCTGGGCGAGCTGACCGGCGATGTGACCGCCGAAAGCGTTCTCCTGCAGGCCCGCATCCAGGACACGCTCACCGAAGAGCAGCGTGCCACCCTGGAAAAACGTGCTCAGCAGCAGCGTGAGCAGATGCGCCAGATGCAGGAACAGATGCGTCAGCAGCAGGGCGGTCAGTAAACCCCCTGTCCGTTCGGCGCCCCGTGCGGGCGCCACGGAACCAAAAAAACCGCGGCCAACCGGCCGCGGTTTTTTTATGCGAGCGCCTGTGGGATCCTGCCGGCCACAAATTTCAGGGCCCCAGCGAGGCCTCAGCGCACTTCCATGCCAGGCTCGGCGCCATCGTCCGGGCTGAGCAGAAAGATGTCGTCGCCACCGGGGCCGGCGGCCAGCACCATGCCTTCGGAGACGCCGAACTTCATCTTGCGCGGCGCCAGGTTGGCCACCAGCACCACCATGCGGCCTTCCAGGTCTTCCGGGCGGTATTTGCTTTTGATGCCGGCGAACACATTGCGCTCGCCCAGTTCGCCCACGTCCAGGGTCAGCTGCAGCAGTTTGTCGGCACCTTCCACCGGCGCCGCCTTGGCGATGCGGGCGGCGCGCAACTTGACCTTGAGGAAGTCGTCGATGGTGATGGTGTCGTCTTCCTCCTCGGGCGTGTCCTGGGCCGCCGCTTCCCCGGCGGAGGCCGCCGGGTTGGTGTCGCGGGAATCGGCCAGCATCGCTTCGATGTGCGCCATGTCCACCCGTGACAGCAGCGGCTTGAACTTGTTGATCGGGTGGTCGAGCAACAGGGTGCCGGCGTCCGCCCAGGTCAGCGGCGGAATATCCAGGAAGGCCTCGGCGCGTTCCGCCAGGCCCGGCAGCACCGGCTTCAGGTACAGCACCAGCAGCCGGAATACGTTCAGGGCGGTGGTGCAGATCGCCAGCACCTCCTGCTCCTTGCCGTCTTCCTTGGCCAGGCTCCAGGGCGCCTTGTCGGCGATGTAGCCGTTGGCGTGGTCGGCCAGGCTCATGATCTCGCGCATCGCCTTGCTGAATTCACGCTGTTCGTAGAAGGCGGCGATGCGGCTCGCCGCTTCCTGGGCTTCGCGGGCCAGCAGCGGGTTATCCAGGTCGTCGCCGAGCCGGCCGCCGAATTTCTTGACGAAGTTGCCGGTGCGGCTGGCGATGTTGACCACCTTGCCGACCAGGTCGGTGTTCACGCGCTGGGCGAAGTCTTCCAGGTTGAGGTCGAAATCATCCACCCGGCTGTTCAGCTTGGCGGCGAAGTAGTAGCGCAGATACTCCGGATCCAGATGATCCAGGTAGGTGCGCGCCATGATGAAGGTGCCCCGGGATTTGGACATCTTGGCGCCGTTCACGGTGACGAAGCCGTGGCTGAAGATGGCGGTGGGCTTGCGCAGGCCGGCGCCGTCGAGCATGGCCGGCCAGAACAGACCGTGGAAATTGATGATGTCCTTGCCGATGAAGTGATACAGCTCGGCGTCGGAATCCGCTTTCCAGTAGTCGTCGAAATTGATGCCCTCGCGCTCGCACAGATTCTGGAAGCTGGCCATGTAGCCCACCGGCGCGTCCATCCACACGTAGAAATACTTGCCGGGATAGCCGGGAATTTCGAAGCCGAAGTAGGGCGCTTCCCGGGAGATGTCCCAGGGCTGCAGGTCTTCCATCCACTCCTGCAGCTTGTTGGCCACGCCTTCCTGCAGCGAGCCGGAGCGGGTCCATTCACGCAGCAGCGGCTCGAACTTGGGCAGGTCGAAGAACAGCTGGGTGGTTTCTTTCTCCACCGGGGTGGCGCCGCTCACCGCGGAATACGGGTCGATCAGCTCCGACGGCGAATAGGTGGCGCCGCAGGCCTCGCAGTTGTCGCCGTACTGGTCGGCGGTCTTGCACTTGGGGCAGGTGCCGCGCACGAACCGGTCGGCCAGGAACATGCCTTTTTCCGGGTCGTAGAGCTGGGTGATGGTTTTTTCCAGGATGTAGCCGGCGTCCTTGTTGCGCTGGAAAATCATCTCCGAGAGCGCTTTGTTCTCCGGGCTGTGGGTGCTGTAGTAATTGTCGAAGCGGATCTGGAAAGCGGCGAAGTCGCGCTCGTGCTCGGCTTTCACCTGCTCGATCTGCTGCTCCGGCGTGATGCCTTTCTCTTCCGCCTTGAGCATGATGGCGGTGCCGTGGGCGTCATCGGCGCAAACGTACAGGCACTGCTCGCCGCGCAGCTTCTGAAAGCGCACCCAGATGTCGGTCTGGATGTATTCCAGAAGGTGGCCCAGATGGATCGGGCCGTTGGCGTAGGGCAGGGCGCTGGTGACCAGTATCTTGCGGGGTGCTTCGCTCATGGAGAACTTCAACGTCGGCAGAAAAACGAACCGACATGATACTGGCCCGCGCCGGCCATTTCATCCGTCGCGATCAGTCGCCGCCGGCGGACAGCGCCCGGTTGCGCTGCAGCGCCTCCAACACCTGGGAGCGGGACACCGGCTTGCTGAGGTAATCGTCGACGCCGGCGTCGCGGGCTTTTTGCACATAGTCGCCGGCGGCGTGGGCGGACAGGGCGATGATCCAGCAGGGGTCCACGTCCCGGCTCTGCTCGAACAGACGGATCTCGCGGGTGGACTGGTAGCCGTCCATCACCGGCATTTCGCAATCCATGAAGATCACGTCCCAGTTGCCGGGGCGCTCGCTGACCCGGCGCAGGGCCTGGGCGCCGTCGTTGAGCAGCGTGGCGTGGATGCCGATGGAGCGCAGGATGCTGTCGATCACCAGCTGGTTGACGGCGTTGTCTTCCACCACCATCACGTTCAGACGGCGCAGGCCGGGATGCTCCGAGGCGCCGCTGGGGGCGCTGTCGGCGGGCTCGGCCTGGTCCAGGCGCTCCTGCAGCTGGGTGGAAAGCGTGTGCTTGAGCGCCCGCGAGGACACCGGCGTTTCCACCAGCAGCATGTCGCCGGGCAGCTCGCCGGTGATTTCCGCGCCGGTGGCCTGGAGAATCAGTAGGGGCGGGTCGCCCAGCCGGTTGCGGATATGGATCAGTTCGCCGCGCCGGGCCAGGTTGGCCTCCGACGCCAGCAGAATGTCCGCCCGGAGGGTGTCCGCGCTGAGGCCCGCCAGGGCCTGTTCGCAGTCCGCGAACTCGATCACGCCGAGCCCCCAGCGGGCCATCAGCTGAGACAGGCTCAACGACAGCGAGGCGTTCTCGTTGATCATCATCACCTGGTGGCCGGCGAGCGGGTTTTTCTCGCGGCTGGGGGCGCCGACCCGGGTCGGCAGGGTGATCCAGAAGGTGGCGCCGCGCCCCAGTGAGCTGGACACGCCGATCCCCCCACCCAGCAACTCGGTGAGCCGTTTGCAGATGGTCAGGCCCAGCCCGGCCCCCTGCGACTTGTGGCGGCTGCCGCGGGCGCCCTGGCTGAACACCTGGAACAGGTTCTGCTGCTGGGCCTCGTCCAGGCCGATGCCGGTGTCGACCACTTCCAGCATCATCACGCACTGTCCCTGGTCGTCGGGAGGCTGGCGCACGCTCAGGTGCAAGGCCACCTGGCCCTGGTCGGTGAACTTGTAGGCGTTGCTGAGCAGGTTGGTGAGCACCTGTTTCACGCGGATCGGGTCGGTATGGATGCGCTGGGGCACGCGGGAATCGATGAAGGTGTAAAGCGGCACCCGGGTTTCCGACGCGCGCAGCGAGAACAGCCGCACGCAGTCGTCCACCAGGTGCTCCACGTCCACTTCCTGATACTCCAGCTCCAGCTTGCCGGATTCGATCCGTGAGTAATCCAGGATGTCGTTGATCACCGTCACCAGCGACTGGGTGGACTGGTAGATGGTGTCCACGTATTGCGCCTGCTGGCCGCTGAGCGTGGTGCGCCGCAGCAGGTCGGTCATGCCGATGATGCCGTTCATCGGCGTGCGGATTTCGTGGCTCATGGTGGCTAGGAACTCGCTTTTCGCCTGGTTGCGCGCGCCGGCCTTGAAGGCGTCCATCTCGGCCACCGCCTTGTCGCGCACGGACAGCGCATGAGCTTCCTTGAGGCGGTTGATGCGCCGGGCCAGCGCCAGTGACAGCAGCACCACCTCCAGGAACACGCCCACCTGCAGCAGGTTTTCGGTGAAGCCGTTGCGCGGCACGATGCCGTACTTGTTCAGCGACATGGCGGCGGCGCCGACCAGAAAGCACAGCCAGGCCAGGGTGAGCACCCGCGCGTCCGGGTCGCCGGCCTGGGTGCGCAGCAGGCCGATCAGCAGAATGCTGAAATCCATCGCCAGGATCGCCAGCACCGCCACCGGAATCAGCAGCTCCCGGCTTACGAACGGCGCCGCCAGCAGCAGGGCCACGCCCAGGCCCACCAGGCCTCTGAGCAGCCGCGCCAGCGGGGGGGAGCGTTCCGGCAGGCCCAGGAAGTGCAAGGTGAACAGGGACGGCAGAATCACCAGCAGCGGCAGCAGGTAATGCAAAACGTACTGGCTGATCAGCGCCGAGCCGGGCCACAGATACTTCTGCGCGTAGCCGTGCAGGACCGCCATGAACAGGGTGATCGCCAGCGACCAACACACGTACAGCAGATAGGCCTTTTCCCGGATCGAGAAAAACAGCGACAGGTTGTAGAGAATCATCACCAGCATGCCGCCGAAGAACAAACCCTGAACCAGCGTGTGGGCCAGCGTAGCGGACTGGAACGCGGGGTTGCTCATCAACTCCAGAGGCAGTTGAATGCTGTGTGGGGACACCACCTTCAGATACAGCTCCCGCTGCTCGCCGGGGGGCAGGTTCAGTGGGAAAGAAGGCGTCGCTTCGGCGCTGGCCCGCTCGTTGAAGGCGCTGTCCATGCCGGCGCTGAAGTGCGCCAGGCGCTCGCCGTCGGAGGTTAGGACATAGGTGTCCAGCTGCCCCAGCAGGGCGTAGTTCACCACCAGGCGCCATTCGTTCTCGGCGTTGTCCTGGTTACGCACGGTCAAATGGAACCAGCAGTGATCGGTGGTGAACCCCAGGTTGGCCATCTCGTTGCCGGTGGCCCGCCAGGGCCAGGCCTCGGGGTTGCCGAACAGCTGCTCCGGCGCCGGTGATTCGGCCGCCGGGCTACAAAAATAACGAACCGCCGGATACGGTTTCAGGGTTTCGGTTTGTGAGGTCAACACCGCGGCATCGCCGCCGCGGGCCGGGCCGGCGGCGGCGCCGAGCAGCAGGACCAGAGCGGCGAACCGCAAGGTGTGAGATACCGCATCTTGCAACAAAATAACCGCCACCCCGCTAAGTAATCTTTCTGGATGCTAGCAGTGCTTAAGAGGTGGCTCAATCAGTGACGTATCCGCGCTCTTTCGGGGGGAACACTAAATGCAGAGCAGGGTAGAGCCGTTTGTCGTCGGTCCGATCGTGGGCACCGCCGGTCAAACCAGCATTCGTATTCTCGGCGTGATGCCCGCCGGAACCTTGAAGGCCGGCCAGAAGGCGCCGCACGGTCGCATACGCTGGCGGCTGGAAGGCGAGACGCGCTGGCGCGGGCCGAGGCATTTCCGCATCAACGGTAACTTCGACAGCAGCGGCGTCGTGGTGCTGAAGGACCTGGAGCCGGGGCGGCGCTATCAGTTCCAGGCCGGCGCGGTGGCGGCGGCGGACAGCGAGGACAAGGCACTGGACTGGGGCCACGTCAACACCGGCCACTTCCGCACCGCGCCGGCCTCGCCCCGGGCGCCGGTGAGCTTCCTGTTCGGCTCCTGCTGTTACCGCTTCGTGGGGCTCGACCACGAGGTGGAGGACGGCCGGGCCGACCGCATCTTCTCCCGCATGGCGGACAACGCCGCCGCCAGCCCCACGGATTTCGTCCTCTACGGCGGCGACCAGGTGTACGCCGATTCCACCTGGAAAGTGGCGGCGGCTTCCTCCCAGCGGGAGTATTTCGACCTCTACCGCCAGAGTTTCGGCCAGCCCAACATCCGCCGGCTGATGGCCAACTACAACCACCACATGATCCTCGACGACCACGAAATCGAGAACAACTGGCCGGCGCGCGCCAATCCGGATCTGTGGACCAGCAAATACCCGGCCGCCATGAAGGCCTACCAGATCTACCAGGCCTCGCACTCCCCGGCGGTGCCGCTGAACGCGGAAGGCACCTGCCTGGAGCGCGACCCGGACGCGCTCTGGTACCGCTTTCGCTGGGGCTGCGCGGACTTCTTCCTGATGGATCTGCGCACCGAGCGCGTGCTCAGCCGCTGGCCCTGGCAACGCAAAATCATGTCCCGGGCCCAGGAGGACGCGGTGGTGGCCTGGCTCGAGGACGAGCCGGACCGGGTCAAATGCCTGGTGTCCTCGGTGCCGCTGTTTCCCGAGCAGCGCTGGCCGTTCCGCGGGCAGGACAGCTGGGAAGGCTTCGCCGCCCAGCGCCAGCGGCTGGTGGACGCCATCCACGACAGCGGCTGTCGGCGATTACTGATGCTCAGCGGCGACGTGCACGCCTCCCTGTACGCCCGCCTGGACCGGCGCGGACGGAACCCGATACACGGCTGGATCTGCTCCGGCCTGTTCTGGCCCACCGCGTTGATGGCGTTCCGCTGGTACCGGCCGATGATCCGTGACCACCACACCCTGCGCGGCCTCTGGAAGCCGTCCCTGGGCCGGGTCACGGTACCCGGCGAGGTCTACAGCCGGGACGCCTTCTCCCGCGTCAGCGTCGACGAAAACGGCGCCACCCTGGCGCTGTTCGACCGCGACGGCAACCCGGTCCCCGACATCGGTACCGAGATCAGGTGGTAATAACGTCGCCGACAATGAGCAAATCTCTTACACGGATTGACGGCGATGGATTATAGGTAAGAGCCGGCGGGGCTCTTATATTGGATCGGGCAAGGACGCGAAAGAACACGGACGTTCCTTTCGGTACAGACGCCCGTCCTCCCCAGGCGGGCGCTCTTTTTTCCCTCTCTTCAGTTCCGCTCCCACAAGCGCTCCCTTGCGTTACGAACGTCGTGGGCGATAATGGCGCCGCCCGGTCGCCAGCCGCGCCGGGGCCACCAACAGGAGACGTCATGGCCGACCCCACCGACAGCGACATTCTCAGAGCCAAACTCAACCAGGAAACCGCCAAGGCGGACTGGAAAGAGCTGCAGCCGTTCTTTGCCCGCGGCCAGACCGTGGCCGTGGCCGGCGACCTGGATCTGATCGAAGTGGCCGTGGCGTTCGCCGAAGACCGGACCGAGCAGCTCAAGCCGTGGCGTGACCAGGGCCGCGTGGGCGGCGTCACCGACGACCAGGCACGGGCCTGGTTCGAGTCCGACCAGGCGCTGTGGACCGTGGTCGTGATGCCCTGGGTGCTGGTGCAGCCGGTGCGGCCCCACTGATTCACCCGGTTTACTAATCCGCTGTTGCGGTTCCCCGGTGGGCTGCCCATAATGCTGTCCATATGATCAGTATTCGGAGGCAGCATGGCCACCAGCGCATCCAACCGCGGCACCCTCAGCCGGCACCCCGGCCGCTTTCAGGTCACCACCGTGGTCAGCGACGAGGCGGACACCGCCCGGCCCACCCGCTACCACCGGGAGCAGGCCAGGTCGATCATTACCCACAACCAGAGCCCGGACCTGCATTTCGACAGCAGCATCAACCCCTACCGGGGCTGTGAGCACGGCTGTATCTACTGTTTCGCCCGCCCCAACCACGCCTATGTGGACCTCTCTCCGGGGCAGGACTTCGAGGCCGAGATTTTCTGTAAGGACAACGCCGCCGAGGTGCTGCGCGACACCCTGCGCAAACCGGGCTATCGCTGCCGGCCGCTGGTGATCGGCACTGTCACCGATCCCTACCAGCCGGTGGAGCGCGAGCGGCTTATAACCCGGGAGATTCTGCAGGTGCTGGCGGAATGCCGGCACCCCTTCAGCCTGATCACCAAAAGCGCGCTGGTGCTGCGCGATCTGGACCTGATCGCGCCGATGGCCGTCGAGGGCCGGGCCTCGGTGGCGGTGTCGGTGACCACCCTGGACAACCGCCTCAAGAACCAGCTGGAGCCGCGTGCCAGCGGCGGCCGTGAGCGCCTGAAAACGGTGCGCGAGCTGGCCCGCGCCGGGGTGCCGGTGACCGTGCTGGTGGCGCCGTTGATTCCGTTTATCAACGATCAGGAATTGGAGGATATCGTCGAGCAGGTGGCGGCGGCCGGCGCCCGCAGTGCCGGCTATGTGGCCCTGCGCCTGCCCCATGAAGTGGGGCCGCTGTGGGAGGAATGGCTGCAGCGGCATTATCCGGAGCGGGCCGAACGGGTGATGTCGGCGCTGAAGGAAATGCACGGCGGCGCCAGCTACGACAGCCGCTGGCACCACCGACAGCGCGGCCAGGGGCCGATGGCGGAACTGCTGGCGCGCCGTTTCCAGGTGGCCTGCCAGCGCCACGGCCTGGCGCCCCGGGAAAGTTTCACCCTGGACAGCAGCGCGTTCCGGCCGCCCGGCCTGGCCGGCCAGATGCACCTCTGGGAGGCCTGATAGCACCCGCGTTTACAGGGGAGTCGGGATCGGCCACATTGTGGCTCCGGTTTAACCGCACAAAGGAATCAACGCCGATGCCGGAACTTCTCTGGAACCGCGCGCCCGCCACGCCCGTCGCCACCCTGGTGCTGGCCCACGGTGCCGGCGCGCCCATGGACAGCCCGTTCATGGCGACCATGGCGGGGCTGCTGGCGGAGCGCGGCATCGAGGTGGCGCGCTTTGAGTTCGCCTACATGGCCCGGCGCCGCGAAGAAGGCATCAAGGCGCCGCCGGATCGTGCCCCCCGGCTGATGGCGTGTTTCCAGGCGGTGCTGGACGAGGTGCGCCGGACCGCGTCGGGCCCGGTCTGGGTGGGCGGCAAGTCCATGGGCGGACGCATGGCGACCATGCTGGCGGCGGACCCGGACATCGCCCCGGACGGGTGCGTGGTGTTCGGCTACCCCTTCCATCCCCCCGGCAAACCGGAAAAGACGCGGCTGGATCATTTTCCGGCGCTGGCGGCGCCGGTGCTGATTTGCCAGGGGGAGCGGGATCCGTTCGGAAAGCCCCCGGAAGTGGCCGGCTACAGCCTGCCGTCCCGGGTAACCTTGCACTGGGTACCCGACGGCGATCACGATCTCACGCCGCGCAAACGCAGCGGCATCGACCCGCGGGCGAACCTGGCCGGCGCCGCCGACCGGGCCGCCGATTTTATTCGCGGGCGGGTTTCTCGGTGACCCACAGGTGGATGGTGCCTTCCACCACCACGGTGCCGTCGTCGCGGTACGCGGTCACCGTCACCGGCAACTCGGGGCCGTTTTCCCAGGCACCCGGCGCGACCTCGGCAATGGCGGTGATGTCCGAGGTGGCCTTGGCGGTATAGCGCACGTCCATGCCCTTGGGAATCCAGCGCAGGTGCTTGGGAATCGACGCTTCCGCCAGCGCCCCCATGGCGGCTTCCATGGCGTTGCATATGGCGATCACATGCACGGTGCCGATATGGTTCTCCACCGCCTTGCGCTTCTTGAAGGTGACCTTGCAGTAATCCGGGCGCAGCTCCGCGATCAGCGGTTTGATGGTGCCGAAATAGGGCGCCTTGCGGCTGAACATGATCGAGAAAAGCCGGCGGCCGCGGGGCAGTTTCGCCGCTTTCTGGTACATCTTGAGTAGATAGTTGTCGCTCATGGCGGCCTCCTTGGAAAAGGCTGAGTGTGAACCTTGCCGCCGCCGGCGCAATGGCCGCCGGGGCGACCTGTTCACGGCGTTAATGCTAGACTTTGCGCTTGCGCAACCGGGCAGAGGGAACGACGACATGGACACACCGATACAATGGTGGCGCTCGCGGGGATGGGGCGCCCGGATTCTGGCGATTCTGGCCCTGTTGTATGTGTTGTACGCACTGACGGTGTTTTTGATTCTGCCCGGCTGGGCGCGTGGGGAGATCGAGCAGCGGTTGTCCGGTCTGCTGGGGCGGGACGTGACCGTGGAAGAAGTGCGGCTCAACCCGCTGACGCTGTCGGCCACCGCGGAACGGTTCCGGATCGCGGATCCGGACACCGACTTCCTGGCACGGTTTGACCGCCTGTACGTGAATACCTCCTTCTGGGCGTCGCTGTTCCACTGGCGCCCCTGGGTCAGCGATGTGGACCTGGCCGGCCTGGAGGTCCGCCTGCGCCGGGGCGAGAACGGCGCCCTCAACCTGGACGACATCGTCACCCGCCTGCGCGAAAGCGGCGAGGCGGACACCGCCGACGAGCCCCCGCCGGAAGACGAAGCCTCCGGTCCGCCCGCGTTCACCATCAGCCATCTGCGCCTGTCCGAAGGCCGCGTGACGCTGAACGACGTGTCCGGCAGCGAGCCCAGTTCCCTGACTCTGCCGGTGGCGTTCAGCATCGAGGACCTGACCACCCGGGGCGTTGGTGAAGAAGACAACCTTTACCAGATGCACGTCGAAGGCCCCGACGGCGGCACCCTGGATTGGCGCGGTCGCTTTGGTTTCGAGCCGCTGACCGTGGAAGGCCGCCTGCAAATGGACAAGGTGGACGTGGCCGCCTTCACCCGTTTGCTGGAGCCGCATTTTCCGTTCCAGGTGCCGTCCGGCATGCTCGGGCTGGCGGCGGATTACCGCTACGGCACCGGGGACGGCGAAGGCCTGACCGTGGACAACGGCCGTTTCCAGCTGGACCGGCTGCGCATTCTTCGCGACGGTAACGAGGCGCCCAGCTTCGAGGTGCCCACCCTCAAGGTGGACGGCGTCAGCCTGGATCTCACCAAGCGCCGTGTCAGCGTGCCGGAAGTGACCTTGACCGAGCCGGCGATGCGGGCGGTGCTGACCGGCGAAGGGCTGGACCTGGCCACGTTGTTTTTGCCGTCCGATCCGGACCGGGCCCGGGAGACCCGTGAAAAGGTGCGCGAGGAAGCGGACCAATCCGCCGAGCGGATCCGCGAAGGCGAGGCCTGGGCCGTCACCCTGGACCGGTTCAAGGTGGAGAACGGCAGCGTGGTGTTCCGCGACCAGACCCTGCCCGAGCCGGTTGAAGTAACGCTCAGTGAAGGGGCCCTCAACCTCACCGATTTCCGCGTCGAGGACAGCGTCCGCTGGCAGTGGGAGGGGAGCGCCGTGCTGGCGGAAAGCGGCCGCCTGTCGCACTCCGGCACCGGACAGCTTGCGCCGCTGAAGGTGTCCGCCGATCTCGACCTCGAGGAGTTGCCGCTGACCACGCTGTCACCCTGGCTCGCCAACGCCGTGCCGTTGACCATCGAGCAGGGCCGCGCCGGCGGCGAGCTGGCGCTCACCGTGGCCGGCGATACGCCGGATATCACCGTCACCGGCCGTGCCAGCGTGGCGGACGCCGACATCCGCGAAAACGGCCGCGAGACCCTCAGCGTGGCGCGTTTGGCCGCCGACGGTTTGAGTGTCAAAACCGCCGACCGTCGCGTAACCGTGGACGGCCTGGCCGGCCGCGGCATTGATTTTCGCCATCTTCTCGACGAGCAGGGCCGCGGCTTGATGACGCGCCTGGCCGGCGACGATGACGGCGAGGACGACGGTCCGGCCTGGCGGGTGATGCTCGGGCGCGTGTCGGTGGAAGAGTCCCGGCTGGCGCACCGGGACAACACCCTGACCCCGGATTTCGACGTCACGCTGGAGCAGTGGAGCGGCGTCATGGAAAACTTCGACACCGGCTCCGGCCGCGCCCGGCTGGAGACCTCGGGGCGCGTAAACGGCCAGGCCCGCCTGCGCGCCCAGGGCGATCTGGCGGTGAGTCCGCTGTACCTGGACCTCACCGGGCAGCTGGACGGCTACGGCATGGAAACCCTGACCCCGTTCACTACCCGTTATCTGGGCTTCGGGGTCGAGCGCGGTCGTCTGGACGTGGACACCGAAGTGTCGATCGAGGACGGCCAGCTGGACAGCACCACCAAGATCGCCGCCGACAAGTTCTACCTGGGCGAACGGGTGGACAGCGAACAGGCGCTGGACGCGCCGGTGAAGCTGGGCCTGTCGGTGCTGCGTGACAGCTCCGGCATGATCCGCCTGCCGGTGACCATCGCCGGTGATCTCAACGACCCGGGGTTCAGCGCCGGCGGCGTGGTGCTGCGGGTGATCCGCAATGTGCTGGTGAAAGCCGCCACGGCGCCGTTCTCCATGCTCGCCAGCCTCGCCGGCGGCGGCGACGACGACCTGCAATACCTGCCTTTCCGGGCCGGCGACGACCGGCCCACGGGTGAGACGCGCGATAAGGTGGCGCGCCTGGCGGACATTCTCAAGGACCGGAACAACCTGACGGTGATCCTCACCGGGCAGGCCAGTGACGACGACCGGCGCGCGCTCGGCGAAGCCGAGGTGATCGACGACCTGGGCGGTGACTGGCCGGGCCTGGACACCGCGCTCACCGGCGAAGACTGGCGCGAACGTATCCTCGACACCTATGAGGACCGCCTGGACCGCGACCGGGACACCCTGGAAGGCGACAGCGACGCCGATCGCGCCCGGGAAGCCTGGCGGCGGATGCTGGAGCAGGCGGCCGCCGAGGTGGACGACGAGACCCTTCTGGAGCTGGCCGGGGAGCGGGCCCGGCAGGCCCGTGACCGGCTGATCGAAGAGCACGGCCTGCCCGAGGACCAGGTACGGCTGGGCGATCCCCGCGCCGACGGCGACGTGACCGGGGTGGGCCTGGGCGTCGACTCCTGATGGCGGTGGTCTGGCAGCGTCAGGAAGACGGTGTGCTGTATCAGGTACACCGCCGCGGCGACCGCATGCGCCTGTTCGCCAACGGTGTGCAGCACTCCGAGTTCCACCCCAGGCGGCTGGTCACCGGCAGCGTCTGGGACCTGCTCTGGTTGCCGGCGCTGCTCAGTGAGCCGCAGCGCTTCCGGCGGGTGCTGATTCTGGGGCTGGGCGGCGGCACCCTGCTGCCGCCGATCCGCGAACTGCTGGCCCCGGACAAGCTGATCGCGGTGGAGCTGGACCCGCACCACCTGGCGGTGGCCCGCGAGGTGTTTTCGGTGGTGGGCGAGGGCGAGCAGACCGTGCTCGGCGACGCGGTGGCCTGGCTCAATGCCTACGACGGCGAGCCGTTCGATCTGATCATCGAAGATCTGTTCGCCCCGGATAACGAGGCGGTGAGCCGGGCGGTGCCCGCCGACCGGGCCTGGGTGCGGACCCTGGCCCGGCACGTCAGCGCACGCGGCACCCTGGTGATGAATTTCGGCGATTTCACCGAATACCGGCAAAGCCACGCCGCCGACCAGCACGCCATGAAAGGCTGGAGCAGCCGCTTCCGGTTATCCTGCGGCGACTGCCACAACGCGGTGGTGGCCTTCACCCGCGACCCGGCGCGCAGCGTGCATCTGCGCCGCCGCCTGCAGCAGGACGCCCGGCTGGCGCCGCTGCTGCGCCGGGGGCGCCTGGATTACCACATTCGCCAGCTCGACTGAGCCGGCGCCTAATCCATCATCGCCAGGGAGTAGGGCGTGCCGCGCTCGTCGGGCCGCAGCAGCACCAGTTCTTCCCGGTTGCCGTGCAAGCCCTGGAACAGCACCCGGTAGGTGAGCACCGCCTGCACGTATTCCCGGGTTTCATAGAAGGGAATGGACTCGATCCAGACGTCCGCCGGCACCGCGTCCTCTTCCTCGGCGAGCCAGTCGTCCACCCGGTGCGGGCCGGCGTTATAAGCGGCCAGCGCCAGCACCCGGTTGCCGTTGAACCGCTCCAGCAACTCCGCCAGATAACGGGTGCCCAGGGCCACGTTGATGTCCGGGTCCATCACCTGGCGGGCGTCGGGCGGGGTCTGGCCGGCGTCGCGCGCCACTTTGCGGGCGGTGCCCGGCATCAGCTGCATCAGGCCCTGGGCGCCCACCGGGGAACGGGCGTGGGGGTAAAACGCGCTTTCGCGGCGCGCCACCGCCATGCTCAGCCAGGGGTCCAGATCGTGGCGACGGGCGGCATCCACGAACAGGTCCCGGTGCGCGGCCGGGAAGCGCCAGGCCAGCACGTTCCAGGCACGCGCCTGAATCGACGCCTGCACCACCAGGTCGTACCAGCCTTGCTGCAAGGCGTGCTGCGCCAGCTTGCGGCGCTGCCCCTCGCTGCTGTGCCAGAGCATCCAGTTCCACTCGTCCCAGGCCAGTTGCGGCTCGTCGATCTCCCGCAGCAGCGCCACCCGCGCCAGGCCCGGTTGCGTCGGGGCACTGTCGTCGGTGGCCGGCGAGGCATTGCTGAACACCGGGGCCTGGCCGAGCCGTTCGGCGGCCAGGAAGCCATAGAAGTTACGCTGCCCGGCGGCGCGCCCCCAGTGGGCGCGGGCTGCCTCATCATCGCCGTTCTCCTCGGCGGCACGGCCCAGCCAGTACTGCCAGCGGCTGTCGTCGCGCGCCGCCGCCGGCAGGCGGGCCACCCAGTCAGGCAGCTCGTCCCAGCGCTGTTCGATCACGCTACGCCGGGCGCGCTGGTCCAGGGTGTCCGCGCTGCCGTTGTTGGCCAGCCAGCCGTCCAGCCATTGGCGGTTCTCTTCAATGCCGCGAATGGTGGAGTACCAGGCAATGCGCTCCGCGGCGCGCTCGCGCAGGGCCGGGTCCTTGAGGCCCAGGTTGGCGCTTTCCTGTTCAAACAGCTCCCGGGCGCGCACCGTGTCGGTGTAGGCGAGACGGCGCAGGGCAGCGCTGAGCAGCTGTTCACGACGTTCATCACCGATGCCCTCAGGCAGCTCGCGCAGCCGCTCCGGGTCCCGGTGCAGGCGGCCCAGCCACTCGCCGGCGGTGGCGTCGGCGCCGCTCTGCATGTCGGTCAGGTAGCTCATCAGGCCGGTGGCGCCCTGGTCGAAGGCGAGCAGCAGACGTTCCCAGATTTCCTGTTCGCCGATCACGCCCTGGTCCCGAGCGGCTTCGAACAGCGGGTCGCAACTGGACGGTCTTGAGCTGCCGGAAAGCCAGAGCTGGCGAACCTGCGGCAGCACACCCTTGTCGCCGTTTTCCCACTGGGCGCGCAGGTAATAGCAGCGCAGCTCGGTGCCCCGTGGCGCGCGGTCGTAGACCTTCAGCACGTCGCGCCAGCGCGATTCCTTGGCGTAGGCCACCAGGGCGTGCTGGCGGATATCGTCGGGCAGCGGCGAATCCGGGTAGCGCTCGCCGTATTCCACCACGCGCTGCGGTGAGAGATCGGGCAGGGCAGCGCGCAGCCGGTGGAATTCCAGGTAAGCCTGCAGCGGGTGATCGTCGGACAGGCGTTTCTGTGCCTGCGCCAGACCGTTCCAATCATCATTGCGGGCGGCGTGCAGCGCTTCTTCAAACACGCTGTCGCTGTTATCGGCGCAGGCCAGGGACGCCACTAGAATACCAATAGCCAGAACTGCGGAACGGACCATCCTTTGCCTCCACAACATCATCTGATTCGCGCATTCTAGCGGTAGGAAAGCACCCGGGGCGTGGTGTTTATGTAAAACTTCAAGCGCGCCGTGAAGGCCGGATTTATCCCCCGGGGCCGGGTTTGTTTATACTGCCCGATTTGCCGAGGCGCCAAGCGATGGAAAACAGCACACGGTTACTGTGGCGACAGGAAGAGAGCCTGGCCGGACGGCGGGTTCTGGTGGTCGACGCCAACGCCCCGGAGCTGGCCGACTTGCCCGCCGAGCAGGTCTATCTGCACGCCGACGATTACACCGTCGGTGCCCACCAGTGGGCGCCTCTGCCCACGCTCCCCGAGGACACCGACCTGGTGATCCTGCCGCTGCCGAAATCGTCGGAGCGCCTGGAACTGTTGCTGCGCGGCCTTGCCGGCAGCGTCGAGGAACCGCTGGAGGTGTGGCTGGTGGGGCCGGCCAAGGGCGGCATCCGCGGCGGCGTGACGCGGCTGTCCCGGCACGCCGACGGGGTGACCCTGGTGGACAGCGCCCGTCACTGCAAAGTCTATCGCGGCGCCTTGCGGCCGGGGCCGGCACTCTCCCTGGAGCAGGTGGAAAGCGTGGTGCGCGTCGACGACCTGGACGTGATCAGCTATCCGGGGGTGTTCAGCCACGGCCGCCTGGACGAAGGCACCGCCCTGTTGCTGCAGGCGCTCGCCGAGGCGGCGCCCCGCGGCAAGGCGTTGGATATGGGTTGCGGCTGCGGGGTGATCACCGCCGCGCTGGCCCATGCCGGCTGCAACGTGACCGGCACCGATGTGAGCGCCACCGCGGTGGCTGCCGCCTGCAGCACCCTCAACCGCAACCACTTGCAGGGCAAGGTGGTGGGCGGGGACCTCTACGGCGGCGTGGAGGGGCGTTACCAGACCCTGGTGACCAACCCACCGTTCCACGACGGCCGTGACCGCACCATGTCGATCACCCGGCGCCTGATCGAACAGGCGCCGCGCCATCTCGAGGAACACGGTGAATTCTGGATGGTGGCGAACCGCGAGCTGCCCTATGTGCAGTGGCTCGACGCCGCCTTCCGGCACGTGCAGGTGGTGAGCGAAACCAACCGCTTTCGCGTCTACCGGGCGCTGCGCTAAAGGCGCCCGGTCTCGCGCATCCAGTCGATGCAGCGGCGCAGCATGGTTTCCAGCGGCACCGTGGCGTCGAACCCCAGCTCCTGCACCGCTTTGCTGCCATCCGCGTGAACCCGGCTGGTGACCAGCGCCACCTTCTCCGGGGTCAGGCGCGGTTCCTGCCGGGTGAACAGCCCGCCGACCGCGTAGACCTGCCCGGCCAGCCGCAGCAGCCAGACCGGCATCGGTTTGCGCGGCGTGGGCCGGTCGAGCAGCCGGCCGATGGTATTGGCCAGCTCCAGAAAGCTGGCCTCGACGCCGGCAAGAATATAGTTCTCGCCGCGCACTCCTTTCTCCACCGCCGTCAGGTGCGCCCGCGCCACTTCCTCCACCGCGCAGAAGTTACCGCCGCCGGGCGGCACGCCGGGCAGCTTGCGCTGCTCGATCAGCGTGATCATCTGCGACCAGTTGTGGGTGTCACCGGCGCCGATAATGCCGCAGGGGTTGAGAATCACCGCGTCGAGACCGTGCTGCATACCGTGGCGGATCTCTTCCTCGGCCAGATACTTGGTGCGGTTATAGCCGATCCAGTCGTCGGCGGCGTTGGACGGTGACGCCTCATCAATGGCCTCGTCCTGGATGCCCCAGGCGGAAATCGAAGAGGTATGAATAAAGCGCCCGGCCTGGTTGCGCAGCGCGGCGGTGATCAACGCCCGGGTGCCCATCACGTTGTCCTGGTACTGGCGCTGGTTCAGGTGCCGCCAAAGGCTGGTATTGCCCGCCACATGGAACACCGCGTCCACCGCCGGCGGCATCACCAGGGTGACTTCCGTGGCGTTGTCCATCGGCGCCTCCACCACTTTGACCCCCAGGGCGGACAGGGCCGCGCCGTCGCTGCCGGGGCGTAGCAGGGCGGTCACTTCCCAGCCGGCGTCGAGCAACTGTCGGGTGATATGGCCGCCCAGAAAACCCCGGGCACCGGTAATAAAAGCGCTGGGCATAGCGCGCACTCCTTGTTTCGGTGTGCTACTTATCGCCCAGCGGGCGCCGTCCTGCAACCCTCAGCGGATAAAGCCCGGCCCCTGCCGCCGCACCCGCAGAAAGCTGGGGAAGCGCGGCAGGCCGTGGCGCGTGCGGCCATAAAACTTGTAGGTCACCAGGCTGCCGATCGGCGGCGGCTCCGCCCGCTGGGCGTCATTGAAACCGGTGCCGAGACGAAAATGCTGCCCGCTCGCGGTTTCCACCAGCAGCGCGCCCATCTTGCCTTCCAGCCGCCCCTCGCCGGGCAGATGAGCCACCACCCGCGCCTCGGCGTCCTGGTAGGGCTTCACCTTGAGCAGATCCGCCGAGCGGTAGCTGCGGTAGGGGGCGTCGCCCCGGTGCAGCATCAACCCTTCGCCGCCGGCTTCGATCACTTTCTCCAGGCGCCGGTCGAGCGCCGCCCGGTCGGGGACCTTGAGCTGGCGCACCAGACGCAAATGCGGATTGCCGTGGTCCTTGAGCAGGCGCCGCAGGGTTTGCAGGCGTTCGTCGAAGGGCCCCGGCGCCCGGGGCAGGTCGAACACCATGTAATAGACATCCCGCCAGTGCTCCGGCCCGGTGTCGTGGCGATTGATCAGGCCCACCATGCGGCTGAAGGTGCCGCGCCCCATCCACAGCTCGCCGTCCAGGGGCTGCTCCGGGAAGCCCCGGGTGAACGCCGCCGGCACATCGAAGCGGTTGCCGTGGCGGGAAATCAGGTCTTCGCCGTCCCAGTAGGCGCGCACGCCGTCAAACTTTTCGCTGACCCAGTAGCGGGAAAGGTCCGCTTCCCCCTGATAGACCCGGGCCTGGGTCAGCGCCGGCACGGTGCGGCCGTGCCCGACACTGGCCACCACCACGCCGAACGCCAGCACCGTGGCCAGTACGAACAGAAAAATTGCACGAGACATCCTTGTCCCCTCCCATCAATAAACGGAAGTGGTCAGTCTCCAACAATCGGGGACGGCGCTCTGTCGGCCAGGGCTGAAATTGGTGTAAGCCAGAACGGCAATGCTTGAATGCTATTGGTTACATCCTACGAAGCCGGAGTTTTGTGGGAGCTTGCCTTGCAAGCGAAAGGCCGGCAAAGCCGGCCGGCAGGATCCCAGAGACGTGGTTGGTGCTGACGTCAGATATGTCTCTGGCATCCTGCCGGGAGCTGCGCTCCCTTTCGCGGGCAAGGCCCGCCCACAACTCCGCTTCCATTCGCAGGCAAGCGGCTCCAGACACAAAAAAGGCCGCGCTAGGCGGCCCTTCTTGTGTCTGGAGCGGGTGAAGGGAATCGAAGTATTCTTTTTAAGTCAATGGAAACAATAACTTAAGAATGAAGCCTGGTGGAGGCATACAAATAGGCATACAAAAACCGGGCTGCTGGACCGCTAAAAACGCCTCTTTTTTACCTTGCGGGAAACGCGGGAAGGCCCCTCCAACATGGGCCAGTCAACCATCGCCTGGATAACACGCTGAGGGGCTTTATAGAGTGCCGTTGGCAATACCTCGACCGGTCCCTAGTAGTTGAACCGTATCTTACTAACCACGGCTATCGGATCTCGCCGGATACAGCCATAGCGAACGGCATCGGCAGCGTGATCGGGGCCGGTGGTGTCCATGTCCTCCACGCGCTTCTGGTCTCGGGCCAGGTAAGGCACGGTGTCCCAGAAGTAGGTGCAGTGACGGGCGATGTACAGGCCAGGGCGATCGGGTTTGCCGGCATCGGCTAGCAAGCGCCTCATGACGTTCCAGCCGGTGATGCGGTCGGCTTTCTTGGCGGGGCGGAAGTAAACGCCGGCCTTGCGGAATTCGTCTGCGATGGACCCATAGGCGCTGCCGGTCTTGGCAAAGATGGCGTCATCAGCAACGCCTTGGGGTTTCACGTCCCATTCCTCGCACATCTTGATGATTTCCTCGGCCAGTACCGGGACTGTCCAGCCCAGGCCCACGTCCGGGTTCTCCCGGCGGTTGGTCGCCAGCTCATCCACCAGCACGATGGAATTGCGCGGGTAGAATTTCCCGTCCGGCCCTTCACCGCCTGGGGACACGGCGCAAACGTACGTGGCGCTGGGGGCGCTGGAGCCGAAGTCATGGGCCAGGTAGACCTCCCAGTCCTCCGGGATCTCGGTCCAAGTGGCCACCGCGTTGCGGCCTTCATCGAGCACGCTGGCGAAGTAGGCGCCCCGGTTCACAGCCCAGTCCCCTTCCAACCAGGCACGTAACAATTCCGGATCGTCCGGACAGGCGCTTTCCAGTTGGTCGCGGTACTGCTCGCGGTCGATGAAGCGGTTGCCGCTGTAGGTCGAGGGACAGTAGATCCATTGGCGCTTACTTTTGGTTTCGTGGAACGGCGTCCAGGGCGCCGCCTGAAACACGTAGCGGCGTGCCAACCAGTGGTGGCCAGGTCCGCCCGGGTTCGCGGCCACAATCACCCTCACGGGCATATCCGCCGGCCCGCGCAGGTTGGAGCGCATGATGTCCAGCAGATCGGGGGTTGGGTATTGGCCGGCTTCGTCCACGATCAGCAGGGTGAAGCTCCGGCCCTGATACTTCGCGTAATCCGCCTGGGTCTCCAGTTGACCCAGCTCCATGTAAGCGCCGTTGGGGAACTTCCAGACGTGCTCACCTTGGTTGTACCGGGCGGCCGTGCCGTAAACCATCCCGAACAGCTCCCGGGTGATCAACTCGAAGTCCGCCATGCCCTTGTAGGTTTTGCGAAGGTAGAGGATTCGCGCCTGATTCCCGTACATCTCCACGTGACGCATGGCCAGCAGCGCCAGGGCATAGGACTTCCCACCACCACGACCGCCGCCCAAAAATGCGTCCAGTTCTTCGGGGATGGCGAGGGTTTTCTCCTGAAATTCGTTAAGCTCAATCGTTTCCATGGTCGTCCCCCTCGATCACCCGGCCGAAGTCCTCCAGCTTCATGGGACCGGGGAGCCTGAACTCCACGGACACCCGGTTGGCCAAATCGCCCTGGTCACCTTCGCGGTATCCGTGTCGGGTCTTGAGCAGGAAGATGGCGGCGGTAACGTTGCCGTCCTTGGCGGAGTCATAGAGCGCGCCGAACAATTCCCCGTGTTCACGCTCCCGGCCTTCGTCAAACGCCTCCCGTAACTTAGGGTACTGGTCCAGCCAGACGTTGAGCAGCTTGGGGGACGCGCCGACACCGCGTGCGATGCCGGCTTTTGAAACGCCCCGGGAGGCCATGTCCAGGATCTTGGCCGCCGCGTTGCGCGGTGGTTTCTTTTGGGAGCCGGTACACTTTGGATGCTGGGTTTTCTCAGCCATATAAACCTCCATGGCCCCCGGAGGGGCCTTTCAGTGTTTAGGCTTCGTCGGCTCGAGCAACCAAAAAGGCGAGCGGCACCGCCTTACGCTCCACGGCGCGAGTCCAGTTGTCCGCCAGTCTCAGCTCCGCCAGGGACGGGCTTTCGTCCGTTACCGTGGTTTCCTGCCAAGAGAATCCCGCCGGATGAACACCCACGTTAAAGCGGGAGTGCAGGATCTGTTGCCCACCACCGCGACCAGCGGAAGGTAAGTTCTCGACCTCGGTAGCATCGGCGATCTGCGGCGCCGCCATCGCGTAGCCCGCCGCACCTTGTCCAAACAGCACACTGGTATAAGCGCCGGCATCCACCGGGAGGCCGTCATCCACAATGGTGGCGAGCCCCCGGAAGGTGGCAATCGGGTTGCCCTGGCTGTCCGGGATGAATTGGATCAGGTCGTTTTTAAGCGCACGCCGGTAAATATCCGAGTGCAGCGCAATGCCGGTCAGTCCGTCCATGGCGTCGCCCATGGTGCCAGTGGCATCAATTACCGCTTCGGCGGAGAACAGCGCCGCCGCTCCCGTCTCGCCGGAAATGTCGTGTACCAGGTCGCCGTCGTCGTTGGCTTCGTTGTCCGCGAGAATGCCTTGCAGCGAGGCAATGAGCCGCTTCTGTACCTGGCGCTCCCAATAGGCCTGCACCCGGGTCTGGATCTTCGACAGCGCATCGTCGCCGGCGATCTCGGAGGCCAGGTTCATGGCGCTCCAGCTTTGGTGGAGAAAGTTCTTCCGGACGATCTGCTTGCCGGAACTGATTTTCTTCGGCGTTGAATTAACGGCGGGGTCGTCGTTGGCAATGTCGGCTTCATCGTCGGCCAGGTCGTGCCACATCGGTACGGTGAAGGCGTGCGCACCGGCTTGCAGTTGCTGGGCGATTACGCTGTTTTGGACCATGGCCCCTGACTCAAACAGGGCGGTTTTGGTCATGGTTTCTTGCAGGATGTAATCGGTAAATGCTTGCGGTTCTACAATGTCAGTAAGGCGTGTAACAGCCATGAGGAATCACCTCTAAATAAGAGTTTGGATGATTCTCACGGACCACAGGTCTCGGGAGGGTTCGCCACAGGCGATTAAACACGGCGTAACGCCGCCGGGCGCGCCCCCACAGGGGGGAATTGGGGTGGCGGCCCCACAGGGGCCACCGGACTACTCATCCGCCTTTCCGAAACGGATGATTAAATTATAACCGACCTCAGCGCAAACCAAAAGCCGGTTTGGGCTTGTCGGGCTTGTCGTCGCTCGGGATTGTCTCCCGGCTCGGCCCGCCGCCCCGACCTCCTGGGGCGCCCCCACCGGAGGCCTTGCTCCCCATCAGAATATGGTCGAATTTCCCGGTGCCGGCCAGATAGTGGCTTACTTCGTCAGCATCAAAATTCACCGGCACGCTCTTGGGATCGTCAGCAGTCATTGGTTCTTTGTCCGGTGTACGCATGACAGGTGTGCCGTCGGCGTGCTGCATTACAACTGTGCCGTCATCGTCCAACTCGAATTTATATTCCTCCAGCACTTCCTGCATGGCGTACTTGGGCACCACCAGGATTTTGGACAGCAACTCCCGAACAGGCTTGTGGAGCTTTAGCTCGCGCACCTCATCGCGCAGCGCCTCCAGTTCCTCGGACTCGCCGCCCGCTTGAGACTCCAGGTCACGGGCTTTTTGGCGTTCCTTTTTTACCTCGCCGAGTAGTTCCTTGTTCTTCTCGCGCAGGGCGTCGTTTTCAGCTTGTAGTTCCTCAATCGTCTTATCACTCATCACCGGCCTCCAGTGTTACCAGGTTTTCCACGTTGATGTTCAGGAAGGCCCGTGCCTCCCCGTTGTCGTTGATTGTTGGCACGACGCGCAGGGCGCCGGTACCGCTTAACGGGTCGCCCTTATGCAATAGCCGCAGGCGATCGATAAACCGCTGGCGCCGGACATAAAGGCGTGCGGCCTTGCCGTCGTACCCTTGGATGCTCGCGATCCAGGTGCCGTTGGCTTGGTGTTCGAGCGGCCGGGTCAGGTGCCCGGCGAAATGGACGTTAAACATTGTCTGTCTCCAGCACTTTCAGGTAATCGTCGTCGATGGTTGCGCCGGGCCACCGGAAGGTGGCGGCGTCCAGGGCTTGTTCTCGGGTGGACCCGGCCGGGGTGAGCAGCCGGGGCCGCGAGCCATCGGGAAGTCGGAGCGGCCACCACTGGCGGGTTGGGCAATCGTTCGCGGCCAGCTCGGCCACCAGGTCGCGCTTGTGGGCGCGAATCCAGCCGCGTAAATCGTCGGTGAGCCGTGAGGCCGGCGTTACCATTACTCGGTCGTCGTGAATGTAGGCGTCTAGGCCGTGGTCGCGGAGGTAGCCGATGGCAGCCATTAGAAGCCCTCCGCGTCATCCAAAGAATTTGTGCTATCCGATGTCATAGAAGTCATAAAGTCATGCGGATCGCCTGTTTTCTGATCGTTTTGCATGACTTCATGACTTTGATGACTTTGGTTTGGCAACTTTCTTTGGCCGAGTCGCCATAGGACCCGACCGCCAACATTCCCGAGGCATTCACAGGTGATTCCCAGTTGCCGGAGAGCTGGCGCCGCTCGCCGCATCGCGTCACCCAACCCTTTTGCGGATCGGGGCCAGGAATCGGTCCCTCGGGGCTTGTAATCGTCCAGGATGGCCAGCCATTCGCCCGCCGGCTTCTCCGCCACCTCTCCGGCATTGGTCTCCGCCCAGTCGCGAATAGCCGTGGCGACCGGTGACGCCTCCAGGGTCCGCTCCAGGCCGTCTTGACGTGCCGTTTCGTACTCGGCGAGGAATTCCTCCGGGTCACGCCCCATGGCCTTGGCCACCGCCATGCCTAGCAACACGAACTCCAGCAGCCGGGGTCGGCGCTGCGGCGGCAGGCTCATTTCGGGCAGGCATTCGAGGGCCTTGGCAGCGATGTCGAGCAAGCCGCCAAGGATGGCCGGCCGGTTCGCCTCGAACTCCGCGTCCAGCTTGTCGCGTTCCCGGGCGTCCCGGATCACTGGCAATTCCACGGTGATGGTTCGGCTCACCAGGTCCTGGCGGGTAATGGACGCCGCGATGCCGTTGATGATGATCGGACGTTTGACCGTGATCACGGATTCATCGGCGTCGGTGTAGAGCTTCCGCCGGGCGAAGCCGCCGCCGGTGGCGATCACGCACATGGCATCCTGAATCGGCGCTGGCAGGTGTGAGATGTTCTCCAGGCACACAAAGTGGTTCGTGCCGGCCGACACGAATAGGTCCGTAGCCGATGTTGGAGCCCCGCGCAGATCCGCGTCATTCGGGTCGATCAGCTTTCGGAGCGCCTGCGCGGCCGTGGATTTCGCCGAACCGTGCTCGCCTAGCAATTCCACCACCGGGTAAGGCGTGTCAGGGCGTAGACACTCCACCAGCCAGGTGATCACTAGCAGGCGAAAACCCTCCGGAACATTAGCGATACGCCATAGCAGATTAATGTCCCCGCCCGGCCCGGGGTTCGGCAACGGTTGCGCAGAATCGGCGCGGGTGAACATTAAGCCCGATTCCTCGAGGCTCCAGCGACCCGGCTCTATACGAATCGCCAGGCTGCTACCCGGCTCGGCTATATCCAGCCAGTAACGGCCACCGGAGCCGGCCGCCCGGACGTGTACAGGCCGATATTCCTGCATCGCCATGCCTTCAAGGGTCATGCGAGCTTCGCGCAACGCCTGGTCACGAACTGCCTTTTCGGTATGGCGATAAAACCCGTCGGCCAGCCAATTACGAAAGGCCCTGCCGTCGATACGTCGAACCTCGCCGCTGTCCATATCTCGGGCGTAGGCGACGTCGTTGTCGCCGTGGAACAGCTCGGCCCGGTCGCGGATGTATTCCACGATGATGTCGGTTTGGGATCGGCGACCTTCGTCATCGCCTTCCGCCGGCCCCGCAGCCCCGGCGTTGATCTCGGCATCCACTTCCGCCAGGGTCTCTTCAATCTGATTAAAGTCTTTGTGGCTCATTCAAACGCTCCCGGAGCTTGTCGATACGGCGCCGCGCCGCGAAGGCGCGCTGGGCGTCTTCCGGTGAGGGCACGCGCCCTGCATCCAGATCAGCCAGCGCCACAGTTAAGACGTCCCGTTCGTGCCGGAGGGCGGCCCGCAGGCGCTCGCGCCGCCAGTGGTTGCCTGGGCGGCTCGGTCCCTTGGGGAACAGGTCCGCCAGGGTGAGGCCGACGGCCGCCACCACGTCGCTGGCCTCGCAGCCGGCGAAGCAGTGGACCAAAACACGGCCGTCTTCCGCCTCCTTGACGGAGAGAGACGGCGAGCTATCCCCATGGGCAGGACAGCACGCCATCCAGCGGTCGCGTCCGTTGGGCCGGACTTTCTCCAGACGGCCCAACAGTCGCTCGGTCGGACTATCCATCGGCGCCCTCCCTGGCGATTGCCTGGATCTCCGCGCAAAGGCCGGGGTAGTCGTCAGGGCTCACCCGGTCCAGCGCCATTAGGGCGCACAGGAAGCCACAGGCGCGCATTTCCATGTCTCGACGGCACTGGGGTAGCAGTGCCGGCCGGCTGGCCTGGTCCACGTAATCGGCAAGATTGGAGTACTGGGGCAGCAACTCACGGAGTTTCATGATTTCCCTCCCAACCCAGCTCCTGGGTTTTGCGCTCCAGCTCCGCCAGTTCCTCGGCATCGATCAAGCCAAGGGCGAGCGCTTCGGTAGGGGTTACGAACCGGTTGGGATTTTCGAAGTGATAGCGAACGCCCTCACCGGTGAAGCTGTAATAGATGGCAATCGGCATCATGAGCGCACCTCCTGGGCTTCCAGGCGGCGGGCTTTGGCGGAATGGTGCCGGTAACGCTTGAGGCGTGTAGCCAGGCTTGAGTTGGATCTGAGGGCCGCGAAGGCCATCTTGCGGTGGGCGCGTGCGCGGATCGCGGACGCAATGGGGGCGTGTTTCATGGGTGAGACTCCTATGTCTTTGGAGTCACCCCCGGCTGCGGCCAAGCAACGGATGGGGGCGACTGTACGCGGGTTGGCCGACCGGGGACATAGGAACCCGGCACACCCGAAGGTATCCCACGCACAGCCGCCATAACGCTTAGCGGGCACAAAAAAAGCGCCTGCTACTGTTGGGGCGCTTGTGCGCCTATGTCCTTTGAGTCGGCCAAGACCCATTGTTGTCACCGATTTTTCGGCGACGGTTGAATCGTATCCGGCTGGAAAGGCGGTGGCAAGTATCATGCTGCCCTCCCGGCTTTCTTGGCTTCGATCCAGGCGGCCAGCTCATTGGCGTCGTAAAACACCACGGCCTGCTTGGTCTGACCGAACTTGATCGGCCTAGGGAAGGTGGGGTCCTTGGCGCGGAGTTTGGTCAGCCCATTACGGGACAGATCCAGCATCCGGCAAACGGTAGGCTGCCTTAGCAGCGTGGGGGTGGCGGTTTCTTGCATTGTGGGTGTGCCTCGTTGCGTTCAGACACACACCATTCTTCACATGGCACTGTGATTTTCAGGGTAATTAAATCCGCTATTTCTTTACCCTCCGGAAAAGCTCGGCCTCAAATCTCTCGGCATGAGCCCCAAGCTCAGAAGATCTGAAGCCGCACGGCGTTTCGTAATGACCATTGATCCAGACCAGGTGCTCATGCACGTTGTCGCTGTTTATGGGGACTCGACGCCCGTGCAGCCTCCAATAGCGCCTAAGCGATTCATCACTCAAAGCCTGGCCGAAGGTTGGCAGGCGATCCATCACAAGAGACCGGATTCCCTGAAGCGTAAGATCGGAAAGAGCCCGAAGTATTGCCATCTCACACATCGGGCGAGCCCAAACTTGGAAGGTCGCTTGCGGCTGCCCTTGGGGGAAGCCAAAGGCGGGCGAAAGATCATCACCTTCCGCAATAGACTCAAAACTTTTGGCGAGCCAATCCCGGATTTCAGGATGTTTGTGCAAGTCACCAGATTGAAGCATCTCAGCAAGCCTTAGAAACAACAGCTCACGAGCGCCTGCCTTGTTTTCCTGGAAGTCGTGCAACAGCGAAAGGTCAATGGCGTGGTCCATCTCATTCATGCCCGTTTCACCATCTCAACCACGTTATTGGTGTGCGCATCCGCCACACGCTGGGCGAACTCGGCGCGCTGCTCATCGGTGATTCCTGCCTCCAGGGCATCCAGATAGTCCGCGTACCACTGGCTCATGATCCGGCGGGCGCCCAGGTGCTCAGCCTTGTTATAGGTCTTTTCCTCGCCTTTCTTGAGGTGCGCCAAGTGCCGGTCGGACCACTTTTCATTCCACCCATGTTCGGACACCAGCGTCTTGAAGGTGTGGCGGCTGCCATGGCCGGTCAGGCGGCCTTTGTACCCGATCATGGCGATGCACTTGTTGATGGTCGCGTCGCTGATGTACGGCAGCTTGGGGCCACTGCTGGGGAATACCCACCGCCCCTGCCCGGTGGCCCGATGAAGCTCGCGCAGCAGTTCTACCACTTGCGCCGGCAGGGGCACCAGGTGCGGCCGGCGCATCTTCATTTTTTCGGCGGGTACGGACCACAAGGCGTTGTCCAGGTCGAGCTCGGACCACTCGGCCATGCGCACGATGCCAGGCCGGGAGGCGGTGTACAGGGTCATCCAGGTGGCGGTGGTGGCTATAAGGCGGCTCCTGGAGCCACTGAGCGCCCTCAGGAAGTCCGGTAGCTCGGATTCGTACAGGTGGGGGTATTGAGTCTCTTTCGGCCCCTCGGCGGCCACACGGTGCATTTCCGTCGCCGGATTGTGCCGGCACCAGCCCTTGGCCATGGCCACGCCGAAGATGTCACGAAGCCACACGCGGACCTTCTCGGCGGTGTTGTAGGCGCCCCGGGCCTCGATCCGCTCCTGGATCTTGGAGCAGTCCGCATGCGTGAGGGACTCGATGGGGCGCATGCCGATAGCGGGGAGCAGGTCGTTGTCCAGGGCCAAGCGCATACCCGTTAGCGTTTTGGGGGCGCGGCCGGCATCCACCTTGCGCTGATACCAGTACTCGGCGGCCCGGGAGAACGTGTTGGTCATGGACTCCGCCTTGGCGGCTTCCAGCTCCCGGCGGCGCTGTACCGGGTCGATGCCGTCACGGATCAGGGCGCGCACCTTCACCGCTTCCTCCCGGGCCTTGGCGCCGGACAGCTCGGTATAGCTGCCGATGCCGTACCAGCTCCACTTGCCGGCCGGCGTCTTGTACCGCAACTCCCAGGACTTGGCGCCGCTGGGCTTCACTCGGAAGTAAAGGCCGTCGCCATCGAGCACGCGGTAAACCTTTCCTTCCGGTTCCAGGGTAGCCAGAACAGTGTCCGCCAGCGGGCGGCGTTTGACCTCGGATCGCTTCATGGGTGCATCCCTATCCGTGTATGCCTAAGTTTGAAATCGTAGCGGCATACAAATAGGCATACAAGAAAAACCGTACTGTACGGTGTTATTCGTGAGCGTATGAGGGCATCAATTCAGGCTGAAAGCCGCGCATTTACTGGGCTGGGCGGTGCGTATAGAGGCGTGTGGATAAGTGCGGAGATATGGCGGTTGGAGCGGGTGAAGGGAATCGAACCCTCGTATGCAGCTTGGGAAGCTGCCGTTCTACCATTGAACTACACCCGCGAACGGCGGCTATTACACCGGGATTCCCGCGCCCTGTCCAGCCGGTTCCGCACAATGTGGGCGCGGGTCCGGCCGCGATAGGGCGCGAGGCCCTGGCGCATCAGCTCTTTTTCGGCTGCTTCACCATCCGCAGGTAGGGTTTCTTCTCGTCCCAGCCTTCCGGGAACAGCTTGGCGGCGGCCTCGTTGTCCAGCGAGGGCACGATGATCACGTCGTCGCCGTCGTTCCAGTTCACCGGGGTGGCCACCTTGTAGCCGTCGGTGAGCTGCAGGCTGTCGATCACCCGCAGGATTTCATCGAAGTTACGGCCGGTGCTGGCCGGGTAGGTGATGGTCAGGCGGATCTTCTTGTTCGGGTCGATCACGAACACGCTGCGCACCGTCAGGGTGTTGTCGGCATTGGGATGAATCATGCCGTAGGCCTGGCTCACGGAGCGGTCCGCGTCGGCCAGCAGCGGGAAGTTCAGCGCCGAGCCCTGGGTTTCCTCGATGTCGCCGCACCAGGCGTTATGGTCCTCGAGGGGGTCCACGGACAGGCCGATGACCTTGGCGTTGCGCTTGTCGAATTCAGGCTTGAGGCGGGCCACTTCGCCCAGCTCGGTGGTGCACACCGGGGTGAAATCCTTCGGGTGGGAGAACAGCACCACCCAGCTGTCGCCGGCCCAGTCGTGGAATGAGATCGGGCCGTCGGTGGAATCCTGTTTGAAATCCGGGGCGGTATCGCCGAGTTGCAGTGCCATGGGTGTGTCTCCTGGTTTCAGTACGAATGCGATGTTGTTTGGCTGGTGCTAAGAACATAGAGGCTTCCGGCCGCCCTTTAAAGGGGGCCGGTCATAATCAATCGCGCTAAGCAAATAGCAACCTGCGGCGCGGGGTGCCGGTGGCGGTCAGCCGTTGGCGGCCACGCTGAGACGTTTGAGGGTGCGTTCTTCCAGGCGGTCGAGACGCTCCCGGCAGGCACGGAAAGTGCGGCTGATGCGGGTGGTGTTGTCGATCATCGCCAGTTTCGGCCAGGTGGTCTGTTCGCCGGCGCGAATGAAGGCGCGCACGTCTTCCAGCGACGGGTTACTGAGCACGCGCAGGGCGTTGCGCGGCTGGCGCGGCGGGATCAGGTTGATGTCGCCGATGTAACGTTGCTTGACCACGGTCTGCGCCTTGTCGACCACCAGCCCCAGGTCGTTGGAGCGCACCCGGCGGCGCACCAGGTCAAGCGCGTAGTGCAGGTTCATGGACACATTGCGGATCGCCCAGTCGCTAAGGGTGCTGAGGCTGGAATCGGTGCTTTCACTGCGCGGCAGGAAGGGCACCACATGCGGGTTGGTCTGGCTGACGATCGAGTGGTTGACGCCGAACAGCCGCGACAGGCGGCGGATCGGCAGATCGTCCTGAATCGAGCCGTCGACGAATTTGCGCCCGGGGATGTAGGGCACCCGCTCGCCGTCCAGGTTCTTGGCCCACAGGCTCACCGGCGGGTAGATGCCGGGGATCGCGCAACTCGCCAGCGCCGCTTTACGGATCAGCACATTGGGCGAGGTGCGCCAGTTGAGCAGGCGGCTCTGCTGGTTACGGTCGTAGGGGCTGACGGTGATGTTGATCTCGCGGCCGGTCTTTCGGTAAGCCTCCTCGAACGTCAGGTCCTTGATGTTCTCTTCCAGGCAGGCTTCCAGGTGGTCGCCGTCGAGCACCGGGGTGCCGCGCAGCAGGCCTTTCCAGCCGATCGCCTTGAACGCTTCCAGGTAGATGTTTTCCGGTTCCAGCTTGGCGGCCAGCTCGTCGTTGTCGTGGGTGCCGACCACGGCGGCGACGATGCTGCCGGCGCTGGAGCCGGAGATCACCGAGGGCAGCAGGCCCTGCTCCCAGAGGGTTTTCGCCACGCCGATGTGGAACAGCCCGAGGGCGGCGCCGCCGGAGAACATCAGGCAGCTCTGCCCGAAGGCCTGGCCGGTGGTTTCGAAGAAATCGAGTTTTTGCTTGAGCCCGAACTCGGCGAAGTCGCCGTCGCAGAGGTAATCCAGGGCGGTGCACACCTCTTCCAGATAGCGCTCGATCAGCCGCTTGGTGCCGATGCGGCTGTGGCCGTAGAGGGCGGGGTTGGAGATATTGCCCAGATTGCCGTGCAGGCCTTCATGCAGGTGAAAGACCAGTTTGTTGACGTCGTTGCGCTCGCGGGCCTGGCGGATCTGCCACAGGCGGTTACGGATCAATTCGTAATCGTAGTGGGGCGAGCGGTCGATGTCTTTCCACTCGTCGGCGCCGCCGAGCCGGTCGTATTCACGGCTGGCACGGCACCATTCGTCGTAGCTGCTGGCTTGCGCGATAGCGCGCTCAAGCTGCTTGAGCGTGCGTTTCATGCGGTTCTCCCTGGCGGATACTGTTTTTATCGTTGTCCCCGAGTCTAGCCTCGCCGGACCGGCCCCTGATGCCCGGATTGTCCGACAAACACGTAATATTGCCATCAGGTAATGTAAATATTGTGGCTATTCGCCGTCGCTGTCCATGCCACGACGGTACTGCCCGGGTGTGACGCCGGTATGGCGCTTGAAACTGCGCTGGAAGCAGCGAATGTCGGCGTAACCCAGGTCCGCGGCGATCTCCGCCTGTGGGCAGCGGCTCTCCAGCAGACGGGCCTTGGCGCGCTCCAGGCGCACGCTGTCGAGGATTTCCCGCCAGCCGGTGCCTTCCGCGACCAGATGCCGGTGCAGGGTGCGGGTGTTGAGCCGCAGGGCGTGGGCCACCTGATCGCGGTCGGGGAGGGGCCCGCCCAACGCCGCCTGCAGGTGATGACGGACACGCAGCGACAGGCTGGTGGCGATGCCCAGGGTTTCCAGGTGCCGGGCGGCGTGCTCTTCCAGGGGGCCCAGCTGGTGGGGTTCGGGCCGGCGCGGCGGGCGGGCGAGCATGTCGCGGTCGCCGATCAGCGCCGAGTAGGGCTGGTTGAAATCCACCGGGCAGCCGAACAGGCGCTGGTATTCCCAGGCCTGCCGGGGATCGTCGGGGCCGGGGTGCTCGAACCAGACCCGTTCCGGGTTGAGCGTTTGATCGTCGGCGAGCCAGCGGGTGTACCGCAGCCAGCCGGCGAACACGGCCTCCAGCAGATGGCGCCGCACCGGCTGGCGGGTGAAACGGGGATGCCAGAGTATCCGCGATTCGTTACCGCGCAACCGGGTTTCGACGCTGCCCAGGTCGCCGACCCGTTTCTCGTAGCGCGCCACCTTGGCCAGGGCCTCCAGCAGCGTGCTGGCGCTCAGGGCGATATAGCCGAGCACGTTGAACACGCCCGTGGGCAGATGTTCGCTGGCGTGCAGGCCGAACAGCGGGTCCCCGCTGCGCTCGGCCAGTTCCGCGATCAGGGCTTCGAAGCGATCGCCCGGCACATGGAGGTCCGGCATATCCTGCACCCGCGGGTCAATGCCCGCCGCCGTCAGCGCGCCGGCGCTGTCCACGCCGGCGGCCCGGGCCGCGGCAAGATAGGCGCGCAGCCCGGCCGCGGAAACGAAGCCCAACGGACCCATGGGTGGTCAGTTCAGCTGGAAGGTGATCTGAACGCTGGCGGTCACGTCCTGCTCGCCGGGGCGGTAGCTCTGCGAGGCGTCTTCCTTGGCCATGGCGGCCCGCATGGGCATCGGACCGGGGACGTTATAACCCTGGGCGTTGATCTGCATCGCCTCGCCGAGCTCGCGGCCGGCGGCCCGGGCCAGTATTTCCGCCTTCTCGCGGGCGGCGCGCACCGCCTTTTCCAGGGCCTGATTGGCCAGCTCGTCGGCGTTGCTGATTTCCGTGCCGCCCGGACGTACTTCCTTCAGGCCCAGGCCGGCCAGGCCGTCCGCCAGTTCCGCGTAGCGCTCCACGCCGGAGGTGCGAAAGCTCACTTCACGGCTCACCTGATGGCCGATCAACTTGCGCTCCGGCTGGTATTCCCATTCCGGGGCGATCTGGATGTCGCTGGCGGTGATGTGCTTGTCGTCGATTTGCAGCCGCTCGGCCAGATCCAGCATCGCCTGCACCTGCCGGTCCACCTCGTCCTTCATGGCGGCCACGTCGTCGCCGCGCTCGCGGGCCACGGCCACCAGGTTGAAGATATCCGGGCGCGCCTTGATGGTGCCCTCGCCGGAAACGCTGACGGTGTCGCGTTCCGAGATCGCCTGGCCGTTGTCGCCGCCACAGGCGGTGAGGACCAGCACGGCCAGCAGGCCGGTCAAAAGGTGGGCGGTCTTCCTCATGGGGGTTACTCCTTGTGATTAAGTGCGTACGGCCCTTGGTTGTGGACTGCGCTAACTCTATCATCCCCTCCTGAGTTGCAGGAGGTACCATGACGCGTATTGAGCAGGCGGTTAGACAGTCCCTGGGCGAAATCATCCCCGAGGAACTCGGCGTCGACCTGGTTTCCGCCGGCACGGTGGCGGAAATCGAGGAACAGGAGGGGCGCGTGCGTCTGGCGGTGCACCCCGGGTACCCCTGCGCCTCGCGGTTGCCGGCGCTGCGCCGGGAGATCGAGGAGCGGGTGACTCCGCTGCTGGAAGGCCGTGAGCTGGCGCTGGATCTGTCGGTGCGTGTTAAACCGCACCGGGCCCAGCATGACATGCCGGCCATGCAGCAGGCGGCCAATGTGATCGCGGTGGCCTCCGGCAAGGGCGGGGTGGGCAAATCCACCACCGCCGTGAACCTGGCGCTGGCGCTGCACGCCGAGGGCGCCAAGGTGGGCCTGCTGGACGCGGACATCTTCGGCCCCAGCCAGCCGATCATGCTCGGCCTGCCCAAGGGCACCCGCCCGGAAACCCGCGACGGCAACGCCTTCGTGCCGGTGATGGCGCACGGCATCCAGACCATGTCCATGGGCTACCTGGTCACCGAGCAGACCCCGGTGGTGTGGCGCGGGCCCAAGGCCAGCGGCGCGCTCACCCAGATGATGCAGCAGACGCTGTGGCACGATCTGGATTATCTGATCGTCGACCTGCCGCCGGGCACCGGCGACATCCAGCTCACCCTGGCGCAGAAAATTCCGGTGGCGGGGGCGGTGGTGGTCACCACGCCCCAGGACATCGCCCTGCTGGACGCGATCAAAGGCGTGGAGATGTTCCGCAAGGTGGACATCGGCGTGCTGGGTATCGTCGAGAACATGGCGGTGCACATCTGCTCCAACTGCGGCCACGAGGAGCATGTGTTCGGCAAGGGCGGCGCCGACCGCATGGGCCGCGACTACGATACCCCGGTGCTGGGCTCGCTGCCGCTGTCGCTGCGCATTCGCGAGCAGGCGGACGGCGGCACCCCCACGGTGGCGGCGGACCCGGACAGCGCCGAGGCCCGCCTGTACATGGACACCGCGCGGCGCATGGCGGCGCGCCTGTCCCTGACCCGCGAGGGGCGGCGCGCGTTTCCCAAGGTGGTGATGCAGCACTGAATTCCGGGTACCATTCACGGTTTAGGGTTGCCGAACCGATAAAGGATTCCAATGAGCATCAAGTCCGATCGCTGGATCACCCGCATGGCCACCGAGCACGGCATGATCGAGCCGTTCCAGGCCGGCCAGGTGCGCGCCGATGCCAACGGCGAAAAACTGATTTCCTACGGGGTCTCCAGCTACGGTTATGACGTGCGCTGCGCCGACGAATTCAAGGTGTTCACCAATATTCACTCGGCCACCGTGGACCCCAAGCATTTCGACGAGAAAAGCTTCGTCGACATCAAGGGGGACTACTGCACCATTCCGCCCAACTCCTTCGCCCTGGCGCGCACCGTGGAGTACTTCCGGATTCCGCGCAGTGTGCTGACCATCTGCCTGGGCAAATCCACCTACGCCCGTTGCGGCATCATCGTTAACGTGACGCCGCTGGAGCCGGAGTGGGAAGGGCATGTGACGCTGGAGTTTTCCAACACCACCAATCTGCCCGCGCGCATCTACGCCCACGAGGGCGTGGCGCAGATGCTGTTTCTGGAATCCGATGAAGTGTGCGAGACGTCGTACAAGGATCGCGGCGGTAAATACCAGGGCCAGCGCGGCGTCACCTTGCCGCGCACCTGATCCGGCCTAGGGCGTGGGGCCGTTGTATTCGGTCATGATCAGTTCCCCGTGCAACAGCGCGCTTTCAATATGGCGCGCTTTGACCACCATGTAGCCCACCTCCGGGGCCACCCAGAACAGGGTGCGGCGGCTCTCTTCCTTGTCTTCTTCCCGCTTCTTTTCCACCACCAGGGTGTCCAGCTCGCCCATCGGTGTGTCGATGGTTTCCCGGTCGATAACGATAAAGTGATGCTCGCGAATATCGTCACCGTAAACACTGGTGGCGCTGTATTCCTTGTCGCCGGTGGCGAACACACAGCGCGCGCGCAGCAGCATGCTGAGCTCGTCGAGGGCCTGGTCGGGAATCGGGAAGGACTCCTCGCCGGAATCCGATTCGCTCACCGCCCGGCCCTGCGCCCAGTTGAAGTCGGTGTCGTGGTAACGGTGCTTGCCGAAGCCCTTGAACTCGTGGGTGTAGCGATCGGTGCGGGGAGCGCAGTCGTTCCAGCGGAACCAGCTCTCCTCGCGGTTGTTGAGCAGCCAGGAGTGCGCCTCGAAGCGCATGTGGTAGCGGTCTTCGCCGCTGGCCGGCTCCAGCACCAGGTCGGCCTTGATCGGGGTGGGGATTTTGTTGACGTAGATGCGGTATTCGGCGGAGAAAGGCGGCAGTGAAGCGCCCGCCGCCAGGGCCGGTAACAGGCTTGTCGTCACCAGCAGGGCCAGGCCGCTCAGGTATTTCATGGCAGGCTCTCCAGGTTCATGACGTGGCGGCCGTCATCGTTTTCCTGAACCAGTTGCACCAGGGTGTAGTCATTGCCGGGGGCGAACCACAACCAGGTTTGCCGCTCACTGTCCGCTTCGCGCAGCCGCCGCACCTTCACGGTGGCCACGTCCTCGCCGTCGATTTCCAGCGTTTCCCGGCCTTCCACCTGGAAGCGCTGCGTCTCCACGCCGCGCTCGTCGGCCACGTTGAGGGTAATGTCCCGGTCGCCCCGGGCCAGCCGGCACTGCAGCGCCAGGGTCAGGGCGATTTTATCGGTGGCGGGTTGCTCCACCGCGTAGCGGTAGGGCTCGTGCTCGGTGCGTTCGCTGGTGGCCTGCTTGTCGGCGATGCGCAACTCCGCCGCCTTGACACGGCCCAGGCCTTCCCGGTGGTAGCCGTAGTACTGGGTCACGGGCAGGCAGTCCTGCCAGGTGAACACCGAGGTTTCGCGGATCTCGCCGAGAAAATTACTGGCCGACACCTCCATCCGCCAGCGCTCGCCGCCGGCCTTGGAGAGGGTGCGCTGCGCGCCCACGGTGAACGGGAAGCCGGCGGCTTTCAGCCGATATTGGGTGTCGAAGCTTTGCACCGGGGATTCCGCCAAAGCCGGGGTCGCGGCCAGCAGGCCGGCGAGCAGCAGGCTAGCCGTGCGTGTCCGTCTGAAAGCCCTGCGCGGGCAGGCGTTCGCCATCCAGTTCCACTCCCTGGTCGGTCATCTGTAAGCGCTGCTGCGCACGCCAGCGCAATACTTGAGGGTACAAGCGATGTTCTCGCGCTTGAACCTTTTCTGACAGGGTTTCGGCGGTATCGTTCGCCGCCACCGGGAAACGGGCCTGGGCGATCAGCGGGCCGCCGTCCAGCTCGTCGGTGACGAAATGCAGTGAGCAGCCGTGCTCGCGGTCGCCGGCTTCCAGCGCCCGGGCGTGGGTGTTGAGCCCCGGGTACTTGGGCAGCAGGGAAGGGTGGATGTTGATCAGCCGGCCCTGGTAGTGGCGCACGAAGCTGGGGCTGAGAATGCGCATGAACCCGGCCAGCACCACGGTATCGGCGCCGTGGGCGTCGATGCGCTCGATCATCGCCTGGTCGAAACTGGCGCGGTCCGGGAAGCCCCGGTGATCGATCGCCTGCGCCGGCACGCCGGCCCGCTCGGCCCGGGCCAGGCCGGCGGCGCCGGCTTTGTTGCTCAGCACCAGGCTGACCCGGGCGGGCAGTTCCCCGGCGTCGATGGCGTCAAGAATGGCTTGCAGGTTGGAACCGGTGCCGCTGATCAGCACCGCAAGCCGGTGGGTCATGACGCCAGGCCTTCCAGGGACACTTCGGGTTGGTCATTGTCGCTGGCGTGAATGGCACCGATCACGAAGGCGTCCTCGCCGCCCGCGGCCAGTAAGGCCAGGGTCTGGTCCACCTGCTCCCGGGGCACCACCACCACCATGCCGACGCCGCAGTTGAAGGTGCGGTACATTTCGTTGGTCGGCACCTGGCCCTGCTCCTGGAGCCAGCGGAACACCGCCGGCCACTGCCAGGACTGGGTGTCGATCACCGCCCGGGTGCCCTTGGGCAGCACCCGCGGCAGGTTTTCCGGCAGGCCGCCGCCGGTGATGTGCGCCAGGGCGTGCACCGGCACCTGCTTGATCAGCTCCAGCAGGCTTTTCACGTAAATGCGGGTGGGCGCCAGCAGGTGCTCCATCAGCGGCTTGCCGTCCAGGTCATCGGTGTCGTCGGCCTGCTCGAGAATACGCCGCACCAGGGAGTAGCCGTTGGAATGCGGGCCGGAAGCCCCCAGGCCGATGATGGTGTCGCCGGGCGCCACCTGGCTGCCGTCGATGATGCCGTCGCGCTCCACCACGCCGACGCAGAAGCCGGCCAGGTCGTAGTCCTCGCCCTCGTACATGCCGGGCATTTCCGCGGTCTCGCCGCCGATCAGCGCGCAGCCGGCCTGCTCGCAACCCTCACCGATGCCGGAGACCACCCGCGCGGCGGTCTCCACGTCCAGCTTGCCGGTGGCGTAGTAGTCGAGGAAGAACAGCGGCTCCGCGCCGCCCACCACCAGGTCGTTGACGCACATCGCCACCAGGTCGATGCCCACGGTGTCGTGGCTGTCGTGTTCCATGGCCAGACGCAGCTTGGTGCCGACGCCGTCGGTGCCGGCCACCAGCACCGGGTTCTTGTAGCCCTCGGGCAGGGCACAGAGCGCGCCGAAGCCGCCCAGGCCGCCCATCACTTCCGGGCGCAGGGTTCGCTTGGCTATCGGGCCGATGCGCTTGACCAGGTCATTACCGGCATCGATGTCCACGCCGGCGTCGCGGTACGTCAGCGGCCGTTTTTGTTCGCTCATGGCAGGCTCCAGGAAGGTGAGGGCGCGCTATTCTAGCAACCGCCGTCCCCGCGGGGGAACCGGCGAGTGGATATTCGCCAGCGCCGGCCATATCAGTGATAATGTCGCGCCCTGAAGTTCTCTGATTCGGAATGGTTCGATGTATCGCTTGCTGTTAGGCCTGATTGTCGGGTTTCTGTGCGTTTCCCCCGTGTTCGCCGCCGATGCCGGCGAAGTGTCGGTGCCCCTGGAGGGCGAGCAACCACGGGGCGCGGAGGCCCGTGAGCAGGCACTGCGGCAGGGCCTGGAAACGGTGATCCGGCGGCTCACCGGCCGCGACCGGGTGGCGGATCTGCCCGGCGTCGCAGGCGTTCTCGAGGACCCGTCGCGCTGGTTGATGCGCTACGCCTACGACGGCGGCACGCCGCCGCGCCTGAACGCGGTGTTCGACGACCGCGCGCTGGTGCGCCATTTGTCCGACCAGGGCGCGCCGGTATGGAGCGGCGAGCGGCCGCCGGTACTGGTGTGGCTGGTATCGGAAGGCACTGGCCAGGGCCGCATGGTGGCGGCCGGCGACCCGCTGGCGGAAAAACTCACTTCGGCGGCGGCCCGCCGCGGCGTCTCCCTGACGCTGCCCGAGTGGGACCAGCGCGACCGGGACACGGTCGCCGTGGCCGATATTCGCGGCCGCTTCGACGGCCCGCTGCTGCAGGCTTCCCGCCGTTACGAGACCGACTGGGTGGCCACGGCGGTGCTCTACGACAGCGGCCAGGGCGGCGCCACCACCCTGAACTGGCGTTTGCTGCAGGACGGCGATGCCGTGGCCAGCAGCCGCGACCGCGCCGACGACAGCGGCGCCGCCCTGGACCGCCTGGTGGATGTGATCGCCGACCGCATCGCCGAGCGTTACTCGGTGCGTTCCGGCGC